>OIZX01000166.1_pt1 | contig 51720 bp, 33 predicted proteins | sample 1588621 | NCBI WGS metagenome assembly OIZX01 (sample SAMN03283276) | human gut metagenome | biome: human-associated habitat; material: feces | host: Homo sapiens | place: Peru | collected 2012 | reverse complement strand
ACTACGCCAAGTATGTGGATTATCTCTGGGAGAAGTCGCTCATCATGAAGAAGGGCACTAAGCTCTACTTCAACAAGAAGGGATATGAGAAGGATCCAGGCGTCATCTTCGGTATGGATCTGAACGATGTTTATGGTGATTTCGCTGCTCAGATGGGCAGCATCAACGACAGCATCGCCGAGCAGGAGAAGTATCTCTGTGCTGCCAAGCTCCGTATGGAGGAAGACTTGCCTCACTATAGCGATGCCAACTTCACCATGCGTCTGAGCTATGGTCAGGTAGGCGGTTTTGACCTTGGCGGCAAGCCATCAGGCTATTACACGACAGCCGAGAGTCTCGTTGAGAAGATGAAGAAGGGCGATAAGGTAATCGATTACTACGCTGAGCCTATCATGCACGAACTGCTCTCAGAGAAAGACTTCGGCAAGTATCAAGACAAAACTACCGGCAAGATGCAGCTCTGCTTCCTCACCAACAACGATATTACTGGCGGTAACTCTGGTAGCCCTATGTTCAACGGCAAGGGTGAGTTGATAGGTCTTGCCTTCGATGGCAACTGGGACAGCCTCAGCTCTGATATCAACTTCGACAAGCGCCTGGCCCGCTGTATCGGTGTAGACATCCGCTATGTGCTCTACTTGATGGACAAGTGGGGACACGCCGACCGCCTCTTGAAGGAAATCAACGCAAAGTAAATAGAAGTAATAATAAGAAAAAGCCTACCAGGGCAAACGTATCAAAATGCGTTTCCTGGTAGGCTTCGTCATGTTGATAAGCCTATACCACTAAACTTCGTTCATAGCATGCTGACGTTTTATTCCCACGTACTCCATGCATCAAACCCAGTATGTTCCTTAGCAGGGTTAGGGTTAATTACTTCTCCTCCTTCGCTTGTTGGAGGAGTCAAATTCGCAGGAGGATCGGGAGCAGGAGGATTGGGCGAAGCTGCTATCATATCCATTCCCTCCATCTTTATCATGAAGCATGTAGGCTTGCTATATGCTCTTTGTTTTCTTTGTGTCTGTGTCTTTATTTTCATTATATCTTTCTTTTAGCGTACTACTTTCTTGCCTGCAACGATATAAATGCCATGAGACAAACGATCGGTTGACTTTCCTACCTGCTGTCCGTTGAGATTATAAATCTTGGCATCAGCATTGATTGGGGAGCCATTCATCTCCACCAGCTTCACATCAGTAGAAACACCATCTATAGAGAACTTGAAGGCCTTGCCAGAAGTCACATCTGTTCCGCTCACAGCCTCGAAATAAGCACGGCAAGCCTGCATCGGAGTCGTGGTTCCTGATGCCATGTATTTCAACTGATTGCTGCGCATCAATACGATTTGCTGATTGCCCTTAGTCAATGCAGTTGGCTCCAGCGTGCCAATCAACCTAAAATCAGTATTGCCTGTAGCTTGCTCTGCCGTCGTCTTGACAGAAACCTTTACACCTTCAAACTTCAATCCGTCAGTAGGAATATCCTTAGATGGGAATATAAGATAAGGAGTAGCCGCCTTCATACCATTCTTTTCGTTGATATAAGCCAGATCGAACGACAACACCTCGCCTCCTTCCGACTTGGTGACACCCGTAAACTCAGCCACCTTCACATCATCCCCAAACACCTTTTTATAGGCATCGGAAGCTAATTTGAAAGGCAAACAAATCATGTTCCATTCATTGCCCCAAAGCGTGCCACGATTAGCTATGGTCACGTTCTTTATCTCGTTGTCATACTGGCACCAAGCGGTATGAACATAGCTATTGGTTACATCATAGTTAAACTTCTTTGCTTCATCGGCAGAGAGAATCTTGATGGAAGGAGACTCGTTGTCAGGGATGCGTAGGAAGGCACGGGCGCCATTCTCATACTTAGTACCATTCCCTCCATATTTCAAAGCAAAGGTAGTCATAGAGGCATCCGACTCATAATCATCATCCTTGAAAAGGTAATCAGACTCACCAGAGACTACACCTATGTTATAGCCCTTGAAAAGAGTACCATAGATATAATGCTTATTGTCAAAGCTGATATATTGTCCATTATAGTTTTCATTTTGAATAGGGGATTGCGTGATGATCACATCCGTAAACTTAGGATTAGAGACCTCTGAAGTTGGTTTGATAAAATATGGGAAGCCTCCATACAAGGTTGCATCAGTTACAGGAGCAAAGAGCATCGTCTTGCCATCCAAATCCATGCCCACATGGTCAACAATCTCCACGTCATTGCCAAAGGCTGTCTTCAACTGCTCAATTGTCAAGTCAAATGGCAAGCAGAAAGTATTCCATTGATTAGCCTTATAGGTACGATTATCCACAATGACATCCGTCAGCTTACCTGTCTTCCCATAAAGACCTGTACTATACCATTCATTGGTCGGGGTATAAGTTACATTGGCTATTTTGGTGTTAGCCTCTGTCTTAACCTCATCCGACAATTTCTTCACCTTTGCGAAACGAGTACGAAGGTATTCTTTCAGTTTAGTCACCGTTTCTTGATAAGTCTCATAGTTGTTCGTCTCGTCTCCAACTTTCATGCTTCTTGGGAACTTCGTATTGCTCAGTTCTTCTGTCTTTGCTACGATTGCTGCCAATTCATCGGCTTTACTACAAAGCCTGTCAATCAAGCCACCATTAAGCAAAGTTTGAAGTCGAGCTTGCGCCTTGGCAGTAAATTTAGGATCCTTAAGCAAATTATCATTAAGATAAGTAACAAGGCTTGAACCATTACCATTATTAGAAATCAACAAGTCAGATTTCTCACCTGTATAGTTACCGTAAGCCAAATCCTTGTCCCACACGGGTCCATAATGCAACTTGTCCTCGCCAGCTTCCTTGTAAGCCTTTGCTGTCATCCATCCGTCATAGTCACCAGTCAACTCTGTGATAATCCAGAACTTGATAAGAGATTCTTCGTCATTGACCGAACGCCATCCCGTCTTCTCACCATAAGCATCAGTAGACTGCCATTTAGGAGCCCAAGTATTGACAAACCAATCTTGTATTGGGGCTATGACAGCCGCTACTTGTGCCGCATCATTCTCGTTGGCAGGCTCAGGATTTTTGATATTCATCTGCAAGCCATTTTGTGTAAAGCAGAGCGGTTTGTCGAGCATATCACCACGACCTTGGAACTCCAACATCCAGCCAGTATCCTCATCGATATTCACGCGATTCTTGTCTATTTCCACATGGTCGCAAATCTGATAAGTGCCACGATAATTGCCATTGATGACCAAATCGGCAAACTTATAGCCCGGACAGAAGTCCATACCCACTTCCTTCTCCAAGTGATAAGAGAGCGCATTGCGCACCATAGAATGGTCGAAGACATTGGCAAGGAGCGTCCAGTTGCGGGCAGAGTAGCCCAAACCAAGCATATCGTGCTTAGTAGCCCCCAGTTTCTTGTCAAACTTCAGTCTGTAGGCTTTCTTGCCATTGGTAGGGTTGGCTGTAGAGTTTCCTCTTACCTTGATTTTTACCTTATCAGTAAATTCCTTCAAATGCTTGGTGTCTTTATCCGTACCATTGTCCTTTACTGTAATGACAGCATTGAGATAAGGAGCCTCGCCTGTAGCTCTGACCTTATAAAGCGCCTTGTCCAAGTCGGCATCCGTTCCTCCTACTCCCTCTACGTCGATATAGACCGTGGGAACATCGGTCAACTGTAGTTTGTTCTTGATTTTATAAGACAGAGAAGTTGGGTCTTCTGTATCGCCACCACCCGATTCACCACCTCCTGCCGACTGTCCTTCAAAAACCAGGTTCGGTTTGTCAGCAGTTGAAGCATACGTATCGGTAAAGAGATAAGCGTTAACACCTACTCTTCCCTTCTCTGACCACGCCACTTCTTTAGCACGGAAATCGTCTAATCTCCCATCAGCATTGAGCCAGAAGAAATTGACATTGGTATTATTACTTGAATCATGAAGTTGCCAGTCGCCTTTAGTAAAATAAAACCCACGAAAGACATATTTGTCTGAAATCTTGATAACCTGCCATTGGTCATCAACAACAGATGCAAAAGTAACATTCTGGAAAGTGGGATTCTCGACCGTATTATTCACTTTGATATAATAAGGCGTTGCAGCCTTTACATCCGTCACTTTCTCAAAGTTGATGTTGTTTCCTTCCACCGTCTTAAAAGCCTGAACGTTATACGAGCCTTCACCGAAAGCCGCATCCAGTACTTCCTTACTTGCATCAAAAGGCAAGCAGAGTCCTGTCCACTCTCCCGCATTAAAGGTACGCCCTTTCAAGGTCACATGGTTGGTACCAGGAAATTCCGTAGAATAGTTTTTACCCCAAGCCAAACTTGTCACATCAAACTCTACATCAGCAGCCTTCGCTCCTATTCCTGAAAGTAGGAATAGGAACAATAGCCACTCTCTCATCTTAGTTAATCTCATCACTTTTACTTAATTGTTAATCGGTTAAGGCCGCCTCTCCATACACATGGAATGAACGCCCCTTGTTCATATCATCTCTCAGGAGTACTATCCACGAAGCAATGTTTCAAGGTTAGTTGTTACCTCACAAAGTTAATGATAAAATCCGAAACCAATAAGCAATAAAACAAAAAATCTTTACCGAGTAAACAAATCATACCCCAAAATGTAATGGCTTCGTTACATTTTGTACATATACAATAAAGGGGGATTGTAAAATCCCCCACAAATATTACGATAATCTTTCTCTACATTCAGCAAGAATGCTCTTCAGTTCTTCCTCTGTATTGGCTCTAAGCATGGCGATACGCGTCTGCTTGAAATCAGGAATACCTTTGAAGATAGGCGAAGCAGCCAAGTGTCGACGAGTATGCAGAATGCCACGGTACTCATCTATACGGTCGATATTGATACGCAACTGTTCTTCCAAGATATCTATCTTCTCGTCAACGGAGAGCGGAGTCGCCCCCGTGTTATCTAAATAGTCGCGCATTTCCTTAAAGATCCAAGGTCTACCGAAAGTAGCTCTTCCCACCATGACAGCATCCACCCCATAACGTTCAAAGGCGAGTTGTGCTTCTTCGGGTGTAGTGATGTCGCCATTACCGATAATAGGAATATGGATACGTGGATTGTTCTTCACCTCACCTATCAGTCGCCAGTCGGCCTCTCCCGTATACATCTGGCTACGTGTACGTCCATGTATCGTGAGAGCCTGTATACCGCAATCTTGCAACTGTTCTGCCAACTCAGTAATCACAAGATTTTCAGTGTCCCATCCCAGTCGGGTCTTCACCGTCACAGGCACGTTGACAGCCTTTACCACGTTGCGCGTAATGTCGAGCAAAAGGGGTATGTTTCTCAGCATACCAGCTCCAGCTCCCTTTCCTGCCACTTTCTTCACAGGACATCCGAAGTTGATATCTATCACATCGGGCTTCGCCTGCTCCACGATCTTGGCAGCCTCCACCATATCTTCTGTCGTCCTGCCATAAATCTGAATACCCACAGGACGTTCCTCGTCGCTGATAGTCAGTTTATTGACAGTCGACTTAATAGATCGTACCAAGGCCTCAGCCGATACAAACTCCGTATACACCATAGCCGCTCCGTATCGCTTGCAGAGCATACGAAAACCAATATCCGTCACATCTTCCATCGGAGCAAGGAAGAGGGGTTTGTCACCAAATTCTATATTTCCTATTTTCATAATGAGTTCCTGTTTCTATTGTACAGAACGTATGGTCCATACTTTTATTTCAGTAAATGATACATACCACCAGCCAATGTCTTTACGATACCTTTCATCTCTAAAGAAAAGAGACAGGCCGTGAGGCGCCCAATGTCGATACCAGTCTTGACTGTGATGATGTTGATTTGTAAATCGTTGTTCTTTTCAAGCAATTCTACGATAGCCTGTTCTTCTGACGACAATTCTGGAAAAAGGCTACGCTCTATGCCCTGTCTCTTAGCCTTCATCAGTGTGGCATCGTCTTGCCATCCCATAGCATTCACAAAATCCTCTGCCGATGTAATGAGTTGCGCCCCATTGCTACGTATCAAGTTATTACATCCCTCGCTATAGGTATCTCCTATACGACCAGGGAAGGCAAACACATCCCGATTGTAGGCCTGTGATATCTCTGTGGTGATAAGACCTCCACCCTTGGCAGCACTCTCTATAAGGATACAAGCGTCCGACATACCCGCCACGATGCGGTTTCGTCTCACGAAGTTGATTTTATCCGCATTGGTCTGTGTAAGAAATTCTGTGAGTAGTCCTCCCTGGTTGATCATCTTGGCTGCCACAGCACGATGACTCGAAGGATAGAGGTTATCAAGTCCATGAGCCAAAACTCCCACCGTTTCATATCCATTACATAGTGCCTGTTGATGTGCATGAATATCCACACCATAGGCCAATCCACTCACGACAAGGACTTGTGGGCAGAGCCTCTTCAGGTCTGCTATAAATCGTCTGATGATGTCTTCTCCATACAGCGTACAACGTCGGGTACCCACGATATTGATGACCCTTTTCTGGTTCAAGTCTGCCGTTCCCTTATAGAAGAGCATCAGCGGAGCATCGTCACACTCTTTCAGTCGCTGTGGATAACGTTCGTCGTTCATACAGAGCGGCATAATACCATACTTCAGGTCGTACTCCATCTCCACTTCTGCTCTTCTCCTTGCCTCATCGCTGTTTTTCAGTGTTTCCACAAGTTTATCGCTGGCATCGGGTAGAATGTCTCTGATATTTTCTTTATTTTCCAGGATGGTAGTAGCCGACCCCGCCCTTCTGTAGAGTTCGAGTATTCCTGCCAGACTGAAATAGTTCAGTCGTGTTAGGGTTATCGTATTGATAATTTCTTGTTGAGAAGCAGACATATTTATTATCGTGTTCAATGTTTCAAGTATTCATATCCAAAGCGGCAACGTAGACATTCCTTCTTATCGCAGTATTCCTTCTTGAGTTGGATGAGAGCTTGAGAGTCACCCGCATTCTCCACCACGAGTCCACACTGTTGCCACAACCTAATGATGTAGTTATTTTCGGGTTTCAGCTGTTCCAGGAAGTCGAAAGCCCTGTCACAGTATTTTTCTTCACCTCGATGCCTACCATAGGCAAAGAGAATGGGCACCACTGTGTTGATGCAAAGTAGGTTGAGCGAGAAAGGCGATAGGTTCTTATCGTTTCTCACGCTGGTACTGCCGAAGGTGTAATGAGTCTCCCAGTAAGGTGTCACCGCTGTAGCAAGCACTTCCTTGGCATCTTTCACCGAGTAGGTTTCGAGCAACTGGCTCAGACTGGCGCGTCGCAGATGATACAGATAAGCCAGTTGCGAGATACGTATATGCGGGAAGTTTTGCGGTCTGAGTCTCAGAAATCTCCATAGTTTATAGTCCATCGGTTTCAGCCCGAACTTATGGGCTAAGTATTGGTATTCTTTCCTCAGCTTAGCAAAATATCCATCGTTGAGAGCGTCCTTCTGATACCTTTCTGGAATCGTATCCAGTTCCAGTAGTCCTGCCTGTCCCATAAAGATAGCCTCTATCTGGAAAAGGTCATCACGATGATGGTCTACAGCATGCAGAGGTATATGTAGCGCCCACTCTTCGAAGGCATCACCATTGATACCAAATCCAAAGTTGCGTGCCAGCGTTACGAAGTAAGCATTCTCCCAGTCACCATTGCATCTCTTCACCCTCTCCTCTATAGCCTCCGTCTTCTGCGATAGTCTTTCTGTCTGTAGCGCACTCATCCAAGCGTGTACGGTAAGTCTCGCCAGCGATGGAATAATCTGATAACAAGGCGGATACATATCTACCGAGAGTAGCTCTTTGTAGTTCTTTATCACAGAGTCAGGAACACTCAGCACCATTTGCGTCAGATACTCCCCCTTACTGTTCATCACCTCTGCGTCTACACAGCCACACACATGCAGAATCACGTTGTCATAGCGTTCATCCTTGTCGTGACCATGCAGCACCCAGTCACTCGCCTTGTCGTGAATCTCTATGTTACCTACCCATAGCATACCATTTATCTTCACTTTGGCATTAAAGAAGTCTGGCCCTGCGTTGCTGTTGTGCAATCCGGGGTCTATCACCTCCACTCGTCGGCCTTGAGTCGTAGAGAGTTCTGTGAGCGGAAAGAGCTTGTGTTTCCAAACATAGTGCAATAGTTGTTCCATATCATTGGGAGATTTTAAGGTTCGTCTGAAGGGATGTTATCGTGAGCAGGGAGTTAAGTATTTTTCGAAAGCTTTATCATAGTCTTCGCTGTTGCCCAACTTGCCATTGATAAGACACACCAATTCTACCGTAGCTTTGAGGCATAATCGCTCATCAGAGGCTCTGAAGATATCCTGATGGAACACATATCTCACGCCCTGTTTTTCAAGCCACAATCGCGACATAAATTCATCATCACATTGTAATGGGGTCTTGTATTGCAAGTTCATGCGGGCCACCACAGCGTCAACTCCCTTACGGTGCATCTCGGCAAAACTCAGTCCGCATTTTTGCAGAAAGAGATGTCGGGTATGCTCCATATAGTGCAGATAGTTGGCATTGTTCACAATACCTTCTATGTCGCACTCATAGTCGCGCACCTCCATCTTCGTTTCAAATATATATTTCATAATCTCAATATTGTGTTGCTAATGTATCTCAACTCTCATCTTTACCTGCTTACCTACGTATGCAAAGTACAAAGTTTCAAGTAGTTTTCTCTAAATCACTGCAAAAATAACCAAATTTTTCTATTAATTGTCACTACTAAGGTGGTAATTTCAATATTTTTGCTTATTTTTGCCGAAACGTTTGCACGTCATCGTGCACGTCAAACGAAAAAGAAAGAAACAAAACAAAATAAAAACAATGAAAATAGCATTGATAGGCTACGGCAAGATGGGACACATGATCGAAGAGATTGCCCTGCAGCGTGGCCATGAAATCGTATGTAAGATTGACGTGAACAACCCCGAAGATATCGACAGCCCTGAGTTCTGCTCAGCCGATGTCGCCATCGAGTTTACCAACCCCACAGCAGCCTACGGCAACTATCTGAAGGCTTTCGCACACAACGTCAAGGTGGTGAGTGGTTCTACTGGTTGGATGAAAGACCATAAGGAAGACGTGGAGAAGCTCTGCGCTGACGGCAAGCAGACGCTCTTCTGGGCTTCTAACTTCAGCATCGGTGTAGCCATCTTCTCGGCTGTCAACCGCTACTTGGCTAAAATCATGAACCAGTTCTCTCAGTATGACGTCTGCATGCAGGAGACTCATCACATCCACAAGCTTGATGCCCCCAGCGGCACCGCCATTACCCTTGCCGAGGAAATCATCGACAACATAGATCGTAAGAAAGACTGGAAACGTGGTGTCACCTATTGGACCACCGATGGACATCACGATGAGGGCGACAAAGATATTACTAACGAAGATCTCGTTATCAACTGCGTGCGCGATGGCGAAGTGCCAGGCATTCATACAGTGATGTACGACTCCGAAGCCGACATGATAAGCATTGAGCACAATGCGCACTCTCGCAAGGGCTTCGCTTTGGGTGCTGTGCTGGCAGCAGAGTTTACCGCCACACACACAGGACTCCTCACCACTTCCGACCTCTTCAAATTCTAAAAACGCTGAACTTTATGGTTAATGAGAGACTGAAGTTTTATCAAGCAAGACTTCAGTACTCTCGGACATCAAGATATACAAATGATTGACAAACAGAAACAAAAGCTCAATATGAAGGTACAATGGACTAAGTTTGCCATTGTCCTGACACTCTACCTCCTCTTCCTTTGCTGGGTAGAAAGTTGGCTCGGCCTTATTGTCGTGCCTTTCATCTACGATGTTTACATCACTAAGAAGATACGTTGGCAGTGGTGGAAAGACTCAGAGGGCCCAGTACGCTTTATCATGAGTTGGGTCGATGCCCTCGTATTTGCCCTCGTAGCTGTCTACTTTATCAACCTCTTCTTCTTCCAGAACTACGTTATCCCTTCTTCGTCGTTAGAGAAGAGCCTCCTCACAGGCGACTACCTCTTTGTGAGCAAGATGAGCTATGGTCCACGCATTCCGCAGACACCTCTCACCATGCCCCTCACCCAGCACACCATGCCCCTTGTCAATGTAAAGAGCTACATAGAGTGGCCTCATTGGGACTACCGCCGTGTCAAGGGTCTGGGCAAAATACAACTCAACGATATTGTTGTCTTCAACTTCCCTGCAGGCGACTCCCTCGTCAATGAGGAGCGTTATCAGGCCTGTGACTACTACCACGACCTCGTCTACCCCTTCGGAGAGCAGATACTCGAGCAGAATGGACTCTCACAGGACGTCAACCAGCTCACACCCCTGCAGCGCTATCGCTATTTCGAAAAGGTATATGCCACAGGGCGTCGTTATATTCAGAACATGCCAAATGAATATGGCGACATCATCAGTCGTCCCACCGACCGACGCGAGAACTACGTAAAACGCTGCGTAGGATTACCTGGACAGACACTACAGATTAAGAATCGTATCATCTATCTCGACGGACGTCCCAACAAGGAGCCTGAAAACGTGCAATACACCTATAAGATGAAACTGCTTGGCGAATTCCCTATCGACCTCGCCGACCAGTTGGGTATAACCAACGAAGACCTCCTCACCTATAACCAGAGCGGCGTCATCCCACTTACCCATAAGGCGTATCTCGCTCTCAAGGCAAACAAGGCTCTCGTGCAGGACATTCGCATCAATACCGATGCCACCTATGGTGACCTCTACCCCATCAACTCCAACACCCATTGGACGCGCGACAACTATGGTCCTATCTGGATTCCTCAGAAAGGTAAGACCATCGCCCTCAACCTCGACAACCTGCCCATCTACGAGCGTTGTATCAAGGTATACGAGGGTAACGACTTAAAGGTAGACAACGCAGGACGCATCCTTATCAACGGCAAGCCAGCCAAGAGCTATACCTTCCGTCTCGACTATTACTGGATGATGGGCGATAATCGTCACAACTCTGCCGACTCACGCTACTGGGGCTTCGTACCTGAAGACCACATCGTGGGCAAGCCTATCTTCATCTGGTGGAGTCATAGTCCCGACCATCCTGGCTTCTCTGGCATTCGTTGGAATCGCCTCTTCCGCTTTGTCGACAACATCAAGTAACTATATAGCAACATTTTAGTGAAAGTAGCCGTCAAATACCTCATCACGCTGGTGCTGGCACTGCTCCTTGTATGGGCAGTCCACACCTACGTCCTCACTATCTTCTCGGTTCCTACAGGAGGGCTTCCGCCCCACCTCAAGTCTGGATCCCGAGTGATAGTGAACAGGGTATATTGCGATAGCTTCTCACGTGGAGACCTTGTCGTCTTCACCGACACCATTGCTCGCCGTGGCACCCCCATCACACAAGCACATTTCATCGGTCGTATCGAGCAGCTCCCTGGCGACACTATCACCCTCGACACCACACGCTACGTCATCCCTACTATCTGTTGCAAGCGTTGTGGATGTCCAGATTGTCGCTTCTACCTCGTCCACACTCAGCGAGGTCCTCAGCTTGTCCACAAACACCAGATGATAGGCAAAGCTCATAAGATATTCTGAGAAAAAGAATCGTATAATATCTAAACTTTCGAGTGTTCAGAAGTTAAAGACGTTATCATTTTTATAGCCAATAGCTTTTTGCTATCTTTTTTTTAGCTATATCCTATTGGACTCTAACTTCCACACATACGAAACTTTAGCAACAATAAAAAGAAAAAACATTGCGTTCACTCTTATCCTCCACCTATTTCGGTCCCATACAGTGGTACCAGAAACTACAGCGCAGTGAGGCAAGCCTCATAGAGCGCCACGAAAACTTTGTCAAGCAAACCTATCGCAACCGTATGATTATAGCCACCGCCAATGGTTTGCAGGCTCTCACTATCCCTACCACACACGACACATCGATGCTGATGAAGGATATACGCATTTCCGACCACGCCAACTGGCGTCATGTGCATTGGAACGCCTTAGCCTCCGCCTATGGCGAAAGCCCTTTCTTCCCATACTATCAGGACGACATACGTCCCTTCTACGAGAAAAAGTATGAGTTTCTCTTCGATTTCAACCTTGAGATAACCCACAAGATGATTGAGCTTCTCGACATACGTCCTACCCTCTATATCACCGAGCATTACATCCCTCGCGACACTATGGACACTGACCTCATCGACTATCGAGACGCCATACGCCCTAAGCATCCTCTTCCTGACGATAACTTCGTGCCCCGTCGATACTATCAAGTCTACGAGCACAAGCATGACTTCCAGCCCAACCTGAGCATCCTCGACCTTCTATTCAACGAGGGCAACGAATCTATCCTCTATCTCATCTAAACAGCTAAAGCCTCAGCCATAGCCTTGCCAAGAGCTTCGCACTGCGCTTTCACCTCTGGAGTAATGGCTTGTTTCATGTCTACAGGCTCACCAACAGCTTCGAAGTGAAGTTTGGTATCGTTCCACTCCTGTATCTTCGCCACTGCTTTGCTGGCCCAACAGTGTGATCCATACCAGCCTAACAAATGGTTCTTGATATCCTTGTTGGATAACTCAGAGAGTAGCACCTCCATTTCATGATACAGACCTGCATTATAGGTAGGAGCACCAACTATTAAGCCCTTATAGCGGAATATATCGCGGAGAATATAACTATGATGTGTCTTAGAGATATTGTACATCACAATATTTTTCACACCAGCACGACTTGCTGCACCCGCAATGATCTCAGCCATACGCTCAGTATTGCCATACATGGTGCCATAACAGATGACCAAGCCTGGTTCGGTCTCATACTTCGACATCTTGTCGTATAAGTCTATCACCTTAGCTATGTGAGTATGCCACACTGGACCATGTGTAGAACAAATGTAATCGAGTTCTACGCCAGCCAACTTCTTCAGCGCATTCTGCACAGGTACACCATATTTACCCACAATATTCGAATAGTAGCGCACCATCTCCAACCAGAATTCATCGCAGTTTATATCTTCGTCTATCACGCCACCATTCAGTGCTCCGAAACATCCAAAGGCATCGCCAGCAAAGAGAACCTTGTTCTCTGCATCCAGCGTCACCATCGTCTCAGGCCAGTGTACCATCGGAATCAGCACAAAGCTCAGTTCATGACTTCCCGTAGAGAGGGTCTCACCATTCTTGACCTCCACCACGTCATCAGTCACACCATAGAAGCCCTGCAACATGCCTAAGGTCTTCTTGTTACCCACAATCTTCACATTGGGATAATACTTCTTGATCAAAGCTATCGAACCACTATGATCTGGCTCCATATGATTGATCACCAAATAGTCTATCTCTCTGTCGCCTATCACCTCCTTGATATTCTCCAAGAACTGGGTAAAGAAATCTACCTCCACGGTGTCGACAAGAGTCACCTTCTCGTCGGCAATGATATACGAGTTGTAACTCACACCATTGGGTAAAGGCCATAGCCCCTCAAAACGATGCTTGTTTCTATCGTTCACACCCACATAATAAATACCATTCTTTATTTCTGTCACCATAACTGATATATTTAAAATTATTACAAATTCAAAATTACACAATTCCATTGACAAACCCAAACCAATTGGCTAATATTAAACATTTTTTTACTACCTTTGCAGCCATGAACTACAATACGCTTACTTTACCCAACGGGCTTCGCATCATACACTTACCATCAGCAAGCCCCGTTGTATACTGTGGATATCAAATCCAGGCAGGCTCACGCAACGAGTTGCCCGGAGAGGAAGGTCTTGCCCACTTCTGCGAGCATGTCACCTTCAAAGGAACCGCTCGACGCCGCGCTTGGCACATCCTCAACAACCTGGAGAGTGTAGGTGGCGACCTCCAGGCCTATACCACCAAGGAGAGTACCGTATACTATGCTGCCATCCTTCATGAGCACGTAGCAAGAGCTGTCGACCTCCTCAGCGATATGGTCTTCCACTCTGTGTATCCACAGGCCGAGATAGACAAAGAGGTAGAAGTCATCTGCGACGAGATAGAGAGCTACAACGATAGCCCCACAGAGCTTATCTACGATGAATTTGAAAACCTACTCTTCAAGGGACACCCCTTAGGGCACAGCATCTTAGGTAATGCTTCTCAGGTACGACGCTTTACCACTGCCGATGCTCTACGCTTCACCCAGCAGCATTATCGCCCCTCTAACGCCATCTTCTTTGCTTATGGCGACATTTCCTTTACCAAACTCGTGCATTTCCTTCAGAAAGCACAGGACACTATTGCTCCCGACCAGGAAGCAAGCACTCCACAGGCACAGCCTATCATCCCTGAAGGTTCTGCCACAGGAGTCCATATCGTCGACAAGCACACCCACCAGTCACACGTCATGATAGGAGCACGAGCCTACGATGTACACGACCCACGACGCATGCCCCTCTATCTCCTCAACAACATCTTAGGAGGACCAGGCATGAACGCCAAGCTCAACCTCGCTCTACGCGAGCACCATGGCCTCGTATACACCGTAGAGAGCAACCTCACCGCCTACAGCGACCTCGGCTACTGGAGCATCTACTTCGGCTGCGATGCCCACGATGTGCAGCGTTGTCGCAATCTCGTAAGAAAGGTTCTCCAGCAATTTGTTGTCCATCCGCTCACCCCTACACAGCTGAGAGCTGCCAAGAAGCAGATCAAAGGGCAGATAGGTGTGGCCTGCGACAACCGAGAGAACTTTGCCCTCGACTTCGGCAAGAGCTACCTGCACGATGGTTGGCAGAAAAGCATTCCTCACCTCTACGAGCAGATAGACGCCATCACATCTCAGCAGATACAGGACGTGGCACGAGAGCTTTTCTCTGACGACCACCTCGTCACACTCATCTATCAATAGGAAATCGTCTATACGTCAATTAGGTCAAATTCCCTATAGACCATAACGAGAAAGGGCAGTTGCTAATGATTTAGCAACTGCCCTTTCTGCTTTTCGATGCAGAAAAGCTTATTCCCCAAAAGTCTTGCCTGTACCCGAATCTATAAAATCACCATCCGAGAAGGTGAAATCAGCCATACCAGACAAGTCGTATAAAGCACCCTTATATTCTGTCACATAATTTGTTTTCATGTGGACATTCTCAAAGTTTAGAGTCTTTAGAGTGGTACCTGCAGCATTCTTCAATTCCACACCCACCTTGATATTCTTCTCCTCAGCACTACGAAGGAATACGAAAGCAACATACTTATTACTACTACCAGCAGCTACCACAGGGTTCACATCACTGATATCAGCAGCCAATCCTGTAGTAGGATTCAGTTTATTACTACAATTTCCAGAAAGATGGAAAACCAAATTCGTTATATCTGCCGAACGATTTCCTGTGTCGGTAATCATAAACTTGGCTACAGCACGCTTCAATGCACAACTATAAGAGTTATTTCCCGACTTCACGTCGATCTTCATATTCATATAACCCATGTCCGTCACCTTGTCGGGGAAGATAATCTCAGTCAAAGAGTTAATCTGCACCTGTGCATTTTTACTGGCAACAGCCACCAAATGATACTCGCCAATAGGAACCGAGAGCTTTACATGTCCGAAATTTTCTGCCACCTCACTCTTCGATTGCTGTAAGATAATTGTTTTACCTTGTCCGTTAACGGGAATCAGAGCTATATTTAAATAGGTAAAGGGACTATTCTTCAATGCCGTTCCACTTTCATCCGCACGAGTAAGGGCCTGTTTCTCCTGAAGAGGTTGCAGAGAAGTCTCAAAAAAGGAGAGACTAACTTGCTGATTAGAAACTTGTGATGCGTTATCATTGGCACCATCTTGAGTACACCCTACGCATAGCAAAACAGCTACTACTGCGATAAAAATCCAGTTGAGACTTTTCATGATTTTAGTTATTAGTTTGTTATTAGTTTGTTTTGTTGTTCAAAAGTAAGAGAAAATAATAACAATAACAAGAAAAAAGTAAAGATTTTTCTTCATTCCTTATACTTTTAACGTTTCTTACACTTTCGAGGAAACGACCACCTCAATCTGCAATCTTACAATAAGCAAAAATATGCCCCAAAAAATGAAGATACTTGCGATGGCCATCGCAAGTACTTTCAACAGCCAACGCAAGTACTTGCGTTGGCACTTGAAAGTATGTTCATTTTTTGGGGCTGTAATTAAGACATCCCGACCTAATTAGTATCTTACCATACATCAACAAAGCCAATACCAAGCGAGAGAACAAAACACTCTGCTTGATATTGGCTTTTATCTTAGTAATTTCTTTACTTCTTTTTCTTAGGACGACGACGAGCCCAACCCTCTTCCTCGAAGTTGGGTTCCTCGCCCTTAAACTTCACATTGTCGTTGTGCTGGAAGAACTGACGCCAGTCGCCCGTCTCCTCTTCTCTGCGAGGCTTGCGGCTACGACTCTCAGCACGGCTGCCCTTTCCCTTGCCTCTGCTCTCGCTGCCCTTGCGGCTCTCGCTACGACTGCCACGGGCACTACGTCCATGACCCTCTTCGTCGGCATCGTTGCAACGAACAGTGCGGCCCTTGTACTCTGTACCATTAAGAGCTTTCATCACACGCTTAGCATCCTCCTCGGGAACCTCGATGTAGGCAAACTTAGAGAGCAAGTCGATATGTCCTACCTCCTGACGACCCTTCACATGTTTGTTGAGATACTGCATAATCTCGCCAGGATAGAAGCCGTCGGCCTTACCTAAGTTGATGAAGAGACGCTTGAAACCAGCCTCAGCCTCATGCTTACGACGGCCACCCGATACCTTGCCACGACTCTCCTTACTGCCACGGCCTTCACTGCTACGGCTACCACGACCTGTCTCGGGCTTCACAATCTCTGGGGCGTTCTTATAATAGTCGAGGAACTTGCCAAAGGTGATGGTAACCATCTTCTTGATGATGTCCTCCTTGTCGATATAATCGAACTGGCGGTTGATTTCAGCCATATAGGGTGCTATCTGATCCTCATCGACATCGGTCTTCATGATGTCGTCCATGGTCTTGAAGAGCTGTTTCTTGCAAATCTCCTCAGGAGTAGGAAGAACACCATCGACAAAATCCTTGCCGATCTGCTTCTCTATCTGGCGCACCTTAAACTTCTCACGAGTGTGGATGATAGAGATAGAGGTTCCCTTCTTGCCAGCACGACCTGTACGACCACTACGATGGGTGTAGCTGGCTACATCGTCGGGAAGGCCATAGTTGATGACATGAGTCAGGTCATCAACATCGAGACCACGGGCAGCCACATCGGTGGCTACAAGGAACTGCACAGTATGGTTGCGGAACTTCTGCATGGTGAGGTCGCGCTGCTGCTGACTCAAGTCACCATGAAGAGCCTCAGCATTGTAACCATCCTTGATGAGTTTGTCGGCAATGTCTTGAGTCTCCAACTTGGTGCGGCAGAAGATGATGGCGAAGATGCGTGGATAAAAGTCGACAACGCGCTTCAAAGCAAGATACTTGTCCTTGGCATTGACGAGATAGTAGATGTGGTTGACGTGCTCGGCACCCTCATTACGTGATCCAACGACAATCTCCTTGTGGTCGTGGAGATAATTGAGGGCAATCTTCTCTATATCCTTGCTCATCGTGGCAGAGAAAAGAAGGGTGTTTCTATCCTCTGGCACGTTCTCAAAGATGGCATTGATGCTCTCAGAGAAGCCCATATTGAGCATTTCATCAGCTTCGTCGAGCACTACATTGTTGACGTGCTCAAGCTGTGCCACGCCACGATTGATGAGGTCGAGAAGTCGACCTGGGGTAGCCACAATAATCTGTACACCATGCTTGAGTGTACGAATCTGACTACCGATGTCGGTACCACCATAGACGGCAGCGATATGAAGACCATCTATATACTTAGCAAAGCTATTGAGATCATCGGCAATCTGGAGACAAAGCTCACGGGTAGGACTCAGGACAATGGCCTGTGTCTGCTTGTTCTGAGCATCAGTCTTCTGAATGACAGGAATACCATAAGATGCCGTCTTACCTGTACCCGTCTGTGCCAGGGCGATAACGTCGTTTTTGTTGCCTAAAAGATAGGGGATTACTTCTTCTTGTACGGGCATAGGATTCTCAAATCCCAACTCCTCAATGGCGCGGCGAATCTCTTCGCTGACACCTAATTCTAAAAATGTTTTCAATGTCTTTTTACCTTATATTTCATGATTCACATACAGAAGGCCGAATTCACCCTCCCAGCCATGAAAATAGGGTGCAATATCCTTCTGAAAACGCTTGCGGCAAAAGGTACTGACCTGTATAAGAGATGCGACAGGTGTACGATGTTGCCGAAATTCGGGTGCAAAGTTAGCAAAAAGTTCTTGATAATCAAAATGTTTTCGTACTTTTGCAGTCAAAAAAAGCTTTTACACATTCTGAAATCATGCTTTACACTCATCTATCCATACGCTGCGAGGGATTACTCTTACGCACACTTCTTCTTTGTATTTGCATCACTTGCTGTAAGGTAAGTCTCTTAGCTCAAGACTCTATAAACGTGGTATCAGCTGATAGTATGCCCGCATGTAATGCTCACAAGCTCAAGGCTCAAACTGTAGTGATACCTGTGGTCATGACAGGCGTGGCGGCCCTATATATACAAGATCATGGTTGGTTTGCCCATCAGAAGAAAGAAGTACAGGGAGTGCTGTCTGCTGAAGGGAGACATCACACACGAGTAGACGAATTTCTGCAGTTTGCCCCCATAGCAACAGTATGGGGACTTCGCTTTGCAGGCGTCAAGAGCCTACATACTCCCAAGGAGCGAATAGGCATCATGGCTCTATCTTTTGCCACGATGTCGGCTCTTACCTATGGCACAAAATTAGTCGTTCACGAAACACGTCCCGACGGCAGCGACCGACGTTCGTTCCCATCAGGACATACGGCGAGAGCATTTATGGGAGCTGAAATCTTGTACCAGGAATACAAAGATGTATCGCCCTGGATAGGCTATGCAGGCTATGCGATGGCAGCAGCCACAGGCTATCTGCGCATCTACAATGACAAACATTATATCAACGATGTGTTGGCAGGAGCCTGCATCGGAATACTGAGCACCAAAGTGGGATACTGGCTGTATCCCAAGGTGTTCAGCAAGTCAAAATGTGCCAAGCAGACTGCTATCGTTCCCGTTCCTTTTGTTGCAGAAGGCGGTGCTGGCATCAGTATGAGCTTAGTACTCTGAAAAAAACATCACAGGTTTTTATTCATAAAATCAAGTATCTTTTGCTGTATCTCGAGACCACAAGAGTGTGGCACATCCCACAACTCGGTGTCGAGAAGATGGTCTACGTTCTGGCTTTTCCACACATCATGCATCTCGGCAAAAGCCTGCTCAACACCAGGCACAGGGAAAAGATGATCTTTAGTACCGCTGATAAAAAGGGCGGGACGAGGACAGATGAGCGAGGCGATATGCGGATAGTCGAGATACTGGCGAAGAGCGGGAATACAGTTGGCAAATCCGCCATTCTCCTTACGTCCATACTGACGGGTGAGTTGTGCATCGGTGGTTATCATCCAGCAGATGTTGGCACTCACCTTGATATGAGGCGACAGGGCTGCAAGCATCCAAGAGCGATAGGCACCCATAGAACAGCCTACGCTACCAATCCTATTCTTATCGACAAAGGGAAGCGTAGTGAGGAAGTCGGTGGCTGCCATATCATCGTAGGTCATAAAAGCAGAGAGATCTCTGCCAAGCATCATCATATTGCCTGCAATGATGTCGTACTTATTGCGGTCTATTCCTTCCTTCCTACTGCGCTCTCCCCAAAGAGGAGCATCAGCGGAGAAGACCACATAGCCATGACGAGCCAGATAATCACCGACATACTGTCCGTCGTAAAGCTTTCGGACCCAAGCATCGGCATCGTCAATAACCTCCTGACTGACAGCAAAAGGGCGTATCATCTTCTCCTTACCGATAAAGAGGTGTGCACCATGATCGTGTAGTGCATTGATAGTAGGGAAAGGGCCTTTGCCATCAGGGATGAGCAGATAGGCGGTGATACGAGTATAGGCATTGATGCGAAAACTGATTTTCTGAGCTTTATAGCCTTCACGCTGCTCTTCGGCGAGTACCTGCATATCCCAAGATTCAGCTCTGCGAGGTGGTGTCATCATGCACTCGAGAACTTTCTCACGAGCGACCTTCTTCCATTTTTTGAAATTCTTGATAGGACTATTTCCCCACGCCAAAGGATAGGTGAGTTCTTTTTTGAGTTGTTCCACGTATATGGGTAGCTCACCCTGCCACTCATAATTCTCGCGTGTGGGGAGTGGCGATTTCTTGTTCTGGGCGGTGATAGACGCAGCCTGAGCGAAGAGAAGAACAGCAAGAGATATAATCTTGCAAGAATAGATACGGATTGACATTTTCTTGATATTGATATTGTTGTAGATATTAATGACAGACGAGTTGTTGCCTCGCCAGGATGAAGTAATGCGTCTGCATCCTTGCAGCTGCAAAGATACGAAATAATCGGTTAAAACAAGTGGTGAAGAGATAAAAAAAAGAAACCCAATAAAATGGAAGGTTGAAGTATTCCATTTTATTGGGTTATCTTATGCTATACGCTAATCAGCTTTCAGGGCCCTATCAGCAGTAAGGATGGCAAATTGCACCTTATTCTTGTCGTAGGTCGTTGCAGCCAAAGACTTGGCCCTAACGAGTAATGGACGTATCTCCTTGAGCTTCTGAAGGACGATGGGACCTAAGTCTGTGCGATGATAATACTGTATCTCACTGGCAGGTTCTACTCCCGAATGAGCAGGCTCAGCACCATTAACAGACCACAAAGAAGCTGCTCCCTTGAGCTTTGCTTTCGACATCTCTGACAGCACATCACTACTTGCCGTGAGATAAGACACAAAAGCATACATGCCGTAAATCTCGGCAGAAGTAGGACGCTTACCTGCTCGTACAGAACGGAAACAATAGTTAGCCACATCATCGATGAGTTGACTCTGTGTGTAAGGGTCGTCGGAATGGTCTATACTCATATCCATATAGGGCAGACGATAGACCATAGGCAACTGCATAGTGAACTCCTTACGACGCACCCATCCACCCACATCACCCGAAGGACCTGCCGTCTGGAAGAAGGCAGGATTGGAGTCAAGCCACGATACATCGGTGAATTCATAGAGCAACTGCTTGACAGCCTTACGCTGCAGAGACTTGGGTACCGACTGAGTAACATGGGCTTGAGAGCCTTCAAGATACTCGTTCTGATAGACACCACCAATATAGGGTGTAAGCGTCTGCAGAAGACTGAAATAGTCATTGATGACAAACTCAGGGAAGAGCATACGGTCTACATCTGACATCTCATCGTAAGGCAGCCACTCAGGAGCGTGCTTGGCTAAATACTTGTAGTGTTGTATCATGTGACGAGCTGCCTGGAAGGGGTCGTTGCTCATATCAAAGGTCTGACAGCGAGGGTCGGTAGCAAAACGCATACTGCGTTTGCCACAGAAGTAGCGAGGGTCGCCCTCATGACTCTTCACCCATGCAAGAAGGGTTGTCTCGCTGACATCAGGAGTATAGAGATACTTGATGACGAAGTCGTCGCACACACCAGGACGGTCAAAGGTGAGGACCACACCTTTCTCGCGATCGCCTGGAAGGGTGACATAATTGTATATCTGTCCATCCATAACAGAAGCTGTGATGCCATTCTTCTGAGTGAACTCAGGCGAACGCAGCTGCTCGATGGAGTAAGCAGCACTACCTGCCAGATTAGCCGATAGACCCAAACTGTAACCGAATGCAGAGAGCATTTTGGCCTGTAAGACCTCGCATATCAGGTCGTCGGGAAGCTGATAATGACGATAACGCTCATCTACCTCTGCCATCTTGCAGACACCATTGCGCAACACATCGTCTGCCAAACTGCGAGGCACCTGAATATGAGCACTGAGTATCTCACCCGTGCGAGGGTCGATGGGAATATTGAATCCTACAAACTGGCTACTGTTGTTGGCCAGGGCTATGACGTTGAGCAATGGATCGGAAGCACTAAAGGTAGAGTCCTGTGGAAAAGAAACCAACTGGATGGGACGTCCAAGCCCAGCCTTACAGAAAGCATCGTTCCATCCCTCAGCAGCGCGGCGGATGGCTGCCTGCCAAGAGGGGGTGAGCAGACTATCTACATAATAGGTAATCGTATCGCCAGGATGCCAGTTGCGACGAGTGGCATAATAGCCTGTCTTGGTGTCTTCGAGATTACGAAAATCCTTATACTTCACGTAGCGAGTACCCACATGCGCATTGGCCTCACGGGGCAGCATACGCTTACCTGCATCGGGGAGAAGCGTAATCTGAGTTTGCAACGTGGCCTGAAGCGTAGGCTTCTCAGCCAGTTCGCCGATGAGCGAACCACCCAATGATAATTTTCCATTAACCTGTTGCACCACACAGACGCAACGTGGGTAAGCCTGCACGGTATCCCAATAGGAAAGACTGCTCTTGACAGCACATCCGATGATGGATGTACCCAACTCGTAAGAAGCGCCCTTCAGATTGAGGATATCCTTGCTGGAAGCATTCAACATAGCAGTGACCTCCACAAGTACAGCAGTGGAATCTTTCTTCCAAGCTGCTATAGGAGCTGTGCGAAACACACCTCCCCTACCCGCCAAGGCGAAGGCTTGAGCCACTGTAGTATCGCCAGGAGCAATACGATAGTTGGGCTTAGGACGGCTGAAGGTGATGAGCGTATCAGCTCGGTCGGCCACAAACATAGTCTGCCCATTGGCATGACTGCCTACAAGCATTGGAATGTTAGACTTAGCTATGGTAGACGAGATGAGATACTCCTTGCCGAAGTTGCTCACAGGAATCTCCATATACACCTTGCTGCCATACAGGAAGAGAGAGAGGTCTTGATGGACAGCCTGTGTGAGCTGTCCTTTCTTCTTAAACACCTTGGGATAAATGCTTGACTGTGACTTTGCTGAGTCGGCAGCCAAAGCTGCAGTAGCCTTCTTCGTCTTCTTGTGACGCTTGGCATAAGCTGGCGCCTGCAGCAGCAGGACTGCCAGCAAAAGATAAAGAATGTGTCTTGTCTTCATAAGTTGTTCCTCCTCATTTATTACTTGACACAAGAATCGATGATGCGCAACAAGTACTCGTAATGAGCACGATCGGACGAGCTACCGCTGCTGCGATGGCTCTTTAAGAGACTACGCACCTGCTGCAGAGTGGCAAACATATCGGCAGGAGTGAGCGAAGGTGTGCTGGAGAACATCTCGCGTGGGACTTGCTCGAAGCCACCTACAGGACGAGTAGCCTCGTCGCGCAATTGAGGAAGCTGCAACTGTGGCATCTCCTCACAAGAGCAGAGACGATCGAAGTGGATGGCATGCTGCTGTACAGAGGTGAGACTTTGAGACGCGAGAGCCTTAGGTATCGTGAAACCACTATTGCCCAAGAGATTGAAGACATAAGCCTTCTGGAGGGCTTTCTGCGAGTCAGTGAGCTTACGTGAAGCGAGAGTAGGTTTCCAAACGAAGTTGTAGACCATGCGAGTAGCCTCATCAGGCTGCAGACTCTTCGCGTCGATACTATTATAGCACGACACGAGGACAGGAGCACTAAGAATAAAACCACGTACAAACTGTCGAATCGTAGTCTTAGGCGAACCACTGAGGGCTATCTTGCCTAAAAGAGCCTTGTTGTCCATCCAGTCGAGATCGCTATAAAGCGTGAAGAGATAGTTTAGTGCTTCTTTCTGACGAGCCTTATCGAGTCCACGCAGGCGCACCTGTCCGTCTCCATCCTTCACCTCGTTGAGATAATAACCACTGACATTGCTGGCTACGTGGATGGTGTAGAGCGCATATTGCTGTACGATATTATCAATGAGAGAGGCACGGTAGCTCATATCCGTATCCTTACCATGGAGCCACTGATCCATGTGCGCCATGATGTACTTGAGGTTCTTCACTCCATAACGAGTAGCCTTGACAGCATCATCGCCCAAGTCTTCATTCATGGAACGAGGGTCGCCAAAAGGCATTCCAAACTGCTGTTTGCCATAGCGGAAGACGGGACTTTTGCGCAATGAGTCGGTTATCCATTGGCTCATGTAAGCTGTTTCTTCCTTGAGGGTCTTATCGAGAATGGGCGAATAAGCCCACTTGATGGCATAACGGTCGTAGACACCAAAGCGAGGAGGTGTCATGCGAACACCGCGCTCATAGTCGCCAGGCTGCGCCACATAGTTGAAGCGGGCATAGTCCATGATACTGGGAGTGGTGCCATACTTCTGGGTATAGGCAGGGTCGCGGAGCTTCTCTACTGGCACGTTGTTAGAAGCACCCATATTGTGCATCATGCCCAGGCAGTGGCCTACCTCATGGCCCAATACATAGCGGATGGCATCGCCCATCACCTCTTCAGGCATGTTGTTGGTACGTACACGTTTATCAGCAGCTGCCGTCTGAACAAAGAGCCAGTTGTTGACAAGCTTGATAAAGTCATGATATACATAGACAGAAGCCATAAGAATCTCACCGCTACGAGGGTCTACCCACGATGGTCCCATGGCATTGCGAATGCTGATAGGAGCATAGCGAATACAATTGTACTTGATGTTATCGGGGTCGAACTCAGGATCATCTGTAGGGAAATCCTTAGCTACCACGGCTCCACGAAGACGACATTCTTCCTCAAACACTTGCGACCACATGTTGACAGCCTCACGGATGTAAGGCTTCCAGCGGTCAGGGAAGGTGTTGTCAACATAGAAGACAACGGGTTTAGCTACGTCGACTACTTCACCTCGCATATAAGCAGCAGAGTCTTTCGGCTGAAGGTCCCAGCGATTGGTATAGAAGATGGGCTTCGATGAAGCTGGCGATGGCAACATTTGCTGCTGAGCCGTGGTAAAGAATCCCATACGATAGTCTGCCATACGAGGGCGATAGGGTTTCTCCTTGAGGAGCATGATGCTACGGGTGAGCTCTGCCGTGAAGGGTCGGTCGGTGATGAGTTTCTTTCCACCTCGAGAGGTGAGCGAGAAGGTGTATGACAACGAACTCTTTACTGAGATGTTGTCGGAGAAAGCCTTCACATCGACAAGATAGGAATTTTCGCTCTTATAGCTCTCACTGCGATTATAACTCGACGCATAGACAGAGTTTTCATCGAATGGTGACATCCTCTTGTTGTCGCTTACGAAGAAAGGAGTCATATCGAAGACCACAGCCGAGGAGTCTTTGTTCCAAGCTGCTATCTTGGTATTAGAAAGCACCGCATCCGTGTGGCTCTTCACCAAAGCACTGTCGATGGAAGTCTCAGAGGTGACGTAGTCGGTATTGACTTCGCGCAACTGCACATGGGTCTTGGTGCGAGTGAATTTAACCAACAAAGGCTCGTGGGGTTTAGAACCGACGATAGCATTGCCATTATCCGAAACATTGGTGACAGTAGAACCAATGAGCATATCCTTACCCAGGAGGGTGACAGGCAACTCAAAGTATACCTTGCCATCCATCTGATGGAGGGTAATGAATCCTTTGACTACCTTATGCTGTTTTTTGAATAGTTTCTCGTACTCTGTTTTCTTGGCTACCGTATCGGTGACGGCAGCTTTCTTTTTCTTCTTCCAAAAAAGCAAATGAGGGTGCCATGCACCCGCAAAGCTTGCGAGGCAAAGCACCATCATAGGTAGTATTACTAATTTTCTCTTGTCCATTATTGATTGTAGTGGTTGTTGTAATTGAGTATTGAATTAATAGCCTGTTGTGCAGAAATCGAGAATCTTACCAAAACCAGTATAGATAAGTGCAGAAGATGCATCCAACTTACCTGTACCAATCTGCGTCATAGGCACAACAGAAATCTTGCCTGCATAAGTGTCGCTCTGGGTCGCTACTACGACAGCCTTCTTATTGAGTGGCAACTCGGGAACGACGTAACCTTCATCGACATTGCCCACTGCGCTGTAGTCTTGCATATAGGCACCCTGACAGTAGAGTTTGGCCTTGGCTATGGTTTCGCCAGCTGCAGGAGTAAACACAGGCACAGTATTGACGACAACTGAAGAACCGGCAAAGTTGAGGGCATAGATTCCTGTAGGAGTTGCCACATAGAGGATAGACTGATCGGCTGCAAAGAACACACTCACAGCCTGATCGAGGAGAGCTTTACCAGCCTCGGGAATGTCGTAACGCATACGAGCAGAAGCAGGAACCTCTGGCTTGATGGTACCAATGATGTTCCAATCATCATCATACTCATATTCACCCTCCTCATAGCGCACGAAGGTATAGATGCTGTAGTTGCCCGTGGTAGTATTCTTCATCACAAAGGCAGGAATGGAACCATCGGTGGTCTGTCCGGCAGCAACGGCTGTAAGACCGGGCGCATCGGCAGGATCGAAGAAGTCGTTGGCAGCCAAATCATCTCCATAGGAAACGGAGATGCCGCCATTGGCGTAGATAAACTTACCTTGCTCGGCATCATACCACATCACACATTGATCATAAACACTTGCCGAGGTGGCAGTCATCACAACTCCATTGCTGATGGAGTACTGGCTACCCGCAGCATCATACCAGCCAAAGTTGCTGGCATTGGTAGAGTTGACGGAATACAGATACTTATTGGTGTTCAGGAAGATGAACTGACCATTGGTAGAGAATACACCAAGTGCCTTGACACCATCGGGACGATAAGTCAGGATACCTCCCTCAGACAGACGGGCTGTCTGCTCATATTTCTCGGTATTGAAAAGAGCTGCATCGCCATCAGAAGTCACCGCCCAGAGATTATTGATATGCGTAAACACGAATTTGCCCTGTGAATTATAGGTAAGGCTCGTCATCAGCTTATCGAAGGGCTCACCCTTGGCTTTGGCTATGATGCCGTAAGTCACCTTATCAGCCTTGTCGCCATAGTTGGTGGTGAGGTTACGACTCATGATGAGGTTGAGGTCGGATGTAGAACCATCCTTGGTATCAGAGACTACAATACCATCGAGGAAGGCACTCTGGATAACCACTTTCCAAAGTTTGGTATACTGCAGACCAGCGTTCTTGGTGTCGGTAACTGTATAACGCAAGTAATAAGGCAGTGTAGACACATCATTGTTCATCACTGCGTGGAGGTCGCGATCAGTACCTATCTCTATCCAGTTGGCATTATTGTCCTTAGGTTGCTCCGTGATTTCCCACTTATAGGTAAGTCCCTCATCATCGCCCTCTGTACCGCGATTGACAGTGGGTGTAATGTTGAGTTCGTCGAGGTAACTCACATAGTAAGTAGAAGCGTCATCGGCAGTAGTGATGCTGACACTGGGCAACTTGCCTGAAGCTAAGGAGCTATCATCATCGTAGCAAGAAGCCATTGAGAAGATAGTTACAGCTCCTAAGAGCATAGAAAATATACGATTTTTCTTCATTGTCTTTTCTGTTTTACGAGTTAAAATTCACGTGCCTGAACAGGTTTGCCCTTCAAAGAGCCTGCATCATGGAGGAGAGGCTCGCCATGAGACTCCTCATAAGCCTTGAGCCAGTCTTTCAGTTTGGCAGCATATCCCTTGTAGGAATTGTCGGCTAAAATCCAAGTATAACGAGGCAAGTATTTGTAACTCTTGTACAAAGTGGGATTGTTATACTTAGCTCCATGCACCTCATAGCTATCCCAGTCATCCCAACCTGTGGCGCCCACAATGGCACGCATGGCATTAGGACTGTAGCAAGCCTTGCTGGTAGACACATAGCTACTCATGCCCTTGATGAGCATATTGTATGTGCGCACCAAGTTGTTATGAGGAGGCTCAGGTATCTGGCTATTCCAAGAGAAATGCGCCTTAACATAAGCTTGAGGACCAGCGGAAAGGTCTTCACTATCGATGATACGTAGGTCGAGTTCGTAAGTATTAGAGTTGAGGTCTTCGCTGTTGAAAACCTTCACACGAATGTGTCCATACATCTCTCCAGCAGGAATAACCGCCTCTACAATCTCGTAAGAGCCCTCTGGCGCTGTAGAAGTTTCGAGAACCTCGCAGCCCACTTTACGATCAACCTTTGAGGTCATACCTATCAACGCCACAGGAATATCGTACTCATGACTATTGTCCATGGGATTGTCGATAAACGAATAGTTCTCATAAAGTATCTGGTCGGAAGGGCTATAGGCAGAACCTCCCAACTCGTCCTCGGCCTTGCTCAACTTGGTGGCAAGGAAGCGCACACCAGCCTCCTGCTCGCTGTAGGTGGAGATGTCGTCCTTGCTGCAAGAAGAGAGCGCAAGAAGAGCACCGAGTGCCCATATGCTATATATCTTTTTCATCTTGTATGCTGTTTTTAGATGGTTGTTATTGGAGTTATTGTACACGACCTGCCGAAGTTTCCATATCCGGATAAGGCAACAGGTAGTCGGCGTCGGTCATATTCTCGTGATTAGGGATGGCTTCAGCACCCGTACGCTTATAGTAGTAGAAGATTTCACCCTCACCAAGGAATTCCTTGCGATACTCGGCAGCAATCTGCTGCTGGGCAAAGGGAACCTGTGCTGAAGCATCATCAGGAAGAACGAGTGCATCATAGAGACCACGCTTCTCTCTTACCACGTTGAGCAAGTCGAGTGCTTTTTGGGCATTTCCCTTGGCTGCATAACACTCAGCAGCCATGTAATAGATCTCGGGCAGACGAATTACAGGAACTTTGCCAGAATAGTAAGTTCCGAGGTTTTTCTGATAGAGCTTGACAGGAACATAGCCCTGATCGTCGCCATTGAGATTCTGCGATAACAGCACCGTGGCACGTACGTCGAGCGAAGCATCGTCGGCGCCATAAATATCAGTCATCTGATCTGCTGTAAGATATATGGCATTGTAGTCGGTCGACGCATAGACGGGGTTGATATAGTTGCTCATCTTTTGGTCGAGGTTATTGATGCTTACAGCAAAAAGAGCCTCGTTTACCAAACTGGCATTCTGCTTGTTGAGAGTACCGGGGGTAGAGAGTGTGAGCAAGAAGGTGTTGCTGTTATCGAAACGGATGTTTACACCATCAGACAACTTGCCGATGAGTTCCTCGCAAATAGGAAGAGCCTTGGCAAGACTCTCGCTGCTGCCTTCCCACATATACACCTGTGCCAAGAGAGCCTTGACAGCATAATAATTGAGACGATTGTTGCGAGTGGAATAGAATCCGTCGTCGTTGACATTGGCATAGAATGCTGCATCGTGAGTGCCACACACAGGGTCGTAGTCCTTCAGCAGATCGAGCGCATTTGTAAGATCGGAGGTGAGATGGGCAAACATCTCGGCACCTGTAGCCTGCTCGGTAATGTTCTTGTTGACGGTAGTGACATAAGGAATGGTCTTCTTGGCATCGAGTTCAGCCTTGCGTTCTGCCCAGTTGCCGTAACCATAGAGGCGCAACAGCTGGAAGTGCATGAGGGCACGAACAGCCAACAGTTCTCCCTTGATGACGTGATAGTTGATGTCGTCCATCGCGTCCTTGCGACCATCTATCTTGAGTAAAGCCTCATTGGCATTGACGATGACACTATAGGCAGAAGTCCACACCGACTCAACCAATGGCTTTGTGTAGGTGGTGTTGTACTTGTGAGCCTGCAGTTCACCCGCCGCTGCACTTGTGCTGTAGTTGGCGTAGGAACGTGTCTGGTTGGCCATAAGGTCGGGCATGTACCACGACAGGTTCATACCATAGAGAGCCTCTTCGCTCATCGCCAAATAGCAGCCCACCAAGGTCTGTTTGAATCCGGAGTCCTTGCTGTAATGGTCGTCCTCTCGAATCTCGTTGCTGGAGGTAACGTCAAACCAGTCGCTGCAGCTCGTGGTGAGCAAGCCTCCCAACAATGCTACTGTTAATACTTTATATAGTTTCATAGCTGTCTGAATGATTTAGAATGTTGCTGATAATGCAAATGACAAAGAGCGTGCGAATGGGTAGCTTGTACCACGCTCAACCTTAATGGAAGAGAAGGTGGCTACGTCGTTGAGATAAACGGCAAAACGCAGACGCTGCATATAGAGCTTAGAATAGATGAACTTTGGGAACTCATAATAAGCACTGATGGAAGAAAGGGTGAGCTCATTGCGGTCTTGCACGAAGCGAGTCGTTGCTCGTGTAGCAGTCTTAGAACTATAGCCCTTATACTGTGTAATATCACCTGGTTTCTGCCAGCGACCTGTCAGCACTCGTCGGTCTACGTTGTAGATCATGTCGGCATCTTCCACACGGTCTACGAGAGTAGAGTTATACATCTGTCCACCAGCCAAATAGGTGCAAGTGGCGGTAAGACCAATGCCCTTGTACTCGGCATTGAAACCGAAGTTACCACGATACTTTGGCGTAGCGTCGCCAGCAGCCACCATGTCGGAAGAGTCATAGGTGTAAGTGTAGGTACCATCCTTCTTGATATAGATTTCCTCACCTGTCTGTGGGTCAATGCCTGCAGAGGGAACTGCCCAAATGGTGTTCATAGACAACCCGTCTTGATACATCAGCACAGGAGCCGTCTGACTTTCTTTCTCGGCAAGCGTAAGCATACGATTGTTGTAGTCGCGCATACTCTCAGAGAGGTTTACGATGCGGTTCTTGGTGTAAACGAAAGAGCCATAAACCGAAACAAAGCCATCCTTAGTCTGCCAAGGAGTGTAGTTGGCCTTTATCTCGACACCCTGGTTACGAACCAGTCCTAAGTTGTCCTTCACGGTGCTAAATCCTGTAGAGGTAGGAATACTTACGCTGGTAAGCATGTTCTTGGTGTCGGCACTATAATAGTCGAAAGAGAGTGACAAGCCGAATGCGCGGAAATCGAAGCCCACGTTGTAGTCTTTCTTCTGTTCCCACATCAGACCTGGGTTAGGCATGGCGTTGAGATAAGCACCCGTGAGACCATCGTAGGTCATACCTGTATAATAACGATAGGTAGCAATAGCCTCGTTGGTGGCAAAGTTTTGGTTACCCGTGAGACCCACACTACCACGTATCTTGAGTAGCTGGAGCCACTTGGCATTCTTGAGCAAAGGTTCATTATGCACATTCCATCCCAAGCCCACAGACCAGCTATTGGCCCAGCGCTTGTCAGAACCATAGAGCGAAGAAGCACTCTCGCGCTCAGTAACATCGACGAGATAACGGTTATCGTAGTCGTAAGAAGCAGCCAAGAGGAAACTCATCTCACGGTTGATGGAGGCATAGCCCGTAGGTGTGGTACCCTCTGCATACTGGTGAGCGAAAGTGATATCGGCTGCCGACTCGTTGCCGAAGCCTTCAGCACGATGCTGATAAGCCTGATACTTGGTTTCAGAAACAAAGTAGCCTGCATTGCCAAACACATGATGCTTGCCAAAGGAGTGGTTGTAATTGATATTGAAGTCGCCACTGAGTTGCGTCTGCTTACCATTCTCCATCACATAGAGACCACGGCGGTTCCACAGTGAAGTTCCCTTGGTATAGGTAGCAAAACGAGAGTGGTTGGTGGGATAATACTCATCCACATCGTTGCGCTTCTCTGAGGCTCCGATACGTAGGGTAGTCTTCAGGTCGGGAATGATAGTCCACTCTGCATAGAAGTTATTAGTAAACTGCTGATACGTAGATTTGAGGCTGGTACCGATAGTGGCATCATAGAGAGGATTGGCTATGGCATTGGCACCACTCGACACGTTGCCATTGCTCACTTCTGCCCAGCGTAGCACGTTGCCCTTGCTGTCGACTGCCTGCCAATAGGGGTTCATCTTCACATAGTCAGAAAATAAACCATAAGGCGAGTCGGAACTATGATTGGAAATCACGCTGAGGATATTCTTAAAAAGAAGGTTCTTACGGCGGTAAGAAAGACTTACATCACCAGAGATATTGCGGCGGTTGGAACCTTTCATGACTCCCGCCACATCGTTGTAGGTGAAGTTGAGTACGCCGCGTAAGTTGCGTGCATCACCCAACTCAATATTGATATTATGCTTCTGTCCTACACCTGTGCGCAGAGGCTTAGCCATCCAGTTGGTATTCAGTCCTTCGAGCGCCAACTTATAGCGTTGGTTGTAGAGGGCAGTGAGTTCCTGCTGCTGGGTGGCACTTCCGCTGCCACCATAGTAAGCTGAATTCACATCGTAGATGCCTTCATTCTTCTCCACCTGCAACTTCTCAAGAGCATTGGTCATGTCATAGCTTGAGAGGTCGGGCATTTCGAGATCGAGACTACCATTATAGGTAATACGAGCCTCAGTGCCTGCCAGACGCTTGGTCTCAATGACAACAACACCATTGGCAGCCTTGCTACCATAGAGTGCCTTGGCAGAAGCATCCTTCAAGATAGTGACACTCTCCACGCGATTCATATCGAGGTCTTTCACACGCTCGGCAGTCGTCTCAAAACCATCCAGAATGAAAAGAGGCTCATTGGGCTGATTCTGATAGGTACTCTTGAGCGAAGTAGTCTCTGTGGGGAAACTGGAGGTTCCACGCATCGACATAGTTGGCGTAGAGTTAGGGTCGGAACCAGCAGAAAGGTTATCGGCGATATACACTGTGGGGTCGAGGTTCTTCAAACTCTGAAGCACGTTCTGGTTGGTCACACGACGTAGGTCGTTACCCGTTACCGTGGTAGCAGAACCCGTAAAACTCTCAGCCTTGCGCGTATAGATACCATTGACAACGACCTCAGAGAGCGTTGCCGACTCTGCCATGACAATAGTCATGCCACGCTCATCTTGTGAACCGCTGAGCGTGCGAGTAGTGGTCTTCATACCTACATACGAGAACTGGAGTACTATCTGCTGGCCTTTAGGCATAGCTATAGAGAAATGTCCGTTCTCGTCGGTAGAAACACCCTTACCTGTTCCCTTCACCAATACTGTGGCACCAATGACAGGCTGATGAGTCGCATCTACAACACGACCGCTGTATTCCACTTCACGATCCGCCTGCTGCGTGCGTTGTTGAGCCACTCCTGTGCGACTAACCATTTCCTTAAGGAATACATTGATATACTGCCCATCAATCTGATATTCGATAGGATTAGAGGCGATGAGCACGTTCAGCGCATGTCTGATGTTGTTAGTCTTAATGACCTTGTTGCTCACCTTGAAACGATTCATGTCGTCATAAGAGAAAAGGATCTTATAACCCGACACTTTTTCGAGGTGCTTGAGTGCATCTGTCAAGCGCTCTTCCTTGATTTCCATCTTGATAACTCTACCATGACCCTGCGCTCCCACGTCTTGTGGCAGCCCCATGGCAAGCAAAGTCAAGCAGAAACCGATAAGCATTACCTTTCTTTTCATACTGCTAACTGTTAATGTTGTCTTATATAAATTGTATTTTAACAGATTATCGTTTGAAAAGTGCAAAAGGGTACTAAAAAGTTTTATTTTTTAATCAAAAAGTGTATTTTTGATAATATTTACTGTTTTTTAGAAGCAAATTCCTTTCATTTTACTATCACCGTATCACCTTTACGTACTATGTGAAGCTTGCGCATACGATTGAGCAAAGTAATGGCATGATCAATGCCACCCTTGCGGTCGCAAAGGTAATGGAAACGATAGTTCTCGGCTTGCTTGTTGGCAAAAACGATGTTGACATTATACCAGCGCCCCAGACTCTGCATAATGTCGATAAGAGGCTGGTTGTCGAAGTAGAAGAAACCCTCTTGCCAATACACATAGCCTTCGATATCAACGGAATTCTTCTGAGTCTTGCCATCAGCCGTAACTACCACTTCCTCGCCAGGCAACATCTTTACTTGCTGATGCGTCTTGCGATTGGTGGCAACCACACTACCCTCGATAAGGGTAATATGCGTATCCTTGCCTTGAAATCCCCGCACATTAAACTTCGTGCCCAGCACGCGAGTCTCCATTTTATCGGTCTGAACGATGAAAGGATGTGCTGCGTCCTTGGCAACTGCAAAGTAAGCCTCGCCATCCAACTTCACCACACGCTGCTTGCCATCGAAGCGCGAGGGATACTCTAAACGGCTGTCGGCATTAAGCCACACCTGTGTACCATCAGAGAGCACAACTTTAAAGTCCTTCCCTATCGGAGTGGTAAGAAGTTGAATCACGGAAGGCTTTGCCATCTGTCCATTCCTACTACTATCTTGATAGCTGAGAGCCATCTTCTCATTGGCAGAAACAAGAGAAACACATTTCGACTGATCGTTGAAATGTTCATCAATAGCAATAGCATCGCCATCGCCAGACTGTAAGGTGATTTCCTGTGGACAATCCTGGGCTTCAAAAACAAGATTGCCTCCTACATATTGGTTTTCATCAGAATGATGGAACCACGAGAAGACCAGCAACAGAAGTAGAGAAGCAGCAACACCTATTGCAGCGCCCATCCATACTGCACGACGAGGATACTTGCTCTTCACAAAACTTTCAGACTCTACAGAATGGGTAGCTCTTAAAGTGTGAGTGGCAGCAAACTGTTTCCATTCGTCATCCACATGAGGACACAACGGACGAGAAGAAGCCATACGGACTGCCTGCTTACAATCGAGCAAGTCGGAAACGACAGTACGCGCCTCTGCATCCGCCATCATATAATCGATGTCGGAAGCCGACAGAGCCTCGTCCTCCTCAAGGAATCGCAGCGCATCGTCTATTTCTTTTACCATATCTTTCTTATCTACTGTCTCCATATGTTGTTATCTACATATATATATAAGTTACTTATACATTCTTGTAATTCCGTCAATATAACGTTTCTGAGTTTTCTTTGGATATTATTATTTGTTTTTTTTAACGCTGTCGCGCAGAAATTTCAGCGCTTTCATAATATGTTTCTTCACTGCATGGTCGGTTATATCGAGCTCCTCGCCCACCTCCTTGTATTTGCGCCCATGGATAAAACACTCCTGAAAGATAAGACGAGTACGGGGGGGTAACTGCGCCAAATAACGACTTATCAGAGCTATACGTTCCTCACGTTCCAGCAAATCGGCATCTAAAGAGCCTTCATCCATCTTGAGGCGTGCCTTTACAAAGCGATTATGCACCTGTAGATGACGAATAAAATCGAGACATTTGTGACGGATATACGACAAGAGAAAGAGTTTCCAATCAGGTACATCCTCGCGCTCAAAATTGCTCCACGCATACTCAAAGGCATTGGACACAATATCACGGCACGCTTCCTCATCGTTGAGGTAACGATATGCAAAATGAAAGAATTGCTCATAATTCTCCCTGTAAAACCGTTCAAAACATTTTTCCTTGTCCAATACAACTGACTTTTATATTGCAAAATTAACACAAAACTCGTGTACTGCCAAATATATCCCTTACTTTTTTCTGTTTGATGGTAAAAGAAAGAAAAAACCAGTTGAACAGCACAAAGCTGCCAACTGGAAAATAAAAGAAATATACCTTACAAAATCTAACAAACCATGTATGCCATCTCAACACACCAAAGTTCCTTCAAAAGAAACTGAAGATTTCAGTCTACGATGACCACCCTACCCTTAGCCAACGAAAGCAAATCAGGAATATCGTAGCAACACAAGACGCCTGGGATGACATTCGACATCATGTCATGCTGAACAGGTTGCTGAATGTAATTGCGCCAGGTCTTCAGTGTGCGAGTGAGGGTGGCACCTGCCAATCGTTCGTCGAGCACCGCAGCGTGCATCACGACAACAGCATTCATTCCATCAGCCTTAACAACTATCTTGCGATTCTTCAACTTAGCATCGCCAGAACAGAAGTTGAGCAAGGTGCGCAAGTCTTGCACACGCTGCCCTATGAGAGGCTTACCCGCATGCAAGGCTGTAACCGTAGAACGATACTGAGTATTCCAATACTTTGAAAGGTTATACTCGAAGATATCGCTCGTTTCACCAAAACCTCGCAGGTCGGCGTAGACATGAATGGTACCGTCGGAGAACACATCACGACGGTCGGTCTCTATCAGCAGACTTGCCTTTCCTGCATCAGCAAGATGGATGCAAACATTCGACTGCTGATTGGCAACCGACGGAATCCTGACGATAACAGGAACAGGATATTGACCTTCGCAATCGATCTGATAACGATATTCCTCTACGTCGCGCTGCGATTCGTGGCGAGTCTCAATAGCATTCCAATGGTCGTTCAGTCCAGGAAGTCCCAACAGTTTCAAAATGCCATCCTTCACCTTGTCGGCAGATTGCGAACAAAAAGCCTTTCGCTGGGCAGCCAACCTGTCCATCTGTGCCTCACACTCCTGCATGGAACTGAGCGCATCCTTGTATTCCAAGTTTACCTGTCCTGCCTTGGTACAACGCATGTCATCACTACACCAATAAGTATAAGGCTTCACCTCGCCCTGTGCATCGTCCAAGAGAGCCTTGCGGAAGAAGCTTACCATCTTGTCCTGGCTGGGCTGAGGAATGGCGTGTCCGTCGTCGTAATAAAACTGTTCGGCAGCTTCGGGCACTCCCAGCAGAGAGTAGCATCGCTTCACCTCATCGTAGCCACGCAAGGCTCCCCAATGATCAACGAAGTCAAACCTTCCGTCGAGTATCAAGAAGGGCTTCGGAGCATTCATCATCGCCATATCAGCTATTTCGATGTGCTCACGTCCCTCACCAGGAATCCATTGACACCCATCGCTGGGGCCCTGTGTCTCCAAGGTGCGTTCACGCGAAGAGAAAAACAATCCCACACAACTGGCCTTGATTCTATCATCGAGTGCAGCCAGATAAGCCGACTGCGTGCCACCTCCGGAGAATCCATAGCAACCTATCTTTTCACCATCGATCTCTTTACGGGTAAGCAGATAGTCGATGGCTCGGCTATTGTCGAAAAACTCTTGCGCGGCAAGGCTACTACCAAGGAGAAGGTAACCAGGAGCAATGAGCGTATGCTCGGTGGTAACACCACGAGTAAGATTCTTGCCCTGCTCATCGATGGTTTGCTGGCGCTCACCCTGTGAGAAGGGGTCGACCACCATGGAAGCAATACCATTGACAGCCAACTGCTCTGCACTACCTGCCCCAGTGCCCTTACCATCGAGCCCATGTCCGCACATCTCGATACAGGCAGGTATCTTGCCCTGCACCTTCTCGGGCAGATAAAGATGCGCTGTGACATAACGGCCTGGCGTACTCTGAAAGACTATCTTCTCGACTACAAAACCAGGGCCTTTCAGCGTCCCTACCACCTTAGCATTGAGTTTACCACGCTGGGGCATTTCGCCCGCCAACAGTTTGAAGCGACTACGCAACTGACTCACATACTGCGACATCGCCTCCTTCGACTGACAAGCTTTTTCAAAAGCCTGTCGGCGCTCATCGTTCTGAGCATGAACAGGCAGCATCTCATAGTTGTAAAACGAGGTGGCAGTCTTAAACTTCAAAGCCTTATAAGAACCTTGTGCCATAGCTGCAGTACCTGCAAGCACGGCGACAACCGATAAGAAGAATCTATTTCTATACATTGCGAATACTCTATAATATATTTTCAGTTACTCTTTCGTAGCTTTAAGAAATCTCACTTTAAAAGTCTTGAGGTTCACATCCTGATAGTTACATCTTGACAACAACCTCCATATCTCCTTCACCAGCATCGAAGGTCAGGCAACGTAACTTTTCATCGTATTTCCAACCATCGACAAACTTACCCGCTACTGTGACAAGTTTAGGCTTCTTGTCGAGATAAACACTCACGCTATAGTAGTGCGATATGGACTTGTAACTGCCCTTAGGAGTCGTGATATTGAGTGTCCATTCGTTCTGTGCCAGTCGGCTCTCCATCTTGGTGATAGCATAGATACCCTTCTGATAATCGAGCGATTTGCCATCATCCTCATACATCTCATAAACAGAGTGCTCAGAAGGATAGATGAGCAGTGAAATATTGGTGTTGGGGCGCTCGTCTACATACTGCATAGCTTCCTGACGAGGAATGATGGCGCCGCGACGTAGGAAGATAGGCATGATCTCGATAGGTGTGAGGAACGACTTATATTGTCGGCCGCTGATACGCTCACCCGTCCAAAAATCGAGCCAGTCGCCCCCAGGGAAGTAGACAGGTCGTGAGAGCGCATTCTTCACCGTTACAGGACATACCATCATATCGCGCCCAAACATATACTGGTCGGAAATCTGATAAGTGTTGACATCCTGAAGATGGTCGTAGAAAAGAGGCGTCATCATCGGACGACTGGTCTTGTACATATCCCAAGCGCTGGTGTAGATGTAAGGCAGGAGCGCATAACGTAGCGAGTCATACTGAATGAATATTTTCTGCGCCTCCTCACCATAGGTCCATGGTGCATGATAACGAGGATGATCCATGCCAAAGAGGATAGATACCGGTGAGAACATTCCCATCTGCACCCAGCGCAGATAGAGGTCGGTGTCGTAGGCAGAATACTGTTCGAAGCCACCCATACAGTGGCTCCAATAGCCGACACCAGAGAGTCCTATATTAATACCACCGCGGATGATAGGTTCAAACCATTGCCACTCCGACCCCCAGTCGCCAGCCCAGATGAAAGGATAACGCTGAATGCCAGCATACCCCTCGCGGGTATGGTCGAAGCCACGTTGTGCATTGAGTTTGGCAAAGTTCTCATAGGGTGCCTTGGCATAGGCTATGGGGAAGAGGTTGTGGGCAGCTTGCTGTTCGATGGTGGCATTGTCGTAGTGCAGTGCGCTTCCTACATCAGTCTTGAAGAACTTGGCTCCCAGGTCGGTCACTTTCTTGGCAGCATTCTTCCACCACCAGTCCACAGCCTTATCGTCGAAGAAGTTGATGATAGCATTGGTACCACCGTCCTGTATGGTGAGTCCCTTCTTCTGTGCTGTGGTAAGCAGATTATTACGTTTGCCGTTGTCTACCAATGAACGGATGTGCAGACCAAACATCGCCACATGATTCTTATAAGCATGATCGATCATGCCTTTGGGGTCTTTAAACTGATCCTGGAACTCGAAGGTGCAACCTCCATTGCCCAACTTAGCGAAAAGTCGCCAAGTGGAGTCGAGCCACATCATGTCGAATGGAATCTTTTCCTGGCGCAGTCGGTCGATAAGATTGACCACATACGTATCGTTGGCCTTACTCTCATGATGCCATGTTCCACCGCTGTACGAGCCGATGTGCAGACCATAGGCAGCACGTGGCATGAGTGGTGCTACACCCGTAAGTTGTTGGTAACTACTAATAAGATTTTCCAGTTGCTCACCATAGATGAAATAATAGTCGTTGTCGCCACCAGGTGCCGAGAAACTATACTTGTCATGGTGTGTCCATCCCATGTCCCAGTCGTTGGGCACAGCAGTATGGAAGAACACGGCATAGCCCTTGTTGCTGAGCATCAAAGGTACCGGACAATAGTTGGCTTTCAAGATGTCCTTACCTCCTACGGCAGGCTTCGGACCACGTCCTAACTCAATGTTGAGATGCACACGCTGTCCACGCTGGTCGATACGATCCATACGCTCGCCAAAACCGAAGAAGTGCTCATCAGGATTCATCTTCACCTCATTATATATGCTGTCCTTGCAGCCCGATGTCAACTCCTCGTAGAGCACCTTTCCCGAAGCATCAGCCACCTGTATGCGCCAAGGAGCTTCCTGAATGCTTACCTGCAGCTTACTGGTCTTTATCTGTTTACCATCCACGCTGAAATCCACCTGTGGGAAGTTGTAGTTGACCACCATCCACTTCTCATTATCAGGCATCTGCTGTGCAGGCACCTTCGTCACGCGGAACATGCTTTCCGAACACATTTCGATGCGCATATTGCCTTGTGACGATGTGTAGAGGACACTATTTCCTTTCACTTGCTGTGCATGAGCCGCTGTAGCAAAGGCGCACAGCGACAGGAATGTGAGTTTTAGCTTTAAGTTTTTCATATCTATTCTGTTGTTTTTGTTATTACGTTATTGATTTCTATTCCTGCCTGCACCACGGCTCCCAGTCCGTGGGCATCGTTGAGCGGAGCCGGTCGGTTGTAATAGAAAGGCAAGTCGCGGCTGATGCCTGTTCCCATGCACACATTCTTCACCTGTCCTTCAGGGGTTATCTGACTGCAGATAGCCTTCCATCCCTGCTGCGCCACAGAGACAAAGGAGCTATCAAGCCATCCTCTATTCACCCCACGTGCTATCGCTATAACAAACATAGCAGTACAAGATGTTTCAGGATAAGAATCTGGCTTATCGAGCAACTGATGCCACATGCCCTGTGCATCCTGATAAGCAATGATATTCTCTATCCTTTTCCTGAATAACTTAAGCAGCCGATTGCGCAGTGGATGCTCCTCGGGCATGCAATCAAGCAATAGAGCCTGTGCCAAGAACGCCCATCCATTAGCTCTCCCCCAGTGGGCTGTTCCGTGAGAATGTGTGCTATCATAATAGAAACAATGCCAATATAGGTGCTTGTCCTTATCGAAGAGGAGACTATCGAAAAGAAGCACTTGTTCGGCAGCCCGTTGCAACAAATCAGGTGAAGCTCCCTTACGGCTCCCCTGATGAGCCAAGAAGGAAGTACACATATAGAGATCATCGAGCCATAACGTGCGTTCTCCATACATTCCTCGACAATAAATGCCAAGCTCGGGGATGCGTTCCTGTTGATGAAGTATGTAATGACTTATTTGGCCGAGATATTTCTCGTAACGCTCGTCTTTATATCGTCGAGCCAGTTCGGAAAGAGCTGCACCCATTGCCCCACAATCGTCGAGACTCGACATAGAGAAGAATCTGCGCCACGCATTGTCACGCACGCCCGCTTCATATTCTTTCCTGAGTCGCTGTTGAATGTCGGGATTAAAATAAAAATCAAAGTTTTCCTTGACGAAACGCTCATACTTGTTTTCCTGGGTCACATCAGCAAGATGCAGCATAGCCACGCCAAGCACACCGTTCACGTAACGCCATTCTTGATAATAGCTATCGATGTGTGAGTGTCCATCCTGCGCCTTCGACAAATGATGGTTATGATGTGACAGCAGATAATCTGCTACTCTCCTCGAAAAATCGAGAGGAGCGTCTTGTGCCATAAGGACTGTAGAAAAGACTAACCAGCACAAGATGGAACATATTGTTGTCTTCATGAGGCTTCGTTGGTTTAAGAGGTTATGATTGAAGATGTTGTTGCGAAAACACTATTTATGCAATAGTTAATCGAAGTTACGCGATTAGTTTTTATAAAAATAGCCTCCCCGCATCTCGCGAGGCAGAGAGACTTGTAATAGTTTTAATATATAACTAAAAATCTACCGTAAAATCCATATAAGTGAAATAAGGAGAAGATAAGAGAGAAGTTTATAGACAATCGTCTCATTGCTTCATATTTTTAAATAAAGTCTTCATGTTCAAGAATCAAAATAACATTTCATTCTCTTCGCATCATCATTTTTTTAAAGCTATAAAGCATTTGTACTTCTTCTATCTTCCCCTATCTACTATCATTTCTCAAACTCCTTTTTAATAACCATAGTTATTGATCAATGCATTGTTAGAAGCGTTGATGTCAGAGTCGAATATTGGCCAGTACTGACGAGAGTCTGGGTCGTTGGCATAATAGTTGGTAAGCATATTATCTTTCACCGTTGCTGTAACGAAGTCGTAGTTAAGTTTTGTCCAACCTTCGCCTGTAGGAGTAGCAGTCTCTCCCTTTGCCAAACCATAGTATTCCAACTTACCATTAACCGTGCGAGTGTACACCTCAGTAGGCACATCAGCATATTTGCCAGTACGATCGCGCAACGCTCTCATGTCGTTCACGGTCTGTTTCACGGCAGTACCGAGCATATTCCAGCGAATGAGGTCTTGCTTGCGCAACATCTCGCCGGGGAACTCAAGGAGACGCTCCTTCTGAATGGCCTTCAGCATGTCGGCCTTCGAGCTGATGGCGTTGACATAAGCCTCTACGTTTGCAGGGCGGTCGGCTACGGCAAAGGCGCGGTTGCGAACCTCCTTGAGGTAAGGCTTGGCTGCATCAGGACCTTCCAGCTCGTTGGCAATCTCAGCTGCCATCAACAGGATGTCAGCATAGCGGAGCACGGGCAGGTTCACACCGTCGTCGTTGGAACTCACCTGGCGTGTCATGCGCTCATAGTCGTACTTGCCGAAGTTGAAGCTTGGTGCAGAGGCATCGTTGTCACCCAACTTGGCCATTGTGTAGCCGTTGTCGTACTTGTAAGGCACGCAGTTCACGTCGCGGCGCTGGTCAGCATTGTCGTACTCATAGTAGAGTGTAGGAGCAGGAATGTTCTGTCCGCCATAGTTGGTCTTGGTCAAGTGTGGGCTCTTCGACTTGTGGTAAACACCAAAGTGGTAGAAGAAGCGGCCACGTCCGTCGTTGAAAGGAATCTCGAAGATAGACTCTTTGTGTGAGCCTTCGATGGTGATGACGTCAGTAGCGAGGTCGTTCCAGAACTGCTCGTAAGTTGCGTCGAGTGCGAGTCCACTCTCTCTGATGACGAGTTTCAGGTCGTCGTAAGCCTCCTGCAGCAGGGCTGTGCTGGTAAGCTCAGGATCGTTGCTGCGGCGCACCTCATAAGTAGTAGGATTGTCGAGCGATGTAGGACGCTGGCTGTAACCCTCGGCCATGAGGATGAGGCGTGCACGCAGACCCAAGGCATAGGCCTTGTTCACTCGCTCTGTCGTCTTGGTGCGCTCAGCCTTTCCTGGCCATGGCAGATAGCCTGCTGCCTCTTTCAGGTCGGCAATAATCTGCTTGTAGATGACGTCGCGGTCTGACTTGGGAAGGTAGATGGTGCTCTGCTTCACCGATGTGAATCGGGCAGGCACGTCGCCCCAGGCACGAATGAGGTCATAGTAGTACTGCGCACGCAGGGTGAGCGACTCGCCCAGGAGATAAGCCATGTCGGCATTGCTCTCAGGATTGCCATAGGCACGTATTCCCTCGATGCAGCAGTTGGCAGCCTCAATGCCGTTGAAGAAGCCTGTGAAGGCGTTAGGGTCTTTTCCAGAAGCCATCCAGTTGTTGGCAGAGAAGGCGCTGTAAGTGCAGAGCGAGGTCTTGTTGTCCGACGAAGGCTGCGCCATGTCGAAGTAGCACTCGGCATCGGTATTCATACCATAGTAAGGCATGTAGCGCGCACGGTGAGAATTGGTGGCGGCAAACCAGCTGTAGATGCTGATGACCGTATTCTCGGCAAGCGGGGTGTTAGAGAACACCACCTTGTCGTTGTATTGTGACTCGCTTTCTACGTCTAAATAGTCGTTGCACGACATGAGTGTAGCGCCAGCCAACAGGGCTGTAAATACATATTTTATTTTCATAACGATGTTTCCTTTAAGTGTTTTTTAGAATGTAAGATTAAGACCGAAGATGAACTGGCGGCTTCTTGGATAAGCCGAGTAGTCTACGCCTGGACAAACCAGCACGTTGCGGCAGCAGTCCACCTCTGGATCCATACCACTATAACCAGTGATACAGAAAAGATTTGAAGCGGTAAAGTACAGACGCAGGTTCTGAACATAGATTTTCTGCATCCATGTCTTAGGCAGTGTGTAGCCCAAGGTAAATGTAGAGAGGCGGAGGAATGATCCGTCCTCGATAGCCCAGTCGGTGAGCACAGCCTTTGTTGTGTAAGGCGACCACATCGTGGTGTTCTTGTTCATCTCGGCGAGCTTGGCTGCATCGTTGATGAAGTTGCCGTTCTCGTCTACGTTGGTCCAGCGCTTGCCGCTTGCCATCGTGGTGTTGAGGTTGCGCCAGATACCGCCACGTGTAGAGGTCTGGTCTATCTTGTCAGCGTTGTAAACATCGTTGCCGATGCTGTAAGAGAAGTCGGCGTTGAAGTCGAATCCGTAGGCACGTGCACCGATAGAGAAACCACCTACTGCCCAAGCGTTGGCGTCGCCGATCTCGAACTTGTCGTCATCGTTGATGGTTCCTGAACCGTCCTTGTCGAGGAGTTTCATGGTACCAGGGCGTACTGTGCCCACAATACCGCTGGCATCAGCCACACCTTTCTTCAGTTTCCACTTACCAGCGGCAGCATCGTAACCCTCGAAGTCGTCCACCTCGTAACGTCCTGTTCCTGCCAACTTGTAGCCAACGATGGTTCCTACAGGCTTTCCTGGCTTCACCAAGTAGTCGGAGCCAATTTCTGTACTTGCCCAGTAAGAAGGCTTAGAGTATGAGTCCATGCTTCCGAGGCTCACTACCTCGTTGGTATTATGACCGAGTGTGAACGAGAAGTTCAGACCGTAGTTCTTGGTGTTGATGGCATCGTAGTTCAATGTCAACTCGAAACCAGAGTTCTTGGTCTCGCCCACGTTCTGATACTGGGTATTGTAGCCACTACCCGTGATCTGCATCTCCATGAGCAGGTCTTTCACATTATTCTTATACACCTCAAAAGAACCATTGAGCTTGTTGTTGAAGAAACCGAAGTCAATACCCAAGTTGAGCGAGTGTGTTGTTTCCCACTTCAGGTCGGGGTTGCTCATTGCGTTACCCGTGGTGAGCCATGAGTTCTGCAAGTGCAGCCAAGAGCTCTCCTTAATAGAATAGGTACGGCTGGTCTGTCCTGAAGGAATATTATTGTTACCTGACACACCATAGCTCAAGCGCAACTTCAAGTTGCTCAGCCAGTCTTGTGTCGACTTCATCCAAGGCTCCTCGATAATGCGCCATCCGGCTGCCACTGATGGGAAGTAGCCCCAGCGGTTGTCCTTAGAGAACTTGCTTGAACCATCGGCACGCAGAGTGGCAGTGAGCAGATAGCGGTCGAGCAGACTATAGTTGGCACGTCCGAAGAACGATACCATCTTGTCGTCAGGATAATAGAACTCGTTGGCGCGTGTAGGAGTTCCCTGTGCTGAGAGATGGAAAGCCATGCTGGCATCATAGAAAGATGGGAAACCTTCGACGCGTGTCGATGTCAGAGTCTCGCGGCTTACGATACTCTCCTGTCCTACCATGAGATTCAGGCTATGAATCTTTGGCAGGATCTTCGAGAAGTCGTACTGCAGAGTGTTGGAGTTGCGCACAGTGCGACGGTTCACCTGAGTACGATTGGTGAGTGGCATGTTCTTGTATTCTGCCAAGGCATTGTTCTGCGACTCATAGGTAGTAGAGCCGAAGAAGTAACGGAAGTCGTTGTTGTAGATATCAAGGCCCACATCTGTGCGGAAAGTCAGTTCTGGCAATATCTTCCAAGTGAAAGCACCATTCATGTTAAAGTTCTCACGAACACGTTTCTTGTAGTTGTCGTTGAGGGCTGTGATTGGGTCTTCCAGTCCGTCGTCGATGTTGCTCTCATCGAAGAGAAGGCTTCCTGAGCCCGTCAGAGGCGACTGTACCACAGCATGGCGGATACGGCCGAAAGAGCCTGAAGGCACAGAGTTCTGGTCGCCGGTAGCGTCGCTCTGTCCGTCGCCATTCACCTTGGTGCGTGAGTAACGGGTAGAGAACTCGAGCTTGGTCTTCTTGTTGGGTTCATAGTTGAGCTTGAAGTTCAGGTTGCTGCGATAGAAGTCAGAGGTGAGCAGGATGGCTTTCTCCTTCATGTAGTTGTATCCAGCCGTGAAGCGCAGCTTCTCCGAACCGCCCGAGATGTTGACATTATGGCTGAAGACGTTACCGGTGCGTCCGTACACCTCGTCCTGCCAGTCGGTAGTCTTCATCGAGTTCATGATATTAGGTATATTGTCCCATCCACCGAGTACCTGCTGGTATTTGCCAGCATTGGCACCAGTAGAGAGGCTCGACAATTCGTACTGCCACTTCAGATAGTCTTCCAGTCCCAGCACATCAACCTTGTCCTCTGCCTTCTTGAAGCCCACGTAGGCATTGTAGTTTACTGTCACCTTGCCAGCCTTACCGCTCTTGGTAGTAACAAGCACGATACCATTAGAACCACGACTACCATAAATAGCGGTAGAAGAAGCATCCTTCAACACGTCGATGCTCTCGATGTCGCTGGTAGGAATATCCGAGATGCTATTGACAGGAAAACCATCTACAATATAAAGAGGTGTGTTGTCGCGTGTGATAGAACCACCACCACGCACGCGGATGATGACCTCGGCATCAGGGTTTCCCTCAGGCATAGTGACGCGCACACCTGCCAGCTTACCCTGCATGGCCTCAACAGGCGAAGCCACAGGCACCGACACGAGTTCGGTGTTGCCTACCGAAGAAACCGAACCCGTCACGTCCTTGCGCTTTACGGTTCCGTATCCGATAGCCACCACTTCGTTAAGCATGTTGGCATCTTCCTTGAGCTGGATAGTCATCTTGCCTTCCTTGGCTACTACGACTTCCTTCTTATATCCCACATAAGTAATTTCGAGTTGTTTTCCTTTCGGAACAGAGATAGAGTAATTGCCGTCCATATCGGTCACCACTCCCACCGATGTGCCAGGAATCCTCACGCTTGCGCCAATGATAGGTTCACCAGCCTCGTCAGTCACTTGCCCGCTAACGGTGACGCTTTGTGCCAGCACTCCTAACGGGAAAAGAAGCATCAGCAATAGTACTGAACACTTCTTCATAAAAATAATCGCTACTTTTTTCATAGGTTTAATTATTAGTTTTAAAAATGAAGTAGATTGTCAGGGGCAAAAGTAGCAAAAAACCCCTATCATGAATGGTAAAAAACTCCCAAAAGTTCGGTAAAAACGTTTCAAAGCCCGTTTTTCTGCCTATATTCCGACGGACTGATGCCCATAGCAGCCTTGAAACACTTGCCAAAGTAGTTTTGGTCGCAGAAACCGCAGCGATAGGCAATATCCTTCACCGATAGGTTGCTGTTAAGCAGTAGCGCCACTGCTCGATTCATGCGCGCCTTGTTGACAAACTCCTTGGGCGCCACACCCAACAAACTCTTCAGCTTGCGGTTTAGTCCTGACTTGCTGATGCCCATCATGCAGGCCAGTTCCGTAACGCTCAAGTCAGAGTCATCAATGTGCTGTTCCACAAGTTCCACAATACATTGCATGAAGTGTTGGTCTTCCTCGCTCAGGCTCTTATCGCAGGATAACTGTCTGTCAGATTGTGCCAGCACCTTGCTATCACCAGTATCGCCATCGCCTTTCTTGCTAACCACGTCCTCCTCACCAGTCTCTTCACCTACAGCATTAGCAGCAAGCACAAGACGTTTTTCCTTGTCAAATTTTTCCAACGAATCGAGATATTGACTCAACATTTCTCTCTGCTTGCGACGCGACGAACGGATTGTTCTCGTGACATACACCACGGCATAGACAAACAACAGCGCCAGCAGCACATACAGCACCTTGGCGGTAGTAGTCTGCCAGATGGTTGGTTTCACGAAGATTGTCACCACTTTCACATTGCCCCCCCATTGTCCTGTGGGCAGTTTCGACTCCACCCGCAACGTGTGCGTACCGGGCGAAAGGTTGAGCAGCGTCACCGTGTGGCTGTTCTCTAAGGTGTGACATACACCGTCGTCCAACAGGAATCTATAGCTTATCGACTGGGTGTTGGCATAGTCAATGGCAGCAAACTCTATCTTCACGTTACGTTGCGTCTCGTCCAAGCAGATGGTGTCGTGCTCGCTTACAGCCTCCAGCATATCGCCCTCCTCCACGGATACCCTCGTCAGCACGATGCGAGGGGCCTTCGTCCTCATCGTCAGTCGGTCCATATCCATGAGCACAAGCCCATCCATCAGTCCCATGAGCCATTTACCGCCCTTCCATCTTAGCGGTGTCGCATCCGAGAATATCAGTTCGTCGGTCCATGTATTGTGATTGAAGTACAGGTTGAGCCCACGCTCCATGTCTACACCCGTCAGGTCATTGGTGCCAACAAACCACATATAACGTCCATACTCAAAAGCCGATAACAGGAAGTCCTCGGGCATATCGCGCCTGTCAAAGTGACTAAACACCACGTCGTCTCCTGTCATTAGCACATTAGGCTCCACCATGTTAAGTCCACTTCCCTCGGTGCAGACATAGAGTCTGTTAGCTCTATCCTCTGCCATAAACATGATGGAAGAGCAACTCAGGCTGCCATTTTTCTCACCTTCACGCTCATATCGATTGAATCTCAGTGAGGCAGGATTGGCAGCTGTCAGACGTGTGGCGAACAGTCCACGCGACGTACCCGCCAGTAGTTCGCCATGATGATTGATATACACCTTGCGCACCGAGATGTACTTATTGGTCTTATCTTCGGGAGCGATAACAATGGGTAGACTCCTCATGCTCCTTGACGGACAGGGCATGCAGAATAAACCTTGATCCATCGTGGCAACCCACAGTCTGCCCCAACGGTCTTTCTGTATCGAATAAACTTCATTGGCATTTCTTCTATCACGACCATAAAGAGCCACACGACTGATGGTGTAGCTACCATCAACATGGGGTTTTAGGTGCAACAGTCCACCTGGCTTACATCCCAGCCACATACTGCCGTCCTCATCCTGAAACATTCCATACACAGCCGATCTGAACGCCGTCTCCTCGCCATGCAGTCGTCCATCAGCACCCAAAAATCCCAGTAACTTTAGGTTGCTATCATATATTCTAACCGAAGAATCATCGCGCGAGCACACCCAAATGCGACCCTCATGGTCACGTAGCAATGCCCTCACCTGGCATCCTGGTTGCCACAACAACCGCGTGGCATAGCAAGGTTTTCGGTAACTCATCGTCACGCCCAACGAGTCTACTGTCCACTCTACTCCATCAGCAGTCTTCAGCCTTCTGAGTCCATGTTTTGGTAATCTCCATCTCTGTAACGCCAGTGGCCAGGAGAGATGACTGTCATCAAACCGCCCCGTGCGGATATCAAAGATAAAACAGCATCCCTCTACATTACAATATATATAAAGATCCCGAATACGGATGTCCTTGATGCGGTTCACGTCCATCGAGCATCCATCTCCGGGCTTCGGCTTGAAGGATACGAAGCGATAGCCGTCGTATCGGCTCAGTCCGTTCCATGTTGCCACCCATATCATGCCATTCTTGTCTTGCACCAGGCTCGTGGCGTGATGATGCGACAACCCATCCAGTTCGTTGAGTCTTCGCTCCACGGATATGGGATGGGTATGTTTCCAGTTACCTGCATTCTGCAGTGTAGCCTTACCTATACTGCCCCACATACAGCAAGACAGCAACAAAAGGAAATGCAATACTCTGTTTTTATACATATAAGAGAAAGTAGATTTTGTTTTAGTCCTTGCAAAAGTAAGAAATAATTGGTAAAACAAGAAAACTATTCCAATCTTTTTGTTTATCTTTGTGGCGACAACCCCATACAAGAACATAATAAAACCCATCACAACAATGAAAATAGCAGTATTCTGTTCAGCAAACGCCCATATCGACAGCGACTACTTCCGCCTTACCGAGGAAATGGGCAAGTGGATGGCAGAGCACGGACACGACTTAGTATTCGGTGGCTGCAACATCGGCCTGATGAACACCATCGGCAAGGCAGTCAAGGCGCATGGCGGCAGAGCCATAGGCGTAGTTCCCACCATTGTAGAGCGAGGTGGTAAAACCTTTCCCGACCTCGATGTAGAGATTCCTTGCGACAATCTCAGCGACCGCAAAGACCTGTTGCTCTCTCAGAGCGACATCGTCGTGGCGCTCCCTGGCGGCATCGGCACTCTCGACGAAATCTTCACTGTGGCAGCCTCCCACACCATTGGCTATCACAGCAAGAAGGTTGTTCTCTACAACATGAAGGGCTTCTGGAACTCCACCATCGCCCTCCTCGACGACATGGCTTCGCAGGGTATGATTCGTGGCAACTGGCACGACTACATCGAAGTGGCAACCTCCCTCAGTGAGTTGCAGCAGATGGTGGAGCAATGATAAATGCGGGATTGAGCAATCAACTCAATCCCGCATTTCCTTTATAATAAGTAAGTCTTAATCCCAAGTTGTCCAGGGGTTATAAGGCTTAGCATCGCCCCACACAGTGCCGTCTTCACCTTCCGTACCGCCAGTAGTGATGTCGGAACCCAACGTGCCCGACGGTTCGCCTTTGTACTTGACTACGGAGCCGTCATTCAACAGAGGTTCACCTTCTACAATTTGAACTTTTATGAGAGGTTGTTGATATTTTTTCTTCATGATTGCAATGATTTACTTTTTAACGAATTTCTTGCCATTAACGATGTAAACGCCCTTGGCAAGAGTAGAAAGAGAATTGCCAACCTGCTGGCCACTGAGGTTGTAGACTGCGACAGGAGCAACAGATGCTGGCGTGAGCGATGCTCCGTCCACCTGATGAATGGAAGAAACTACGCCATTGCGGTCGACGAGACTGATGCCGATATTGCCCTTGGCAGATAATGTACTTAATGGCTTCTGCTTGAAATAACCACGAAATCCCTTGAGTCCGTACTTCTTGCCTGCAATACACTTCACGAAGTTATTGTTCTGAATGATGTAGTCGCCAGGAGCGATGAAACCTGAGTTTCCATCCGTGTCCTGTTTATACAGCGTTCCTGTGAAATAGAATTCATCGTAGCTGCACTTCTTGAACTTGTCGTTGGCGTCGATATCATAGTGACCGTCGAAATATTTGCCATCCTCCTTCTTTCCCATACGAGCTATCACTTCATTTGCTGTGTATGTTGTGTTGTTGTCGCCATCGTAATTGAGTTCGACATCCTTGAAAGTATAGACTCCATTGGCTTTTTTGATGTCTTCCTGCCTCATTTTGATGAGGAGAGGCTCACACTCATCGAGCGGATCTTCTTTGTAGTTGGCGTATTGCAGGAAATAGAAGGTACTGTTGTCGGGCTGTGCCTCATTCTTTGCCAAACCACGATAGGCAGCAATCATAAAACCCGGGGTATCATTAATGGTAGATACATTAACTTTATCATTAGCTACATTGAGGGCTTTCTGGAAAATCTCCGCAGCATCAACTCTCCAATCTCCTATATTGCGAGCACCGAAAGGCAGCACGAGCGTATTCCAACCTGGCTTAAATGTGCGTTTGAGGCGGACGTCGGCATGGCGCTGGGCTACGACATCATAGTCGGTAGCATTCTCGTCGAGCGTCTTGGTGAGAAGATACATAAAGGCATTCTTACCCATATCTACATCATCAACGACGATATTGTCGCGATAACGCCTGTAGTTAGCTTCGGCGTCGCCCTCAAAGACGACTTGCACCTTGTTGGGATCCATTCCAGAGAAGATGCCGTCTTCGCCATCATAACTCCGAGCGTCGATCTGTGCACCACCGTACACGGTAACCTTTGTCACCTTAGAATTGCCGGCAAAGGCGCCTTTTTCGATTTTGGTGACAGAGGCAGGGATAGAAATTTCGGTAAGAGCGCTGTCTTTGAACGCATACTGTCCTATCTCGGTCATGCCGCTGAGGTCTACTTTCTGCAGATTCTTACAGCTCTCGAAGATTTTGTCGGGCACTACCTTGCCTGTCTCCGTGAAAGTAGCTTCCGAAAGATCGAGCGATTTCAGACTGCCGTTATCTTCTTTTCTTGCCATCTTCTTCAGCACCGATGTCATCTTTATTAAGATAGCCTTTCACGCTGAGATGTGTGACTTTCATGGCGTTGTCTCCAAGAAGTGTGGCAAGACTGCCTTCAGTACCGACTTCAGAAGTGATGGCTTGGGCGTCACCAATCTGATAGGTTACTTGTAACTCGTGGTATGCCTCAACCGTCAACGAAGACATCTTATCATTCCATTCTGCACCAACGAAACTCTCAGAGGCTATGTATGACTTACTTTTGCCATTGAAATTGTCATCCTCATAGATTGTTACCTTGAA
>OIZX01000164.1_pt1 | contig 52232 bp, 73 predicted proteins | sample 1588621 | NCBI WGS metagenome assembly OIZX01 (sample SAMN03283276) | human gut metagenome | biome: human-associated habitat; material: feces | host: Homo sapiens | place: Peru | collected 2012 | reverse complement strand
TTCTCGCTCAGCAGCGGAAAATCCTTGTGCTTGTAATTGTTGTGGTCAAATTCATTAGGATAAACAGGATAACTATACCAGCAAGGGTCTCCGGGCTCCTGCTTTCTTTCTGCTCTGCTGCGGTTTCGGGCATAATGCCGCAAAAAGCGTCATTCTCAAAAACTTTTTGCCACAAATTGCCAGATTTTACTTGACATTGTCCCTTTTAGGGTCTATAATGAGGGTACAAGAAAACGCTATGACCCAAAACGGGTAGGAGGATAAGAATATGTTCAAGAAAATCGTGAAAGCCATCGCCGCCATCAAGACCGAGAACGACCGTGACGATTGCTACTGGCAGATTGACCATGCGTTCGAGGAAGAGCGCATCTCCTTTGAGGACCACGAGCTCCTCTACGGTCTGGCCGGTATGGTTGAGGTCGCTTAATTTTTTTGCTTTCGTGTGTCCCTTTTAGGGACGTTAAACAAGCAGCGAGACCCGTTTCGGGTAGGAGGTTTTTATGGAGCTTTACAAGTACACCGGCAGTGTTGCCGTCATGACCGTTCGTTTCGGTAAGGCCGAGACCATCACCCTCTACGACAGCTACGACGACAGCGTCGCTCCGGTTCGTCTGGATGTTCGCGGTGCTCTGGCAGAGTACATCAAGCAAATCGAGGGCACGGACAGCGAGGAGCGGTACATGAATCTCGACTGGTACTACGACTTCAATATGCTGCTCCGGCGCATCGAGGTTCCGGGCGTCCCGTCCAAAAAGTTCCAGATGACCGGTGTCCCGGCCAAGGTCCTGACGCAGACCCGCAGCAATCCGGACGAGCTCGTCTGCTTCGGTTGCCCCGATTTCATCAACACGAGCAAGCCGGTCTCGATGGGTCAAGATGATTACCAGAACTTCCTCATGTGGAAGCGTGAGAACAGAGACTAAGGAGGTGCGCGTTATGACACAGGTAAGGTATTTCGGGTTCGTCAAGGCCGAGGAGCCTTGGACAGGCAACCAGTTCAAGGTGTACGCCGGGAAGAACGGCTCCACGTTCGGAAGCAAGGTTCCGGCCGGTTCCGTTGTTGAGTGCGGCTACAAGAGCACCAGCTCCGCCGACAGCGCGGCGAGGGAGCTGAAAGCCCGCTGTGAGAAGATGGGTCGCAAGGTTTTCTGCTGGGGCTACGAGAGCGTCGCAGAAGCGCAGTAAAGGAGGGTTCTGTATGAAGTTCATCCACATTCGCAACCGTGCGTATGACCGCTATGTACGAGAGGACAACGAGGTCTGCCTCGAGCAACGCATGGTCCGCATCAATGGCCGCTTCTGCTGGCGGTGGTGTGTGTACGCCGACTGCGGTGGGAACGTCGTCGAGATGTTCAAAACCCTCAAGGCTGCAAAGGCCGCCTACTCCGATGTGCTCGCCTGATGATGGCCCTGTGGCAAGGGTCGAAACCATTTTGCCATCCTTGGCAAGATGGTCGCGGGAGCCAAACCGCAAAGGAGTGTCAACTATGAAAATGAAGTCCTACAAGGCAACTTTCTTCCGCCACAACCCCCAGTTCAAGAATGGCGGTTACGTCACCGAGCGTAAAATTGAGGCCGTCTCGCTGCCCTCTGCTCGCAAAAGAGCCCGCGAGATTTCCGAGCACTGTGTATACGGCAGCATGGAGCTGCTCGACATCGAAATGGAGGCATAAGAGATATGACCGTTCTTGAGCGTTTGAAAGCTGCCGGGTATGACCCGGCCGTGTCCCTGTTCCCTGACAGTATCGGGAACGCCGGTTCCATGGAGTGCGAGCGCATTCAGATTCGCACATTCTTCTGCCGTCCTCGCGAAAACGAGGCCGCCATCGGGGTGACTGCAACCGCGATGACCCATTTCTCCGACGGCTCGACCCGTCCATACCCGGACGGCTGGCCGCGCAGCCTTGAGGCCAGCGTCACGCTCTACTTCGCTGGCGACGCGGACTTCCATTATTTCGGCAACGTCGCTACTGACCTTGTCGGCTCCGATGCTGAGTTCCGTTACAGGCTCTTGAGCCGTTGCATTCAGGATTGCAAGTATTTCCTCGGCTGCGGCTCGCGTTTCAGCAAGTACCTCTTGGGCTGCTGCGTTGAGAATCATATTCAGGCCATGCGCATCCTGTGGGACAGCTTTTCCGACGACGAGAAGCCTGAGTGGACCTCTCTCGAGGAGATTGAGCGGTTCAGCAAAAAGATGCTCGAGGAGGAAATTTACTGATGGCTGCCAAAAATTTCGAGCTGTTCCTTGGGTGTCTTGGCAACGGCGTCACGGTCTGTAACTCCGCCGTGATGGAGAACGGCGATTTTAAGATGGTCGCCCACATCTCCGTCGAGGGGAAAATCACTTGGTACGTCAGCGAGGACTATCCGCCTGCGGATGCTCTCGCAAGCATCCTGGCCTGTGCAGAGCAGGAGCGGGTAAAGTACGAGGCATGGCTCAACGGCCTGTCTCCGGCCGCGCGCCGGGAGTATCAGCTCGAACGGCTGCCGCTCCCCGAGTTTCTGCAGGAGCTCCGCAAGGCAAGAGAAGCAAAGGAGGGAGCCTAATGGCCCGCGATATTCACGATTACGACAGCCTCAAGGAGGCGTACAGTGACCTGCTCATGTTCGAGCAGTTTCCCGGTCCGGTGCATAGCGAGCGCGTCTAGGAGTTCGTCATTCAGCTCAAGCGCGACATCCGGGAGTACGTCAATCGGGATTCTGATTACCACATCGTCCGCGACGAACTTGATTCTTTCGTTGAGCTCGTCGAGCTGCCCGACTACGCCTCTGACTACTCCGAGGAGAGGGCTCTCCTGTGGTTTAAGATGTATCGCTCCTACCGCCTTTTCGACGAGCCGGGCTGCGGCGGGCAGTTCTTCACCACCGGCGTCAAGCTCTTCCGCCGTCGTGGCCGCTGGTACGCCTATCATTTTGTTTCGGTCGATATGTAAGGAGGTTCGCATGGAAATCAATATCACATACAAAAACCCGGAGCACGAGGCTGCATTCCTGTCTGAGCTTCAGCGGATTCCGCGCATCGTCAATCCCGAATCCGGGCGCATCAATCCGTATTGGGGCGCGTCCCTGTATCTGCTCTCCGCGCTCACGCGCTGGCCGGAGCTCCGCATTGCCGTAATTGGTGAGGACTACATGATGTTCACGGCCGCAATGGAGGCTTTCAATTTGAGCCAGAACGAGCGCATCGTCGTCGAGCTGGCTGCCAACTTCTACAACGCCGGTCTATGGGAGATGCCCGGTTTCGAGATGGTCTACGCCACCTGCGACACGGCTTTCACGCTCATTCTTGAGGCGTTCCGCCTGCGTCGCGCAAAGCTCTTTTACAAAGATGGGGAGGTGTCCGCAGAATGGGAAGAAAGAAAATGAGCCTACGGCGCGCCGTCGCCATCCTGCGCCTTGTCGCTGCGGATGACCTGTCCTCCGGGCGGGCAATCGACGGGCAGAATGAGGCTGCTGCCGTCGTGCTGGAAGATTACGAGGAAACAAAGAAAGAGCTCGCGGATTGGGTGAATGCTTCTCCCGAGGAGCTTGCCGACGTCATTGCTGGGATGTAAGGAGGCCTGTACCGTGGCTGCTGTCTATCGGACGTTGTACGAAAAATATGAGCAGAACGACGTTTTGCACGTCGGGATTCAGGAGGTCGTCGAGGCCGAAAAGGAGATTGACACGTTCCTCAAGTCTCTCGACCGGGACCAGCGCGACCAGCTCGATACGCTGCTGGGGCGTCTGTCCCGTGCCTACGAGATGCAGGGCTTTCTTTTTGGCGGCCTTGCCTCCGGCGCAAAGTGGAACGGCAAGACCGCTCCCGAACCGGGTGACGGCTACGGCCGGAGCGTCCGGGCTTATCACGGCTCAACGCTTGCTCCGGTCTGCCAGATTGACCGCAAGACGAATCAGGTCATCCGCGAGTACCCGAGCATCGCCGCTGCTGCCCGTGCTACCGGTCTGGACGACAGTGCCATCGGAAAGGTGTGCAAAGGAAAGCTACCCCACGCTGGTGGTTTCCTTTTCCGGTACATCGAGCAATAAATCTTTCATAGGTATGCAAAAATATTTCAAGAAATTGCCATTTTGCTCTTGCTTTCCACGCGCTTGTGTGGTATAATATAGTCAGTTGAGGGGGTCCTCCTCAATGAGTAAGGTGGCAAGGCCAGAAAGGAAACAAAATGGACGACGAAATGAATACCGCTGAGGTGCTTCGTGACGAGGCAAAGGAGAACCGGACCCGTGAAATTCTCGAGCTTATGCGTAACAGCAAAACGCTCGAGGAGGCCATGGAAAAAGTAAAAGCCCTGCTCAACAAGTAAGCAGGGCTCTCCGATGAAGAACAAAGGCCGATGACGGCGGCCAGAGTTCTGAAATGCCGGGGGAGTGAGAAACAGCTTGCAGATGCCTCACTTCCCCGGCATTTCTATTATATCAAATTCAAGGGGGATTTCAAGATGGCAGCTTTAACGCCTGTTGCCGCCCGCATCACCGGGCTGCGTGAGGCTCGCGGGTTGACCCGCACCCGGCTGTCGCAGCTCTCCGGCGTTCCGCTGCGGACGCTCGAGGAATGGGAGGCCGGTCGCCGTGTCCCGCGTGACGTTTACCAGATTCATGCCGTCGCTGCTGCGCTCGGCATGAGCATTGAGGATTATCTTGGGCTGTAAAGAATCAGGAGACCCGACGTTGTGCCGGGTCTCCCTTTTTTGTTATTCGGGCATAAAGCCGTAACCGGCCTCAAATGCCGCTGCTTCTCGGAGGTAGGCAACGTGGCCTGCTGCGCGGTCAATGGCGTCGCGCAGCTCGCGGTCATCGACCAGCTTCAGCAGCTCGGTGAGGGTGCCCTCTGCCTGCATGATTTCGCGGGTGTCCTGCGGGTTGACCTGCTCCATGTAGAGCTCGTAAATAGACTGTTCCATGCTTGCCTCCTATATGCCCGCCTGCGGTGGAGCCGCTGCTGCGCATATAGGATTTGCGCCGCGCGCGGTTCTTCCCGCTGCGGAGATTTTGGAGCAGCCAGTGGTGACGGGAGGGCTGTTCGTGGTCCCCGTGTAGCCCTCTCCATCACCTCCCTGTGGGCCGTCTCCCGCAGGCTGATTTTAACTTGCTGGCAATTTGCTGTAATGTTTTCGGGGTGCTTTCTCCTGTGTCGAGCCCTAGAACGTCACGAGCAAGGCTCCGGGGCCTCGATTTCGGGCTTTTGCGGTCTGACCGTAAAGTTTGCCGCCTAGTCATCACGACGCTTTGCAGGTCTCCGCAGGAGGCTTTCGCCACTTGTCGGGTCATTTTATGCGTTCAGCTCTTTCTCGAGCTGCTTGATACGTTTCTTCACGGACAATCCGGGGTTGAGCCGCAGGCCCTCTCGGTAGGCGTCGAGGGCTTTCTGCTTGTAGCCGCTTTGGTCGTATATCTGGCCGAGTTCCTTGTAGGCATTGGAAAGCTGGTATGTGGACATCTTGGGGTCCCGGGCTGAACGGTTCAAATAGCCTACCGCTTTCTGTTCCACCTGCTCTGTGTAGGCCTCTTTCAGCTCATCCATGCAGTTCTGTGCCTTTTCGAGCAAGTAGTAGGGCGACAGCTCCGCCCGTTCTTCGTACTGCTCCAACGTCTTTGCATCCGGGGTCAGGTCAAAACCATACTTCACACGCTCGTTACCATAGTAGACCCAAAAGCACTTTTTGTCCTCGTCTATGTACAGGTGTGTCATGCCTTTCCATCCGGTCTCGATTGCGCCCTTGTTGATGACCTCACGCTTTTCCACATCAATGATGGCAAATGCTCCGCTGTCCTCGTCGTTCTTGGAATTGTAGGCCGTCTGAAAGATTGCGTACTTCGCGCTGTCCGAAAGAGAGACCGCGTTCGCAAGCGATTCTGTTTCGTACACCAGCTCCGGGGTAAACGAATCATCCGTGATGTAAAATCTCTTTTCCCAAAAGCAAGCTATCTTTTTCAAATTTGTTATGAAATTTATTTCAAGGCTCGGCTTTCTGGCGCACCATAGTCTTAGCTGCTTTCGCACCTCGTCTACCGGAATGCTGGCCGGGTCTACGAATCGCGCATCGCTACTTGTTGCCCCCCCCCCGAACAGTTGTTCGTGGGTAGGGGACACAGTTGTGTTACCCATAACTGTTGTCCTCCTGTCCTTGTGTTGGTGTTGGTGGTCGTGCTTTTATGATAGCACCTAAAAGTGACAATGGCAACGGCTTTCGCACCAGCGATTGCCAAATCGCTGAATATAATATATCCTCTACTATACTCTTCTTTACTCTACTCTACTTTGTCGATTGTTTCGCCGGAAATACCCGGAAATGCTGTTTTCAGTGTATATCCGCGCGGATATGTGCTCAAAACGGTATTTCCGCTCCGGTTATCCTGTTTTTCGTGGGATTTTGGGACAATGGTGTGCGCAGTCTCCTGCGACCCTTTTATCAACTTTTTCCACCTAGTTTTCCACTTTTCGGGTCATTCCGGTTTTTCCGGGCCGTTTTTCTGCGGTTATCCACGGAAATGATAGAAAACGTATCAAAAAGTGCTTTTCTGTTCCGAAAATGCTCGTTTTCGTTAATAACCGCGCCGGAAATGCTGTTTTAAGTGCGTTTCCGGGGAAGATATTGCAAAAAACGGCAATAAAAAAAGAGCCTCCCGGCCCTCTTGTGTGAGGTATACCGGGAGGCTCATGCTGTTATAGGGTAGCTGCTGGGGCGTCCTTAGTGAATCTGGTTCTTGACGTTCTCGTAGGTCTTATCACCCTCGAGGGCAGCCTGCGTGAAGCTGTTGTTGTACCACCAGTTGATAAGGGCGGTGACGGTGGTGATGCCGGTGGTGACGAGCTGCTCCACAGTGGTGCTCTCGATGGGCAGCGGAGACTTTCCGAACGCGCTGAGAATCTGGTTGGTCAGTGCCAGCAGCAGGGCGGCAGTGCGAGCAATGGTAGCAGCGGAAATCTTGTTGTTGTACTTCATGGTCTTGTTCCTTTCTTTTATTCGATAATCGCTTTGATGCCGCAGCGAGAAACCACTTCCCGCTGCGCGTGTTTGACCTTGGAGGCATAATCTAAGGCCGCGTGCATATCTCCATTGCAATGTGCATCGGGAATACGCTGCACGGCCTTTGCGGTGGCCTCACCTAAAGCGATGGCCGCAAGTGAGGTTTCATAGATGCAGATTTGCAGCTCCTCGCGGCTCTGCTCGCGTTTGGCCTCGGCCTCGCGCCGCTTCTTGTCCTCCTCTGCGCGGGCTTTCTCGCGCTGTTCGATGCGGTGCTCAATGAGCCACAGACCAAAGGCGAAAAGGCCAGAGGGGATGCCTGCGGCTACAAGAAATTGCCACGGTTCCACTGGTATCACCTCCTCCTTCACAGATACTTGTCTGCGCCAGACAGAACGGTCCAGCTCTTAGGACCGCAAATGCCATCCGGGACGAGGCCGTGCTTGCGCTGGGCCGTCATCAGTGCCTTTGTGGTAGCCGGGCCGAAACTGCCGTCGTGCGGGATGCCGAGGAGCCGCTGCAGCATAACCGTAGCTGCGCGGTTAGCGGCTCCCTCGCAACCCTGCTCGATGGTCGGCAGGACAAACTTGTTGTAGGTGGTGCTGGGATACACGCCGGGCTGGACGCAAAGCCATGTAGCCTTGCCTCCGCGCGTGTCGGTGTGGACAATGGCGGCCTTGTCGTGCCAGTAGATGCCGACCGCGCCAAAGCCCTGTGCGGCCGCGATGATACCGAGGGCAACGGGGTTTACGCTCCGGTCCCTCGTGCGCCAGTCGGCCGCAATGCCGTAGAGGTGGCGGCTTGTCCGGCTGCCGCCCACTTTCGGGTCTGCGTTGTGCTTCACGCACCGGTAGCCCGACGTAACCTTGATGGCCTTGCCGAGCTTGGTGCGGATGGTCTGCATCTTCTGGACGAGCTCCGGGTCAATCATCTGCGCCGTGCATCCGCACGGGCAGGCAAACTCGTACCGCTCGAAGTCTGTGGTGATTTTCGTGTGGTCGTTCGGCTTAAAGGTAATTACGCTCATTCTCGACGTCTCCTTTGTCGGTCTGTTTGAGTACGGAAAATTCTGCGTGTACCACCGCGCGGGCTGCTCCGTAGCCCTCCGGCTCCCCGCAGTTCGTTTCGAGGGAGTATTCCTCCCACCGGTCGAGCAGCTTAACGGTGGCCGTCAAAAGCTGTTCGAGCCTCTCCTCGCGGTTCATTGGCGGCTCCTTTCAGCGGCTCTCGCCGCGCCGGAACAGGGTGTAGTGCGGATGCTCCTCCCCAAACAGCCAGTATCGCAGCCAGTCATCGAGGACAACGGCCGCGATAGACACGAAAATCCACAAAATGCCGAACGGGAGGCAAATCTGCCCTTTGTAGTTGAACGGCATCCCGGAGTAGTCCCAAACGCCGAGGCCGAGCCAGACGTTGAGAATCATACCGGTAACGAGCTCCGCTCCTGTCACGATGGCCGAGCCGAGGACGCCCTGCCAAATGAGCGGGGTGTCCCACTCAAGCAGGCCCTCATTCAGCTCACCGAGAATCAGGAAAAGGAATCCGCCGAGGACAAACATCGTCCAATGGCTATGTCCTCTGAAAAGCACCTCGAGTCCGAAGTACGCAAGCCCTCCGAACACAAAGAGGGTAGCAGTTTTACATACAGAGTTCCTTGCCATTTCGGTCCTCCTTAGGCGGAGAGCTTGTTGATGATGGCCGTAATCTGCGCCTGCGCTGCGCTGAGGATGCCTTCGACTTCCTTTTCGAGGTCCTCGGGAAGGGTACATCCGTAATAGATGGAGCCGATAACATTCGGGTCAGTCTCGCGCTTCGCCCACTGGCGCAGCGCATTGCAGTAGGTCGTCTGTTTGGTGACGAAGCTCTTGTATTCGCTGTACAGGGTAATAATGTCTGCCGCGCTGTACATAACGCACTTGCCGCCATCAGGGTGGTAAGGGTATTCGGACGCGCCCAACGTAATAGCCGCAAACATCGAGTCGATGTTCGTCTGGTCGTTGGGCATCAGCGAAAAGTGCTGCGTGCCGCCGGACAGCTCCACGTCGATACCAGCATAAATAAAGTTCTGGCAGGTTTCGGAGGCGTCGTCCGCCACCTTCTGCGCCAGAGTGGGAAGGTCATTTTTCTTCCATTCGATAGCCATACTGTCCTGTCCTCCTTACTGGAAAGCGCCGGTGACGGCCTCAATGTAGCCGCTCTCGCCGCTGGCTCCGCGTGACACACTGATGCGGAAGTTGAACGCCGCACCATTCGATGCGGTCTTATTGCTAAAGACAATATTTGTCCCCTTCTGCACCTCGGTCGTGGCGTCCTGCCAGACCGGCGACGGGTCGTTTGCGTTGTTCGTGACCTCGGCCTTGAATGTGGCATCATCGGGGATGCTGCCGGTCACCTGCAAGACCGCCACGGTGATGTCGCCGTCCACAGCCAGCGGAGTGGTCAACGTCACAGTGGCGCTTGTAACTTTCTTGGTGAACGTGGCGTTCAGGATTGTGCTTTCCTTGCCGTCGCTGGCGGTGATCTGGATGGTATGGGAACCATTCAGGATGCGCCGGAAGCCGTCGGCGGTACTGCCCTGTCCGAAGGTCAGTGCAGTACCGCTTGCAATGCCAGTGCGGGTGTTGGTGGTTTTGCCATCCAGCTTTTCGGTGACGGTCAAGGTGTCGCCGTCGGCGTCGGTAACGGTATAGTTGAAATTGAAGGGTGCATTCTTCTCCCCCAGATTCGTGGAGTTGGCGTTGATAATTGGGGCTGCGGTCATGCTGGCCGTGCCGTCGTCAGAGACCCAGAGGTCATAAGGAAGCACAAAAGCGGGTCTAACGCCCTGATAATTTGCCGCATTCCAGTTGGATGACTTTCCTTCAGAAGTAACGCCAAAAACATTAGTAATATTATCGGTGTGCGGTCTCCGAGTCCACCAGTTACAAGCAACTCCATTATAAGTTGCAATACGCTTTTGATTGGCCTCATCTGTGGAAGATCCAGCCAAGAAATAATCCAACTTACCACAAAGCTCACCAGCAGCACCTTCCAAACCGACTTCATAATGGGACAAGATGAAGATTTTCCTGTTAGTTGAGCTCGAGTTGACCGGAATCGTCACCTTTTTAATCGAAGATTTGATTTTTTCATCGATAAGCGGGAAAAACTTATCATTCAGCAGCTTATCAAGGGCAGAATCAATATAGTAATTACGGTACACGCTATTGACGCAATAAGTTGAATAGATATCCTTCATCAGGCACCATGTGCCAGTGCAAGATTCATCATGGTCGCTGGGCAAGCCCTGATGCACAACAATAAAATCAGTAGATACACCGTTGATCTTGATTTTGACAATATCACCGACAGCTTTTGTGCCAAGTTTTACATATGCCATAATTTCACCACCTTAAAATTCAATTCGTGCCAGCGTATCATTCCACACGCCGGTGACAGTCAGCCCATCAAGGCTGCTGAATGCGGCGCTGAACGGGTTCTTGGTGACGTTCGTGCCGAACTTCAGCTCAATGGCCTTGATGCTGGCGTTCATAGCTGCCACACTGGCACGGATGTCGCTGTGGGCGTTCTCCGCACCGTTGTGAGCGTCCACGGCTGCGCTGATGCGCTGGTCGGTCTCGGCCTTTTTGTAGCCGTCCACTTCCCACCGCTGGCTCTCGGTCAGGTGGCCGTCTGCATCCAGCGTGGCAATGCCGCCCGGAATGCCGATCTGGCCAGTGCGGACAACATCTTCATCCGGCGCCTTGCCGGGGCCTGCGTTAAAAGAACCGTATGCCATTTAGGTTCCCCCTTCCTGTGCATCCGTGTATTTCACGGTGCTTGTAATGTGATACTGTGCAGAAATTTTCTCGGTCGGAGCTTTGGCGGCCCTCAGCCGCAGCTTTCCTTCGAGGCTTTCGGTCGCAATAAAGCCCACCGCACCCGCCACATCGTAAAATTCCGGCAGTACCGTAACATCCACAATGTCGGTAGCCAACAGGCCCGCAATGGGGATGTCACAATAAAAATAGCCGGGGGAGGAATCATCCTCGCCCCAGCCATCGACCGGAATCGTAAAAGACACCGCAGCCGTGACATCCTGCTTTTCGTGCAGGATGTCATCGGTTTCCTCGAATCCGTTTGCCGTTGCTTCGGAAAGGTCTCCGATTGCGGTGTTGCACTGCTTGATGTGGCTGCAAAGCGCGGCAAGCCCTGTGCCCAAAAGCGTTTTGATCTTCGCTTTTGCCATAGAGCTTACCTCCTCATGTCTTAGTCAGCCAGCAGAGCGGCGATCTCCTCTGCGGAGAAGTCCTCCACGTCCTCGTCGTGCAGAACATTCTCCGGCTCGGTGTACACGACGACTTCCTTGCCGTCGATGTTCACATTGCCGTTGGTGGAGCTGGCGGCAGTCTTGGTTGCGCCCTCAGAGACACCGGCCAGCTTTTCGCCCTCGGCATCGCTCATCAGGCGCTTGCCAGCCTCGGCGACCACGAAGTCTGCGGGCTTCTTGCCGCTGTCGGTCAGATTGCCCTCGCCATCCAGCGTAGCAAAGTTGCCGGTGGTGGCACCGGTGACCTTATCGGCCTTGCCGGAGATGTCCACTTCCTCAGGGGTGGGAACATACAGACCATCGTCCTTCAGGGTCAGGATGTTGCCAGCGGCAGCGGAAACATTGACCTTGACATCCACCTCATAACCGGCGATGGTAACGGTGGTGGATGCATCCTTGCCGGTAGCCTTGGCGGCGTAGGTATCGACCAGAGCGGCCATGTTCAGGAAGCTGTAGGTGCAGTTGTCAGGGTGCTGGCCCTTAACAGCCAGCACCATGACAGGCTTGCCGTCCAGCTTGGGGTCGGTAGCGCCGGGGTAGGTCGCAGCATCGAACTTGAACTTGGCCACGAAGGTGGTCTTGGTCTGGTCGAGGAACAGCTCAGAGGGGAAGTCAACGGAGAAAGCAGCAGTGCCGCTCTTGTCGGTAGAGGTGTAGAAGTTCACGGTATTGCCGTCAACGCCAAGAGACTTGATAGCAGCGTTAGCTGCGGCCTGCACAGGGGTAAAGGCGCCCTTCTTAACGAAGGTCTTCTTGATCTCGGCGGTCAGGTTGCGGATGGTGGTCTTGGTAGAAATCTGCTTAGACATAATAGTGTCCTCCTAAAATTATTTCAGCATATCAACGATTTCCTGCTGCGTTTCTTCCTCGTTCAGCAGGTCTTCGCTCGTCATAACGGTTTCTTTGCGGACAGTCAGCGCGTTTGCGCTGTCAAAGTCAAGGCCTTCGCCAATGCGGACGGCAATAGCGCCGCTCGCGTCACGCTTCAAGCCCTGACCGATGCTTACGCTACCGGTTTCACCCGAACCACCTCCTTTCCCGAACAGGGTTACGGTCGCCTGAATATCTGCTTCCGGGATGCGCTGAGCGAAAAATCTGATGAAACCATCATGCGTTTCGCACCCGTTCAGGACGCCCGCTTTGGTCGTAGTATAGAAGCTGCCGGGAGATACAACGCCAACGGGTACAAGCTCGCTGGTGCTGTCCGACAGTTCTGCATCATAAATGCACTGGTAGTAATCCATACCGCCAGCGTTTTCGTAATCATCCTCGCTGCGGGCGGGCTTCCACCCGTCAGCCGCAAGGGTGAGTTCGTAGGAGCCATAGTAGCCACCGCCTGTGCCGCCGTCCACCTGTTCCTTGATAAGAGCCTTTACCTGTTCTTCGTTCAGGATTTTCCCGGATTCAGACAGGTTCTTCACGGCTGCGCTGACCGCTGCCGTGATGGTAGTCGCATGGGCGCTGGCGTCGGCGTTGTGCTTCTCAATTTCGGCCTTGACCAGCTTCATAAGTGCCTGTACCTGCGGGGCCACTGTAAGGCTGATATTCGCTTTGTTCGACACAGCCAGCAGAATGTCAACGTCGAACGCAAAATTAGCGTTTGTGCCACTCGCGGGAATCTCGACGCCGCGCTCGTCCTGCATAAGGAACAGCAGGACCTCCTCCCCGTCGTTCAAGCGGCCGAAAACGCCCACCTGATGCATAAGGTAGGCGTCGTCTCCGCTCTCAGTATGAACGCTGACCTTTCGCGCGGGATGCCCGTCGTCGTCCTCGATGGTCTCAATGCCAAGCAGCATCAGTTCGTGAAGGTCGCCACTGACCGTAGTTTCTTCCGAAAGGTCTGTGTCAGCAGAGCCAGTACCGCTCACAGCGCGGGTAATCGTCAGCGCGCCGCCGGAGAGAGATTCCGACAGCAGGGCGGCACCGGCGGCGGTGTAGTTAGACTTTTCCCAACTCACGTTGTCTGTCCTCCAATCTTGATTGTGATGGTTTCACGCGCGTTCGCAGGCCCGCCAGCGGCAAACGCCCGCGCGCTGATTGTTTTCGGTCCGATGGTTCCCGGCAGCTTAACAGAGGCTTGCATCCGGGCTGCCCGGAGTGCTCCCGTAGCATATGCCGTCGCGCTGACAGCTCGCGGCTTAATAGTTCCCGGCAGTCGCACCGTGCAAGAAATTGTCGTACCGAGCGGAGCGGCTGCCGCGTATGCTGGCTGTACATCCGGTTTGTAGCTAAGAGAAAGTGACAGCGCAAGGTGCGCCGGTATTTTTCTCAGCAAACACTCGATGATGTCGCTCGAAAAGAAAGCTGATTCATCCGGTGGCGATATGAAAACGTAGATTCTGCCCTTGCTGAATTTGACCTCTGGGGTGTCTCCGGTATAGCCTCGGACGAGCTCTTTTATTTCAGGCGCGCCAATATGGTTTGCGCCAACAAAATACGACGCTACCAGCTTGCGCCGAACCTCAAGAGTTCTGTTCTTGTTCGGTGCAATGTCGAGAAACGCTTCCATATCGGAGAGTGCAGCTGCGTCCATCATCGAGATAAAGGTATCGTTCGCTGCTGCGTCAACGCCTGCCTCGATTTCGTCGAGCTTTCCTCCTGCGGCACGCCAGATGGCGTCCATCTCAAAAACGTCCCGGTAGAATACCGGGTAAAATGTTTTTAGCTCATCATATACGCTTGGAAATCCATTAGGATACAGGGTCGGTTTCACTGACGTTCACCTCCCCTAAGACAAAAACCTCCTCTGTTCCGGTCTCGACGTTTGAGGTCTGACCGTTAAAGCGGAGGTTTTCGTAGTCCAGCACTCCCGTGAGGCCATAAATAGTATTTCCGACCGTGCTGATACGCAGGGTCGGCGTTTCCCCGTCGTTCGCCGAAAGATTGATATTCTTGACTTGTGCCTTGAGTGCAGTCTGTGCTGCATCCTTGACCGTGGCAAGGTTTCCGCCCTTTGCCAACGTGACAGAGAACGAAATATCCACCTTTTTAGCGGTGGCTGCAACGGCCGTGAAGTGCGCGCCAATATTGGCCTGCCCTTCCCCCAATCCGGTTCCGCCCGGGTCGATGTACTCCTGCACACGCTGCACGACAGCGTCCGATGCCGGTCCTCCCTCCGTATCAATAAGAACTCCCTTGACGGTGTTCTCTCCTGCCCAAAGAGGGATGATGCGTGCGCGGCCGACGCCAGAAATGCTTTCGCACCACGTCTTATAGTGCTGGCGGTTTCCGTTTTCAGCCGGGCCCGCAATTTTCTCCTGAACTCGTTTTCGGAGGCTCTCGTCGTCCTCCTCGTCGGAGCCCGGCTCAAGTTCCTCCGCGATAGAACAGGCTGTGAGCTCGCGCAATGTTTCAACCGGAACGACCGCCGTTCCGGACAAAATATCATTTGACGCCGTTCCGGTTTCCTCCGCTTCAATATAGAAGCCAAGGTCATCGTCCTGCGCCAACACAAAATATTGCCCATCGCAGAAAAAGCGTGTCCCGAGTTCCGGGAGCTCGCCCTCGTATTTGATGCGGTACTTTGCAGCGGAGGCAACCTGTCTATAAACGCCGTTTTCCTCGGCTCTCAGTGTAAGGTAGTCTCCGGTCGCTGTCACCAAGAACACCATCTCGAATACCTGTTCAAGGTCTGCGTAGTATTTAGCGATTTTGAAAGCGATACCAGCGACAGCATCGTAGAAGATGCTGCCCTGCCGCAGGTCGATGCCATCTGGCGCGCGGCTCAAGATGTCCTCTAAAACCTTGTCATAGGTCTGGGCTTCAAACACCTTATATCACCTCCTCGACCTCTGTGGTCCCATAAATGGTGTCAGCTTTGAAATGCACGTTGCAGTAGTCCTCGTTGAACTCAAACTCAAAGTCATAGACTTTCAGAATACGACCGTCACAAAGGAGTGCATCCTCTACAAGCCTCGGGATTTCCGACTTGATAAGCTCCTCCGTCGCACTCTCGTCCTTGATGGTGTCCTTGATTTCGCTGCCATACTGGTTGTCGTACACAAGGCAATGGAACCGAGGCGTAAGAAGCGCTTTCTCGATGTATTGGTTGACAGCCTCGAGGCCATCAACTTTTCCAACGATGCGTCCGGTCTTGAGGTCGAGTTTATAGGTGAGCGACGGCTGCTCTTTCTCCTCCTCAATGCCGGATATAGCGATTGGAACAAAAACTCTGCTCATACGATAGCCCTTTCGAGCGCAATGTAGCTTTTGCCGTTGTTGAAGCGGAGAAGATACACGGACTCTCCAACCTTGAGCGCATTGTAAACCGTCATAAGCGCTCCTTCGATGACAAAGGTTTGCAACGAATGGATGTGAGCGCTCGCTTTGGAGCTCTCAACCTTGTGGTAGTCTCCCTCCGGCTGGTCCTTTGCTCCTTCATAAGGGCATCCGATTATGCCAGAGACTTTACCAGAACGGGAATCCAGCAGGTCAAAGTCGTGCCCATGCGCTCCACCGATATGGGTATTGCTGTCGATTTTTCCGCCAGCAAGAGATATATCAATGCGGGTCTGGTAGTCGGTAAGGTTGCGAGGGACAAGAAGCGCATTACCAGAGATTTCGAGCTTTTCGTCGTTCTCTATCTTGATGGTAAGCGGACTTTCGCTTGTAACCGTGCCGACCACAATGCCACCATCGTTCGGGAGCATAGACATAAAGAGCTGCTTGAAGCTCGTTGCCTGTTCCGGGTCCATAGGCTCCTCCTATCCGATTTGACTGGCGTTCACCCATCCATACACGGTGCTCTGCTTGTCCGTGTGGATGATGTGATACGGGTGTTTTGCGTTCTTGCCTTTGGCAATGGCCGTTATTTTAGCAGGGCCCGCTTTTGGGCTGTTGGTCGGAGAGGTCGCGGTGGACGCCACATACTGCGGGCCTCCGGTAAACTGAACCTTATCTCCGACGGAGTGCGCGTTCTTTTTACTCGAGCTGCTACTCGTTTTGACTTTCCGCTCCGTGTCCGTCGCCATGTTCATGGTGAGGCGCATTGAATGGTAGTTTCCCTTAAACGTGTGGGTATCTTCGTCAACATAGTAGCTGTTCGAGATTCCGAGAGGATTGATGATAATGCAGACTCCAATGCCAGAAATCACGTCCGGGATTCCGAGAGCCTCCACATTGAGTGACTTACTCGGGAGCTTCTCCTCCGCCAACATGGACTCCACCATGTCTGCGAGGTTTGCCTCCTCGGTATTGCTGTCGGGCGTCGTGATGTCCTGCATAATTCCGATGGTTTTCTCGAGTTCCGTGTCAGCCTTTTGGGCGACAACTTTGTCTTCTTTCGACAACAGCTTGATTCTGGTTTTCACTTTCTCGATACTGCACGAGTAGTCGTAGTTTGAAAGGTTACTTCCCGCTTCAACCACCCACTGCAAGATGCTGTCTTTCCGCTTAATCAGGCTCAAGGAGCCGCCAGTGGAAGTAACATAGTATCTGATTCCGGTCGCCTTGAAAGTAAGGCTCAGAGCATCAAGAATCACGTCACAGGCCGTTGTCTTTGCTTTCGGGAGTTCCGAAATCACATAGCCCGTATCAGCGACATCCTTGTATGGAATCTGGAATCTGTTGCAGCAATCTTTGAAGATGTCTGAAGCCTTTTTCTGTTTGTAGTTAAAGCTGTCTTTGTTGTTCGACAGATAAATACCAACATCGTAGGCTTTAATGGTCATGGTCTTTTTTGCGCTCTGCTTCTGCGACATGATGATGCCGCGAAAAAGTTCTTCGCCCTCCCAATAGAAAACACAGTGATTTCCCTTGGTAACATCAATGCCGGAACGGGCGTGTTTCCAGCCGTCATCGTCGATAAGTGAAACGGAAAGAGAGCGTGCCGGAGAGCCCTTGCGGCCGCTCCATGTTACGCTCTCGACCAGTTCGCTCATGTCGTAGGTGGTCTCGTCCTTGGTGACGAGAAATGTAATCTTGCCCATTACCTCACCTCACGGGAGCTGCAACACCTGTCCGGGATAAATCAAGTTTGGATTCTTGATTTTATCCTTGTTCAGTGCATAGATTTCGTTGTACCGGCCGCCGTCTCCGAGGGCCGTTTTCGAGATGTTGTAGAGGCAGTCTCCGGGCTTTACCGTGTAAGTTTTTGCCTGAACGCGGTTATCTGTCCGGGTCGAGCTCTTAGAGACGGTCGCCGTCCCAGCAGAATCAACTTTGACCTGCCTGACCTTGACCTCTCGGTACTCCTTGAGCTTGATTTTGTAGTAGATGCTGTCCGGGTCTCCGCCCTGCTCATAGGGCTGTAATGTTTGGATAGCGGCGTAAAAGTTCGCGCTCGTTCCGGTAAGGATGAGGTGAGCTGGCTTGTCGCTGTTCTTCCACTCACACAGCTTTTGGAGTAAAACCTTGGGCGAGGTAATGCTCCGGGTTTGAAGTCCCGGGAAATAGGTTGCCGGGAAAAAGCCGTCCCATGAAACCTCAACCGCTGGACGGTCTTGCAAGATAATAATTTCACCGAGGCCGCTGATGGTGACGCTCGTGTTCTTCGTTCCGAGACTGACGCTGAACTTCTCTGGCAAAACAGGAAATTGCATTTTTTCCCGCTCGCCGTCGTGCGTAAGCCAGAGCTGCCGGTTACTCTTAAAAATCATACGCAAGGTCTCCTTCCTCAAAAATCTCGCCCTTAATGATGTTCATAAGGACCGGCTTTACATGGCGTGTCAGAACATCGAGGATTGTCTCCTCGTCCGCTCCGGTCGCGTCAATAGAACCGCTGCCGTTGATTTCAAGGATGATTCTTTTCTCGCTGCGGTCCGCTCCCCCTTCTTCGGATGGAGCGGACCGGCCACCAGAACTAAACGCCGCAGAGTTTTCGGTCGAAATAGGCGTCTCGTCGCCTCCAACCGCCGACAGGATTTTTTCGGTCTCCTGCGCGGGGAATACTTCGGAGCCTCTTGCTCCAACAATAAGCTCCGGGCCCTCCTCACCGGCGATGTAGACGTCCTCCGGTGCGGACAGCGTGCCGTTTGCATGGCCCGAGACTGTCGTGCTGGGTGTGGTGCTCAGGTGAGCGGCAGCCGCGTTTGCGACGGCTTGCGCCGCGCTCCCGGCCTCGCCAGTCATGGAGCGGATAGCATTGCAGTAAGCCTCAATGGTAGCTTTCGCTGCCGCTGCCGCCTCGTCGGTCATCTCCATTTTCTCGACCGTGCCGACCATCGTCTGCTCAATTTCGCCCATCTTCTCGTCGAAGTCGGTCTCCATCTTGGCAACGCTGTCTGCAAAGGCGTCCTTCGCCTTTGTGGTCTCCTCGAACTTAGAGTTAAATTCGTCCACGAACTTAGAGGCTGCTGCGGGCATACCCTCGGTGCTGCCGCCCAGTTTCTCGATATTCTGGATGATGGCGTTGATGTAGCCTGCGCTTTCCTCGCTGCCATCGCTCAACGACTTAATCAGGCCATCATCGAGGCCGTATTCTGCGGCCTTTTTGAGGTTTTCAGAGTAGAGGTTGAGGTAGTCCGTCTGGCTCTGCATGGCCTTTTCCATGTCGCTGACGGAAAGCTCCGACGAGGTTTTCATCGTGTCGAACAGACCGATTTGGCCCTCTATGCTCTCGCGGGCGGACTGGTAAGCCTTGTCGTAAGCTGCGGTCAGCTCGTCGAGAGCAGACTGCGCGGAGCTCGTAGCCATGCTAACAGCTTCGTCATAGGTGACGGTCTGGTTCTGCGCATCCTCGACCGCCTGCGCGACGCCGGTCCACTCGCTTTTGATGTCGGCGATGGTCTGCTGGTTCTCGTCGTAGGCAGCTTGCAGCTCCTCGAGGGATTTCTTGTACTCGTCGATGTCGGAGGTCCATGCAATCCACGGGCTGTCCTCTGTCCAGAACCCCATACCGTTGACCCAATCGCCTGTAACATCGTCCTTCCTCATGCCGCGCCGCTGACGCTCTGCATCGAGGTTGGCCTCCGCTTCGGCAATTTGCTGCGTGAGGTCGGCCTGCTCTTTATACAGGTCAACGTAGGTCTGCATTTGCTCCGCCTTGCGCTCCTCGTCAGCCTGCGCCTTTGCAGCTTTCTCGAGTGCCTCGACGGTATCTTCCACGCTCGCGGTTACGCCGTCGTAGGTCAGGCCGAGGCCCGGGACGTCGGCGTTGAGCTGGTCGATGATGGCTTTCATCTCCGTGTAGCTCGCGGTGGTCTGCGTGTTCTGCGAGGCCAACTCCCCGAGCCGCTGGGTCAGGGCCAGTGTGCCGAGCTCTTGGTCCTTGATGCTCGAGGTGGAGCTGTTGTAGGCGTCCATGACCTTGTTGTGGCTCTCGACAAGGCCGTCGCACTCCGCCACAAACTCCTTGACGGTCTGCCGGTTGGTTTCAAACTCGTCGTTGAGCTGGTCGAGCTGGTAACGCAGGCTGTTGGCCGCTTCGGAGTTCTCGCCGTACTGCTCACAGGCCGCATTGTACTGGTCGTTCAGCCTCTGCAGCTCGTCGTACTGGTCGCGGCAGGTAGCCGTCATGCCCTCGTACTCGTCGCTCTGGGTAATCAGAACTCCGGTTAGGGTGACGGCTGCCGCTGTGACAGCAACGATGCCTGCGGCCGCAAGGACAAACGGGTTAGCCGCCAGTGTCGCGGTGAATGCCTCCGTCACAAACTTCGCAGCCGTGGTGGCAATGTTGTAGGCAGCCAGCGCGCCGGTGAATCCGCCCACGCCAACCGCAATGGCCGAAATAGCCGCTACGACGGCCGGGTGCTCGTCCACAAAATCGCTCATGCCCGCAAATACCGAGGTGAATCCCTCGTATACCTGCGTGAGCGCGGGGTTAAGCACGTCGCCGACAGAGATTTTCAGGTTGTTGAAGGAGTTCTCCATCCGCTGTTTGCTCTTGTCGGTCGTGTCTGCCATCGTGGAGTATGCCTTTTCGGTTGCGCCTGCGCTGGTACGCATGGAATCGAGGACGCTGTTGTACTTGTCGGCTCCTGCGTTGAACAGAGACAGCGCGCCGATACCGGCCTCTGTGGAGCTCCACAGGGCGTTGAACGCGGTGCTGTCTCCGTCTACCGCATTGCCCAGCATTGCCATCACATCGCCGAGTGAATAGCCCTGCTCCATGAGCTGCGCAAAGGTCTTGCCGGTGGAGTTCAGCAGGACCTCCGAAACGTCGCTGCCTGTGTCGCCGAGCTCATTCAGCATCGATTTGAGGTAGGTGCCGGATTCTGCGGTGGCGATACCGTTGGCGGTTAGGACGGCATAAGCCGAGCTCAAATTGTCCATCTGGACGTTGTAGGCAGACGCCAGAGGAATGACCTTGCCGACGCTCTGCGCCAGTTGGTCCACGCTCGTTTTGCCAAGGTTCTGCGTGGTGATAAGGTAGTCGGAAAGCTGTGTAGCATCCGACGCCGCAAGCCCGTAGGCATTGATGGCTGTCGTCAAGACGTCCACGGCCGTAGTCGCCGACGTAAAGCCGCCGACGGCCAGTTTGGTCGCGGTTCCTGCAAAGGACGCCGCATCCGCTGTATTGACGCTGGCGGAAATGGCCTGATAGGTTGCCTCCGCCATATCGCTGGCTGCCTCGCCGGTCTCATTGGAGTAGGTGCGCACCTCTTTCGAGATGTCACTCAAGGATTTCTGGCTTGTGTCCGCGATAGTGGCGACCATTGCGGTGGAGGTCTCGAACTGTGCGGCCGCTTCGGAGCAGTCAAAAAAGCCATTTTTAATCTCGTTCAGCGTGGCGGCAATTCCGGCCGACGCAAGGACGCCTTGCAGCTCCTTGATGCCGTCGCGGCTCTTTTTGCTCGATTCCTCGCTCTGCTTGCCAGATTCCTCGGATTTATCACCGAACTTCTCGACTTCCTCCGAGGCTTTACGAGCTGCCTCCGCTGCCTCGTCGAGGTTCTTCTCGGTCTCAGTCGTTTTTTCGGACAGATTCTCGGCAGAATCGGCCGCCTGACCGGTGGCCTTTTCATAGTCCCCGATGGCCGAGGACAGGTCATCGACGGAATCGGTAGCGGTATCGGCACTTTTAGCGGTCTGCGTGGCCGTGCGAGAGACTTTGCTCAACGCTCCGTCAGCCGCCGTGCCAGTGTTCTCGAACGCTTCGAGCGCTCGCTCGCCGCTCCGGGTCATTTCGTCAAACTTGGAGGAAATCTCGTCGATGGCCTTGAATGTAACTTTCAAAGTCGCCATAATGTCCTCCCGTCACCTTACCGGATTGTGTCCCGCCTGCACGGGTGCGCAGACTCCTCCTGCTCGGAGGCGATGTAAAAGAGCTTCTGTCTCCGAGTCATCCGGTCGAACTCCTCCGGTCGGAGGCCGTGCCGCTGCCACAGGACATGGGCCCAGTACGTCTCGCTGCCCGCGCTGCGAATCAGTTTTTTGCGTCGTCGATTTCCTTTTCATCGGCCTGCTTCTGCTCCTCCTCGGAGAGCTGGCCGCCGATACCCAGCAGGGCCATAACAACGCGGGTGACATGGGCGAACTCGTCTGCGCGGGAGAAAACCTTCTCCGGCATCATGGTGACGTCCACACAGTTGTAGTATTTCATCAGCTCCGGGTCGTTCAGCTTGGGGTATTGCAACGCCTCGACGATGATATGGCGGGTGGCCTTTGCGTTGTCGCGCTCGTCGCGGAAAACCACATTGCCGCCGCTGATATACGGATTGCCCTTGCCATCAAGCGCGATGCTCCGGGTGTGGTAAGCCTCGTTGATTTCACGAATGCGCTCAGAGGACAGGACCTTGACTTCGAGCTGAATAACCTTGCCGTTCTCGTCCTTGAAGCTCTCCGGGGCCGGAACGGTGACAACCTTTTCAACGTCAGATGCTTCGCGCATGAAATATTTCAGGTTCTTGCTCATAGCTTTTCCTCCAAAATAAAAACAGAGCCCCTCCGCCTTGGAAGGGCTCTGTACTCGTGTAGCCGACATGGATGCCGGTTACATCAGATAATATCCTTGATGTTGAATGCGATGGCGTCATCAACAACGCCGCTGCTCTCTGCGTCCAGCGCGGTCAGAGGCAGGTCTCCGGTCATAACGCAGCCGACGCAGGTCAGCACGTCAGAGCCGTGGGCCGCATAGAAATCCGAGTTCGTGTCATCCATGATGCCCTGAATAACCAGCTCCGGAGTCGCGCCAGATGCCAGATACTCTTTGATTTTCGTCTTGAGCCAGTTGGTCGTCCTGCGCCGGGTCATATTGCCGGTGATGGTCGCACCAATCCAGCGCGTGGAGGGCGTTTTCTCGCCGAGCTGGCGGCCGGTCCACGTTTCGGGCGTAAAGTTGACGGTCATTTTCACGCTGTCCAGAACTTCGACGCCGTCGATGAACGCATGGCCCTCACGGAGGCTGATGGGATTCTTGTTGTACTGCATAACTTACCTCCTGTTCCTTTAGCGGGTCTTGACGGTGAAGTACAGCTTCTCGGCCGAGTCCACAGGCTGGATGGCAACAATGAAATAAACTTCATCGCCACTACTCAGACTCTCGTCGATATTAAAGTCCGCGTCATAGTCCACGTTCTTGATGGCCCCCATTTCCTCGTACTGCTTGAGGATGGTCTGGCCGATACCCTTCATAACAGACCAGCCTGTCGGACTATTGTCGTACTTGTTGGGCGGGAAGTTGTTCTGGATGGTCTCCTGAATGGAGTCCAGCACACGGATAACGCGGTTCTTCCGATAGGTCTTGTCCTTCGGCTTGTTGAAGGAAATGAGGGAGTTGATGTCGTATTCGATGATGACATTGCCTGCCTCGGAGTAGGAGAAGAACATCTCGCCGTTATTGATAGCGGCAATAGCTGCTTCATTATCCTTCGGGTCCACAATGTCGGTCGCGCCGTTGTACAGCTCATAGGTATTGGACTTGACGCAGCTGGCGGCTGCCGTAATGCCTGCGATAAATGCGCAAGCCTCCGCGTGGGTCAATTCCACGTCGTCCACAACGACCGAGTTGGTGACATTGATGACACCCTCGTGGTCGGGCGTCTTTGCATCAGGCAGGACGGCGTTCACGCCCTTTCCCATGCTGTCGCGCATATACTTGATTTTGGTGATAGCTGCGGTCTGGAGGGCCGTCTCCGTAACGGGGAAACAAAGCGTGTTGAAGTGGATGCCCTCCATCTTATCAACGAACGCCGTCACGTCGCCGTTGGAGCCCGCTTTCTTTTCACCTCCGGTCAGTTTGAGGCCCGCAATAGCGGTCAGCTCACCAGTGCCGGAGAAAGTAACCAGCTTGTCATCGCTGGCGGCCTCCTGAAGCTCCTCGATAGTCTTAACACCCTCGTATACAGCGGTCGCATCTGCGTCAAGATATACGGCAACATCAAAGCCTCCGGTAGGGTTTTCGACGACCGAAACATGAATATCGTTACCGCGAGGACCACCATATTTGGCCTTTGTAGTAAGCTGTTCTGCCGTGCCAGTTGCGGCCGTGCCATCCTCCGTAATGTAGACGATGACCTTGGAGGCCTTTTTGAAAGCCTCACGAATAAGCAGCATGTGCTTCTCGGTCGTGTCGTACACACTGCGGCCGAGCTCCACACTGTAAGCATCCGGGGCTGCTGCCGTCAGGGTGATGGGCGTCTTGGCGGGGCCAAAATCGTAGCCAATCAGAGGCAGCAGCACGATGCCGCGTTCGGAGTTGCCGACAACGTCGTTGCGCTCGCTCTCGAAGTTGATGTATGTACCCGGCCGCGTCTTGCCAGCCAGCTTATCGTATTTACCACCTGCCATTAGACACGCGCCTCCTTCCCGAGCCAGTCATTGATATGCTGCTGCATTTCATTGACGGTGTATTCGCCGGTCATGCCAGCCGTTGCGCCTGCGAACGTGCTGGCCGAGACGTTAAAAAGCGTCTGGCAAGCCTTTGCCAGACGCTCAACAGGGAACTTCTGCGCGGTCTGTGCCGCGCTCGCGTTCTTCTCTGCCATGCAGATACCTCCTATTCAGTTTTCTCCTCGGCCGCTTTGAGGTCGAGGCTGTAGTGCATTACCTTCTGGCAATCCACCCTGTTGTACGGGCGGCGGCTGTCCCAGTGGAGTGTGAGCTGGGCCGTGCCTGTGTCCAGCCGTTTCACTCCTCCGGGGTCTTTGAGCCGCACTCCGCCTCCTGCTGCTGCTCCCGTCTCGTCAATGAGCGGAACCAGCAGGCGGGCTGCGCAGAGGGCGTTCATGGCCACTGCCGCGCTTGCGTAGGCGTCCTCGTCCGTGCTGGCGAAAAACTGGATGTACCAGTCATATTCCACCGCATAGGACGCGAACGTGTCGCCGAGAGGTGTGAGCTCCGGCTGCGGAAAGAAAACAGAGGGGACGATAAATCCCTCCGGGATGCTCCAATAGTACGGCGTAATCCCGGGAACCGAGTCTAAGACAAAGCGGATAACGCTTGCGATTTCCTGCTCTAAGGCAGCCATAGGTTTCACCTCACAAAAAATCCTTGAAATACTCGTCCAGCCAGCTTTGCAACTTTCTTTCGAGTATCTCCGGGAAATTTCTTTCAAGGATTCGGATGGCACTCTCCCAATAATGGGAGCCCTCCACCCATTGCATTTTCAGGACCATCCCGGTCTTTTCGCCCGGGGTGTAGATGAAGCGGTCCTTTCCGTTCGCCTTTTCCCAGTGTCCGGGAACAAAACGCCTCTCCACTCCTTTCGGGTTGGTCCAGTGGCCGTCATTTACGAACTTGGCATACTCGACGTTCGTGCCGACCTCAAGGGTCAGGCCGTTCTCGTCGAGCGTCCAGATGTTCTCTTTGTCGCCTTTTTGGAAACTGTGGAGCAGCAGCCGATAGTCCAGCACGTTCCGGCGAACAATTTCATCTTGCAGAATGCGAAGAAACTCAATACCGAGGCCCTGTAAAAATCCGTTCAAAGACCGCTTAAAATCGCCCTGCGCGGCCGTTCCGAGCCGCTTCACGAAGTTTTCGAGCTCTACTGTGTCGAATGTCACCTGCGCCATTACAATGGCCTCTGTTGGGCTGTTCGGTATATCTTTACCGTCATGTGATGCCCTCGGATGTTTCGCGGTTGACCTGCGGTGTATTCGAGCCCTGTTTCGCTGCTGACGATTTTGTCGTTGAGCCTGATGTCCGTTCCTGCCGGGAGTGTGAGCTTTATGTCGCTGTCCATATCGTTCTGCGGTTGCTGCTGGGCGATTTGGATGGACGCGCTACGCACTCCGAAATGGCACGGGACTTCCTCGAGGTCCGGCTGTTTGGGGTATTTGAACTTGGGGGAGCCGGGGAGCCCGTAGCCGGGGCTCGTGCTCTCCTGCTGGGTGTGGTAGATACTGCAACGATGGTCAAAGAAGTCCTCAATAGCCATTGGCTCAGAGGCTCCTTAACCGCATCGTGACGCCGTTGAGCGGCTGCACGACGACGTAATCGTCCAGCAGGCTCTCCACGCCCAGTTTCCCGACGTCTATGATGCTGCTCTCTGCCGTGTAGGAGTAGTCGTCAAAGGTCTCGCTTTTGAGGCGGACTTTGGTCTGCTCAACGGCATTGTGGGCGTATGCCTCCGCGATAAGGAGGACCGCCGTCTTGACATTCTCAGGGATTTCGGGGTATTTCTCCGGGTCGTCGAATCTGTTGTTGCAGTAGTCGATGACCCAGCTCTCCGCCCGGGAGATGTCAATTTTGAGCTTGCTGTCGGCGCGGTTCTTTACTTCCTCAAATTCTGTGTACTCTTTGAGTTCCTCCGGCGTGACCCACGGCCGTTCGGCCATTAGTCCTCCGGGTTGATGATGGCGGCCGCTGCGGCTGCATCCGCCTCATACTCCTGAATCTTCTGCAAAATGCTGGCCTTAGTGGTACAGCCAGTCAGGTCGATGCCGTTGTCCTCGGCAAATTCCTTGAGCTCGTCGAGCTTCATCTTGGAAATGTCGGGGACTTCCACGGGCTCCTCGGCGACGGCCGCGACGACCTCCGCCTTGTCCTTGCCGGTGGTGTCCACGCCCATCTCGTCGGCGAGCTTGTTGAGCTGCTCCTCGTCCATCTCGCCGAGGAAGTCGGCGTCCAGATGGCCGGTGACGGTGTGAGCGTCAGGGAGAGCCTCGAAATAACCGCTTTCCAGCAGTGCGGCATATTTCTCGGGGTCGTCCACAAAGACGTCAGGATGCGCCACAGAGGCGCGCACAACGCCATCATAGGACAGGCCCTTAATCAGTCTAAGGTGCATAGCGTCCTGCCTCCTGTCAGATGGATGCCAGACCGGTCACAATGGCCGTTGCGTCCAGCTCCTCGACCAGCGTGTCGAAGTCGAAATGCACGACGTAGAAACGCTTGTCCTGATAGATGGCCTCCGGGCCCTCCGTGGTCTTGCGGATGACGACGCCATAGGAGTTGACGACCACGAGGTTCTTCGGGTCGGTCAGCATGATAACGTCATCGGGCAGGGCCGGGACCTCGATGACGGGGACGCTGGCGGGGTTCTCGACGCGCTTGTCGGTGATAATGCCGCCTGCGGTGACCGCCTGATTAAGGATGTAACGCTCCCATTCCTGACGGCGGTGGGGGGACATCAGCCAGCGCAGAGAGCCGTTGTTGAACTTGTCGGGGACTGCGCGCAGGCCCTTGTAGAACACGTCCAGAACCATCGCGCCGGAGTTGATGCCGGACACATCGACGACATGGCCGCCCTCCTTGAACTTCTTGACCCAGCCGTCGTTCACCTTGAGGAAGTCGGCGTCATCAACAGTACCCAGCTCGGTGGCCTCGCCTGCGTCAAATGCGCCTGCGGTGTGGGTAGCGGTGTACTGGTAGACCTTGTCGTTATACGCGACGAGGTCGCCTGCGGTGTAGGATGCGGAGGAGCTGAACTCCTTGACCTTGGCGAACTTCTCGTCGCCGTTCAGGCACAGGTCCTCGCGGTCGCAGCCAATCTGACGGGTCATCAGGTTGGTAACGATGGTCTCGTAGTTGGAGCCCTCGATGTTTTCACGCAGGGTCTCCTCCGTAATTTCCCACGGCAGGCGGACGGGGGTGCAAGCGTATTCCAGCTTGCCATGCTTGACGCCGGAACGATAACCGTCGTCCGTGTTCTCGGTCTTTTTGCGCAGCAGGCGGCGGCCGACGCCAATCTTGTCGATTTCGCCGGTCTTTGCTTTGCGCAGCTCATGGCGGACGAGGCCGCTCAAAGGAGTTGCCTCAAAGGTCTGCTGAATGAACTTCTGCGCCTGCTCCTGGTTCAGCGCGCCGCCTGCGGCCAGACCGGCGGTAGTGATGGTCTGACCGGCAGCGTTCACGATTGCCTTGTTGCTTCTCATAGTCATGGTGCTTGTTCCTCCTTACAGGATGCCAGCGAGATAATGCGGCTCGGACTTCTGGACGGGGTCCTCCTCCGGGTCGCCATCATCGTTCAGGTTGGTCGGCAGGCCTGCGGCCTTGCGGACGGGTGCAACAGCCTTTGCAACAGCCTTTGCGACGACGTCGGCCACGTTCTCTGCGGTCAGCGGCTCCGGGGCCTTTTCAGGCTCCTCCTGCTGGCCGAGGGCTTTCTTGACGGCCGCCTCGACCATCTTGCCAACATCCTCTGCGGTCAGAGCTGCGGGCTCTGCTGCCGGTTCTGCGGCTTTCTGGACGGGGTCGGTCGCGGGCTTCTGCTGGGTTTCCAGTGCCTTGGCGACGGCTGCCGCCACGGTATCTTCGATTTCTTTCTTGGTCACTTCGGTTTCCTCCTGTTCTTCTTCGGGGAATTTGTCGAGGAACTCCCCGAGGTTGGTGTAGATGGACTGCAACGTGCTGCGGTTGGCCTTGCTCATGGCCTTGCCAGCCTTGACGACGGCGCGGCTCTCGAGCGATTTTGCAACGGGCTGCCCCTCGGTGAGCAGCGCGGTGACGATGTTGTTGAAGTCGGTAAGGGCGTCGCGGATGGTATCCTCGTCCGAGGCGAACTCCCAACGGTCGTTCACCCAGTTGTACCGGTACAGAACGTCGTTGAGGGCGTAGAACGCGGTCCAGAAGTTGTCGCTCTGGCTGCGCTTGGTGTAGTTGTCGGCAACTTCGCCTTTCTCGACAACATCAAAGCCGAGGGCGGCGGCCATTTTCTTAACGAGGCCGCGCATACCCTTTGCGGGTTGCTGCTCCTCCGCCTTTGCCACTCCGTCCTCGGGCAGAGGGTCGTCTGTGTCGCTGTACTTTCCGACGCCGCCCATGGAAAAGCCGGTGATTTCGCCTTTCTGGACTTTCTCGAAAATATCCGGGTCGTCCACCTCGACGGTCATCATCCATGTGCCTTTCTTGATGGCCTGCTCGCCGATGCTCATATCGCACGGAGCGACATAGCTTTCGACGACGGCCGCCTTTTCGAGCGGCTCGAACGAGTGCTGCACGTCCACCTGATTGCCGTTCTTGGCGAACCAATACGCGGCCTTGGTGATTTCCTGCTCCGTCATGTAATTGCCGTGGGCGTCCTCGGTGAGGGGCTCATAGACAATGCCAGTGATGTAGTGGCTGTCAGCATCCGCGTTGACGATGCGGCCGTAAGAAGCAAAAGAGGCGGAGCCATGCTCCGCCTTGGTGATAAGAAACTGTTTCTTGTTGGCCGCCTTGTCTACGAGGCTGACGAAAGAAATTTTTGCATCTGTGATGGCGTATGCTTTCTCGATTTTGCTCATGGTTTTCTCACCTCCTCTCTACGCCCCTAGGTAGGGCGTCTAATGGTCGGCTGCTTGTCCTTGCCAGTGCGCTCAAGGAGCGCAACGTCAAAGGGCTTGCAGCCTATATCCTCAAGCGATGAATAGAACCAAACGACCATATCATCGCACTGAGGCTCGTCTACGATGGAGAAAATGCGCCGGAGCTCGTCCTCCGGTGCGTCTGCCGGTGCTGCGCACCACTTGACGATGCGCAGTCTCCCGGGGAGCTGGTATCTCTCGACCCGCTCCACATGGTACTTAGGCTTGAAAAGTCGGCAAATGATTGCCGACACGATGCAGTCAAGCGTTTTCCAGCTCATGCGTAGTCCTCCTCGTTGATGCCTGCGCGCGCTTTGTTCTGCGCGTCGAGCTCTTTTTCCCACTCCCCGTCGTCCTCCGCGATGGCCTGTGCTTGGAGTGCCTGCCGCTCCTCAAGGGAAAGGCCGAGGACCTCCTCGCTTACGACCGGCTGCAAAAGGCAATGGCAGTTGACGCTCTCTTTCGGCGGGAGGCAAATGTCTCTCGGGGTCATGGGGTAGTAGGTATTCCCGTCAGCTCCAATCAGAGTGAACGGCTGGTCTTTCGGGACGCGGACGCCGTCCATATCCACATGGTTTTGTCTCGGGTCGTTCCGGTAGGTTCCGGTGTGTTTCCACATCTTCTCCTCAACAGCGGGGCTCTGGATGTAGCTCTCGAGCTGCGCGTAGCCGTGCGCCCGGAGCACCTCTGTCAGGGCCACGCGCCGCGCGCGGTAGCCCGGGGAGCGGATGCCGCTGTCTGCAATGAGGTTTGCGACGTCGTTGATGCCCTTGCCGTCGTCGAGGCCCTTTTTCAAGACCGCCTCGATTTCGGTTTCTGTGTCCAGCTTCATAATGTCGGCGAGGTTGCTGCTCCACGAGCTTATCCAATCGGTTGTCCTCTTGGTAAGCTGCGTGACGGTGAGCTCCGCGTCCGTTTTCTGGACGTAGGCTTCAACATACGTCGGCATGATTGTGGAAAGCTGCTTGTGGAATACGTCAAAAAGGTCCTGCGCCAGCTTGCTCTTTTTCTTCATCTTGGGCCAGTTGTCCTTGAAGAACGTCTCGAGGTCGATGGCCTCGGCAAGCTGGGCGAGTAGGTCGTCTGCGTTGTCCTCGAGGAGCTTCGTCACGACCTCCTCGATTTCGTCCACGGTGTCAAGGCTCTCTTTTGCCTTGAGGTAGCCCTCCATCGTGAGCTGCTCGTACAGGTCGTTCTCTGCTTTGGCGAGGTAGGCGTCGATGGCCTTGATTAAGGGACCGCAGCGTAAGCACTTCACTCCGCGTCGCCCTCCTCCTGTTTCATATCAACCAGCAGGCGGCGAACCTCTTTCATCACGGCGACGAGCTCCGTCTCATTGGCGGCTGCCGCTTTCTGAATCTGGCCCTCGAGCTGCTCCTCTACGCTGGGCGTACCCTGCGGGGCGTTCTGCGCTGTCTTTCCCTCCGGCTGTGTGTTTTCCTTGCCGGTGGAAGAACTGCCATTCTGCGCCACGCTGGGGCTATTTCCTACCATTGCTGCGGCTGCCGCCCGCTGCTGCGCATTCGTGAACGCGAGTGGGATGTCGCCCCATTCCTCGGGGAAGTCCTCGGAGGTCTCACCGAGAGCCTTGTACAGGACGCTCTTTGCCTTGTTCGGGGTGAGGCCGCCCGCGTTGTTGCAGACGGTCAGCAGTTTGTACAGGTCGTCGGGGTTGGAAACATCCGGCGCACGGAAGAACACCTCGACGTACTTGAACTGGTAGCAGTTGAGTAGCCGGTTGTTGATGGCCCATGCCAGACGCCGCCGCTCCGGCTGGAATACCTGCTTTTCGGTCACTTCCATAGCCGTCTGTGCGGTCGCGCGGTTGAAGTCCGTTGTGTAGCCGGTGTAGAGGTCCGGGAGCTGGAACGCACTCTGCACCTTGCGCCGGTTGTTCTCGAGGTAGTCTTGGAAAAGCTCGTCCTTTTGCAGGATGGCGGCAAGGTCCTTGACCTCGACCTCCGGCCGGTTCTCGGTATTGAACCCGGTACGGTTGTCCGCTGCCTCCGTTTCCAGCACCATGAAACTGTGCTGGCCCGCCTCGCCTCGGATGCCGTTCATGTACTCCTTGAGCTTGTTGAAACTCTCGTCCGTCAGGCTGCCACCTTTCACCATAATCAGCAACGGCGTGTGGCGGCCGTTCAGGAAATAGTTATTGTTGAGGCCCTCCGCTCTCCGGGCTCCGTCTACGGTCAGAATCGAGCCAATCCACCGGACCTTGCCGTATGTGGCCGTTCCGATGGCGAACTCGATTATTTCGTTGGCACGGCTCTTGAACTCGAGCTCGTCAACGTACTCGCCGCTCGTCGGGTCCATGATTCGCGGGTCTCCAAATTCCTTGTAGTAGACCGTCTTGCCGTTGACGGTCTGCTTGTACTTGCGGAACTTCCTCATGCGGGTCTCGGTGTGGTCCCGGTGGAAATACTCCACCTCGACGCGCGGGTCCAGCCTCCGGCTCTTTTCCACGCTGGGGGTGTCCTCGATGAACTCGAGCTGCGTGACGTTCCCGTCCATGTCCCGGATAACCTCGGCATAGGCGCAGCCGTAGGTTTCCCGGGCTTCCACGATGTCCTCAAAGAGCTCGTTGCTCTCCTGCTCCATGTTGAGCATATCGACAATCTCGGTAGCGCGGTCCCACTCTGCTTTCATCTCCGGGGTTTCGTCGGCGTCGGCAAAGTCGTCTTTGTAGCGGATGTCGATACCGAAACCGGCGATATTGGACTTGTAGGCCCGGATGCACTGGGGGATGATGGTGCTCTCGTCCACCATGCGGGAAAGCCCTCGGAGGTCGAACGGCGGTTTTGTCCAAATGCCTGCTGTGTATGCCTCCTCCGGCGAGATTTGCAGGGAGCCGTCTGCTTTAACGATGGGCTTCATCCCGCTGCGCTGCTCCGGGTCGTCCGCCTTAACGATGCGGACGCTTACCCGCTGCTGGGCGGGCTGCTTCTTGTCGCTCACTTCTTAACGTCTCCTCTCCTCTTGGGTTTGACCGGCAGGCACAGCAGGAGGATGCAGTCGGCCTCGTCGGGCGAGTGCATCCCGCGCTTCTTCATGGCGTCCTTGCTCTCCACGCGGATTTTTGCGTCGTCGGTCATGGAATACTTTCGTGTGGAAAGCTGGCCGACGAGGTCGTTATCGTTCGGGAGAATGAGCTGGACGGGCTTCTGTACGCCATCCGGCGTCTGCGGTGCAAGCAGGTTCTTCACGACGCTCATCATGTAGGTGGTGGTGTCGTAGTAAAAATCATGGCGGATGCGCTGGCCGAAGTAGACCGGGATAATATCCATCCACCAGAACCGCTCCGGCTGCTCGCGCTTAACGCGCTTGAGGCGGTCTGTGACGCCGCCGCCGAGGCCGCTGTCGTCTATCTTGATGGGGATGGCCTTGTCGAACCGGTACTTTTCCATGAGCCTTAGGCCGAGCTCCATAATGTCGTCGGCCGTCTGCATAAGGTCCTGTCCGCTCTTGCGCTTGTAGAACACGGCCTTTTCGTCCACCTTGTAGCCGATGACGGTGCGGTCGTCGCCGTAGCGGGCAACGTCGCAGCCGATGTCGATGCGGGCGGGCTTTGCCGGTTCCGTCCATTCGGTCATAATGGATTTTTCGACGAGCGGCAGGGGAATGAAAACGTCGTTCTCCTGCCGGGGGAACTCTCCGGCCACGCGGACGCGGAAAACGTCGGAATCCTCGCCGTACATCTGGATGATGGTTTTAACGAAGTCATCCGAGACGCGGCTGCTGTTCCGCCCGTCCACATGGAACGTGGTGTAGCTGCCTCGGTTCTTGTGGTGGCTGTCATAAAAAAAGCCCGACAACTGCGTCGGGTTTCCACACATGAGCAGCCGCGCTCCGGGCGTCGAAAGTGCGCCCAGCACCGGCTCAAAAACCTTATCGTCCACGCCGCTGGCCTCGTCGATGATGTAGAGGATGTCGTCAGCGTGAAATCCTTGTAGCGCGTCCGGTTTGCTGGCCGTTCGAGCTACTGCGAACCACTCCTCGGGGTACTGTTTCATGTAGACCTTTTCCTTTGTCCACGTGAGCTCCCGCTCGAGGGCTTTGTTGTTGCGCAGCCACTTGCTTATCTCCGCCCATAGAATATCGAAAAGCTGATGCTGCGTCGGAGCTGTGCAAGGGATTTTTGGGAACGGCCGGGTTGACATGAACCAAATAACAGTCCATGCCTCGACCGCGCTCTTGCCGATGCCGTGGCCGCTGCGGACGCTCGTCATCTGGTTCTGCGCCACGGAGTTCAGGATGGCGCGCTGGTTCTTGTCCGGCGTAACGTGGAGCAGGTCCTCGACAAAATCAGCCGGATGGTCTGCGTAGTACAGGATAGCCTCTTGGGTCATCATGTCTGTTCTCCTCGTTTCCGGTTCTCGTATGCGGCCGCGATTTCATCGGCGAGGGAGAGTGTGGTCTCCTCCTGCTCCTCCGCCGTCTTACCTCCGGCCGTGACGCCAGCCTCCTCCATCCGGTTATCCCGCTCAAGTTCTGTGGCCTTGTCGAGGAACTGGATAATGTCCTTTGGCGTCATGGACCCGTCCGGCAAATTCTTGAGCTCCGCGAGGGCTTTCTCTTGGAGCTGCAAGGCGATGCCGATGTGGCGGGTCCTCATTTTTTTGTACTTTTGGAGTGCCTCCTGTCGGGCTTTATCATCCAAGTGGTTGTCATACGCTCGGCAGCGTTCTCCCCACTTTTTCTCGCGGCTCCAACGCCCAATAAGCGTGTAACTTTTGGATAACTTTTCAGCAACGGCTCGTAGGCTCCTGTCGGAGCCCATATCTCGGTAGATGGCAAATGCCTCGTAGGCCTGCGCGCTTTCGCCCGGTTGACGCTCCCAAAGGTCGTCTTTGGTCCTATTCGGCATTGTCCTCCTCTCCTTATCTTTCGCCGTTTTTGTTCAAGATTAGGTCATTCTTCGAGGCCAAATACCTTTTTGTGGTACTCCGTCTTTTTGGCGAGCTCCTCCTGCATCAGGCCGTAAAAGCTCTGTTTGGCAATCTTGCGCCCGCTGCCCGCGCTCTGGTTCAGTGTCTTGAACGGTCCCCCCGTACCGACCTGTTTCATCTTCTCGGTCGGCTCCGGGTTCTTGCCGTTCATCAGCATACAGAGGTTATACTCGTTCGGCCGGAATCCGTGCAGGCCGTCGATGCCACAGCAAGTCATGCTGTCACCCATTGCGCGGAGCCGGTTCTCTCCGCTGTAGAATTTCAGGCCGTACCGATGGCACTCCGCCTTGATGGCCTCAAAATCATGCCGCAGGCGGGGCAGCGGATAGCAAAAGTCGCCGCCGATTTTCGTCATGCCGGGTTTGGCCTTGAAGAACTTCATGCCCTCCACGATGACGCCGTAGGCTCCCGCCTCCGCGATTCTGGGGATGTTCTTCATAACGTCGTGGAACACCTCGGGCATATACGGCTGAATGCGGACGATGGTGCGCTGCACTCTGGCCGATACCGTCTTGAGGATGGCGAGCCGCTCCTCGTAGCTGGGCGTCCCGCGTTCGAGGCGGTCGTACTTGCTGCACACCATGCTGATTTGCAGCACACAGTTGCACTGCGCCAGCAGGTCGAGGTACTCCGGGTCCGCAATGAGGCGGCCCTTTGTGCTCACCACAAACGGGTATTTCGTCTCCGCCAGCAGCTTGAGGCACTCGTAGCTGGCGCGAATCTGCTTCTCTACCGGCTGGAACGGGTCACTCATGCCGCCCCAGTGGATAGGGATGTTCCAGTCGCACCACTCCGTTTCGTTGCCGCGCTTGCCCTCGATAAAGGAGCGCAGGCCGTCTACGCTTTCGTCGCGCTCGATGTGGCTGATGTCGTTTTTCTTCTGCGCGAAGCAGTACCGGCAGCCGTGCGAGCAGCCGCGATAGGTGTCGAAACGCACAGGCAGGTTGCAGAGAATAATCTGGCTCCCGCATTTGCAGCCCATTAAATCTCACCTCTAATCTTCTGGACAATGACGGCTACAAGGTCCTCTTTGCCGTTGTCCTTTATGTACTCTTTCAGGACGTCGCGGTCCTCCGCGCTGAACTTGAGCGAGATGTTGAACGTCTCCTCGATGCTCTTGAGTTCGCTGTCGAGGAAGTCGCCGTCTACGAGGGCGTCCACGTTGTTTTCGAGGGCCTCGATTTCGTACAGGTCGAATCCTGTCTCCGGGGCCGCGTCGCCGAGGCCGTCCAGCAGCTCCTTGAGCTTTACCTCGTCCCATTCGCCGGTCACTTTGTTCATGGCGATGTTGAGCTGCTTCTCTGCGGTCTCGTCGAGGTCAACCACGGACACGTCCACCTCGGTGACGCCCTCGTTCATAAGGACGGTGAGTCTCTGGTGGCCGGACACGACGCGGTTGGTGCGTCTGTTCCAAATGACAGGAACGACCATGCCAAACCGCTCAATGTTCCGCTTGAGCTTCTCGTACTCGTCATCACCGGGCATCAACTCCACGCGAGGGTTGTACTCCGCGCGCTCCATGTCGGCGATTCTCTTTTTGATAATTTCCATCAGATAAGTCCCTTTGCCTTGTTCACGAGCAACTGCGCCAGTTCAACCTTGCCTGCGGGGTTCTCGTCAATGTACTTATCCATTGCCTCATGCACCTCCTCGGGCAGGGTGAACGTCATGGTGTAGCTTGTCGGCTCGCTCTTGCCGGTGTCGGAAAAGTCCTCGTTCAGCAGATCCTCGATGTGGTCGTATGTCACCTTGAGGGCGTCGAGTTCCCAGTCCTCGAAACCAGTGAGGGCCATTTCGTCCTGCTCTTTCAGCTCGTCCAGAATCGCGGTGAGCTTTTCGTTGTCCCACCGGCCGGAGATTTTGTTGAGCGAGACGTTAAGGATGCGCTCCTCCTGTTCGTTGAGCTCGACCTCGACGACTTCGACCGTCTTGTAGCCCTGCTCCACCAGCACCTTGAGCCGCTGATGGCCGCCTACGATGTTGCCGGTGGTCCGGTTCCATACGATGGGCTCAACATAGCCGAAAGTCTCGATGCTCCGGGCCAGCTTGTCGTACTGCTTGTCGCCCGGTGCGAGGTCTTTCCTCGGGTTGTAGTCCGCCGGATGGAGGTCGCTCACCGGCAGGGTGATAATTTTCATCTGCCGTTCCTCCACGACCCTTTTCGGGTCTATAACACATAAAAAAATAAGGACCGCCCGGAGTCGGGCGGTCCTTTGTCAAGAAGGGGAATTTATTATGATGCCAAGAAATTGTCTCTGTGCGCGGTTTTACCGCCTACATTGTATCTCAGACCTTGCGCCCTGTCAATGCCGCGTTTATGCCCCAGAACGGGTCGTTTCGTTGCATAGTTAAGCCTTCTTGATGCCGTCGATGCCGAAAATCAAGGCCGACAGCGTAGCACAGGCTGCGTCCACATCCTTGTAGACTGTTCTCTTGTCGATGCTTTCCATCTCTGCTACGGCGGCCGGAGAGAGGGGCCGGTCCCGCAGATACAGGGCCTCGATAACGCGGTAGTGCCTCTGTTCGGCCTCGTCCAAACTGTTCCCGCATACCGCCTTGTAGATGTCGAGCATCCGGTTCACATGGCGCATAATAATCTGCGTCCGGGCTGCGGACTTCATGATGCTTTCTACTTTGAGGTCGTCCTCAAGCAGCTCGTCCAGTGCCTCCACAATTTCTTCAACGCTCTCCTCGCCGGTCGCTGCGCTGGCCGCGTCGTATACTGCATTGGCACAGTTGGCATTAAGCGTGGTATAGTTACGCAGCAGGAGCTTTGTGTTACGGAATCTCCGGTCGCTGCGGCTGTCCCGGAACTTCTTGCGCTCCTGCTCCACGGCCTTGATGCTGGCCTCCGCTCCGAGGCGGGCAGCGTCCGTCACAGCGGCTTCTACGCTCTCCTGTATCTCTTTCCCCAAGATGGCTCGAACGGCAGCAACAGCCGCCTTTGCCGCCACCTCTGCGGCCATTACCACAATTTCTTTTTCAGTCATTATGTTCCTCCTCGGTAACACCCGGAAGCTCGTCGAGCAAGGCTTTGGAAATTTTCTTGAGTGTCTCACAGGCAGTCGCCACTTCGAATGCGGAGACCCCGCTTTTCTTCATGGCCTCTGCGAGCTTGCCCGCGCTGTCCTCCGTGATGGGGACACCCATAAATGAGAATATCGGTTTTTCCATGTTCGGCTGCTCCCTCCGTATTTCGTTCACCAGCATAAAGCGTTCCGGCGTCGTCCAGTTCATCAGACGGCTCAACCTGCACACGGCCGCGCGCCACTCGTCCGTCTCTGGCTTCGTCCCGTAGGACATCCCGCAGAACGCCGTGAGCACGTCGCTCGCGCACGAGAGCTGGTCGATGTCGTCCATCGTGGGGATGTCCCGCAGCAGGTCCGGGGTAAAGCCCGGGCCAAACCGTACCGCGTATTCCTTGAGGTCCGGCTCCGTGACATAGCTCCGGCCGTACCGCTGCTTCATGCTGCGCCAGACTGTCCACGGGATTCTGTACATCCGTAGCCCGTCGAATGTGGCGACGATGAAGCAGTGCGCGCCGAGGGCTTCGTAGGAATCGAGCTTTTTGGCCTGCTCCGGGAGAACGCGGTCTTTGTTCAGCCTGCCGGTCCCGGTGCTCTTTGCCTCGAACATCACCGCGCGGCCGCCGAGCATGACGCCCTTGAAGTCTGGTTCCGCCTTTTTGGTGTAGACTGCGCGGAACTGGCCTGTTTTGTTCGGCTGGCTTACCGGCCGCATAGGCTCCGGTGTCTTGCTGATGTCCGCGCGGCCTGCCTCCGCCAGCCGGGTGCAGGATGCCTCGATTCTCTCCTCGAGCTGCCCGCCCTGCGCGCGGCTCCGTGCTCCCTGCAATGCCCGGAGCGGGTCCTTTACCGCGCCGCTCATTCGAGGTAGCCCTGCTGGCGGGCGAACTCTTCGATTTTGTAGGCGGTCGCGCTCTTGATGCCCTTGCACTCTCCGGCGTTGAGCTGCTCGAGGAGCTGTGGCAGGGTCTTGCCCGGGGCTGGGGCTGCTGCGCGCTGGGCCTCCGCTTCGGAGTAGCCGGTGTTGTAAGCCTCCTCCCGGATGTGGTCGATATGCTCCACGAGCTTCTCGTCGGTCATCTTGCGCAGCTTCACCGCACGCTCATGTACGTTCTTCTCCTCGCCGGTCATCCGACAGTTTCTTTTCTTCACTGGTTTTCCTCCCTTTCCAAACGCTTGCACCGGCCGTTGTTGTAGGCCATGCACTTCTTTTCCGAGCACCAGCCGAAACGCTCTGTCGTAATCTCGGTACGGCTGGTCCATGAATAGCTGACCTCCCGCTTGGTGCTTTTCTTGTACGGGCAAAACATACCGTCATCGCTCATTGTGCTGCCTCCTCTCAAAGATTCACATGGAGCGGCTGCCCGGTCGCAAGTTGCCGGTGAACGAACTCCCGCTCGAGGCAGTTGCTCACCATAACAAGGGCTTGCAGCTCTCCGGGGAGAATCTTGCTGTCAAGGTAGAGCCGCTCAATTTCCGGTTCCCGTGCGTGGAGTTCTCGGATGGCTGCCTCCGCGTCCTCCCATTCGGTCAGGTCGTGCAGCTCTCCGAGTGCCTTGTCGAACTCACTCTTTTCCGGCATTGTCGTCCTCCTGTTTTGACGCCTCTTTGTCCAGATTGTCCTTGAGGCGGTCGAGCTTGTCCCATACGATTTTCGTAATGTTCACCAGCTCATGGGGGTTAAAAATTGCAAAGAGCTGCACCAGCATGATGAAAACATCGGCGATTTCCTCCTCGATGTTCGAGCACACCTCCTGCGTCTCCCTGTTGAACGGGGTATCATACTTGCGCTTGCACTCTTTGAGCTTGCAGAGGGCCTTGGTGAGCTCCGACATTTCCTCCACGGCCTTGGTGAGCTGGGCGTCTTTACCATAAGTGCCGATGGCACGGTCGATGGTCCGCAATCCCTCCGGCATAATCTCCGGGATTCCTGCGTCCTCGTAGTTCTTGAGCCTGTCGCGCAAGGAGGCGAGAGCCCACGAGAGGGTGTAATGCTCCGCCAGCAGACCCTCGATGGTCTCCGGGCCGTCGAACAGGTGCTCCGTCAAGGTCATATCGAACTCCTCCGGCGTCCCCTCAGTGTCAATGTCCGCGTCGTGTGCCTTGATAAGCTGCTTCATGTAGTCGTTGAGGCTGATGTTCCGGCTGGGCATCTGCACCCAGCCATCCTCGCCGCGCACGAACAGGTTGAGGGACTGCTCATAATTCCCATCCGGGGTGTCGGTCGTCATTCTTCTCTGCGGAAACATAAATTTTGTCCTCCAATTTTCAAATTTGATGGTTAAAGATTGAAATGCGCTTGAATCATTTTCAAGTTTCGGGGTTAGATTTTGCTTTATCGGTTCTGCTGTTCCACCTTTGGATGTCGTCTGGCGTGTCGAGAAAAAACATCCCGAATCCCAAAACGCAATCAGGCGTTTCGGGATGCTTCCAATACGTAATGCCGATATTACTACTTATCGCTTCACCGGTTTCGGTATTGACGACCTCCCTTTTTTCTGCAATGCGGCACGGATTCGCTCCGCAAAACGGGCAGGGCAGGATTTCTACTTGTCTTTCTTTCATGCCTGCCCATCCTCCGTGTATTTATTGTCGTAGAACATCCCGTCTTGCCCGATGGAAAAATCTTCATCTTCCCAGTATGCGCCGCAACCGTTTTCACAGGCCGCTACGCTCTCGCTTAGTTCTCCGCTTCTGGATACATAGCGTTTCGGAACTTTTCCATCTTTTCGGATTGTGTAGTCCCGTGCGTTCTGGTAAAATTCCGAATAAATAATTTTCCCGCCACACCTCGGGCATCGGCCCCGAATGACTCCATTCACGTTTCATCCTCCTTTTTTTGTTTTCTTCAACTGGCGGCCGCACTCCGGGCAGAAGTTCAGCGGCCGTCTTTTGTGAGTGTAGGTTGAGGCAAGCCCGCAGCCCTTTCTGAGGGTTCTCTCATAAAGGCAGACGTAATACTTTGTGTATAACTCTCTGCCGGTCTTTGGCCTGTGCTTCTTGCTCCACTCGTAATCTTCGCAAAATTGGCAGTTCATACGCTTTCCTCGATTACTTTGAGGTCATAGCCCCCTTTACAAACTTCAAAGCGCGTTCTTTGAGCGGGATGCGCCAGCAGAGCCTCCCTTTCCCGGCGTTCAGATTGGATGTCACCAGCATAACGCCGACGACCTCGATTTCGTCGCACTCTTGGTGCTTCACTCGCCCGGCCTCGTGCCCGAGGAACTCCGCCTCTTTGGGCTCGTCCGCCATAACCGAAACGGCGAAGTAGCAGGTGGAGTTCTCTGTCCTGCCCTCTAGGAACACATCATATCTCGGCATTCATGGCCTCCTCAATATCATCAAAACTGACCTGTCCGGGAAGTACGCCATCCTCAATCCACCAATGAAAAACGTCTCGCCCTGTTTCCCAGTTGTCCGAGAATATCTTTCCTCCGTTCTCGACGCACTGTTTTCGAGCCTCCACCATCCTGTCAAACGCTGAAATATACATTTTCTCATACGCGGGCCAGCGAACGAACTCGCGTTGCCGCCCCCCCTTGCCAGCCATAGGACATCCGACGCATCCAACACGTTTTTGTCCTTCGCAATACAGCGGATTGACAGGGAGGTGTTCGGCGTTCATGTAGTCCCACACATTTTCATCAGACCAGTCAACAATCGGGTTGACTGTCATCTTTCCCTTGAGGGCGCAAGTTTCAAAAAGCTGTCGCTTTTCGCTGTTGTCCGCCATCATAACAATTCGCTTTTCTTTATCGCGGTGGTTAATTTCCATAATCCCACGATTCAGCTTTCTTTGTGTCGATTCAGCCCATCTCACCCCTGTTGCGATGAATCTATTGTGTCCCGTGGTCTCTTTCAAAACCGCGCAGCAGTATCTCATAATGCGCGTTGGTGGGACGAGCTTCTGCGGTATAAGCGTCCACATAGACACCGGCTTTCCCTTGTACGTCGGCATGATTATGGTGCATTTTATCCCGCGTTCTTCGAGCTCTTTGAACTGGTCCCGGATGAAATAGACTGTCTCTGGCGCATCTGCGGTAGTGTGGCTGTTGACAACTTCAAAATTGATTCCAGCACGTTCAGCCAGTGCCACAAGCACCTGTGAATCCTTGCCGCCAGAGTATGTTATCATTAACGGTTTCTTGTACCGATGCTCGGACAGCCGTGCGGCGTCTTGCAACCGAGCGATAGCAAGCTGCTCTTTATCCATTGGTGTCCTCCTCGTATTGGTGGACATCGACGAAGATGGCTTTCTTCCACGGGAGCGCGTTGTACGCCGCCCGCGTCTCCTCCTCCGTCATGTTGTCCACCAGCTCCGGGTCATAGCGTTCGTAGAGAACGTCGTTCATCTCGCAAATGTCGTCCTCCCGGTAGTAGGTTCTCTCTCTGCCGATGACGAACTCCTGAACCGCGCTCTCTCCCCATGAGCCAAGCCAGCAGTAATACTCGTCGCCGCTGACCACATCCCCATCTACACAGGGGATGACCGGGAGCTCCGGGTTTGCCTGCATAAGCTCGAGGAGCTGCGCGAGCTTTTCGCTCTGTTTCATGTCATTCCATCCTTTCTCTTCCGGGGCTCCGCCCGGGTTGCTTTCTGCTCAGCGGCCTTGTGCCATACATAGGCCGCAACAACTATTACTGACAAGGCGACGGCCGCAAAGGAAAGCCAGTAAGTTAAGGTTTCCAGCAGGTCGTCAAGCTCTAAAAGAACCTCGTACACAGTCACCGCTCCTTTACCTGAATTTCTTCTTGAAACTGCGCACGATGGCCCGGTGCGTCCACCTCCGGCAGTAGGGGTTTCGGACGCTCCCGTCGTACTCCTGTTTCATCTTCTGGTATGCCGCCTTGTTCTCCGCGTACCGTTCGCAATGGTCGTGGCATCCCGGGTGTCTGTCCGGGCACTCTTTCGGGCAGATAGTCATAAACCGAGCATGACGCTGGCCCGTTTCCGGGCGGCTGTCATGGTTTCGTCGTACTTCGCCGCGCTGTACACCGCGAGCGGAGCCACGGTCTGCGCAGCTCTGGCCCTCCTGAATATCTCCGAGTAGACAGCAGCCGTCTCGTAGATGCTGGGGCCTCTGCCCGTGGCCGAAAGCATTCCTTTGCGGTCGTCGGTGTCCGTGACCTTGAGGTCCTCCTTGAGGGCGTCCTGCACACACCGGCGCAGCTTATCCAGAGCCCATGCCTCGTCCTCTTTCGCCCACTCGAGGTACTGCTTGTAGTTGTTCATAGCGTTCTGCTTGAGGCGCGCCAGCCGGTCTTTCCCGTAGCCGAATGTCTCGTGACAGGTGGCGGCCATGACGAGCCACGCGATTTCTGCGCCCTGATTGCTCGCCATGCGGAGCTGCTCCTCTTTGCGCCCTCTCGGTGCGCGGTCTACGGGCAGCCGGACTTCAAAATCACAGATGCCTTTGAGGTTCTCCCTCATGGCGTCCGTTGCGGTCTTGCTGCTGCCGTAGAGGATGGCGGTCTGGTATTTCTTCTCAAAGGCGTCCATCTCGTTACAGGCCCGCAGGAGGCGGGATGCGCCTATGCCGTCGTCTTGATGCATGGAGACGACGATGCACCACATAAAAAGCTGGGCAGAGCGGTCGCGCTGGTCCTCACGCTCCTGCCGGATGTTGTGTGTCAGTGCTTTCATCATCCGGCCCTCCTCACATCGTGTAGCAGCGCTTGACCGGGTCCCATGTGAGCCTTGGGATGCTCCGTCCGCAGACGCAGGAGAATTTCTGGTTTGTGATTTCGGCGTCCTCGATGTTCGTCCGGCCGTAGCTCGTTTTCTTGCAGTCCGGGCAAGTGTACTCGAACCGCGCCAGCGCGTCCAGAGGAATTTTCGCGCCGCACTTCCGGCACTCGTGAGCTACCTGCGGTTCGCGCAAGAACTGTACGAACTCGTCCTTGCATTTCGGGCAGCGGAGGAACATGAGGCCCTTTGCGCCGACGGGCGGGAGCCAGCTTACCGGCTTCTCGGGGGGGGGCTTTCTTATCAGGCGTGGAAACCACCGGGGTCTCCTGCTGCGGCTCGCCGGGGACGTTCTTTGCCGTCTCCTGCGCGCTGTCGCCGTCGTACAGTGTCGTGGTCTTGGCGATGGTCTCGAGCGTTTTGAGCGCGGTCCCGAGTTCTGCGGGGCTCTTACCGGTCAGCGTAACGCTCACATCCGGTTCTCCCTGAAACTTGAAAATTTCCATTGAGACTTCAAACTTCGTACTTGCCATGTTGGTTATGCCTCCTGCTTCTTTTCTTCTTGAGTGATTTCAAGCTGCTTACAACGTGTAAGCATCATCCACTCGAGCGAGGACCGGTACTCCTGAACCAGCTCCGCAGAGCCCGCAAAGCACCGTCCGGCGTACCGCCATGTGCTACCCTGCTGCTTGAACGTCAGGTACGTCGGCAGCCTGCGTCCGTTGACGTCCTTTGCGGTGCTGATTTCTCCGCCCGCCTGCAGCAAGCCCGCACGGTTTGTACGAGGAGGAAGGACATTCAAGAAATAGTCCAGCATTTCGCCGTCAACCTCGTCCCCCACTTCGAGGTAGTCCTCAACGCTTGGCAGGCAACTTTCCTGCCATCCGGAAAGCGTCTTGAGGCCGGTCCCTCTTACCTCTGCGCGCTTCTTCAATATTTCGTTTGCGACAGTCATCATCTGGGCGTCACTCAGGCGGACCGCAAAACCGTTGTCGAGGTAATGGTAGATGTTTCCGCACTCTACGAGTATCACAGTAGTCTCGAGGTTTGCCACAGGCTTTCCATCGCTCTTACGGATAACAGGAACGGCGATTCTCTCCATGTTGTTCCGCCCGCCCTTGTTGTATTGAATCTGGTCGAATGCAAATTTGTGCTCATTGATGCGGTAGTCGCGGTAATGAACTTCTTCATCCGAGTGCAGCAAATCCAATGTAAACGATTTCATTCTCTGATTTCCTCCTCAAACATAATCGGCATACCGGGTGCTAATGCTCTGCACCCACTCTTTGTCCAGCTTGTCGAGGTAAGTACTCCACGCCTCCTCGTAACCGTTCCACCACCATTTCCGGCTCTTGAGGGCCACTATAAGCTGCTGCCGGGGCTTCATAACGAACTTGATGTACGCCCGGTCGCCCATCGTGTAGGCGACGAGATTCTCGTCCTCGAAAAACTTCTGCCGGGTCAGGTTTGCGAGTTTGCCCTCCTTCCCGGCCGCATAGAGCTTGGCGATGACGCTGTTCTTGCGCCAGCGGTACTTTTCATGGAGCTTCTCATAATACTCAATGAAGAGCTCCGGGTCCTTGTTGGCGAGCTCGCACAGGCTCGCGGTAGGATTAAGCGTCGGCCGCTCGATGCAGAATTTGATGTCATCGACCAGCCGGGCAATTTCCTTGGCGTCCTTGTCCTCGATTCGGCCCTGACATACTTGCTCCTGCAGGCCGTTGAACCACTCCACGAACTCGGAGGAAAGGCGGAGAATGGTGTCGCTGTGGTCCAGCTGCTTCGCATTGTACCGTGCCGGTCCGGCTACGGCCACGCTCACATGGGCTGCTTCGTGGCGGAGCTGCTCGCTCCACCGGGTATAAATCTGGTCCACGATTTTCTGCTTGCGGGCGTCCGGGATGTTCCAGCTCATAACTTTCTGGCAGTAGACCTCGTACTCGTGGGCCGAAATGTCGCCGCGCTGGCCGCCCATGCTGTTGCTGTTCGCCCGATGAATGAGGCTCTTGTCCAACTCCTTGATTTTTACCTCACTCATGGTCGGCCTCCTGTGGAGCCTGCACAAGCTCGTAATCAGAGACCTGCTGCGGGTCAAGTGGGGCCGTGTACTCGATGTAGCCCCACGCGGGCCGGTCGATGTCCTTGCAGTACGTCCGGCCCTCCTCGAAGTTGACGATGGTGGTGATGCTCTCTCCCGGGTCTTTCGGGAACGGGATGCCGCCCACCATCAGCGGGCGGAGGGTGCTGTAATACCTGTAAGCCATAATTTTCTTTCTTCCTCCTGTAATTCAAATGCGAGCTCGTCGAGCTCTTTTTGGATATCCTCTGCATCTTTGGCCAGCCTCCGCGCGCCCGGCACATCCTGTCTGCCGTTCGCTCTTGCCTCAACCCACATTTCGATATGCTCGTCCGGGTCAAAGCTGTCGGAGTATTCCAGAATCTCGTCCGGGAAGTTCTCGACTTTCACGCAGACGATGAAGTCCTCTCCGGCCGGTGAATACCACTCGACCTCCACGCGACCGTCGTCTGTGTAGCTGCTGACACTCCACTCGCGCTTCTCGAGAATGTCCAAATATTCCTGTCTCAATTCAGGCATTTCGTCTGCCTCCTCCTGCTCTGTAATCGGCCCACGCCATTGTGATGACCGTTGAGACCTCCCGCAGGCGGCTTATGATGGCCCGGGCTTTCGTGCCGTCGCTGCCTTTTGGGGTCAGGGCTCTCACCAGCTCGTCGGCGTTGTAGTTCGTCGTGATGATGGTCGGTTTCATGTCCTCGTACCGGTCGTTGAGGATGGAGTAGAGGGTGCTCACGCTCCAATCGGTACACTGCTCTTTCCCGAGGTCGTCCACAATGAGCAAATCGACCGTTTTGTACGCTTTGAGTATCTCGTACTCGGTGGCGTCGCTGTTGTCGAAAGCCTCCTTGATGTCGGCCAGTAGGTCGCCGGACGTCTTGCAGACGACCGGGACGCCGCAGCCTATGAGCTGCAAGGCAATGGCGGCCGCGAGGTGCGTTTTGCCGGTCCCATAGGTTCCCTCTATGTAGAGGCCCTCGCCGTGCTCTGCGCGTTGCGGAAAGCTGTCCGCATAGGCTTTGGCCGTGTCGTAACACCTCCGCCGCTCCGGGGTGTCCCGAATGAAGTTGGCGAACGTCCGCTGCTGGAAGCGTTTCTTGATTCCGCTCCTGCCGAGCAGCCTCTCGATTTTGGCGCGCCGTTTGGCCTGCGCTGCCTCTTTTTCGGCCTCCGCCTTTTGTCTGGCCTCCTCCGCGTCCGCCTCCGCCCATTTGGCTTTCGCCCGGTCGCAGGTGCATCTCTGTGGGAACGGGGCAAACATGAGGACCGTTCGGCCCATCACAAGAGCTTCATGGTACAATTTCCGGCCGCAGAACTCGCACTCGACCGGCTCCGGGATGTTCTGCTGGCAGTTGTAGCCGCCCGCCAGAACGTCCGCGCTCGTCGGCCGCCGGCGCTGGGCTGCCTCAACCGAACGAGCCGAATCCGCCGGATGGAGTGAATCCAGCATAGCCGTCAGCGTTTCCACGCTGCTCACCTCCTGTGTAGTCGTTCAAATAGCCTTTTGCATTGAGCCAGCTTGCCGGGTTCGGCGTGAATTGCCGCTCCCGGAACCGGCTGTCGTATTTCTTTGCGGCCTCAACTGCCGTGATGATTCTGTCGGTCGCCGCATCGTCCGGGTCGATTTTTGCCCACGCGCGCTCTGCCGTGGCTCGGTCCACCTTTTTGGGGTAGGCCGCATAGAACCGGTCGAATCGTTTGGCCTGTTCCGCCGAGAGGCTCCCGGCCTTGCGCCGGGGGGCTTTTGGCTTGTCGCGTTCCTCCGGCGCGGGCTCCGGTGCGGCCGGTGGCGTCTCCTCCACCTCTGCGGCCGCTGCGGGTTCCTGTGCAGGGCTTTCCACCCTGCGGCCGGGAAAGTTATCAACCGACGGTTTTGTCGGTGCTGCGGTGCGCTTAGAGTAAAGCTGGCGGAGGTTCTCGAGTAGGGACTGCGCCCAAACGACGCGGCAGTTCTCCCACAGTTCCTTGTCCACCTTTCCCATAGAGGCGAGCGTGTTCAGGATAGCCTCCGCCGTTTCGGCCGTAACTCCGGTGACTGCGAGCAGGTACTCCCAGCCCATTTTGTCCCAGCAGTCGTAATACTGGCCGTCTGCCGCGCAAAGAAGTTCGAGCAGCTTAAACCAAAAGGCATACCCATCGTTCCCCCAGTTCTTCTCGAGGATGAACTTCGTCCGGCTCTTTTCCCCGACGTAATGGGGGAAGTAGTCGGCGGTCTGCCTGTTGCTTCTTCCCAAGTCTCGCACCTCCTTTCTGCTGGTGATTTCAAGAGTAGATGACCTTGCTGCCCTCCGCCGTCTTTACGACGTCAACGGACTGCGGGAAACGGGCTTTCATCTCCGGGTCGTGGGTGATAGCCATAATCTTGAGCGAGGAATACCGTTTCTGGATGGCCTCGAGGGCGTCGCAGTATGCCTGTACGCCCTTGTCGTCTAGGAACGGCGGCTCGTCAATAAACAGGAATCCGAGCTGCACTCCTGCGGTGCTGCTCTTGAGCTCCGCCAGCGCAAGGATGACCGAGAGGGCCGCCTTAACGCGCTCGCCGCCGGAACGGCTCATGTAGGGCAGGGCTCCGGTCGCCGCATCGTTCACGATGATGTCCAGCGCGGTGACCTCTTTCTTGCTGTTGCTCTTGAGGGTCTTTTCCATGCGCATCTCGATGCTCATGTGGCCGCCGGACATCTGGCCGATGATGCTCGTCGCGGTCGCCTCGAACAGCGGGACGATGCTGCGGACGATGTTATGCGGGATGCCGTCCTGAGAGAAAGCCCGCTTGAGCTCCTCGTAGTCGGCCGCAAGCTGGCCCTGTTCCGTCGCCTGATGGCGCAGGACTTCGAGCTTTGCCTCCGCCGCCTCGATTTCCTCCATCTGCCTGCGGCTGTGTCCGGCCTGCTGGTCCAGCTCACCAATACGGATGTTGTCCACCGTGAGGGCCGCATCCGCCTCTGCGTACTGTTCCTTGAGCTCGTCCACACCGGCCTGCGCCTTTGCGAGGGTCGCAATCTCCGCATTGATTCCGTCAATCGCCGTCCGGGCCTTTTCTGCGTAGGTCAGGAGCTCCGTGAGACGGGTCTGTGCTGCGCTCTTTTTAGCCTCCGCTGCCGGGAGCAGCTTTTCCAGTTCGATGTATCTCTTGACGTCCGAAAGCTGTGCTTCAATGCTGGCGAGCTCTGCTGCGTTCTGCCGGAGCTTTTTCAGTTCGTCCTCAACGACGAAGCGGTCGGCCTCGCGGCTCTCGATATCGGCCGGGATGGTTTCCAGTTCCTCGTCGATGGCCTTGATGCGCTCTTTAACTTCTGCGAGGCGTTCTTTCTGCGCCGTCAGCTTTGCGAACCGCTCCGAGGCTTTCCGCAGGTCTGCAACGAGGAACCGCTGGGCCTGCAAGTCCTTGCGGCAGTTGAGGTTCTCCGCCTTTTTCTTTGCGGCCCGATACTCAGCGTCGAGCTGCTCTGCGCGCTCCTCGGCCTGCTGCCGGTAGGTTTCCAGTTCCGTCTCAGCAATAGGCAGTTTCTTTTTGGCCTCCACTGCATCCTGCAGGAAACGGCACTCCGGGTTCTCGACCGGGCATCCGCAGGTTTCAAGCATGATGGCCCGGGAGCGGATATGTGTGACCTCGCTCTCTTTTATGCCGAGCCATGACTGTATCCGCGCGGTTTCTGCGTTCTTGGTTTGGAGCAGCTTCACGGCCTCTTGGTCTGCTGCGAGATACTGCTCGTCCTGTTCTTCCAGCGCGGCGAGCCGTTCGCTCGCTCCTGCGAGGTCTGCCGCTTTCCGCTCGAGCTCCTCGTAATCCGCGAGGGCCTGCTCATAGCTCCAACACGTTGCCTGCGCAGAAAGTTTTTCGGCCTCGAGACTACTTTTCTTTTTCCGCTGGGTGGAGAGCGCGGCCATAACGTCCCGCAGCTTTTCTTCCTTGGACTGAATCAGGGCCGCCGTTCCCAGCAGCTCCTCCCGCCGTGCGGAAAGTTTTCCGTAGCTCCGGCTGCCTGCCTCAACCTCATCGCGCTTATCGAGGAGAGCCTGTGCATCAGAAATCTGCGCTCTGCAAACCGCCTGTGCGCTGGCGTTCGCGTTTTTCTCTGCAATCCACGAGCCGAGCTCGCTGGTGAGCTTTTCCGACCGTTTCTGCGCCTGCTTGGCAATGTCGAGCTTTGTCTGCGCCTCGCTCATGGCCTTTGTATGGATGGCCCTGTCTGCTACCGCGCTGGCCTTTTCGATGGCCGTCTTGTTCATGGCTGCCTCGACTGTTGCCTTGTCCGGCATCGCTCGGCCGGTCTCCTCCTGCAAATCCGCGATGCGCCGGAGCTCCCGGTTGGCGTCCGCTGCCCGGTTGGCCGCCATGCTCTCCATGCGGTCATAAATGCCGAGGCCGAGGATGTTTCCGAGAATCGCCATGCGGTCCGCCTTGTCGGCCTGCAAAAAGAGGCCGTACTGGTCCTGCATGATAAGGCCGGTCGCCTTGAGCGTCAGGCTGTCCATTCCGATGGTGTTCTCGATGATGGCCTGCGTATCGCGGTATTTCTCCGCGCTGCGGTTCTGCCAGCTCTCGTCCACATACTCGGAGAGATTCAGCGTCGCCTTGCCGCTCTTTGTGCGGGTGCGGGTCACGCGGTACAGCTTGTCGCCGAGGTAAAACGTGAACTTGATGGAGCCGCTGCGGGCATCCGGGTCATTGCAAATCCATCCCGTGAGGTCTCCCTCTCTGGGCTCCTCGAAAAGGGCGTCCAGCATGGCGTCCATGAACAGGCTGGACTTACCTGCGCCGTTCTCTCCGTTGATAGTGGCAAAGGAAATGCCGTCGTAGCTGAACAGCTCGTCGCGATAGTTGCGGTAGTTCTTGACCTCAATCTCCACCGGCATAAACACGCCGGTCGGGGTCTCAAGACGGCCTTTTTCCATTGCCTCTGAGATAATCGGGCGGGCCAGCTCAATGATGCGCTGGGCGTCCTCCGGGCTCTTTTCCTTTTCGGCGAGGTACTCCGCGAGGTTCTGCTCCGGGCTATTTTCGCCGTGGAGCTCGTCGCGGTTCACACTTGTCGTGATTTCCTCCGGCGTGATTTCGGAGACGTAGAACACGCCGCCGTCATAGAGCCTTTTCTCGAGGATGGCTTTGTTGAAAGCCTTGTTTGTCTCGTCCGAACAGGTATAGAGAACGCGGACGATTTTTCCCTTGAGGCGGTCAGGTACAACAACCCGCTCCGCACTCAGCATTGCGCGGACGTCGTCCTCTCCGAGGCGGATGGTCTCGAACTCCCGGTAGGGCGTTTCGACGTACTCGCTCCATGTCTCCCCGTCGTCGTCGATGTCGTGGATGTAAAAACCTCGCGGCTGATTCTCGTCGTTGAAGTTGAGGCCGGTAATGCTGCCGCAGTAGAACACCGCGCGGCCTGCCTCCGGGAGCTGCTGCGGCCGGTGGATGTGACCCAGTGCTACGAGGTCGAAGTCTGCGGCTTTCAGGGTGGCGGGGTAGATGACGGGCTCGAACTGTGCAAAGAGTGCGGTCTGTCCACTCTCCATGTTGCATCCCGGGACGGTGAAGTGCGTGGACAGGATGCTCGTCACTCCGGGCTCGCACTGTGCCTTGAGACCGAGGACGACCTTTGCCAGCTCGTCTGTAAACACCTGCGTCTCCTCCTCCCGGGAGAGGCCCGGGTGCGCTGCCCGGTGTACGCCACGGTCAAAGCCCGGAATACAGGCCACATCTACGCGCTGCCCGTGGTAGGTGTGGATGTGGAGCACCTCCGGCTCCGTTACAACGCTGACCGAATCGTCGCCATAAAAGGCTGTCGCCAGCATCTCGAACTGCTCCTCGCTGTCGTGGTTCGGCGTACCGCGCAGCACGACGGTCGGGGCCACGTTGGAAAGTCGCCGGATGTGGTCGATGGCCGTCCGGCTCTCGCGGAGGCCTCTATCCGACCACACACGGGCCTGATGGAAGATGTCGCCGGAAACGACGATAAGGTCCGGCCGGTGCTCCTCCGCGTACATCGCCTGAAAATCGAGGCAACGGCAGATGTCCTGAAAGCGGGCGTTCTGGCCGTTGACCTCCGGCCCGGGGAAACTGCCGATGTGCCAGTCGCCGGTGTGCAATACTTTCAGCATTACATACCCTCCTTGAGAATCTCCTTGATGATGTCGTCGAGCTTGCCGCGCCGCGCTGCATCTGCGCGAGACTTTGCGCCCTGAATATTCCGCATTTCATCTTCGGTCGGGACCTGTGCAGAGCCTTTATGGCCGGAGCTGATGCTGTACGAGATGTAGTCCAGTGCGAGTTTTGCGAGTTCGGTGCGGTCCGGGCCTTTGAAAGTCCCGATAAGGCGGTGGAACCGCGCGCCGTTCGTGATAAGGATGGTTGCGCAGAGCTGCGTCTCGTGAGGGAGCGTTTCGCTCTCCTTGACCTCAACCATCACCACATTGTCCGAATTGACGGCCACCATGCCGTCCTGCGAAAGAATCATCATAATCATTTCCTCCATGTATGGTTTCTCTGGCAGTCGCGGCAATATGCCACTCCGCCGAAATGCTTGCGGCTATACTCTGCCACGTCGAGACCAATCTGCTTACCGCAGTCTGCGCAGAACTCGCTGTCGCCGTTTCTGCCCTGCTGCCGGTTGCTCGGTGCGGTCTGCTGCTGGCGAGGCTGCTGCATCGGTCTCTCGGGCGACTGTTCCTGCTGGGGTTGCTCCTGCGCGGCCTCAAAATCCGGCTCCGGCTGCACATAGCCGTCGTCGTCATCGTCCACATAGACCGTGTGGCTGGTTTTCGGGCGGCTGCCGTACAGGTCATTCGCCGCGCCAAACATGGACTTTACCGCCTCCTCACGGACGGTCGGATTGTCAAGGTTCGGGACGAGGTAGGCCACAACGAAGGGCTTTCCGAACTCCTCGATAAGGTAACTGGACTTAATCTGCATCGCGGTGCGGAGGGCGCGGTTTAGAGCCTTGCTCTCGCACATCTCACTGCGGAACTTCATAAATTCTGCCCGCTGCTTCTCTGTCATCCCGGCCGTCACATCATCCACCGCAATTTCCTTATGGGCGACGATGGTGACGTTCTCGCCGGTGAGCTGCGGGACGCTGATTCGGACCTCGTGCTTGACGTCCTTGTTGGGGCAGCCTCCGCAGCGAATCGGCTTTCCGATGCTGCGGTTGACCTCCGCGCACTTCTGGCAGGTGGACGGGACGACCGGGCGGCTGGAAAGAATCTTGATGCCTGCGGCTCGCATGAGCTTGGTGAGGCCTTTTTTGGTGAGGGCGTACTTGGCCGGGGTCGCTTTGTGGACGTACCCCTTGCTGTCGCGCCACTCGTCCTTGGCTTTCTCCATCTCATAGATTTCGCCGTCATTGAGGTCGGTGCTGATTTTCACGGAGTTCATCACCGGCTTTTGGATGTCGGCAATCTCCGTCACAGTCTGCATCGGGACGAGGAGATTGTACTGCGCGGGCGGGTACTGCTGCGCAATGGTGAGCGCAGCGTGTTTGTTTTGTTCGTTCATGGTTCACGCTCCTGTTGACTTTTGATGTGGAGCGAGATACAATAGGCTTGTCCGACAAGAGGGTCGCGCTTTCGAGCGCGGCTCTTTTTTATGCCTGTGTATCTGGCTCCTGCTGCTCTGCC
>OIZX01000163.1_pt1 | contig 52365 bp, 33 predicted proteins | sample 1588621 | NCBI WGS metagenome assembly OIZX01 (sample SAMN03283276) | human gut metagenome | biome: human-associated habitat; material: feces | host: Homo sapiens | place: Peru | collected 2012 | reverse complement strand
TCCATTCCTTGAGATAATTATCAATCTTTCTGCGCAAAAGCTTCATAATCAATATGCTTATAGTCTTTATTTGAGTGCAAATATACAACTTTATCACAAAATTCCAAAGGAATTCGGACTGAAAATCACAAAATTCCATACGCTTTCTGCTTTGTCATCACATTATTCCTTGTTCGTTGTACGTTTTAGGTATTAGTTAGCTTTCCATGTTTACTCTCAGGTCTGTAACCGACTGGATATCTTGCTCGAAAAGTGAATCAAAGTTTTTTTAAAAAAAGGAATCATGCAAAAACCCTTCACCCTTCATCTTTCCCTTGGAATCCCCTGTGTTTATCGGCATTTCACGCGTGCAGATGAAGGGTGAAGGGTTTTTGCGTAATCCATTTTTATAATTACTGATGCTATTATTATAAATACTGATGCAATAAAAGTGCCTACTTATGGCACAATAGTGCCCTGCGAGGGGCACAATAGTGCCTTTCAAGAAGCAATTGTACGACAATGGGAAGTAATATGCCCAACTTGGCTTTCTCAAATGGGGAAATGGAGTTAATAAGTTTACTCATCTTTCGCTGGATTCAGAAGTTATAGAAGTTGAGTTGTTGGTTCTGACATAAGGTGTATTTTGGCATTCGGTATTCAGCAGTAATCTTTTTGCTTCAATGCCTCCTGCGTATCCTGTCAAGGAACTGTTGGTGCCAATGACACGATGACAGGGAATGAGGATGCTGATGCCATTGGCACCGATGGCTTGTGCCACAGCTCTTATACCCTTGAGATTGTTCACCTTTTGTGCAATCTCTTTGTAAGTTCTCGTTTCTCCATACGGAATTTCAAGTAAGGCTTGCCATACTTGTTTTTGGAAGTCGGTACCAACGGGATGTAAGGGAATCTCGAATGTATGGCGTTTGCCAGCGAAATACTCATCAAGTTCTTTCTTTGTTTCTTCCAGGACGGCAGAGGGGGCAATGATGCATTCTGCATTCAGCAGTCGCATGAGCCGGCGCTTGTTGCGTTCGGCACATGGCATTTTGTTCCAATCGCACAGGCATAGACAGTCGCCTGCCGATGCCAAGATGATTTCGCCACAAGGTGAGTTGTAGTATTGGATGGATACTACTTGTTTTCTGCGTAAATCTTTCATGATCATATTTCTCATAAAACAAAAAACAGCGGCCTACGCCGAAGCGTAAGTCGCTGTAATAGAAGCGTGGACCAGCCAGGGCTTGAACCTGGGACCTCCAGATTATGAGTCTGTTGCTCTAACCAACTGAGCTACAAGTCCGTGAATTTTGCAATTCGGCTGCAAAGGTAATAGCTTTTTGCTAAATAACCAAATATTTTGGGCATTTTTTTCGATTAATCAGAATTTTGCCGTATCTTTGCACCATCATCTTATAATATAGCACAGATTGTGCTTTATGGCAAATGGAAAAAGAAATAAATCGTAATTCAGGTCTTTCCGACGAACAAGTAGAACGAAGTAGAAAGAGGTGTGGGTATAATGTTCTTACACCTCCTCGTCGTATATCATTATGGAAAATGTATTTGGATAAGTATCGTGACCCTATCATCCAAATACTTCTTGTAGCAGCTTTGATATCTTTGGTTTTGGCCTTCATAGAGCATAACTTTATGGAGACAATAGGTATCTTTATAGCTGTGTTTTTGGCCACTACAGTGGGATTTTATTTTGAACGTGATGCAGCAAAGAAGTTTAATATTCTAACAGCCCTTAGCGAGGAGCAACCCGTCAAGGTGCGTCGCAACGGAAAGGTGATAGAAATACCACGTCGTGATGTGGTAGTAGGTGATATAGTCTTGATAGAGGTAGGCGATGAGGTTCCTGCCGATGGCGTACTTCTCTTCTGTGTCGATTTGCAAATGAATGAGTCGGCATTAACGGGTGAACCCATGACAGAAAAATCGCTTGATGCCGATGGCGATGGAGCTTATGCCCGCAATGTGGTGTTGCGGTCTACGATGGTGATGAATGGACGTGGCGAGATGCAGGTGACAGCTGTAGGCGATGCAACAGAAATAGGTAAGGTGGCTGCCAAGTCGACAGAGCAGACGGCAGTGAAGACACCTCTCTATGTGCAGCTTGACAAGTTGGCTGCCGTGATATCCAAGGTGGGATCTATCGTCTCTGTAGCTGCATTTGTGCTGTTTCTTGGTCACGATATTTTAACCAATCCTGTATGGGGAGGCAAGGATTACCTATATATGGCCGACCTCGTGTTGGGGTATTTCATGATGGCGGTAACGCTCATTGTGATGGCAGTGCCAGAGGGCTTGCCTATGGCAGTCACACTCTCTTTGGCTCTCAATATGCGAAGAATGCTTAAGTCGAACAACCTCGTGCGCAAGCTTCATGCTTGTGAGACAATGGGAGCTGTCACCGTGATTTGTACCGACAAGACAGGTACGCTGACACAGAACCAGATGCAAGTAGATTCTCTCTTGCTTAAGCAGGGAAGCGAGCAGATGCTCGACTTGGCTATTGCTGTCAACACCACAGCCGAACTGGACAACGACAGGGGTATAGGCAATCCTACCGAGTCGGCTTTGTTGCTTTGGCTTAAAGCACAGGGGCGTGACTATGCTGAGTTGCGCAAGCAGTGCTCCGTGATGAGTCAGCAACCATTCTCGACAGAGCGAAAATATATGTCTACCCGTGTTCTTGTAGAAGGCACGCAGTATCTCTTTGTGAAGGGAGCACCAGAAATCGTGTTGGCAAAGTGCGACTTAGACGAGCGAGAGATGAAAAAGGCTCAAGATGAACTTGCAGACTTCCAGCGTAAGGCGATGCGCACTTTAGCCTTTGCCTACCAGAAGGATGATGCTGAAATGATGACCCTACAGGCCATTGTTGCCATCACCGATCCCCTACGTCAAGAGGTGCCAGCAGCAGTAAAGGAGTGCAGAAAGGCAGGGATAGAAGTGAAGATGGTAACTGGCGATACGGCAGCAACAGCTTTCGAGATTGGCAAACAGATAGGTATTTTCGAGGAAGATAATAAGAATATCGGGGCAGATGGAGAGATGACTCCTCTTGAGGAGCAGATGATAACAGGCGAACAGTGGGAGGCCCTTTCAGACGAAGAGGCCTATCAGCGTGCTAAGAACATCCGCGTGATGAGTCGTGCGCGTCCCACCGACAAGCAACGAATGGTAGCCCTGCTTCAGAAGCGTGGCGAGGTGGTGGCTGTGACAGGCGATGGAACCAACGATGCACCTGCTCTTCACTATGCGCATGTGGGATTGTCACTTGGCTCAGGAACATCTGTAGCCAAGGAGGCTTCTGATATGACCTTGCTTGATGATTCGTTCCAGTCTATCGCCAATGCTGTGATGTGGGGGCGTTCGCTCTATCGCAACCTGCAGCGCTTCCTCTTCTTCCAACTGGTTGTCAATGTGGCAGCTTTACTCCTTGTCTTGGGAGGTTCGCTCGTAGGTACAGAAATGCCACTTACGGTGACCCAAATATTGTGGGTGAACCTCATTATGGATACCTTTGCTGCCTTGGCATTAGCCTCGTTGCCACCTTCTCACGAAGTGATGAAGGAGAAACCTCGCAAGGCCTCCGACTTTATTGTCACTCGCAGCATGGGTGCAGGAATCCTTTTCTGCGGCATCAGCTTCTTTGTTGTGATGTTTGCCTTCTTGGTATACTGCGAACGTCGAGGCAAGGGTGGCGTCGATACGCATGAACTGACGTGGTTCTTTACCACATTTGTGATGTTGCAGTTCTGGAATCTCTTTAATGCTAAATCCTTAGGCAGCAACAGATCTGCCTTCCATCATTTCCTAAGCGATAAAGGCATGCAGTTGGTTCTCGTGCTTATCTTGATAGGTCAGTGGCTGATTGTTACCTTTGGTGGAGATATGTTCCGCACACAGCCGTTGTCGCTTATGGAGTGGGCTGTGATTATAGGCTCTACCTCGCTTGTGTTATGGGTGGGCGAGTTGTATCGAGGCGTAAAACGAGCTATGTGTCATCAGGAAGAATAAGAGTCGAGAAATAAGATGAGAACAATACATTTTACGATTCATGAAGGATGTCGACTGAAAGATGGAACCCACATCGGACCTTTGAAGCCTTGTGTGGCAACCATAGGTTTCTTTGATGGTGTGCATAGAGGACATCAGTATCTCATACATAAGTTAGTAGAGGCAGCACGAAGTAAAGGGCTTGAGTCTACCATCATTACTTTTGATGAGCATCCTCGCAAGGTATTGCAGAGCGACTATCAGCCAGAGATGTTGAGTACGCTCGCCTCTAAGCTACTTCTTCTTTCCAAGACGGAGGTAGACAATGTGGTGGTATTACATTTCGATAAGGAGATGGCTTTGCTCTCGGCAAAGGAGTTTATGCACCAAGTGCTTCGTGACCAGTTGGGAGTGAAATCTTTGTTTATCGGTTACGACCATCGTTTCGGTCGTCGTCGTGAGGAAACCTTCGACGACTATGTGCGCTACGGACAAGAAATGGGTATGGAGGTATTGCGCAATGATGCTTTCCAACTTGATGAAATCAATGTTTCTTCGTCTGTCATTCGTGCTTTTCTGCGAGAAGGCGAGGTGGCTCTTGCCAGATTGTGCTTAGGTTATCCTTATACGATTATAGGAAAAGTGGTGAATGGCTATCACGAGGGGCGTAAGTTGGGCTTCCCTACTGCCAATCTTGATATCTCTCATTTTTCTCAGATGATTCCTGCTCCTGGCGTCTATGCCGTCAAGGTAAGGCTGGAGCAGGGGATGGAGATGAAGTGGGGAATGATGAATATCGGTATGCGTCCTACTTTTGGAGGGAAGCGGACGACATTAGAAACCCATATCTTCCATTTTGATGGCGATATCTATGGGCAACTCTTGTTGGTGAGTTTCCTGCATCGCATTCGAGGCGAGCGTAAGTTCGAGTCGCCAGAGGAACTTGCAGAGCAACTCCGTGAAGACGAGGAAACCGTTGTGGCGCTGTTGCAGAAAGATCAAGAAAACGAATAGAAACAAATTTAAATAAACAGATATAAACGATGAAAGAGGTAAAGAAAGGTGTTATGGATATTCTGCTGTATGGCATTGTGTTTGTCGTAGTACAGCTTATAGTTTCATTCTTGGGAATGTTTGTCTGGACTCTTGTTCAGCACGAGGAACTGGCAGATGTGCGAACGGCCATGCTTTCGGGTCACAACCCAGTGTTGCTTGCTCTTACCTCGGTGTTCAGTAGCGTGATTACGCTGGTTGTTTTCTTGAAGACCCAGTGGACCCCCATCTCTCGCAACTATCTGTTGAGTAGACCTTGGCTCACTCTTCTTTGGGTTGCTTTATTCGCCTTGGGTGCCATGATACCTCTTGAGTTTGTATATGAGCATATCGGGCTGGAAATGGATGAGTCCACAGGACGTATATTTGAAGGACTGCTCAGAGAGCCCTGGGGGTATGTGGCAGTCGGCATATTGGCGCCATTGACCGAGGAAGTTGTCTTCCGTGGAGCTATCCTGCGTACCTTGCTGGGCATGATGAGCAAGCGCAACCATTGGGTTGCCATCATGATTTCGGCAGCCATTTTTGGTGCTGTGCATGGTAATGCTGCCCAGTTTGTCAATGCCCTGTTCATGGGGCTTCTCTTAGGATGGATGTACTATCGCACCCGTAGCCTTGTGCCAGGTATCCTGCTGCATTGGGTCAACAACACGATGGCTTACATCCTTACTAATCTTCTGCCTCAGACCGACGGCAAGCTTATCGATCTCTTCCATGGCGACGAGAAGACGGTATATTATGCTGTAGGATTCTCCTTGTGCATTCTCATACCGAGTTTCCTGCAGTTGGTTGCAAGATTTAGAAAAGCTTGAAAAAATGTCTTTCAGGCATTAATACTTTTAAACCTGTAAATAATGACAAAGTCTTTATTCTTCATATTTTTGTCTTTCCATACCTTGTGTTGCATGGGGGGGGGGAACACAATTACGACAGCTAAGCAACCGACTCTTGATGACTTGGATAAAGTGATCAGCGCCAGTAAGGAATATACCAAAAAGTATGAGCAAGAGGTTGGTATGCTTAAGATTAAGTATGTTCATGCAAAAAGTGCGCAAGACAAGTTGGCTGTTTCTCGTGATTTGTTTACTAAATACAAGTCTTTTAAGTTAGATTCTGCATATGCTTATGCTGATCGAAAGTTGTATTATGCCAAGATTCTTCATAATTACGAGGATAGTGTCTATTCAGAATTGGATATTGCTGACATTTTTAATAAGACGGGCAATTATGTGGAGTCGTATAAGATTTTGTCTGGGTTGGAACATAAACCGATGTCTGCCGATATGCGTAGGTATTATTTTAGTTTGTATGGAAATCTTTACGAAGGTCTTCGTGAAACTTCCATTACGGCTTATCAGCGTACGGAGAATGAGCGGAGAAGGATTATGTTTCGGGATTCATTGAAAAACATGAAGGATAAGCAGTCTGATTGGGATAAGGCAGAGTTTCTTTGCAGTCAGAATAAATATACTGATGCGTTGCATTGTCTTTTTGATTCTTTCAAGAATTTGTCCTATGAAGATCGTGATATGGGCTATGTGGCTTTTTCCATTTCTGATATTTATCGCCAAATTAATGAGGTAGATAAAGAAAAGCAATATCTGATTATTTCTGCTATAGCAGATTTGAAAAATAATGTGAAAGAATATGTAGCCTTGCGTCGTTTGGCTACTTTGCTTTATGAAGAAGGAGATGTGAAGCATGCTTACCGCTACATGCGAAAGTCTATGGAGGATGCAACTTTTTGTAATGCACGCCTTCGTATCATTGAGATATCTGATGCCTTGCCGATTATCGACAAGGCCTATGAGTCGATGCAGAAAACAGAGCAAAAGAATATTCTCTATGGTTTTTCTTTAGTAAGTATATTGGTTGTAATGCTCTGCTTTATGATGTATTTTACACGGAAGCAATTAAAGAAGATAGCGCAGGCTCGTCGTGCTTTAGAAACTTCAAATAAGAGCCTGAATGATATGAATTTACAGTTGAATTCTCTGAATTCTCAGCTTTCTTTGGCTAATGGCAAATTGAATGAGACTAACGCAACTTTGCAAGATACGAATCTTTCACTTTTTGAGAGTAATAAGATCAAGAACATCTATATCATGGAGTTTATGAATAAATGTTCGGCTTATATTGATAAGTTGGAAGATTATCGCCGTTCTCTCAATAAACTTGCTGTTGCGGGAAAAATTCAGGAACTTTATAAGCAACTTAAATCAAATGCGCTTGTAGAACAAGAGATAGAGGAGTTCTTTGAAGACTTTGACCGTATTTTCCTTAAAATTTTCCCTAACTTTGTTATTTCTTTCAATAGCTTGATGAAGCAAGAGGAGTTGATAGAACCAAAGAAACCTGGTAGATTGAATACGGAATTGAGAATCTATGCCTTGATGCGTCTTGGTATTGGTGAGAATGAGAAGATAGCAGCATTCTTGAGATGCTCTCGGCAAACTGTATATTCATACCGTTCACGTATAAGATTGCGTTCGCTCTTTCCTGATGATTTTGAAGAACGAGTAGTCAAAATTGATTAAATTATCTTTAATTTTCACCTAAAAGCCATTGTATATACTTTGTATTTTTCTGGTGTGCATGTTTTTATAACACGTTGATAATTAGTGCTTATATAAGTTTTTGTATTTGTATTTTTAGTGAATGGCGTTATAACCTATTAATAAAAGTTCTATCTTTGCTTCCGTAAAAGCCAAAATCTACTTTTTTAATAGAGTGGTTAAACTTCTTCTAAAAATGAAATATTAACATCTAAAAATAATAATTATAACCTATTTATTAACATGAATGTAAGACAGACGTTTTTATGCTCGTTATTGCTGATGCCTGGTGTAGGTGCTGGCGTTACTACCATGTCTGCGGCATTGCCTAATGTTGTTCAGCAGCAACAAAAAGGCATTAAGGCAAGTGGTACTGTTGTCGATAATGAGAACAATCCTTTGATAGGTGCCACAGTCACTGTTAAGGGAACCAAGATTATTGCTATTACCGATATGGATGGACACTTCTATATCGATGTACCTAACAAGAACAGTGTCTTAGTTTTTAACTATCTCGGTTTTAAGCCTCAAGAGGTAAAGGTTGGATCTGATATTAACTTTAATATCCAGTTGAAAGAAGATGCGGTAAGTACCGATGAGGTTGTTGTCGTAGGTTATGGTAACCAGAAAAAGCTTTCGGTCATTGGCTCTATTCAGACAATTGACCCGGGAAATCTCCAGATGGGTTCTTCTCGTTCAATGAGTAACAACTTAGCTGGTCAATTGGCTGGTGTTATCGCATATCAGCCTTCTGGTGAACCCGGTTATGACAACTCGCAGTTCTGGATTCGAGGTATTTCAACTTTTGGTGCAGGCGGTAGTTCTCCATTAGTGTTGGTAGATGGTGTAGAGCGTAGTTTGAACGATATAGATCCAGCAGAAATCGAGTCATTCTCGGTATTGAAGGATGCTTCTGCAAGTGCCATGTATGGTGTACGTGGTGCCAATGGTGTCATTATCATCAATACCAAGCGTGGCTCTGTAGCTAAGCCTTCTATTGACTTCAGATTTGAACAGGCTATTACGAAACCGACCAAATTGCCCGAATTCATCGGCGCAGCTGAATATATGACGTTACTTAATAATTTATGTTCTGATCCCAGTAAGAGAATGTTTACCAAGGATCAGATCATGAAAACATATACTGGTTACGATAAAGATCTTTATCCTGATGTAGACTGGATAGATGCTATTACTAAGGACTATGCCACTTCTACCCGAGGTAACATGACAGTCTCTGGAGGAACTAATATATTAAGGTATTCATTGACAGCTTCTGTCTATCATGAGACTGGCATTATGGAGACTGATGATACTTTGCCTTATGATACAGGGTCAAAACTGACACGCTTTAATATGCGTGCCAATGTCGATCTCGATTTGACAAAAACCACCTTGCTTCGTTTTAATGTGGGTGGATATCTGCAGAACTTGCGCAAGTCGAAGAGTGGTACCGACGAAGTGTTTACTCATGCATTCGAAACCCCCCCATTTGTACATCCTGCCATTTATTCAGATGGTACTATCCCTATTGCCAGTGCCAATCGTCACAATCCTTGGGCAGAGAGTACACAGCAGGGCTATTATAGAGGAACAAGAAGTAAGTTGGAATCTCTCTTCCAATTGGAACAAAACCTGAAAATGATTACACCTGGTTTGAAGTTCAAGGCAACTTTTGCATTTGACACCTATAACGAGAACTTTGTAACTCGTGGAAAGACCCCAACCTATTATGGTGTGGCTAAGTCGCGTGGTGATGAGGGTGAGCTGATTCATGGTGTACTTTCTTATGGTAGCGAGTTCTTAGACCATAGCTCCAATGCAAATTATGGTAATAACAGTACTTACTTAGAGTTCTCGTTAGGCTATAATCATACTTTTGCCAAGAAGCATGCCGTAGATGCCCTCTTCCTTTATAACCAGCGTTCTTACGATTGGGGTGATATTCAGCCTAAGCGTTCACAAGGTATAGCTGGTCGTCTTTCTTATACATTTGACCGTCGTTATGTGGGTGAGTTCAACTTCGGTTACAATGGTAGTGAGAATTTTGCCAAAGGTCATCGCTTCGGTTTCTTCCCATCTCTTGCCTTAGGTTGGATTATTTCTGAGGAAAAGTTTATGAGAAACTGTGCTGATTGGCTGACTCTTTTGAAGTTGAAAGGCTCTATAGGTAAGGTCGGTAATGATGATATCGGAGGACGCCGCTTCGCTTATATTACCACTATTAACACTGGAGCTTCTGGCTATCATTTTGGTTATACTGGTGATTATTGGCGTCAAGGATATTCTGAGGGTGAGGTAGGTGTTAACAATTTGACATGGGAAACCTCTACAAAGACTAATGTTGGTATAGAGTTGGGACTTTGGAATGAGTTTAATCTCCAGTTTGACTACTTCTATGAGCACCGTACCAACATATTCATGCAGCGTAAGACTATTCCTACACAGGCAGGTTTCTTGAGTAACCCCTATGCCAACTATGGCGTCGTAGACAACAGTGGTGTGGATGGTACTGTTACTTGGAATCACAAGTTTGGCAAGGATTTGCGTGTAGCTCTAAGAGCAAATTTCACCTATGCCAAGAATGAAGTCAAGGAGTATGATGAACCAGAGTCTGTAAAGGGTACTTATCGTTCATTGACCGGTCGTTCTATCGGTACACTTTGGGGACTTCAGGCAGAACGTCTCTATACAGACGATGATTTCGAAAATGGTAAGTTGAAGGCAGGTATTCCTACTCCAAATATAGGCTCTGTAGTTCGACCTGGTGACATCAAATATCGCGATATGAACGATGATGGCGTTGTCGATGCCAAGGATGAGGGATATATAGGTGGAACAACGACCCCAAGAATTGTTTATGGTTTTGGTGGTAATGTTGAATACAAGAACTTTGACTTTAGTTTCTTCTTCCAGGGTACAGGACAGAGCTATCGTATCATAGGAGGTACTCAGTACTTTATTCCAGGAAGTGGTCAAGGAGTTATGGGAAATGTTTATGCAAACTATAAGGATTGCTGGACTGAGGAAAATCCGTCGCAAGATGTGTTTTGGCCACGTTTGTCGGAAAGCACCAATCCCAATAACAATTATGCCTCAACATGGTGGAAGAAAGACATGAGTTTCTTGCGACTTAAGTCAATAGAACTGGGTTACACTTTGCCAAGAAGCATTACTAAGGCAATTTATTCCAACAATATCCGCTTCTTTGTTAGTGGTAATAACTTGTTCTATATTTCTAAGTTCAAATTGTGGGATCCTGAGCTTGATACAGCAGATGGCCTAAAATATCCATCCATGCGCTCTGTAATGTTTGGGTTCCAGTTGAATTTTTGATTAGTAATAAATAATAAAAGACAAAAACAATGAGAAAGACATTATATATTGTGACAATGGTATTAGGCATGTTCGGATTCTCGTCTTGTTCTGATTATTTGGACAAGGAGAGTGACACCGAACTTGACCTGAAGATGGTCTTTGAGGACAAGACCCGTACCGAGGGCTGGCTTGCCAATGTCTATTCTGGAATTCCTGATCCATATCTTGGCTATTTGAAGTCTGAGGGTTGGGAGGTTTTAGGTGATGACATGACACCGTCAGAGCGTTATCGCCAGTTCGAAGGTTGGAATGTCATTCCTTTTATCTTGGGTGAGTGGACTACCAACAGCAGCTGGGATGGCAACTTCTGGGCCAATTTTCCACAGCGTATTCGTGAGGCAAACATCTTTATCCAAAATGTACATGCTTTGAACGAACAGGGCATAACCCCAACTGAGGTGGAGTACATGAAAGCAGAATGTCGCTTCATGAAGGCATATTACTATGCTCTGCTTGCCAATACATACGGTGGTATTCCTTTTGCACCTGACGAAATCACACCATCCAACTTCAACTTGAGTGATCTGATGATTGGTCAGGCCCCTTATGACCAAGTAATTGATTGGTGTGATAAGGAATTGCAGGCAGCTTCTAAGATATTACCTGCCAAATATACAGAGGCTCGCAAGTATGGCCGTGCTACCAGTGTTATGTGTCTGGCTGTAAGGGCGCGTATGTTGCTCTATGCTGCAAGCCCATTGGTTAATGGTAATACTGACTATGCCAACTACAAGAACGACAAGGGAGAAAACATCATAAGCCAGACTTACGATGCCAGCAAATGGAGAAAGGCTGCCGATGCCTGCAAGGAGTTGATTACAGTGGCAGAGGCTGCTGGTTATAAATTGTATGAGGTGAAAATGTCAGATGGCAAGATAGACCCGTTTATGTCATATCAGGACATGATGTTTAAGCGTTTCGATGAGGGTAATACCGAAATTCTGTTTGCTCGTCCTGGTGGATGTGATTATTCTGAATATGAGAAGCTTGCAACGCCTTTGCGTAGCAGCGGTAATGGTGGTCTGGGTGTAACACAGTCTTTGGTGGATGCGTTCTCAATGGAGAATGGTCTTCCTATTACCGATCCTGCATCTAATTATAAAGAAGAAGGTTTCTCTGATGCCGACGAACAGCGCGACAATACCGACTGGGCCTCTATTTGTAATGGAGGTTCCATCACCCGCAAGGGTACTTACAATATGTATTGCCATCGTGAACCTCGTTTTTATATTTGCGTAAACTTCAACAATGGTTATTTCAATCAGGAAGATCGTGTTTATAATATGTTCAGAGGTAATGGAACAGAAACCGACAACAACGGAACTCATGATGCTCCTCAGAACGGTTACTTCGCAAAAAAGAAAATTTGCTATAAGGATAATGTAAAACAAGGTAGTTATCAGTATCGCCCAGGAATACTTTACCGTTTGGGAGAGGCTTACCTTAACTATGCCGAGGCTCTCAATGAGTGTGATCCGGGCAATGAGGAAATCCTGACATACCTCAATAAGATTCGTGAGCGTGCAGGTGTTCGCCAGTATACCACAGGTAATACAGATGACAACTACATACATGTCAATCTCAATAATCAGTCTGAGATGAGAAATCTGATTCATGCAGAGCGTCGTGTAGAACTTAATTGTGAGGGACTGCGCTATGATGATTTACGACGCTGGAAGGAAGCTGAGAAGGTGCTTACTGGTCCTTTCTATGGAATGAATGCTTATGGACGTGATGCTGCAAGTTTTTATAAGCGTACAGTATATCAGACTCGTGTTTACAAAAAGGCATTCTATTGGTTCCCTATTCATCAAAGTGAGATTGACAAAAATACCAAGTTGAAGCAGGCTCCATATTGGAATTAAACATAACAAACCATTATTTAGAAGATATTTATCATGAAGAAATTCATTTTATTCATACTTGTCGCCATTCCTTTGTTTTTGGCAAGCTGTAGTGGTGATGACATTCGGTTCTCCATTCCTGGAGTGGACGATCAGATGCACCTTGCTGCTTCTGAGGAATCGGTGACCCTTGAGCAGGATAAGGGCGAAGAGACTGCTATTACCTTTACATGGGGCGAAGCTCAAGACCGTGGTGAGGGTACTAAAATAAATTATTATTTCAAAATGGATCTCGAGGGTAACAACTTTGAGAACTCCATCAGTAAAATTTATATTCCCGAGGGGCAGAATTCCGTTAGTTTCACTCATAAGCAACTTAATTCATATTTGAAGATGTGGGGTGTTTCTACTGGTACAACTGCTGTTGTTGAAGGAGAGATTATCGCAGAAGTAACTGGTGCAGACCATTACATGAAACCTGAGATATCTACAACAACGGTCAATGTGACAGGTTATGAGATTCAACCGCGTAATCTTTACATATTCAAGGCTGATGCCACAGAAGGTGAGGGTGTTTTAATGGAAGAGGTTCTTTCTGAAACAAAGTACAGTTATGCTGGTGCATTGTTGGCTGGTGATTACAAGATTGCAGTAGATGCTAAGAGCGATGCTGTTCTAACTTTCCATGTGGAAAAAGACGGTTTCTGTGTTGTAAATGCAGATCTTTCAACAGGCGAGCAACCTACAATTACTTATCCTACTCCAGAGATAGACAAACTTTATATGGTTGGTCCTGCTTGTGCGGCAGGATGGAATATTGGTGCTTCTTTGAAAATGACACAAGATCCTGTCAATAAGTTCCTGTTTACATGGATCGGTCAACTTTCTGCTGGTGAGTTGAAATTCCCATTGGATACCCCAAGTGATTGGAGCTGCGATTTTATTATGGCTGCATCTGAGAACCAGTCTATTACTGACTCACGAGCCGTTAAGAGAAACAGTCCTGATACCAAGTGGCAGGTTCTTTCTGGCGAAGCGGGTAAATATAAGGTTACAGTTGATACATATCACATGACTGTTACCTTTGAAAAGCAGAAAGAAGCAGAGGTACCTTCAGATCTCCCTATCAAGAATATCTGGATTTGGGGCAGTGCCACTTCTAATGGATGGAACCTTCCGTTCCTGTTGCCTTTGGAGTATGATGCAAATGCAGCCAAGGGTACTTTCGTCATAGAAACAACCTTGACAGAGGGCGAACTGAAGTTTGGATTGGAGAATGATCCAAACAAGGGTTTCAATATTGATTGGCTTCGTCCTTTGAGTAAGGATGTTACAAATGATCTTGCACCGCTCTCTGCTACAGATTTACAAGTACTTGGTCCAAGTCCTGACTACAAGTGGAAGGTTGAGGCTTCACAAGCTGGTAACTACAAGATTAGCATCAATGTCATTGACATGAAGGTTAAGTTTGAAAAAAAATAATAATAAGTTGAATCATATATGAAAAAGATAGTTTTATCAATTGTCGCAGTAATGTTATCTTTTATGATAATGGGATGTAGCGATTACTCGATAAATGGAGGTAGCTTCAATACAGGTTGGACTCCAGAAGATATCCCAGACGATCCTGTAACTCCTACACCAACTCCAGAGACAGCCAAGAAAGCTCCGCTTTACTGGTCGGTGTACGAATATGGCAGAAAGGCCGAGATTGCCGGAACCAACTGCAACATGCCGCTTGAAACGTGGCAGAAGAATATCGACTGGGTGGCAGACAACCTCTTGCCATACGGTTATGATATGATATGCACCGACGGATTTATGACTATGTCGGGCAGCGACAACGCCGGACATACCTATATGACCAGTTATGCCGGCATACCGCTAACCCAGCTCGTGGAGATGTGCAGGGCAAAGGGCTTGCGTCTGGGCATATACGACAACCCCTTGTGGGTACACGGCCCGCTCGACACGCCGATAGAAGGCACCAAGTACAATGTGCGCAGCCTTCTGTACGACCCCTCGAAGGACCAAGTCAAGAACCCCAACGCCACCGGCGACATCTTTACATGGATTGTGCCGAGCCACAGAGGAGCCAAGGAGTATATCGACGGATTCTTCAAGTATTATAAAAGTATAGGAGTCGACTTTATCCGTATGGACTTTATGTGCCTCTTCGAGGACGGTTTATGGGGCGGCGACGGAGGCGGACGTGGCTATGGCTCAGCCGAATACAAGCTCGCCCTGCAATACATCAAGGAGGCTGCCACAAAGTATGGCGTCTTTACATCCATTGTGATGCCTAACATGAAGAACCACGGCGAGTACGAGACTCAGTACTGCGACATGACCCGTATCGTGTCCGACACGTGCGAGGGAGGCTGGGACCACTGCTCCAACCGCGTTCGTGGCTATATCTGCCTCGACCAGTGGCCGTCTGCCAACAACCAGTTTGATGGCTTTATCTATTGGTCGGACATCACAGGCAGGGGCAAAATTATAGCCGACGGCGACTTTACGCTTATCCACTCGTACGACACCGACGACGAGTGTCGCACCTCGATATCGCTGCAGTTGGTGGCTGGCGGACCAATAGCCGTAGCCGACCAGTACAACACCGTTGGCGACCGCGTCAAGTTCTATCAGAACAAGGAGATGCTTGCGCTTAATACCGACGGCTTTGTAGGCAAGCCGCTGACAACCGACTATAACGACGGCAACTCGCAGATATGGTGGGGAACGATGTCTAACGGCGATGTGGTTGTGGCTCTGTTCAATCGCGAGGACCGCACTATATCACGTGGTGTAGAATTGTCGCAGCTTGGCATAAGCGGCACAATGAAGTGTCGCGACCTCTGGACACACACCGATGAGGGCGAGGTGTCGAAGGTCAGCGCGTCGCTTCCGGCACACGGATGCAAGGTGGTAAGGCTCAGCAAGCCTGAATAATTTTTGGTATCTGAAAATTAAATATTAGAAAGAACATGAAACGTATCTTAAAATCAATCAGCTATATGGCAGTGATGGCTACTGCTGTTGCAACATTTTCTTCTTGCGAGGATGAGCTGCCTGACCCAATAGTAAAACCACGGACTGCCGTTACCATCCAAACCGATTGGGGCGCTTGTGGTTTGAATAATGTCCCAAATTCTTATTTCTTGAGTGTAAATGATGAGGTAAGAACGGTGAGTGGTAACACCCAGCAGCTTACTTTGAAGAGTAATAATGATTATACATTCAGATGCTATAATGGCGCCAGTCATATTACAGTTGCTGAGGCAAGAGCTACAGTAGATGCTTCCACCTTTATGGTAAGCGATGCAAATGCCATCAACGGCAATCCTGAAGCGTTCTGTTATGGTGTAGCCACCGAGACAGACTTGACGGGTGATAGCCAGAATTACACTATAGCTATGAAGCGTCTTACGCGTAAACTCACATTGACTACTCCCGATTTAGCAGCTAAGAATGCCGAAGGTAAAGATCTTTCTGTACAGGGAGGTTATGTCATCCTTACAGGAGCCTATTCAAGCTACAATATGGTTTCTGGTGTAGCCAATACTCCTGTTTCTGCTGTATCTGAGGTTACAGTCAATGCAGAGGATAAGAGTATAGTAGCTCCATTCAATCTCTTTGGATTGGATTTGGATGGTGATATAACCCTTTCATATGTACTTTCTATGTCGGATGGCACTACTCTTAAGGGTTCTGCTGACGTTAAGGATGCTTTGGCTAACTTCAACGATGGTAGTATCGAGGATGTCAATATCAATGTAGAGAATGCTGAAATTGAAGATCCGACCTTTAATTTCCCATATAATTCTATCTATGCATGGGGTAGTGCTACATCTGCAGGCTGGGATTGGAATGACAAGGCTGTCGAACTGACTAAGGTAAATAAATATACTTATTCTGCTGAAATGGAATTGAAGGAAGGCGAACTTAAGTTTATGCTTGGTGGTAGTAACTGGGATGGATTTCAGGCTTGGCTGATGGCGGCAACTCCTGGAGCTTCACTTTCTGAAACAGCTGCCGAGGTTGTCAGTCGTGCAGATGGCGATGCACACGACTATAAGTGGAGTGTGAGTGCTGCTGAAGCGGGCAAATACCAGATAGTTATCAATCTGAAGAAGATGACGATGACTGCAACTAAGATAGATTAACGTATTTTAAAAACCAAACTTGAATAAAGCTATAAATATGAAGAAACATACAATATCCCTCTTCGAGCGAGAAGGACTGTTGAGTATTTTGCTCTTGAGTTTAATGATGATGCTTCCTGCATGGCTTTCTGCTCAAACTGTAAAATCTCCAGATGGTAATCTGAGTGTTACTTTCTCGCTCAATGACAAAGGAACCCCTGTCTATCAGGTGGATTACAAAGGCAAGACTGTCATTAACCCAAGTACGTTGGGCATCGAGTTGGCAGAGGAAAACTCTTTGATGGACATGTTCCGTATTAATAAGACATCTACTTCTTCATTTGATGAGAATTGGCAGCCTGTATGGGGTGAAGAGAAAGAAATCCGTAACCATTATAATGAACTTTTCATTGAAATGGAAAAGCCTTCTAATGGTAGATACATGAACCTTCGCTTTCGTGTATATAATGATGGTGTTGGCTTTCGTTATGAATTTCCCCAGCAGAAGTATCTGCCTTACTTTGTAGTGAAGGCAGAACATACTCAATTTGCTATGACGGGTGACCACAAGGCCTGGTGGATTCCTGGTGACTATGACACACAGGAGTATGATTATACGGAGTCTAAACTTTCAGAAATCAGGGGATTGCTTCAGAGTGCTATTAGCGGTAATGCTTCCCAGACAATCTTCTCGCCTACTGGTGTGCAGACTTCGCTCCAGATGAAAACAGCAGATGGTATTTATCTCAATATTCATGAGGCGGCTTTGGTGGATTACTCATGTATGCATTTGAACTTGGATGACAAGAAACTTGTTTTTGAGTCTCAACTCACCCCCGATGCTCAAGGCAACATGGCACATATGCAGACTCCATGCTCTACTCCTTGGCGTACTATCATGGTGGTAGATGATGCCCGTAAGATTCTGGCATCTCGCTTGATACTCAATCTCAATGAACCCTGCAAATATACCGATACATCTTGGATAAAGCCAGTAAAGTACATCGGGGTATGGTGGGAGATGATAGGTGGTGGCAAGCAATGGTCTTATACTAATGATCTTCCTTCTGTTCGTCTCGGTGTTACCGATTACAGCAAGTGCAAACCCCATGGGCAGCATCCTGCCAATACTCAGAATGTAAAGAAGTATATCGATTTTGCTGCTAAAAATGGCTTCTCTCAAGTACTGGTAGAGGGCTGGAACATTGGTTGGGAAGACTGGTTTGGTCATAGCAAAGATTATGTCTTTGACTTTCAGACTCCTTATCCTGACTTCGACCTTAAAGGACTTAACGATTATGCTCATTCCAAGGGCGTCCGTCTGATGATGCACCATGAGACTTCGGCTTCAGTTCGTAATTACGAGCGCCATCTTGAGGCAGCATACAACTTGATGAACAAATATGGATACAATTCTGTAAAGAGCGGTTATGTGGGCAACATTATTCCACGTGGCGAGCATCACTATGGACAATGGCTCAATAATCACTATCTCTATTGCGTTACCGAGGCGGCCAAACACCACATCATGGTAAATGCACACGAGGCTGTCCGTCCTACAGGTCTTTGCCGTACCTATCCAAACCTCATCGGAAACGAGTCGGCTCGTGGTACTGAGTATGAGTCTTTTGCGGGAAATAAGGCTTTCCATACCACGGTGTTGCCTTTTACCCGTTTGCAGGGTGGCCCAATGGATTATACTCCTGGTATTTTGGAGGGTGACATGAATAAGATAGACCCTAACAAGCATCATCACATCAACTCAACTTTGGCTCGACAGTTGGCATTGTATGTTACTATGTACAGCCCATTGCAGATGGCTGCAGACATACCTGAGAACTACGAGAAGTATGCAGATGCTTTCCAGTTTATCAAGGACGTTGCTATAGACTGGGATGAGAGCCGTTATTTGGAGGCAGAGCCTGGTCAGTATGTTACGATTGCCCGTAGAGCCAAGGGTACAGGCAATTGGTTCGTAGGTTGTACGGTAGGTGAGACAGCTCATCAGTCTAACCTCAAACTCGATTTTCTAACTCCTGGCAAGAAATATGTAGCTACCATCTATGCCGATGGCAAGAATGCAAGCTACAAGGCAAACCAGCAGTCATACGTTATCACTAAGCGTGTGGTAACCAGCAAAACTTCTTTGAAGTTGAGTGCGGGTGCAGGTGGTGGTTTTGCCATCAGCATCTTCGAGAAATAATTGATTAGTTAATAATATAGTCTCCCCATGCTAATATTTTTTTTAACATGTGGAGACTTTTTTATTTCTTTAAATGATGAGAAAAACTGTTTTTTTACACTTTGTTCCTAAGTATCTACTTTCTTTTGCTCTTTCGTTGTTGGCTGTATACAGCTCTGCCGAAAATATATCTTCACTGCTTACGGTGGATATGACTACTGATAAGGCTTGTTATATACCAGGTCAGTCTGTAGTATTTGTATTAAGTGGCAATGTTCCTGCTAATACGATGGTGCGTTACAGGCATGGTTCTGCCATTTTGGAGACCCATAAATTGTCTGAAGTGATGAGCAATAATAAGTGGTCTTGGACTCCCCCAATGGCCGATTATCAAGGTTATTTGGTAGAAGTCTATACAGAAACTAACAACCAATCTACTATTTTGGGCACGATAGCTGTTGATGTGTCAAGTGACTGGAAACGTTTTCCTCGTTATGGTTTTGTTGCCGATTTTGACAATGCTGGTGGGAGTATAGACAAGAATGCAAATATTAAGAGCGAGATGGCTTATCTTAACAGGCTTCATATCAATGGAGTTCAGTTTCAAGACTGGCAGTGGATGCATCACAAACCAGTTAAATTGGATGCCCATGGCTCACTCATACCTCGGTATCAGGATATCAGCAATCGTTGGGTTGGTGTAGAATATGTCAAGAACTACATAGCAGAGCAGCATAAGTATGGTATGAAGTCTATCTTTTATAACCTTTGTTTCGGTGCATGGAAGAATGCTGTGAATGATGGAGTAAAAACCGACTGGGCTCTGTTAAAAAAAGATGGTTCGGGCAATTTTTATCAAGACTATCATGGTTTGCCAAGTTCGTGGGCAAGTAATATTTATCTGCAGGTTCCTGGTAATATGGATTGGCAACAGTATATGGCAGAAAGGAATACAGAAATATACAGCCATTTTGATTTTGATGGTTTCCAAATAGATCAGTTGGGCTATCGTGGCGACGTATATGATGCCCATCACAAAGTGGTAGATTTGCCTGCGAGTTATAAATCATTTATTCAAGCAATGAAGTCGGCTCACCCAGACAAAGATCTGATAATGAATGCGGTTTCTGGTTATGGAGCAGATAATATCGTCAGTAGCGACGTAGATTTCTGTTATAATGAAGTATGGGGTAATGGCAATGGATATGGAGGTGTTTCCGAAGCCGATTTTGCCAATCTTTTGGGTATTATTCAGGCGAACGACAAGTATAGCGAACATCAACGACAGACGGTTTTTGCAGCTTATATCAATTATGACAAAGCGGACAACGGAGGCTCAGGTGACAAGATGGTGAATACTCCAGGAGTATTGCTTACCGATGCAGTGATTGCTGCCTTGGGCGGCTCTCATCTTGAGATGGGAGACCATATGCTTACCCGTGAATATTTCCCTGCAGCACCATTGGCAATGAGTGATGCTCTTAAAACAGCTATGGTAAGATACTATGACTTTCAGACGGCTTATCAGAATTTTTTGAGAGGCACTACCTCCAAGGCTGCTTATCTGCCTGTGGTCAGTACTTCGTCCAATTATTCTGTAAATGCTTGGCCCCCCAAGAGCTATTCTATCACTACTTTTGCAAAGAAGGTTGGTAATTGTGATGTACTTCATTTCTTGAATTTTCTCAATACCGACGATCTTTCCTGGCGTGATGTTTGGGGAACACGCACTTTTCCTAATAAATATACAGGTATCCCCATAACTGTAATTGCCAATCGCAAGATAGATAAGGTTTGGGTGGCATCTCCTGATAGTCATGCTGGAGCAGTACAGGAGCTTGCTTTCACACAGAAAGGAGATGATGTTTCTTTTGTGCTTCCTTCTTTGGAATATTGGACTATGGTGGTGATGGAAGGTTCCAATGATGAGGATCATGTCTATATCACAGGAGAGGCAGTACAACTCGATGGGCATGCTGCTTACGACTTGGCCTATGCAGTTCCTATGACAAACATGGGGGAAGGCAAGGTTTTCAAAGTGACAACTTACCTAAAAGCTAATGAATTTTTCAAGTTTACTAATGGCCGTGACTGGAAATATTGTAAAAGTTATTGTGCTGAGTATAAAGATTATAAGTTCAATTCTTTTGTCAGTCTTGCTCATATTACAACCTTGGGAGAGGATTTTAAGTTCATGGTTCCTGAGGCAGGGTATTATGATATCACCATCGACTTAGAGAAGATGAGAGTTTATCTTACCAAGGCTGACCTCTCAGGGCTGTCTGCTATAATAGCCGACAAGTCTGCTTCTGGTGAGTTTGCTTCTTGGTATTCTGTGAGTGGAGTGCCTGTAGATAAGCCCTGGAAAGGGATATATGTAAATAGAGGAAAGAAAGTTTTGTTTTAGTCTATATGTTCTATCGTCACTCTTTTTATGTTGATAATCCTTCTGTAAAGATCATAATCGTTTGTATATAAGTTGTATCTTTTAAGAGTATCGTAAATGTTAACAAGCTGATAGCCAGTAGGTATGTGTTTTTGTTTGTTTGTATTTTTAATGAATGTCATCATAACTTATTAATAAAAAGACTATCTTTGCAATCGTTAATGTAAACAAATGCAATTAGTGCAAATAGTCAGACTTAATATTAAAACCTATTTTATAGTAAATTCATGACAATCAAGAGATTTTTTGCTTTAGCTTTTGCTTTGGTTGTCCTCTTTTTGGCAGAGGCGCAATCTATAGTAGATAACCCAGTGGCATCAAGCGAAGCCATTGTCATAAGTGGCAATGCGCGTTTTACGGTCTTGACCCCCGAGATGATACGTATTGAGTATAGTGAAAATGCTCGGTTTGAAGACCGTGCTACCTTTACTGTGCTCAACAGAAAGCTTGATGTACCAGCTTTTACAAAGTCAGAGGACGATACCTTTCTTTATATAGAGACATCTAATCTCAAGTTGAAGTATCGCAAGGGTACAGATCCTCGTACTGTACCAGCATCAGCCAATAATCTGAAAGTTGTTGTCAGCAATCATGGCGTACCTTCGGTTTGGTATCCAGGCAAACCTGACCCACAGAATCTGAAGGGTACCTGCCGAACACTGGACGGCTTGATGGGTGACAGTAAGCGCAGTGAGATGGAGAATGGTTTGGTTTCTCGCTCAGGATGGGCAGTGATTGATGATGCTTGGACAGCTACGCGTTCCGATGGAGGAAGTTCTTATGCTCTCGTTTATAATAATGAGGTAGGGTATTCTTGGTGGGCACCTCGTGCTGACGAACATGCCATGGATACTTATCTTCTTGGTTATGGCGACAATTACAAAAAGGCAGTGTCCGATTATACTAAGATAGCAGGAAAAATTCCTTTGCCTCCCGATTATGTATTTGGATATTGGTATAGTAAGTATGCTTCTTATTCGGCACAGGATTATCGTAATATCATGGCAGACCTGAAAAAAAACAAGATTCCAACTGATGTGATGATTTTAGATATGGACTGGCATTGGAATGGTAACGGCTATAGTCAATCTGCGGGTCGGGGAGGATGGACAGGCTGGTCGTGGAACACTAATTTGTTACCAGACCCTAAAGGTTTGTTGGCTGATATGCATAATCAGAACTTTAAGACGGCACTCAATCTACACCCTGCTGATGGTATTAACGAGACAGAATCGCCAACTTATTTCTCTCAGATGCGAAACGATTTGAATGGCAAGTATCTTGAAGGTAATACCATTAAGTGGAGTTTAGACTATCCCGATTTTACAAAGTCGTTCTTTAGTAATATTATCAGAGATCATGAAAGTGAAGGCGTAGATTTCTGGTGGCTCGATTGGCAGCAGTATCTTACCAGTCCTTATACCAAGGCTTTGAGTGAGACTTTCTGGTGCAACCATGTCTTCTTTAATGAGGCTATTAAGCGTGCTGACCATCGCCCAGTCATCTTTCATCGTTGGGGAGGCTTGGGAAGCCATCGCTATCAGATTGGATTTTCGGGCGATGCCAATATCAGTTATGAGGCTTTGGCTTTTGAACCTTATTTTACAGCTACAGCATCCAATGTCGGTTATGGTTATTGGGGACATGACTTGGGAGGACACATGTATTCTAATGATGAGTTGGTAAACAATCCAAATTTGGTTTTGCGTTGGATACAGTTTGGAGTATTTACCCCTATTTTCCGTACTCATGCCTCAGCTGATGGTAGAATAGAAAGAAGAATATGGAAGTTCCCCAATTTTCCTACTATCCTTGAAGCTGTTCGCTTGCGCTATTCGCTTTTCCCCTACATATATACAATGGCACGTAAGGCTTACGATACTGGTCTGTCGATTTGTCGCCCTCTCTACTATGAGTATCCTGAGCAGGATGAGGCATATGCCTATGACGGAGAATATTTCTTTGGCGATGATATTCTTGTGGCTCCTATTACGACAAAGAGTGGTACTAACGGTATGACAGAAAAGGAAGTGTGGTTCCCTGAAGGTCAGTGGTGGAGCGTGGATACTCATGAACTGATTCAAGGACCTTGTAAGCGTACCTTGTCATACACTGATAAACAGATACCTTACTTTTTCCGCCAGGGTGCCATTATACCTTATAATCCAGAGACGGTAATGAATGTTACCGAGCGTCCAGACAGAATGATTCTCAATGTTGTGTCGGGAGCTAACGGCGAGGGGACTCTCTATGAAGACGATGGCGACAATCCAGACTATGCTTCTAAGTACGCAGTTATCAACTTTACGCAGGCTTGTGATGGTCAGACGGGCAGCTATGTTATCTCTTCTCGCAAGGGTATTGTTGGCAGGGCACCTGTTAATCGTTCCTATCAGTTGCGTATCTTCAACACGCCAACTCCTTTGTCGGCCACTGTGAATGGAGAATCTGCAACATATAGCTATGATCCCAACAAGAAGTGTACTACAGTAGAAGTGCCTTATGGCAGTTGTTCCGTTGATAGAACCGTTATTGTAAAGTATAGTGAAACCTTAAGCACGGATATTGTCAGCGCAAAGGCAGATAAAATGAAGATTGTGTATGAAAGAAACAGCAAAAAACTGAAAGGTTCTTTTGATAGTACTAAAAAAAAAGTCACGCTCGAAATAAGTAACAGTGTGGGCAAGACTGTGCTCAGAAACACTTACAGCAACGTGAATAGTTTTACAGAAGACCTGACATGTTTGTTCCCACAGTTTTATATCGGCAAAGTGGTAGCAGACAATCAGACTTATGTTCGGAAATTTATCAAAGAATAAAACGACTCAATCATGAAAAGAATAAGTATATGGCTCTGCACTTTATTTGCAGTTATGATTATGAAAGCTGCGGATATGTCTAATTCCTTAGAGCTGTCGCAGTTGTATATCATAGGTGATGCTACTCCTTACGCTTGGGATGTACAGAAAGCCGGTGAGATGCAGAAGGTTGATGATGGCGTGTTCCGTTGGTCAGGGCATCTTGAGGCAGGCAAAGAGTTTAAATTTATAAACACACGTGCTTTCTTCAAGCATATTGTGGCAACTTGCTCAGGACAGCAAGTAGGCAAGGGCAAAAGCTACAATCTCAATCTCGAGATAAGTTACACTCTGGATAGTAACAGAGACTTAAAGTTTAAGCCCTCTGTCACAGGTGATTATACAATATATGTGGATTTGAGAAGCATGCAGATGGCACTCTATGATGAGGAACGGGCTGTTAATCTGCCAGACAAACTTTATGCTACAGGCTCTGCTCTCGACGGAAAGGTTGTTGAGATGGAAGTGATGGGAGGTATAGAGTATAAGTTAGCTGACGACTTCAAGTCTGGCAGTATTATCTTCCGAGATACTCCACAGCCCACAGCTTCCACAAAGTACTATGTCCCTTTGTTCGATGGGGTAGACATAACTTTTGGCAAGGACGTGAAAGCTTCTTTAAAAGAAACCACCAATGGCGATGTAGAGGGATGGAGTGTTGCTGTTCCTGGCAAATATACTTTCTATCTGCGTAAGGATTTACAGTTAGCGTACGCCAAGGTGTTCAAACCTTTCAGCACGCTCTATTTAGTAGGTGGTTGTTGTGAATTAGCTTGGAACTATTGGGATGCTGCAAGTAGCCGCTTTACTCCCAATCCATCCAAACCAGAAGAGTTGACATGGGAGGGATATTTGTCACCGAATTGGAATGATTCCCGTAACGAACCTAATAAACTGAAGATATTAACAGCTCCCGATTGGTTCTCTGAGACTTATCATCCATATGTGGCCGATGATCCTTTGGTTGGCGAATATAGTTTCCGTACAACAGGTTATGATGATTTTAAATGGATTGTCTATGATGCTGGTATGTATCGTGTTACGGTCAACACATTGGCAGAAACCATGAAGGCTGAGAAGCTTAGCAATGAGGCTAAACTGAATGGAACTGATCAGTCGACAACTGCAATAGGCTGTGTAAAGGAGCCTTCGTTGGTCAAGGTGGCATGCAGCCGTGGTGCGGTGTATGTCAAGTCTACTGTCGGAGAGGTGGCAGTATCTGTTTACACCATAGACGGTAAACGTATGGCTTCAGTTCCTGTTGTTATTGATGGCATTGTGGCGGAAGGTTTGTCTAAAGGCATTTATGTCGTTAAGTTACGTGGAAATACGATATGTCTTTCACGCAAAGTCGTGATGGATGCATGAAGTAAGAATTATTAACGCAAATATAAATTTCAAATTAGAAGATTATGGTACAAAAAATTACTCGTTCTTTAATGTGCTGCGTTTTGTTTGCCATGAGTGTTGTGGCTTCTTTTGCAGCAGACAAGTTGATGATTGTCGGTGACGCTGTTTGGGGTGGATGGACTGCTGCTAATAGTGTTGTCATGTTGCCTGATGGCGAAAATGTGTTTAAGGCGACGGTTTATCTGAAAAAGATAGATGGTGAGACTGATAATAAGGGCTTTAAGTTGCTGACTGCTGCTAATTTGGAATGCTTACAATATCATGCAGGTGACAACGACGTTGAACTTGAAGAAGGTGTGGCTGCTCAGCTGTATGATAACCAGGAGAATGCTAACGACAAGAAATTCCAGGTAAAGGAGTCTGCTAACTATGATGTAGTTTGCGACCTCAATGCCAAGACGATTACAGTCACCAAGTCTACTTATCAGGAGCATCCTATCAATCACAATGCTTTGTGGATGGTTGGTACTGCAACTCCTGGTAATTGGGATTTTAACCATTTAACCCCGATGACACAGGATTCGGAGAATCCAATGGTTTTTAAAGCTACGACCTATTTGAAGGTTGGTGAGATGAAAATAGCTCAGAATAATGATGGTGGCTTTGGTCAGACTTTCTATATGAAGGATGCCACAGATGATACTAAGGTGGTTCTTGGCGGTGACGATAACAAGTGGAATATCACCGAGGCAGCTACCTACGATGTGACTGTAAATCTTGCCGACATGACAATTGATTTCAAAAAGCATTATGCCGATTTCGTTGTAGATCATCTGTTTGTGATGGGCAATGCTATCTGGAGTGGTTGGGGATTTGCCAACAGTACCGTACTGCTTCCTGGCGAAGATGGAATTTGCAAGGCTACTCTTTATCTTGAGGCAGATAAAGGATTTAAGTTGATGGCTGAGAGCGACTTCAATGGTTATCAGCTCCGTGCAGGTGAGGCAGATGTTACTTTAGAGAATGGTGTCCCAGCCAAGTTGGTATCTTCAGAAGTCAATCGTGAAGATCATAAATTTATGGTAAGCGAGTCTGCCAACTATGACATTGTTTGTGATGTAAATAACAAAACTATAACCCTAACCAAGTCAGCTTATCAGGATGCCCATGCCAAACATGCTGAGTTGTGGATGATAGGCGATGCAACTCCTAATGGATGGCAGATAGACAAAGGTGTACTATTGACGCAGGATGCAGAGAATCCTATGGTTTATACCGCAACAGCCGATCTAAAAGAGGGTGAGTTCAAGTTTATTGTCAATAAGTATATGGGATTTGATCAGACTGCTTATGTAAAGGATGCTGCAGACGACAGCAAGGTTGTATATGGTGGTGTCGACAACAAGTGGAAAATTACCGAGGCAGGTACTTACGATGTGAAGTTAGATCTTGCCAACATGACTATTACTGTTGCTAAGAAAGGTGCTACAGGCATTTCGTCGGTGAATGCAGATGTAACTTCTCCTGCCGAGTATTATACACTTGATGGCAAGCGTGTTAATGGTTTTTCTGGTAAGGGTATCTATATCAAGCGCCAGGCTGGTAAGTCTGTTAAGGTAGTTGTTACCAAATAACCCCATTTCTTCATATAGGTATAAGCCCCCATACGTGCTTATGGGGGCTTACATTTGTATTTTTTTCTTCTTCTTATAGCTCATATTCTCATTATACAATAATATTTCCTTCGATTTGTAAGATATTGATTGTTAGTGTATTGTGAAATTATTATTTAACTTTTCGTTATATATACGTTAGTCTTCTTGTATCATGTTGTGAATGACTGTAATTTTGCACCACAGTCTATGACATACAACAATAATAAGGATTAATAAATATGAACAAGTTTTTGAATGTTATGAGAGCCGTTGTCCTAACGATGGCATTGGGCTCTTTGCTCCAGGCGCAAGCTTCGGTAGCTGATGCAATGGATTTTCAGATACCTGGGCCCAAGGCTGACGGTATTGCTGGTGCTACCGTACCTTATGTGCGGTATGATTCTCAGAAGGCATCTTTAGGTGGTGGTGCCACCTTGAAGACTTCGGCAATGATGGAACGTTTCAACATTGCGTCTCAGGCTTCCGAACAGAGTTATGTGGAATTGCCTGGCAATGGCGCCTGTGCAGAGTGGACAGTACATGTCATTAAGGATGCCAATGTCGTAGGGCGTGGCGTTACCATGCGCTTTACCATGCCTGATACAGGTGATGGTATGGGACAGAAAGGTTCCCTCGATGTTTACGTCAATGGCAATAAGGTGAAGACCGTTGACCTAAACTCGTATTGGATGTGGCAGTATTTTGCCAGTGGCAATCCTTCTGATGCTCCCGATGGGGGTGTTGGCTGTTTCGCTTTTGATGAGGTTCACTTTCTGTTGGACGAGCCTCTTAAGGAAGGCGACAGAATCAAGATTCAGAGCAGTGGTGCCAATGGCTTGACTTATGGTGTTGACTTCTTGGAGATAGAAGATGTAGTCAATCCTATAGGCCGTCCAAGTGGTGCGGTAAGTGTCACCGACTTTGGTGCCTGTCCTGATGACGGAAAGGATGACCTTGCAGCTTTTGTGGCAGCAGTGAAGGCTGCTGATGCTGGCAGCAAGGTGGTATATATTCCAAAAGGTACGTGGCATCTCAGTGGTATGTGGAACATCTACTGCAAGGATGTGAAGATTACGGGTGCCGGTATCTGGTACACCAATATCCAGTTTACAAGTGATAAGGCTTTCGGTGGTGGCATTTCTGGTGGTAATGGCAGCAATGGTGGTGCCGATGGCTATTGTAAGAACTTAGAGTTCTGCCACATGTATATCAACTCTAATCTCCGCTCTCGCTATAACCAAATGGCTGTCTATAAGTGCTTCATGGATGTGTTCTGTGACGGCTCTGTGATTCACGATGTGTGGGAGGAACACTTCGAGACAGGTTTTTGGTTTGGCGACTATAATGGTGCTATGGACTATAGCGATGGCGTGAAGGTTATCGACTGCCGCATTCGTAACAACCTTGCTGATGGTGTCAACTTCTGTCAGGGTACAAGCAATGCAGCAGTCTATAACTGCTCCATCCGCAATAATGGCGATGATGGCTTGGCTTGTTGGAACAACAGTTATATGAACGCCAAGGATGAGGAGAACAATGTCTTCGCTTATAACACCATCGAGTTTATCTGGCGTGCAGGTGGCATTGCGCTCTATGGCGGTAGCGGTCATCATGTTTACAACAACTACATCTGCGATATGTTCATGGCAGCAGGTATTCACCTGAATACTACTTTCGATGGATATAAGTTCAGCAACAATAAGGGCATTACTTTCGAAAACAACATCCTTGTACGTTGCGGTACCAATGCCGACAGCTGGAATGAGGATTTGGCTGCCATCGATTTGAAGCAGGATGTGAAGAATATAACATTCCGCAACACACAGATTTACGATTCTCCTTTCGATGCCGTGCGTACATTGACAGGACCAAGTAATGTCGTATTCTATGATACTCAAATCTTAGGTACGGGTCTTACCGGTGAGGATATCACCTATTCTTGCGTGGGGCATACTTGTGGCGCCATGCGTATAGCTGATAAGAATGTGAAGTTTGACGGCTTGAAGATCGCCAACTATGGAAGTGACAAGAAAGGCAATAACTCAACTTATCCATTCTGGACAGACAACAATAAAGATCTGGCCCAGTCTTTAGGTGCGAAACTTTTAGGTAATAACGTTTCCTATGTCGTTCCAGAGGCAGGCAAGGTAGTCGGACCGGATCCTGTTGTCGACCCTTGGGAGAATGTAAAGGGCTATGATCTTGAATTGAAAGAACTTTCTTGGAGAAATCAGAACGATGAGTATAACCTCCAGGAAGGTGACCAGGTCGTTTTGTATGGTAAGATAAAGAACAATTCGAATGTAGATATTCCAGAGAAGGCTAATTTTACAGTTGCAGTCAATATTGATGGAGTTTCAAAAGGTTCTGTTACTATAAGCGATGGTTTGAAGGCACATGAGTCTGTTGACTTTAAACTTGCTTCTTCATGGGAAAGTGTGAAGGGCGGTCATGTTGCTGTTGCGACAGTGTGCCCGGATACAGATCTCAAAAATGAACTGACCGAAGACAACAACTCTCGTACCAAGCGTTTCAATGTGTCAGCTTCTGCAGACAACTCCAATAAGTTCACTCCTGTTACAGGAGGCTACGACCTGGTTGTCACCAAGGTGTTTGTCAGCAACAAGAAGGACGAGGATGCCATCAATACTGGCGACCACCTCGTGATGGGCGCAGTCATTGCCAATGCTGGTGACAAGGATATTCCATCAGGTACGAAGATTGGTCTTCAGTTCCAGATGGATGGCAAGACATACGGAACAGGCTTTATCACTTGGTGTGATACTTTTAAGGATGGTTTGAAGTCGCATGCAACGGCTACATTGATTGCTAATGGTGGCGGTGGCTTTGTAACAGGTGGTGCAGATAATTACTTCATTGCTCCTGAGGGAAGTCATACCATTACAGCCTGGATTGACGATACCAACGACTGGAAAGAGGTTGATGAAAATAACAACAAGAAGGATATGACCCTTATGATCCCATTCGGTGGCGTTAAGTATCTTCCTGACACAGACTTGCCTGACGATGTTAGCGGTGAGAATCCTCCAGTACCAGTTGTGAAGTCTACAATCGTCAACGGTATCAAGTATGAAATCGTCAACGACTACGCCCAGGTTGCTGGTTGGGATGAGCTGACTTTTCCTGCCAATGGTATTGCTGTCATCGAGAAGAACGTGAAGATTGGTGACAACTACTATGATGTGAAGCGTATTGCCGGAGGTTACGACGACAAACTGAGCGGCAGCAAGTGCGGCGAGGCGGGTGCGTTCTATAGTTGTAGCCAAATCAAGGGTATCGTTTTGCCCGACGGCATCGAGGCTATCGGCGACCATGCTTTCAAGAATGCAAGCATTGAGTACTTCAATCTGCCTGGTTCGCTTTCCACTATCGGTGCTTGGGCGTTCGAGAATACTCAGTTGACTAATGTGACTTTGCCATGGACAATCACTAATGTTGGCGAAGGTGCATTCTATAACATTCCAACCCTTACAACCGTGGTATGGACAGCCAATGTGTGGAGCTTCCCTAATATGGTGTTCAACAGTCCTAACGTAAAAGATGTTTACTTCACCTTGCCCTACAGCATTTCTGAGAAGGGTGACTGGACATGGAACAACAATGCATTGCCACGTTTCCATACACGTCCTGCAGGCATCGAATCATGGAAGAGTGCAGGTTATGAGAATATTGACGATCAAGTCATCATCAAGCCAGAGGAAAATCTTGTACCCTGTTCGTTCAATTTTGATGTCGATTTCACTGATGTGACAGGTATCTCAGCCTATAAGGGCGCATACGATGAAGGTAAGGGTGCTGTTGTCTTGACGAAGGTGAACAAGATCGGAGCACAGAATGGTTTCCTGGTTCGTGTCAATGACGTGCCTGAAGGTGGCTACTCCAAGGAGTATGCAGCCAGGATTCTCGATAATGGTGATGATTGTGACAGCTTTGAGGGTAACAGCATCTGGGCTTCCACAACTCCCACCTACATCACAGATGAGAATCAGTATTATTTTGCTAATGGTTGTTTCAACCGCTTGTCAGAGCCCAGGTTTGTGCCCGGTATGAGTGCTTGGCTCAACCTCTACGACAAGGCAGGAACTGCAAAAGATGCACTTGGCTTTGACTTCCTTGCACCTACAGGTATTCATTCTGTTCAGGTTGACAACAACGAGAGTGCTGCTTATTATACTCTCTGTGGTGTGAAGATGGCGAAACCTACAACTAAGGGTGTGTATATTTATAAAGGTAAGAAGGTAGTTTTCTAATGGGATTTTAACGGTGTTATAACCGTATTCTAATATTTTAAACTCCAATTGGAATTTCTTTAGCTTAAGATGAACCTTTTGCCAATAAAGTGGCGTTGTTCCTTCAAAAATGTGTATTTTTGCATGCAACATATTGGGTTCTTGAGCTTGAAGAAATTCCAGTTGGAATTTTCGGGTTTGAAGAAGACAATTGTTTTAAGTAAAATGAATATGAATAAAAGAAAAGTTTATGTAGTCCCAGAGGTGAGGATCGTAGAGGTTTGTCAGGAGAATTTGATGAACAACCCTACGTCATGGAATGACGGCTGGGGTAATAATCAGTCCATTGTCGAAGGTAATCCTGATGAAGGAAATGACAACTATGCCAAATGGCATGGTTTTAATGTGTGGGAAGATGATATTAAGTATTGATAATGTATTAAAAGATTATAAGATGAAGATGAAACTTTTTTTCAGAATTTCGGTGCTTGTCTTGTGCATCTCGATGTCCTTATCGTCTTTTGCCCAAGGTCAACAGGATAAAATTAGTGTAGAGGGGATAGATTGGTCTGCTAACAATCAGAGTTTAGAGACAATTGTCAGCACTTCGGATAATCCGAATATAACATATTTGTATGCAACAACTCCCAAAAAGTTTGTGACAGTGGGTGGTCGCTATGGAGCACAGCCTATCCTGGCAGAGGTGGGTATGAACTTCTATGTAGAGAAAGTCTCCAACGAACCTAACGACAAACGTTATTACATCCACTCATGGGTGGATAATCCTACAACTTCTCAAGGAACTGGAAATGCCGACTATCTTGGTGTCAAGCCTGCCATGGATGAAGATGAGCGCATCTTTTCTGAGCCGAAAAATGAAGCTAAGAAGTCCATTTATTTGTTTGTGGATCGTGGAAAGCTCAATACCGAGGATAATGGAAACAATACTTCTCCCGATAGGGTACAATGGTATATTAAGGCTGTTGACACCCAAAATGGTTATAAAATCTATTCTAAGTGGACGGATATTCAGGGATATAGCGATAATGTAGAGCGAGAGTATTACCTGAGTTATTACCAAGGTCCTAAAGAAGAAGGCAAACCACAGAAGAAATTTCTGGTGGTTACTACGGACGAAAGCAAGGCTGAGACGTTCTATTTCATCAAGATAGATGACTACCGTAAAGTTATTCACAGCCAGAATAAAAATTATATCAATGTATCTGGTCTTGTGCAGGATGCTCGTTTCGAACGAAACAACAAAGGTATTAGAAACAACAAAGGTAGTAATGGTCTAGTTTGGTTGCATGGCGATTATGGAACATTGTCAAAGGACAATGTTTGGCAGTTCTGTTACGACAGAAACGATGATACCTTTGTTTACCCAAATTCGCAGGATAATGTGCAAGAACTGGCGTATATGACGGCTTGGGTAGGACCTAAAGGCGACAAGGATGGTCAAAAAGGCAATTATTTGATTCAGAAAATCACAGGCTTGAAGCCGGGTCTTTATCGTGTTAATTGCCAAGGTTTTTATTTCAATCCTGGAAATCAGAACGACAAGAACAACACTTCTTTTGTCTTTGCTTCGCAAAACTACACGGATATTAACAACAAGACAACTCTGAAGACCATTGAGTCAGCTGACTGGGATAATATGAAGAATATGACCTTTAATGGTGGCTCAGTAACAGCGGATGGCTTGAATGGTTTTCATGATAAGGTTATCAAGTATTGTGTCAATGCAGGTAAAATATTCGCAGAGAGCAATCCTTATGAAGACAAGGATGTGGACAGTCGTAAGTACGACAACAGTGTGGCAGTTCTCGTGAAAGCGGATGAAGGCTCAACGACTGGTACTCTCTACATCGGTGCTGGCAAGAAAGCCAACGTGGGAGGCTATGCCTATTTCGACAATTTCCAGCTTTTCTATATGGGAGACAAACAGTGGTATCTTGATGCTACGAACACAAGCACAGAAGAGTTTACCACTACCAAGAAAGTCGGTGACACTTACTACACTCCAAGTGGCATCAACCGCAATTCTGGCGCTGTTCCGTATACGTTCCCTGTTATTTACAACATACGACGCTACTTCAACGTGGGTAAGTGGGAAAGCCTGATTCTTCCTTGCACACTGACGGGCGACCAGGTAAAGCAGACATTCGGAGGCGACCAGGAGGTGAAACTCAGTGTCTTTGACAGGGTGGAAGGAACCTGTGTGTATTTTAAGACCGTAGATACTGATAAGGAGGGTATCGTTGCAGGCATACCTTATATTATCAAGGTGGGCAAGGAGGCCGATATCAAGACAAAGAATGATGAATACACATTCCCTTGGGGTAACAATACCACGGTAAAGGTAAAGGGACCTATCTATCAGGTAAAGGGTGTTGTTCCTCCTACATTTACTGGTAATGGCGTGCCACCGGAAGAGGTAACCTCTGGCGGTTATAAGGTTCAGTTCCATGGCTTCTATTACGACCCAGGTGCAGCTCCTGCTAATGCATACGTGGTAAATAACGGTGATATGTATCATCTCGATTCTGACTGGAACAGCTTTGTGGGTACAAGTTGGTATGTCACCATAACAGATGCCCAAGGCAATGCCAAGGCTCTCTCGTTCAGCTTTGATGACGATTCTTCTACGACAGCCATAGAGAACGTGGCAGGACAAGAGGATGCTGCGGTTCAAACCGATGGATTTGTCTATAACCTGAGCGGGCAACGCGTGGGTACCCGGAATGATATGAGCAATCTTTCTTCTGGCATATACGTCGTGGCTGGTAAGAAGTTTGTTGTCAAGTAATGTATGAACGTCAAATCATGAATGTAATAGAGAAGAGCATTATTGGCAAGAAGAGCCAGGAGGCCTGTGAGGATGGACTGGTCGTGACCGATGATTTCATCGCCGTGATAGACGGCAGTACGAGCAAGACCCCAAAGCATCTCAATCCAGAGATGAAGAATGGACGTTATGCCATGATGCTCATCTCTGAATATATCAGACATGAACTGAAGGCTGATGCTACGGTAGATGATTTCTGTCAGGAGGTTACATCGAACATATATAATAATGTGTATATACCTTTAGGCGTGTCTTCTCGACTGCTCCAGCATCCCGAGGAGCGCCTTACTGCTTCTGTTATCATGTATAGCAGAAAAAGGCGAGAAGTGTGGATGGTGGGTGATTGCCAAGCTATCATAGATGGCAAGTATTATGATAATGCCAAACCCTTTGAGCAAGCCATTGCTGCTAAGCGTGTAGCTTTGATAAATGAGGGCATGACGCCTGCTGAGGCTCGTCGAGAGATAGAACCGCTGCTGATAAGTACCATGCTCTCAGGTCAGAACAAGAATTATGCCGTTGTAGATGGTTTCCCTATTTACAGAAAAGGTATTGTTGTCGTGCCTGTTCCCCCTTCGGCTGTTGAGGTAGTCTTGGCGAGTGATGGCTATCCCTTTCTTAAATCCACATTGGCAGAGAGTGAGGCTGCATTGGCCGAGCAGATAGCTCATGATCCTCAGAATGTCGATACCTATATAGCAACCAAGGGTTTAGTAGCTGGAAACAAAAGTTTTGACGATCGAACGTATATCCGATTTCACCTTTAAGAGAGTGTTCAAAGAGGATAGACCTGAAATAAAGGCAAGCAGAAAGCTTGCCTTTATTTCCTTCTTAGTCTGATGTGTGCCTTTTCCCATGTTTTTCACATATTATTCAATTGTATATTACGTATATAGATTTCTTGGGTAGCTTCTTATAAACCAGTAAAGGTGAATAGAGCTATCTTTTTGCACTCTCTTTTCCTTTTTTATACCCTCAAACATTAAAAAAGCAAAAAAAAACTCTATATAATAAGGTATAAGCAAAAAGTTTACTTACTTTTGTCGACCAAAAGTAATTGTATATAAGCTTATGCAAGAAAATTTAGTTATCGTTGAGAGCCCCGCAAAGGCCAAGAAAATTGAAGAATTCTTAGGTAAAGACTATAAAGTAATGTCTTCTTATGGTCATATTCGTGACCTAAAGAAGAAGGAACTGAGTATAAATGAGCAAACGATGGAACCCGACTACGAGATTCCAGAGGAGAAGAAAAAGCTCGTTGCCGAATTGAAATCGACAGCCAAGAAAGCCCAGAAGATTTGGTTGGCTTCCGATGAGGACCGCGAGGGAGAAGCCATCAGTTGGCACCTTTGCGAAGTACTCGGATTGGACGAAGAGAAGACAAGCCGTATCGTCTTCCATGAGATTACCAAATCTGCTATTCTGGATGCGATACAGCATCCTCGCCATCTGGACATGAACTTAGTGAATGCCCAGCAGGCGCGTCGTGTGCTCGACCGTATTGTTGGTTTCAAACTTTCTCCTGTACTTTGGCGCAAGGTGAAGCCAGCCCTTTCTGCTGGCCGTGTGCAGAGTGTTGCAGTGCGACTCATCGTAGAGCGTGAACGAGAGGTACAGAAGTTTAAGAGCGAACCTTATTTCCGCGTCAATGCCATCTTCGCCCTCATCAATGAGAACGGCAATGCTACCGAGGTAAAGGCAGAACTCGATAAGCACTTCAAGACCCAGGAAGAGGTAGATGCTTTCCTTGAGAAGTGCAAGGATGCCAAGTTTACTGTTGAGGCTGTCAGCAAGAAGCCTCTCAAGCGTACTCCTGCGCCTCCTTTCACCACCTCTACCTTACAGCAGGAGGCTGCCCGTAAGTTGGGATTCACAGTGAGCCAAACCATGATGATAGCACAGCGACTCTATGAGGGTGGACGCATCACCTACATGCGTACCGATAGTGTCAATCTGTCTACTTTCTGCAAGGATGCCAGTGCTGCAGAGATAAAAAAAGTATATGGTGAGAAATATAGCCTTACTCGTAATTATCACACCAGTTCGAAGGGTGCGCAAGAGGCACACGAGGCTATTCGTCCTACCGACATGACCGCTCTCACCATCGATGGAACGAGTCAGGAAAAGCGACTCTACGAGCTTATCTGGAAGCGCACTATTGCTTCACAGATGGCTGATGCTCAGATAGAGAAAACTACCATCAATATTGACATTGACAACACCATAGAGAAGTTTGTTGCCAGTGGTGAGGTCGTCGTTTTCGATGGTTTCCTGAAAGTATATCGTGAGTCAACCGACGAAGAGGAGAACCTGGAGGAGGCTACCCATATCCTGCCTGCTATGCAGCAAGGTGATGAGTTGCAGCGTCGTGAGATAACAGCCACAGAGCGTTTCTCTATGGCGCCTACTCGATACACAGAAGCAAGTCTTGTTAAGAAACTTGAAGACCTTGGTATCGGACGTCCTTCTACCTATGCTCCTACCATTAGCACGATTCAGCAACGTGAGTATGTGCAGAAAGGCGACAAGAATGGCGCCGAGCGCACCTATACCATCAGTACGCTGAAAGGAATAAAGGTTACACAGAAGACCAAGAAGGAGATGGCTGGCTCTGAGAAGGGTAAACTATTGCCTACCGATATCGGCATTGTGGTAAACGACTTCTTGATGAAGAACTTCCCCAATATCATGGACTATAACTTCACTGCCAATGTGGAGAAGAAGTTTGATGATATTGCTGAGGGTAACACCGAGTGGAATGAATGGATGAAGACCTTCGATAAGACCTTCGAACCCGAAGTCGACAAGGTGATGAATGCCCGTAGTGAGCACAAGGCAGGTGAGCGTGCATTGGGTACCGACCCTAAGAGCGGACGCCCTGTGTTTGTCAAGATAGGTCGCTTTGGCCCTGTCGTACAGATAGGTTCTGCAGAAGATAAGGATAAGCCTCTCTTCGCACAGTTGCCTGCTGACAAGAGTATTGAGACCATCACGCTCGATGAGGCTATCGAACTCTTCAAGTTGCCCCGCCAGGTTGGCGAGTTTGAAGGCGCACCTGTTACCATTGGTGCAGGTCGTTTCGGTCCTTATGTGCTCCACAATAAAAAGTATGTATCTATCCCTAAGGGCGAAGATCCTCTAAGTCTCACTCTCGAAAGAGCGGTTGAGCTGATACTGGAGAAGCGAGAGACCGAACAGAAACGTCACATCAAACTCTTTGACGAAGATGCTAAACTCGAACTTCTGAATGGACGATACGGACCTTATATTGCCTACGATGGCAAGAACTATCGTATACCGAAGAATAAGCAATCCCATGTAGAGGAACTTACCTATGATGAGTGTATGACGATTATCAAGGAAGCTCCCGAACCTAAAGCAAGCCGTCGTAAGTAAGCCTATGAAGTCGATCATCATCATCGGATATATGGGCGCAGGCAAGACAACGGTCGGCAAAGCCCTTGCTAAAGAACTGGGTGTCATGTTCTACGATCTCGACTGGTATATCGAGACCCGTATGCACAAGACTGTCAAAGAAATCTTCGACGAGAAAGGCGAGGAGGGATTTCGTCTCATAGAGCACAATATGCTGCACGAAGTGGCTGAGTTTGAGAACGTCGTTGTGAGCTGTGGAGGTGGCACACCATGTTTTTTCGATAACATGGATTATATGAACCAGTTGGGTACGACAGTCTATCTGAAGGCTACTCCTGAGACGCTTCATGCCCATCTGCAGATGGGTAAGGGGGTACGGCCATTGTTGCTCAACAAGACTCCTGAGGAGGTGGAAATCTTTATTCATGACCAGCTTAAGTTGCGCGAGCCCTACTATATGAAGGCTCAGTATATTTTTGATATCGATGTCATCGACGACTATGATAAGATACAGAACACGGTGAAGCTGCTGCGCCAGCAGTTGGGCATATAAAGCCCTTGGTATGCACATGCTGGATATCCAGTATATATGACACAAAATAAATATATTTAGATAATAATAATTACGACAACAAAAAGACTACTATCACACCAGTAAGAAAGAAGAAATGAAGAAATGGACTATTGACGACTCGAAGGAGCTCTACAACATCAATGGTTGGGGCACTTCTTACTTTGGCATCAACGATAAAGGTGATGTCTATGTAACTCCATGTAAGGATAACACGCAGATAGATCTACGTGATATCATGGATGAGTTAGCCCTGCGAGACATCACGGCACCTGTGCTGCTTCGCTTCCCAGATATTCTTGACAACCGTATCGAGAAGACAGCCAGCTGTTTCCAGAAGGCTAAGGAGGAATATGGATATAAAGGTGAAAACTTCGTCATCTATCCCATCAAGGTCAACCAGATGCAGCCTGTCGTAGAAGAAATCATATCCCACGGCAAGAAGTTTAACCTCGGTCTCGAAGCTGGTTCTAAACCTGAGCTTCATGCCGTTATCGCTGTACAGTGTCAGAGTGATTCGCTCATCATCTGCAATGGTTACAAGGACGAAAGCTATATCGAGTTGGCACTCCTTGCACAAAAGATGGGAAAGCGCATCTTCATTGTGGTGGAAAAGCTCAACGAGCTCGACATCATTGCTAAGACAGCCAAAAAGTTGAACGTCCGTCCCAACATAGGTATCCGTATTAAGTTGGCTTCGTCTGGCTCGGGTAAGTGGGCAGAGAGTGGTGGTGACGCATCTAAATTCGGACTGACAAGTGCCGAGTTGCTGACAGCACTTAACAAGATAGACGAAATGGGACTTCATGACTGTCTGCGCCTTATCCACTTCCATATCGGAAGCCAGATTACTAAGATACGACGCATACAGACAGCCTTGCGCGAGGCGGCACAGTTCTATATCAATCTTCACAAGATGGGCTACGATGTCGACTTTGTAGACTGTGGTGGTGGATTGGGTGTTGACTACGATGGCACCCGCTCATCGAGCAGCGAAAGCTCTGTCAACTATTCCATTCAGGAGTATGTCAACGACTGTGTCTATACATTCGTTGATGCAGCCAACAAGAATAACATCAGTCATCCTAACCTCATCACTGAAAGTGGCCGTTCCCTGTCGGCTCATCATAGTGTTCTCGTTATCGACGTTCTCGAGACCGCATCGTTACCCGAGATGCCCGAAGAGTTCGAGGCTAAGGAGGAAGACCATCAGCTGGTAAAAGATCTCTACGACATCTGGGATAACCTGAATCCACGCAATATGCTTGAAGACTGGCACGATGCAGAACAGATACGCGATGAAGCATTGGAACTTTTCTCTCATGGAATTGTAGACTTGAAGACTCGTGCAGAGATAGAAGCCATGTACTGGAGTGTATGCCACGAAATTAACAATCTGGCTAAGCACATGAAGCATGTACCAGAAGAACTGAGAGGACTCGACAAACTGCTTGCTGACAAGTATTTCTGCAACTTCTCGCTCTTCCAGAGTCTGCCTGATAGTTGGGCCATCGACCAGCTCTTCCCTATCATGCCGATACAGCGACTCAATGAGCGCCCTTCGCGCAATGCTACTTTACAGGACATCACCTGCGACAGCGATGGCAAGATAGCCAACTTTGTTACTGATGGTCATATAGGGCATGTCCTTCCTCTGCATGCACTCAAGAACAATGAGCCTTATTACCTGGGTGTGTTCCTCGTGGGAGCTTACCAGGAGATTTTAGGCGATATGCACAATCTCTTTGGCGACACCAATGCGGCACACATCTCAGTGAAGGATGGTAAATACAACATCGACCAGATCTTTGATGGTGAAACGGTAGAAGAGGTGCTCGACTATGTGCAGTACAATCCTAAGAAGCTCGTGCGTCAGCTGGAGCAATGGGTAACCAAGAGTGTAAAGGAAGGAAAGATCTCGCTCGAAGAGGGTAAGGAGTTCCTTGCCACCTATCGCAATGGACTCTTTGGTTATACTTATCTTCAGTAAGCAGAACAGAAATATTCATCTTTATAAAAGCTCGAAAATCAAACAAGATTTTCGGGCTTTTATCTTTTCTTAGGCTATGGTGTCCTTTCTCTCCTATATTATCCCAAATCGGTCATTAGGGCTTGCTTGGATTTTGCTCTTTTAGAAGACAAAAGACTGCGAGCATAATAATCAAATAACACACCAAACGGCCTAATGACCGTTTTGGGCTCAAGCAACTATGAATAAAGGTAAACATTTTAGCGGACAGCCGATGTATGGTCAGTTAATATATTTGCTCAACAAGGAAGAAATTAGAAACGATTAAGGTGAAATTAAAATCTGATTAGAAGTTCGAAATCTGCAGTTGAGGGCTATATCCGGATGTATAGAGGTGTGGTCTGTATAAATAGAAGCGCGAATCTGACGAAAAGCCACCCCCCCGCAGTCACCCATTCATCGGGGGGATGCCGCGGATGAATGGGTGACTGCGGAAGGAGGTGGGCTACATCACCTTGACCGAAGGAGGCAAGGAGACTTCGCCATTCTTGAGCACCAGCTGGAGATGAGGATTCTCTCCGAAATTGGTGGTATAGCCCCAGCAGTTGTCGCTGACCAGGCGGTCTCTCAGCGTCTTGCCGATGGTGATGGTCTTGAGCGTATTGCAGTCGAGGAAGGCTCCGTCCTTGAGTTCGGTGACATTGGGCATGTAGAGCGAGGTGATGCCACAGTCGGAGAACGCCTGACCGCAGATGGTGGTGACCGTGGCGGGGAGGTCTAACTGCTTGAGATTGGTGCAGCCGGCAAACGTGCCTTCGGGAATGACGCGCAGGTTCTTGGGCAGGACTACGCGGGTGAGCGACTTGCAGTCGCGGAACATGTCGTAGGTCATATCCTTGGCGAGCTGGGCGGGGAAGACTACGCTCTGCAACTTGGGACAGCGGTAGAAGCATCCCTCTATCAGCTGCATGCTCTGGCCCTCGAAGACCACCTTGGTAAGATTGTTGATGCAGCTGAAAGCCGAGCCCTCGATTTTCTGGACCGAAGCGGGGATGGTGACCTCGGAGATGGCGGTGCCGCGGAATGCCTTGTGTCCTATCTCCTTCAGGGTGGAAGGCAGCTTGATGCTGCGGATGGCGGCACTCTCAAAGGCGCTGGCATAGACTATGGTGACGGGATATTTGACGCCGGAAATCTCGATATGCTCGGGGATGACGACATCCTTGCCCGAGAGGTGGGCTGTGGCGGTACGCTTCACGCCGACGCTTCTGGACTTGTTGTTGATGATATAGTATACGCCGTCGAGGTCTATCTCTCCCGAATGGCCCGCGGTGCTGGAGACAACCGTGCCCTTGCCACCCGAAGAAGTGTGCACCGACTGCTTGTTGGGCTCGGGGTCCCACTTGGTGAGCTGGAGTTTGTGGGCATCTCTGAGTCCGCCGTGCTTGGCGAAGTACTCCTTCAACTCGGGGTAGTTGTTAAACATTGTCTGTGGCAACGTGAAGAGTGGCTCGAGCGACGAGCGTATCATCGCCTTATACTGGTCGGAACTGATTACTCTGACGAGATTTCGGTGGCTAATGTTGATGCTCCATTCGTAACAGTCGGTCATGCTATACTTCTCGCGGGCTTCCTGGATGTTTTCATACAGCTCGTCGAGCGCATCGATGCGGCCAAAGAGCACACTGGTGACATTCGACAGGTAATGACGGGCGGGCGAGAGACTCATATCTGCATAGTCGCTGGCGGTCGACAGCATGTTGTACATATCGATAAGCGACTGGTTGGTAAGGTTTTGGGGTGCGGGCATCTTGCCGCTCCATGCCACCTGGTCTGCTGCCTGGACGGGCGGATTGACGGGCTTGAAGGTCTTGGTACCCAGAGACGGGTCGGCTTCATAACCCAGCGGGGCAAAGAGCGCCGTGTGCTCCTTAGGGATGCGTACGGTAGGCGCCGCATCCTCGGCATTGCGGTTGTGGTCGGGGCCCAACATGGCATCGGCCTGCTGCTCGAGTCTACGGTTACGTGCGCTCTGCCGGCTCGACGACTGGCCGCCGGCACGTACGGGCGAAGACTTCACTTTGCCTCCAGTAACTGTGCGCACGGTCTTATCGGCAGCGCCATTGACCGTACCCTTGACGGTGCGGCTGACTTTGCCCCCGACAGTATTTTCTATTTTCTGCTCGAGGCGCTTGCCCAACTTCTTCAGGAAGCCCTGGGCGTTGGCGTCGTTATGCCCGACAAACAGGAAGAGGGCACTACACAAGATGAATACTTGATTTCTCATACTATTGGTTACTATTAGGTAAAAATAATCGATTATCATCTGCAAAGGTAACAAAATTAATCAAGCCGCAATGAAAAAGTCAACTTTTTTTTATTGCTGTCCGCAAAAACTCTAAAGTGCACAATTCCCCGCCCGAAGTCCTCTGAAAATGGTACTTCGGGAATGTTTTATCAAAAAGTAAACCCTCTCTAATCAAACAGGCTTGGCTCAGGGGGCGTTTCCATTGCCTCCTGAACCTTTTTTTCCATCATTTTGTTCGTATCAGGTGCAGGGCAAAGGCTGCAATGACGATAAAGCAAACCAAAGGAATGATGAAGCCAATAGCCATATCGGTTTCTCCTAAGACTCCCATGAGTATGGGAGCTATAGCTCCACCCACGATTCCCATGATGAGATAAGAAGAACCACGCTTGGTGTTGCTGGCATCCAGACCTCGTAAGGCTAATGCGAAAATGGTGGGAAACATAATCGATTCGCAGAGATAGGTCATGACTAATGCCGAAACGGCTATTATTCCAGAACCTAATATGACAACCAACATACATGCAGAAGCTCCCAATGCACAAAGCAATAACAAGGCTCCAGCCTTGATGTAACTCATGCCCCAGCTACCGAGTAAGCGTCCTACAAAGAAGAGTCCCATGCCACCAAACGATAGCATCAGGGCTGCATCGCGTGAAGATACCGAAGGCTGACTTTCGGTGACATAGTTGATGAAGAAGCTGTTGATACCCGTCTGTGCTGCCACATAGAAAAAGATGGCTATGAGACCGAAGACGAAGGTGCGAGAATGAAACAGTGATTCGCCTGAAGTGATATCGACAGTATCTTCTTTGATTTCTGGAAGTTTTACTCTGCTTATCACGATGGCAATGAGTAAAACGGCTATACCTATGATGGTGTAGGGGAGAGCCACCGAACCGCTGTTGCCGTCAGCACCACGAAAGACCAGCAAGCCTCCTACTAAGGGACCTACAATCCAACCCAGGCCATTGAGCGACTGGGCTAAGTTGAGTCTCGATGCCGATGTCTCCTCATCACCCAATACAGCTATGTAGGGATTGGAGGCAGTCTCCAGACAAGTGAGTCCGCAGCCTATCACAAACAAGCAGACCAGGAAGAAGTTGAACGACATAATCATCTCGCCTGGTATAAAGAGCAAAGCTCCTATTCCATAGAGTATCAACCCAGTTAGTACTCCTGCCCTGTAGCCCCACTTGCGTATGATGGCTCCTGCTGGTATGGCCATGATGAAATAACCGCCATACACCATAGCCTGTACCAAGGCCGAACGAGTCTTGGAAATGACAAGTGCATCTTGATAGTGCTTGTTCAGAATGTCGAGAATGCTATGAGCGAACCCCCAAAAGAAAAACAGGGAAGCGATGAGCACAAAGGGTAGCAGAAACTGTTTGGATACAATATTCTTCATTGTGATGTTATTTTCTTCTTATGGTTAGTGTAATGGCTTCCGAATGGTTCGCAACAAAGGATTTCACGTCATCAACGACTAAGACTAAATAACCGCCACCACCAGCTCCTGGCATCTTCCATGCTTTCACCTCGGATAGAACGGAATACTTATCTATGTAGCTCTGTACACAACCTTGAATCATGGCAGGGAACATGCTGGTCTGAGCATCGAAAGAGGCCTTGAAAGCTTGTGCGAAAGCTTCGTAGTCCTTGTTCAGAATGGCATGCCAGCAATTGTCTGCAGCCTGGGCCAATGCTTTTACCTTAGGTTCGGTGATGTCTTTGCCTTCTACTACTGAGCAACCTGGACTTCGTGGTTCCATGGGTATCATGCAGAGATGTTCCTCAAGCCAAGAGAGTACGTCTTCGTCGTGACAATATTCAAACTTCTCTGGCCAGAAACGATTGTTATAATAATGGCGGCACAATCCTGGTATACAGATACCAATAGCATCTTGTGCCCCACTCACGATGCCATCGTTGCGCTCGGGGTCGTTCTCAAAGCAGAAAACCAACTTTGACAAAACCTCTGGGTCCATGTCGGGCAACTTCATGGGCCATATCTTCTTAATCATATTGCGAGTGGAGGTAGAAAGTCCGCAACGCTCGCGTACCTCAAAGGTGGGAACCAACGACATCGTTATGGCCCAGCCAGGGGCATAGCAACTCACATAAGGTTGGTCGATCCAGGTGCCAGCCAGGTCGAGTCGGGTAGGTAAGGCACAGGTTCCGTTCTTGATATCAGTACTCGAACGGGCTGTCAGTCCCTCGGCAGGTGTGCGCTGAAGCACGATGTATTCGATGCCGTGCTCCTCGAAGAACTTGCGCTTGGTCTCACTGCTACCATCAACGTTTACCACAAATACATCGGGATGAAGAAACTCTACTGTAGGGACAAAATCCATGATGCCTGAGCCAGCATTGATGTAGGCATCCTTTACATATCGGATAGACTTCACCATGAACAGACGTTCCTGCTCAGGATAGAAAGTCTTGTGGTGCTTATACTCCAAGATCGTAGCATCGGATCCTATACCGACATACAACTCTCCATATTGGGATGCCTGACGAAAGAACTCTACATGACCGCTGTGAAGAAGGTCATAGCATCCACTTACAAAAACTTTTTTCATATCTTTATCTTATAAATGATATTTTTTTCCTTCAGATTAGTAATTTTGCAAATGTACGATTTTTCGTAGAGATAAAGCATTGAAGTAGCGTTAAAGAAACAAAAGAGCTTACAATAAGTATAGGTTTTTGCTAAAATAATTGTAACTTTGTCGTGTCATCACTAAATTTATACAAAATGGAGAAAGTAACAATCGTGAAGGTGGGCGGTGCTATCGTGGAAGACAGCGAGCAACTGGCACAGCTCCTTACTGATTTTTCAGCCATACCAGGCAAGAAAGTATTGGTACATGGCGGTGGGCGACGTGCCACTAAGGTAGCAACAGCCTTGGGCATAGAGAGCAGAATGGTGAATGGTCGACGCATCACGGATGCTGATATGTTGGAGGTTGTCACTATGGTATATGGAGGACTGGTAAATAAGAATCTCGTGGCCAAACTGCAGGCAAAGGGCGTTAATGCGCTTGGACTGACAGGTGCAGATATGGATGTGATACGCAGTCATAAACGTCCTGTAAAGGATGGCATCGACTTTGGTTATGTAGGTGATGTGGAACAGGCAGACGGAAAGATGTTGCAGACTCTTATCGATGAAGGGGTTACTCCTGTCATGGCACCATTGACTCATGATGGTCAAGGAAACATGCTCAACACCAATGCCGACACCATAGCCAGCGAGACTGCTAAGGCCTTGGCCCCATACTACGATGTGACGCTGATATATAGCTTCGAGAAGAAGGGTGTGCTTTCTAACCCTGACGACGATGATAGTGTGATACCTGTTATCACTCGTGCTGACTTTGAACAATATCGTGCCGACGGGACTATAGCCGGTGGAATGATACCCAAAATAGAGAATGCCCTTGCAGCTGTCGATGCAGGCGTGAAAGAGGTTATCATCACATTGGCAACTGCTATTGATGGCAAGCAAGGCACGATTATTAAGTGAAGAGAGAAAAGTGAAAAAGCTCTTGAAATGAAAGGTAGGGAGAAATAACTTAACTGTTATGAATTGTTAAATAATAACTTTTTTGGCGATAGCCTGTAACTTTCTTATAGGCTAATCGTCTTTGATAATAGAGAGGATGAAAAAAATCAGTTTCCGAAACGATGTATTGCCGCTGAAGAATAAACTCTTCAGACTGGCCTTGCGGATAACTCTCAATAGAGAGGAAGCCGAAGACGTGGTGCAGGATACACTGATTAAGATTTGGAATTCGCGAGACAGATGGCAACAATTAGACTCTATCGAAGCCTATAGCCTCACTATCGTAAGAAATCTCTCTCTCGATCGCATCAAGAAGATGGAAAATCAGAATGATTCGCTCGAAGAAGAGAAAACAGAAAGGCCAGATGCCTCTTCGAATCCTTCAGAACGGATGATACAGAAAGAAAAACTGGACATCGTGAAGAGGATGATAGACGAGTTGCCCGAGAAGCAACGTTGCTGTATGCAACTACGTGATATAGAGGGGAAACCCTATAAAGACATTGCCCACATTCTCGGTATTACCGAAGAACAAGTGAAGGTAAACATCTTTAGGGCTCGTCAAACAATAAAACAAAGATTTCAACAATTCGACAGATATGGACTATAAGTACATCAAACAGCTTTTGGAGCGCTACTGGAATTGCGAGACTTCCTTGGAAGAGGAAGAGATTCTTCGCACATTCTTCAGTCAGGAAGAGATTCCTTCTGAGCTGGAGCCTTATAAGGCGCTGTTTACCTACGAGCTTGGCGAAAGCAAGCAGGAGGTTCTGGGCGATGACTTTGACCAAAAGGTAATGGCCATGATAGAAAGCGATGAGAGCCAGGTTGCAGGAAAAGCCAAGGTAATCTCGTTGACAGAGCGACTCAAGCCGCTCTTTAAGGCAGCAGCCATGGTGGCTATCTTCCTCACTTTGGGCAATGCAGCCCAGGTGCCTTTCCAGAGAGATGCCGAATATGTGGGAAATACAGGAAACGGACGTTCGGTTCACGGCGTGTCTGTTGCTGCAATTGCTGATTCGGCTTCGGTCGACTCCATGCAGCACACCAGCATTGAGCATGTGGCTACTGACCCGGCTTCCAATATGTTGAAGTGATAATTTCTATGCTTTCTCTATAAAAATCATGTTTAGTAAAACAATTCTGAAACTGTGAAGTTTCATTTCTCTCAAATTTTTCATAACATACTAACGTAGTAGGGCTGCCAGGATGTACTGGCAGCCCATATTATTTTTTTACGAAAGAATATCAAGGGAAATCGTGGCTGGTTGGATGTAGACTGGTTTAGAATAACTAAATAAGCGTCTACTTTATCCTCTTGTCTTTAAGTATTGGCTGAGTCCCTGTCGGATGGAGCGCAGACCAAACAGCTCGGTCTGTATCTTGTTAAGGGGTATCCACATATATTCGGCAGCATCATCTTTGGCTTCTACATGCGAAAGGTCTTTCACTTCTACGATGTAGAACATATCGAGCGTGTGGATAGTAAGTCCCGAATAGAGATAGATATTAGGAATACTGAACTGGTAGGTGACGCATGTCACCTCCAGTCCTGTTTCTTCCATTACTTCACGACTTATACCCTCTTCACCTGTTTCCTCCATGTCGACGAAACCACCTGGTAGGTCGAGTGTTCCCTTAGCAGGATCGTTCTTACGTCTTACCACTAAGAGTTCATCTTTCTCATTGATGATAAAAGCTACTGTGGCACTGCTTGGGTTGGCATAGTATATAAATCCACAATGCTCACACTTCTTACTCTTGAAGTTGTTGACAACAAAGTGTGAGGAGCCACAGATGGGGCAAAATTTGAATCGAGATAATGGATGTTCTGTCATAATTCTGGTTTATATACTTCTTTTCTTTTACTCAACTTCCGTACATGCGAAACTCAGTTCTTTTATATGAGGTGTTTACCAGTTGTCTGTTCTGAAAGGGAAGAGCGGAAGTCCGCCTGCATTGGTCATGTTGCCGAGTTGGAAGTTCTTGAAGCAATAGCGCAAAGCTACAGGTTTCTTTACCTCAGGACTTACTACGGTGATGCATTCGTTCCATGAATCGTTACCTGGTTGCCAGAAGTGGCGTGCTGTGGCAGGATGGAATACCTTGTCTTCACCAGCCACCTCAAAGCCTTTAATATCTTCAAAAGGACTATAGGCGCCAAAGTCGTTGTTGAAGTGTACGCAGATGGTGTCGTTCTTGATTTTCATCTCTTTAAAGGTCATTCCTTCACCGATGACCGACTTCATGCCATAGGTCTTGTTGAGTGCTAAGAACGCAAGACGTTCGCCCACTTTCTGTTTCTGTGCAGGGTGTATTTGTTCTTTCTCGTATGGATAGACGCAGTCGTTTGTACTGATGATACCGCTGTTGGGAATAACCTTAGCTGCATTGAACTGCTGCTCGCGCAGTTTGGCCCCCCAGTCACCATTGACGTCACCATAATGGTAAGGTGCAATCTCTACAAAATAGAAAGGAATGTTGCCCTGGCGGAAGTCACGTCTCCATTGAGCCACGAGGTCGGCCAGTCGCTTGGTGTATCGTCCTGCAGGATCGCCAACATTAGAGCATCCTTGATAGAAGAGAATACCCTTCACGGTATAGTTGAGGATGGGTGAGAAGGTGCCATTACCCCAAACGAGAGGGCGGTGGTAGTCCCACGAGAATTTCTTGACGATGGTGTTACTATCAAGGGGCTCGTCGGTATTCTTTTTCAGATAGTCATAGTCGAGCCAGCTTTCTACACGGCTTCCACCCTTGTTGGCAAGGATGAGACCTACAGGGATGTTGAGCGTCTTGTTGACCACTTGCGCAAAGAAATATCCTGTAGCTGAGGCTTCTCCTACGGTTTCAGGATTTACTTCCTTCCATTCGCAGTTGGCGTCATCGAGAGGTTTCATACTCATCACACTTGGTATCTTGACATAGTGTATGCCCTTGTAGTTGTTAGCATCAACTACTACCTTGTTGTAGTTTTCTACGGGGCAGTTTCCGAATCCCTTGACAGGCATCTCCATGTTACTCTGTCCTGCGCATACCCATACTTCACCCGACAGGATGCCGTTGAGAGTAGTCTTTTCTCCGTCATCGAAAGTGACAGAGAGGGGAGCGTAGCTCGCTGCAGGTGTCTGTACGGATACAAGCCACTTGCCGTCCTTGCCAGTCTTGGCAACATACTTCTGGGTTGACCACGACACACTGACTTTTACCTCTTTGCCTGGCTTGTCCCAGCCCCAGAGTCTTGCTTCGGAATTTTGTTGTAGAATCATGTTGTCACTCAGGATGTGTGGCAACCTTACCTTTGCCTGTGTGCTCGACATGGCGAGTGTCAGGGCAACTAATGTCATAAAATGTCTCATCTTTTCTTTTTTTTAGGTTCATGCTTATTTTTAGGTTGAGTGTTTTTCTTGATATTCGTGTGATGGTTTGATAATTAGGAGAATAGGGGTGTTAGGGGTGTTGTATGGGGTCGACCCCTTACAGCAATTCTTTGATTGCTGTATCGAGGTCTTTAATCTGTACATCGCGAGCGCGCAAGGTGTTGCTACGGTCGATGAGGAAGAAGGTAGGTATGCTCTGTATGTTGTACTTGGCAACGCTCTGTCCTTTTTCATCACGTACGCTAATCCATGGCAAGGCGGCAGTAGAGGTCTTCCAGAAGTGCTCGTCTGGGTCGACAGACACTTGGTAAATCTCCAGTCCTGCAGCATGATACTTATTGTATATTTCGCGAAGCATCATGATGCGTTTGGTGCTCTGCTCGCCTGCAAAGAGGTGGAAGTCAAGTAGGACCACTTTACCCTTTAAGTCGGTGAGGCGGCGTGTAATGCCCTTGTTGTCTTGCAGACTAAGTTCGATAACACCATTTACTTGCACCTTGCTGGCATCGATTTGCTGGGCTGCCATTTGGCTTTCGATGATGCGAATGTCCTTCATGCCCTGTATGGCGATGTTGTGTAGGTTCTTGCCACGCTCAGCATTAGGGTAGTAGGTGTCCCAGCTGGTAGCTACGGCAGCAAAAACTTTGACATCTTCCTTGTTGTTGCGAGGATTGAAGATAAGGGTGTTCGTTCTTCCTACCTGGAGTGTTTGGAACAGAGCATAATAAGAAGAGGCCTTCATAGGCGCCTTGAAGATATAGTTGCTCTTGATGTCCTGCTTGTAGGCATGGATGGCACGGTCGATGATGACATCAGCAGAGTCGACTCCGATATTGGGGTTCTTAGCAATGTCGTTGATGAGGTTCTGCAGGTTCATCTGCTTGAGTGATAACTCTTTGATTGTATTGCAGTTGTCAGAACCGTCAACGGTGTATTGATAGCTCATACTGGGGTAGGCGGCCTTCACGCTAATAGTCTCGGTAGAGTCGATGGAGAGGTTGATGGTTTGTCCTGCTATGCGCAGACGATAGAAGTCTGGACATACCGAGTCTTTGGCATTCTCTTCGAAGACAAACGATCCGTCTTCGCCGAGTTTTACGGAGTCGATGGCTACAGGTCCGTCGAGACTGATGTTCTCCAGATAGAGCATGGAGTCTTTGGCCTCGGTGATGTTTCCGTTGATGTGGAACTTCTTGTTGTTACAAGAAGCAAAAGTTAAAGCTGCCATTACTACGGCTGCTGCTGAATAGAGTTTGGTTATCTTCATGTGTTTTGTTATTTTGCAAAATTATCGTTTGCAAAGGTAGCAATAAAATTGGAATAAACCATCTGCAAAGAATAAAATAATCAAAAAACTTGAAAATAAATGCGGTTTTCTTTGCTCATTAATAATAAAAGAGGTATCTTTGTGCCGTTTTATATATTAGATGTTAGACAAAACAATAAGTTTTTTTAATTTTAGATGAACGTAATAACAAAAAGTGTTCAGTTGCCTGATGGAAGAACCATCACAATTGAGACCGGAAAAGTTGCAAAACAGGCTGATGGTGCTGCGGTTCTCCGCATGGGTAACACAGTGCTTCTCGCAACTGTTTGTGCAGCAAAGGATGCAGTTCCGGGTACAGATTTCATGCCTTTGCAAGTAGATTATCGTGAGCAGTATAGTGCTGCAGGTCGTTTCCCTGGTGGTTTCACCAAGCGCGAAGGCAAAGCCAGCGATGAGGAAATCCTTACCTCTCGCCTCGTGGACCGTGCTCTGCGTCCACTTTTCCCTTCTAACTACCATGCAGAAGTTTACGTACAGGTAATGTTGCTTTCAGCCGATGGCGTAGATCAGCCCGATGCCCTCGCAGGTTTCGCTGCTTCTGCTGCTATGGCTTGTTCAGATATTCCTTTCGAGTACTACATCTCTGAGGTTCGCGTAGCTCGTGTTAATGGCGAGTACGTAGTAAACCCAACCTTCCAGCAGATGGAAGAGGCTGATATGGACATCATGGTTGGTGCCACTAAGGACAATATCATGATGGTGGAAGGTGAGATGAAGGAAGTTTCAGAGCAGGACCTCATTGGTGCCCTCAAGGTGGCTGCCGAGGCTATCAAGCCTATGTGCGAGCTCCAGTATGAGTTGGCTAAGGAGAAGGGTACTGACGTGAAGCGTGAGTACGACCATGAGGTGAACGATGAGGAACTTCGCGAGCAGATTAAGACCGAGCTTTACAAGCCTGCTTACGATATCAACCACCAGGCTTTGGAGAAGCATGCACGTCAGGATGCTTTCGACAAGGTTTTGGCTGACTTCCTTGAGAAGTATGACGCAGCTCATACCGACCTCTCTGAGGAAGAACTCGAGGAGAAGCATGCTGAGGCTACCCGCTACTATGATGACGTAATGCGCGATGCTATGCGTCGTTGCATCCTCGATGAGGGCTTGCGTCTTGATGGTCGTGCTACTACAGAGATTCGTCCTATTTGGTGTGAGGTGTCTCCTCTGCCAATGCCTCACGGAAGCGCTATCTTCCAGCGTGGTGAGACTATGTCTCTTTCTACATGTACTCTCGGTACTAAGATGGACGAGAAGCTTGTCGACGGTGTGCTCGAGAAGAGCTACCAGCGCTTCCTCCTTCACTATAACTTCCC
>OIZX01000161.1_pt1 | contig 52706 bp, 55 predicted proteins | sample 1588621 | NCBI WGS metagenome assembly OIZX01 (sample SAMN03283276) | human gut metagenome | biome: human-associated habitat; material: feces | host: Homo sapiens | place: Peru | collected 2012 | reverse complement strand
GTCGATGAAGATAAGCTGAACAGTGATCCATTTATTCAACAGGTTATGGCTGACGTAGAAGCCGTTGCCGACAACTCTGACCTTATCGGACAGAAGCTGACGCTTGATGAACACAAATTCATTGTTGAGAGCGTGGGCGGTAACGGCGACGTTTCAATGCGTGATATTACCTTTGAGGACACTAACGGTTTTCCAATATTCCGTTCCGAAAAGGTAGGTTTTGTTCGCCGTGCCATTGAAAAACAACAGACACAGCAGGAAGAAATCACACCCGCTTGGGAGCGTCAACCGAGAGCAAAGGCGCAGACCTTTGACCTTCACCCTGAAATTCCTATGGCTGACCGTCATACCTTTGACCTCAAAGCCTTTGAGTTAGAGGAGGTTGGCAAAAAGGCACGTTTTCGCAGAAATGTTAAAGCTATCCGTGTCTTGAAAGAGTGTGAGTTTGACAACAGATTTGCCACACCCGAAGAACAGCAAGTCCTCGCACAGTATGTCGGATGGGGCGGAATTCCCGAAGCGTTTGATGAAAACAATACAGCGTGGGCGGACGAGTTTACAGAGCTTTATGGCTTACTCTCACCCGAAGAATATCAGTCTGCGAGAGAAAGTACTCTGACCGCATTTTACACCCCGCCCGTCGTGATTTCAGCTATTTACAAGGCTATGGAACAGATGGGCTTTAAGGAAGGCAACATTTTGGAGCCGTCCTGCGGTATCGGTAACTTTATCGGTATGCTGCCGCAGAGTATGGAGAACAGCCGTGTTTATGGTGTGGAGATTGATAAGATTTCCGCAGGTATCGCACAGCAGCTCTATCAGCGTTCCTCTATTGCCGGACAGCCGTTTGAGGAAGCGAATATCCCCGACAGCTTTTTTGACGCAGTTGTAGGTAACGTCCCCTTCGGTGATTTCAGCGTAGCCGACAAACGCTACGATAAAAACCATTTCCTTATTCACGACTACTTCTTTGCGAAGTCCCTTGATAAGCTCCGTCCGGGCGGCGTTATGGCTCTTGTTACTTCAAAGGGTACAATGGACAAAGAAAACCCCGCCGTGCGTAAATATATCGCACAGCGAGCCGAGCTGCTCGGAGCAATCCGTCTACCGAATAACACCTTTAAGGGTAACGCAGGCACAGAGGTTGTGTCGGATATTCTTATCCTACAAAAGCGTGACCGCATTATCGACATCGAGCCTGATTGGGTGCATTTGAATACCGATGAAAACGGTATCCGAATGAACAGCTACTTTGTAGAACACCCTGATATGGTACTCGGTGATATGAAGATGGTGTCGGGACGATTTGGCGAGGAATCGACGTGTGTTCCATACGAAAATGCTGACCTTGCAGCCTTGCTTGATGAAGCAGTATCCAATATTCACGGTGAGATAAACGAGTACGAGCAGGACGAGGAGCTGGAGGAAGAAGATTATTCTATCCCCGCTGATCCGAATGTCAGAAACTTCTCTTACACGCTGCTTGACGACGTAATCTATTTCCGTGAGAACAGCCGAATGTCGCCTGTTGATATGTCAGCTACAGCAGAAAACCGAATCAAGGGCTTGATTGAGATCCGCAATTCCGTCAGGCACTTGCTGGAGTTGCAGACTGAGGACTATCCCGACAGCGATATAAAAGCCGAAATGCAGCGTTTGAATACGCTGTACGATGAATATACGAAGAAGTACGGACTTATCAGCAGCCGTGCTAATAATATGGCGTTTTCAAGGGACAGCTCCTATTCGCTACTATCCTCTCTTGAGGTGTTGGACGAGGGCGGAAACCTTGAGCGCAAGGCTGATATTTTCTTCAAACGCACTGTCAAGGCACATAAGCCTGTTACTTCTGTTGACACCGCAACCGAAGCGCTCGCCGTTTCTATGGGTGAAAAGGCAGAGGTCGATATGGACTATATGTGTGAGTTGACAGGTAAGAGCGAACAGAAGATTTACGACGAATTACAAGGCGTAATTTTCCTCAATCCTTTGTATGAAAACAACCGTTATTCAGAGCAGAAATATCTGACGGCTGATGAGTACCTGTCGGGCAATGTCAGGGAGAAACTTGAAACCGCACAGAAATCGGCGGCAGTAAACCCTGATACCTATTCCATCAATGTGCAGGCTCTTGAACGGGTACAGCCGGAGCCTTTGACAGCTTCCGAAATCTCGGTAAGGCTCGGCGCTACTTGGATACCGCCTGAGATTATCCAACAGTTTGTGTTTGAATTTCTCGGTACACCACGCTATGCCCAGTGGAAAATGCAGTTACACTATTCCCCCTATACGAGTGAATGGAGCATTGAAAACAAGAGCTATGATAACACCAACATCAAAGCGTATCGCACCTACGGTACTGACCGAATAAACGCTTACAGAATCATTGAGGAAACCCTTAATCTGAAAGATGTTCGTATCTTCGACTATGTTGAGGACGAGTTTGGCAAGCGCAAGCCTGTCCTAAATAAAAAGGAAACGACTATTGCTTTGCAAAAACAAGAGCTTATTAAAGAGGGCTTCCGAGAATGGATTTGGAAAGATCCGCAGCGCCGTGAACGGCTCTGTAAAATCTACAATGAAAAGTTTAACAGCACCCGTCCCCGTGAGTACGACGGTAGCCATATTACGTTTAGCGGTATGAATCCCGAAATTGAACTCAGGGAACATCAGAAGAATGCTGTCGCCCACATTTTATACGGCGGCAACACGCTCCTTGCACACGCAGTTGGGGCAGGAAAGACGTTTGAGATGACGGCGGCTGCTATGGAATCTAAAAGGCTTGGACTTTGCTCCAAGTCTTTATTTGTTGTGCCGAATCACCTTACCGAACAATGGGCTGCGGAGTTTTTACAGCTCTATCCGGCGGCGAATATTTTGGTGGCGACAAAGAAAGATTTTGAAACCGCCAACCGTAAGCGTTTCTGCGGCAGAATCGCCACAGGCGACTATGACGCAATCATTATCGGTCACTCTCAGTTTGAGAAAATTCCGATGAGCATAGAGCGTCAACGTGCTTTGCTTGAACAGCAGATTGATGAAATCACTGATGGTATTGCCGAGCTGAAAGAAAACCGAGGAGATAACTTCTCGATAAAGCAGCTTGAAAAAACCCGAAAATCTATCAAGGTAAAACTGCAAAAGCTGAACGACCAAACCCGAAAAGATGATGTAGTCACCTTTGAGGAACTCGGCGTAGACAGGCTCTTTATTGATGAAAGCCACTACTACAAAAACCTTTACCTCTACACAAAAATGAGGAACGTCGGCGGTATCGCTCAGACCGAAGCGCAGAAAAGCTCCGACCTCTTTATGAAATGCCGCTATCTTGATGAAATCACAGGCGGCAGAGGAACGGTATTTGCAACAGGTACTCCTATCTCAAATTCAATGGTTGAGTTATATACCATTCAGAGATATTTGCAGTATGAAACCCTTGTTGAGAACGGCTTGCAGCACTTCGATGCTTGGGCTTCCACATTCGGCGAAACCGTGACCGCCTATGAGCTGAAACCCGAAGGAACAGGATACAGAACGAAAACTCGTTTTGCTAAATTCTACAATCTTCCCGAACTAATGGCGATGTTCAAACAGGTTGCGGATATAAAGACGGCGGATACATTAAATCTGCCGACGCCAACGCCGCACTATCACAATGTCGCCGTGAAACCATCCGAAATGCAAAAGACGATGATTGCAGACCTTGCCGAGCGAGCTGAAAAAGTCAGAGGTGGTAATGTTGATCCGAGCGTAGACAATATGCTGAAAATCACCAATGACGGACGCAAGCTCGCCCTCGATCAGCGTATGATTAACCCTATGCTCCCTGATAACGAGGGTAGTAAAATCAATGCCTGCGTAGATAATATTTTTACGATTTGGCAGGATAACACCGAAAAGAAATCAGCGCAGCTTGTGTTCTGTGACCTCTCAACTCCGAAGCCGGACGCTGAGTTTTCCGTTTATACGGATATACGGCAAAAGCTGATTGAGCGAGGTGTGCCGGAGAGCGAAATCCGCTTTATTCACGAAGCAAAAACCGAGGTACAGAAGCAGGAGCTTTTCAAAAAAGTCCGTAAGGGCGAGGTCAGAGTTTTACTTGGTTCAACTCAGAAAATGGGTGCCGGTACAAACGTACAGAATAAGCTCATAGCCTTGCACGACATAGATTGTCCGTGGCGACCAAGCGACCTTGAGCAGCGTTCGGGACGTATCATCAGACAGGGCAACGAAAACCCTGATGTTGAGATATACAGATATGTAACAGAGGAAACCTTTGACGCATATTTGTATCAGCTCGTCGAGGGTAAACAGAAGTTTGCGGCTCAGATTATGACCAGCAAATCACCTGTGCGTACCGCCGAGGATATTGACGACACGGCTCTTTCCTATGCCGAGATTAAGATGTTGGCGACAGGCAATCCGTACATCAAAGAGAAGATGGATATGGATATTCAGGTGAACAAACTGAAAATGCTTAAATCCTATTACCTCTCTCAGAAGTACGACCTTGAAGATAAAATCATCAAGTTTTATCCGCAGGAAATCGCTTTGCAAACAGCACGAATCAAAGGCTTAAAAGCTGATTTGGAAATCCAAAAAACGCACCCGAAGGAAATTGACGGCAAGTTTGTCGGTATGACAATTCAGGGTACTGAATACAAGGATAAAGCCGAAGCGGGCAAAGCTATCATCGAGTTTTGCAAAACGAAAACAAACGCCGATACAGAGATTCTCGGTGAATATCGTGGTTTCAAGATGGAAATTGAGTTTAATCAGTATGAGCGAGCTTATGTAGTAACTCTTAGGGAAAACTCATCTTACCACATTACACTCGGCACAGATATTCACGGTAATATCACACGTTTGGACAACGCTATCGACGGTATTGAAAGCCGTCTGGATAAAGCGGAAGAACAACTCGCAAACACTCAAGCCCAGCTCGAAACCGCAAAGGTCGAGGTGGAAAAACCATTCGCCCAAGAGGACGAATTACAACAAAAAATGGCTCGGTTGACCGAGCTGAACGCCTTGCTCGATATGAATCAGGGCGACGTTCCCGTTGTCGGCGGTGAGCCTGACGAAAAGGATTCACAGCAGATACGGGACAGAAACAACAGAGAAGAACGATAAGGAGGAATTACTGTTATGACAGACAAAAATTACAATGAACTTCTTTTCAAGAAGGTTACACAGGAGCATAAGGAGTTGGTTGAGGAGCTTGAAAAGCTCCCTGCCAACGAAGCGCTGAGCCGTGCCTATGAGAAGGTTATCAAGGAAGATTTGGTGTGCAGTATCGGCGACAGCAACCTTACTCAGAACGAAGCAAGAGCTTTGCTTCGCCTGAGCCATCCGCTTGACGCTCTTTACAGCGAGTGGCTGCATAACGATTACAGCTACAACGATATACTGCGGGATACCATCAAAGACCGTGCGACTTCGGCGGTGCGTGAGATGAAAAATCAGACGCTCGACGCAAGATAACGGCTATGCCGTATATAGACGCTCAGGCTGTTGCCAAAGCGAGAGAAATGGACTTGCTCACTTATTTGCGAAACTACGAGCCGCAAGAGTTGGTCAAGTTTTCCGCAGACACTTACTGCACCCGCAGCCACGACAGCTTGAAGATTTCCAACGGTAAATGGTATTGGTGGTCAAGGGGCATTGGTGGTTACTCCGCCCTTGACTACCTCGTAAAAGTACGAGGTTTAGGCTTCACGAGAGCCGTAGAAACTATCATCGGAAAGTGTGCGGTTGAGCCGCCCGTCTATGTAGAACAGAAGAAAAACAGAAAGCCAAAGCCTTTACTTCTGCCGGATAAAAGTGCTTCCAACAGAGTGATTTACAGGTATCTAAGCGGCAGAGGAATAGACCGAGAGCTGATAGATTTATGCGTAGCCGAGGGGAGAATTTTCGAGAGTCTTCCGTACCATAATGTTGTTTTTGTGGGCTTTGATAAGGAAAACAAACCGAGGTACGCTTCCTACCGAGCAACGGGCAGTATGCGGATATTGGGCGACTGTTCGGGTAGTGATAAGCATTATTCATTCAGATTGGCGAACAGTGAGAGCAACACAGTCCACATTTTTGAATGTCCCATTGACCTTTTATCTTACGCTACATTACTGAAAATGAGGGGCTATGATTACCGTCGTTTCAATCTGTTGTCCCTTGCGGGAATCTACTCACCAAACAAAGATAAAGAGCTTGTGAAAGTCCCTGCTGCCCTTGTGAATTATCTGCAAGAACACCCGCACACACAGAAAATCGCTATCCATTTTGATAGCGACAGCAAAGGCAGAGAAGCCGCCGTTGCACTCAAAAATAGGCTTCAAAAAGAGTTTCAGGTCGCCCTGTTACCTCCGCCGCAAGGCAAGGATTTCAACGACTTTTTATGTTTACAACTGAATATACAAAAACACAAATACAAGGAAAGGAACGATGACCGATAGATGAAGATTTACATTTATCAAATCAACCACGAGCGTGACGATAAACGATTGATGTTCTTCGGATTGGACGAAGTACAAAAGCTCACGGGCAGTAAGATGGTCAAGGCTGAGATTTACGACAAGATTTTCAGCGGTGATGTTGACTGCCATTCGCTTGAAGATGTTTACAGAAAATTCAACGAGGAACACCCCGCAGGATATAAAGGCAGATCGCTTTCGGTGTCCGATGTTGTTGAGATTGTCGAGAGCGATAACACAGAAAAAGGTTTCTACTACTGCGACAATTTCGGCTTCAAGACGATTAGTTTTGAGCCTGAGAAGGCACAGGATACCGTCAGCAAAAATAAGATTACCGTTCTCTATTTGCAGGTTGGTAAGTTACCGCAAACGGTTTCCATTGACAACTCCCTTGAAGCAATGCAGCGTCTTGTCGGTGGGTATATTGAGGAGTATATGCCCTTTGATGATGAGGTCGCTTTAATCTGCAACGAGGAAGGCAAAATGAACAGCAGCTCCTTGAATAGAGCCGTCTATGACGAGCATAGTAAGGAAATGATTGAGATTATCGCCGGAGATTTCTTTATTGCGTATGCTCCTGTTGGATCGGAAAACTTTAAGAGCCTTCCGAAAGATTTGGAGAAGAAATACGCCGAGAAATTCAAATATCCTGAACGGTTTTACAAGCAAAACGGACAGATAAAAGCCTATCCGGTTAATCCGAAAAATCGTGATATGGAACGCTAAACCTTGAAGAAATCGGTAGCCCCTGTGTTAGATGTATAATCTTAGCAAGCATACTGTTTGTATCCACGAAGCGGATAAAACAGTGCAGAGCTTGTTAGGGGCTGCCCCCTAATACCCCGTAAAGAAAGGACTGATATAATGAACGGAATTCTTTTATTCATACTCGGCTGTTTCCTCGGCGGATTTCTTGGTGTGACTATGATGTGTCTGCTTCAAATCAACCGCCTGAATCATTACGAGATGAAGGATAAGGAGGAAAAGACCGCAGATGAGGAGAAGCTATGATAAACATATACGCCTGACCAAAGAGGAGCGTGATGATTGGCAGCGCAAGGCAGCTATGACTTGCTTGAATGAATCATCACTTATTCGTTTGCTGATGAAAGGTTACGCACCAAAGGAAAAGCCTGACGAGCGTTTCTTTGAAGCTATGCGAGAGTTGTCGGCTATCGGCAACAATATCAATCAGCTCGCCGCAAAAGCAAACTCACTTGGCTTTGTTGACGCTCCAATGCTCTACCGTGAAGCGGAGCGTTGGCACAAATTTCAGGCAGATATTGAGAGCGTGTTCTTACGCCCTGACAAATTGGATTTGAAATGGCAGTAACAAAGCTATGGGCGGTCAAAACCAACTTAGGGAAGGTTATTGACTACGCCAACAATCCTAATAAAACCCGCAACCCGAAATATACCGAGGAGCAGTATCAGGCACTTGCCGATGTTCTCACTTATGCAAAGGACGAGGAGAAAACCGAGAAACAATTTTTTGTTGACGGTATCAACTGCAACCCCTCAACTGCCCGTGACCAATTCATAACGACCAAAGAATACTTTGGTAAGACAGACGGTATTCAAGCCTATCACGGATATATGAGCTTCAAGGAGCAGGACATCACTCCTGAGAAAGCGCAAGAGGTTGGAATGGAGTTTGCTCGCCGAGCTTGGGGCAAGCGGTTTCAGGTGGTTGTAACTTCCCATCTTAATACTCAGCATTTGCATTGTCACTTCGTTATCAACAGTATTTCTTTTGTTGACGGCAAGCGAATGGTGGATAATGAAAAGAATTGGTTTAAGTTTAGACATATCGCCGACGCTGTTTGTAAAGAGTATGGCTTGCATTTCAATCCAAATCCCAAATTTGAGCGACCTACCAATTACTATTTTGAAAAGCTCGAAAAAGCGGGTATGCCAAACAGGTATCAACTGATCCGTGACGCTATCAACCACGCTCTTGAACACAGCAAAAGTGTAGCAGAGGTTGGTTATGCTCTGAGAGATATGGGTTACGGCTATGACTTTAACCCACGCAGGAAGTATTGGACTGTCAAGCCGCCCGGCTATACGAAGTCTATCCGTTTGAACAGAGTTGGCGACGACTACACGAGAGAAGCTATCCTCAGACGGTTACAAGAAAACAGAAGCCGTGTCGGTATGCACCGTTACACCCAACTCACAGTAGTCAGCCGTCAGTATCGACTTCCCACACGGGGAGATAAGATACGGAAAATCGGCGGCTTATACGGTCTTTATCTTTACTACTGCTATCGGCTTGGCAAGCTGCCGAGCTACCGAAAACTTAACAGCGCTCAGATTCACTTCTATTTCAAAGAGGAGTTATTGAAACTCGATGAACTGAGCGAACAGACAAGGCTGCTCGGAAAGCACGGTATTCATACCGACGAGCAGCTTTTACAATATAAGTCCTCTGTTGAGGGCGAGATTAAATCCCTTACTGCCGACAGAACAGATCTCCGAAAAATGACACGCAGAAAGATTGATGATGTTGAGCTGTCACAGACAAAGGAAAAGATTTCGCAAATCACAGAGAAGCTACGGACACTCCGTAAGGAAGTGAAACTCTGCAACAACATTGCCGAGAGGTCGGGACTGATGAAGGAACACCTCGAACAAGTGCTTGCAGAAGAAGAAAAATCCAAAGGAAAGGAGAGCCGTGAATATGACCAACGGCGGTGACGCTGCCGAAATGTTAGTCAGGCTGTACCTTGAAGGTTTTGAGGAAGTTGTCAAGCTGTCCGGCAAGGGCATTAAGGAATTAGTACCCCTGCTCGCTTCGACCTTGAAACAGGAATCAAAATCTAAGGGCAAAGCTCGGCTGACACAGATGATTAAATCAGGCAGCCCTTTGAAAGTTTTTACTTTCAAAAAGAAAGACTTGAAAAAGTTTACCGAACAGGCTAAGCGCTACGGTGTTTTATATACTGTCCTCCGTGATAAGAACAGCAAAGATCCAAACGCTACGGTTGATGTAATCGCCCGTGCGGAGGACGCTTCAAAGATTCAGCGTATCGCAGACAGGTTTGAATTCTCCAAGGTTGACAAGGCTTCCATCGTTAAGGAAGTTGAGAAGTCAAAGGAAAAGGATAAAAAGGAAACTCAGATTGAGGAACCCGTTAAATCCAAAGGAGAGATTATCGTCGAGGAAGCTATGGCAGAGCCTTCCGAAAAAAAGGAAAATGCCCACGAAAACCCCGACGCAGCCAAGGCCGACAAAAGCCCTCAGTCAAGGCAAAACTCAGGCAAACAAGATACGAACACTGATAAGGGTACTTCCAAGTCCGACGTCAAAAAGCCTTCCGTAAAGGAAAAGCTGGAACGCTATAAGGCTGAACACGCCGCAGGACAGAAGAAAGAAGCAGAGCGTAATCAGCCTAAACACATTCAGGAGAAGAAGAAAACTCCTTCAAAAACCAGACAGACCAAACACAAGCAGCCTAAGAAGAAACAGAAGGCTAAGCATTATAAATTGAAAGAGAGGTAATATCTATGACCAATGATTTTAAGGCGAGAAAAAACGGCTATCGTCAGCCGCAGCGTTCTCCCGAAGAATATAAGCAGTTTAAGAAAGAGGAAAAGGAAGCCGTCTATCAGCTTGTAGACAGCGCCGTTGCCAATGTGGTATCCTCGCCCACCGAGTTTCATAAATTTCTTGACACGCAGGCTCATATGGATAGATACTCGGCGGCAAACGCCTTGCTTATCTATAAGCAATGTCCCGAAGCTACTCAGCTCAAGGACTTTGACGGTTGGCGTGAAGAAAATGTCCGTATCAAGAAAGGCGCAAAGAGCATTTCGATTCTTGAGCCTGTTGACTACACCAGAGCCAACGGCACACAGGGCATTTCTTATAACGTCAAAAAGGTTTTCGACGTTTCACAGACAAACGGCAGACGTAAGCCTGCTCCTACGGTCAACCGTGATCCGAGAAATCTTGTTACCGTTATGATTAACACTTCGCCCGTGAACTGCGAGAGCGCCGAACAGCTTCCCAATCCCGACGCTGTTGCGTACTACGATAACAGTAAGGATACCCTTTTCATCAAGAAGGGCGTCGGCGACAGCGTAGCTCTCTTTCAGGGCGTTGCCCTAGAACTCGGCTACGCTGAGCTGTCAAGCAGAAGCGAGAGCTTCAGTCGCAAGGATATGAGCTTTCAGGCAGTATGCGTCGGCTATATGCTCTGTAAAAAGTACGGCGTTGACACCAAGAACTTTGCCGTTGACCGTGTTCCCGCTGAGTGGAAGGATAAAGAGCCGAATGATGTTCGTGCGGAGCTTTCCAAAGTCAGAACGGCTATGAGCGATATTCACTCCCGTATCTCCGACGAGCTTTATCGCCAGCAGCAGGAGCGCACGGCTGACCGTGCAAGATAAGGACGGAGGTGTTTGTTATGAAAGAGCCTATGTATCATATCGCACTCGATGATAACGAACAGAGCGCCGTCATTCAGTCCCTCAACGATTCCCGAAACGCTCGTATTGCCGAGGGCAAGCCTACGGATATTTACGACGACCTTATCCTCAAAATCGGTAATGCCCCTTATCGTAAGGTTAAGGTGATTGAGAGGGACAGGGATAATGCAAGATAGCGACAGAAAGTCAGCTATCATTCTTTCCGCAATCGGTATTGTTCCCGTAGTGTGGTTATCGCTGCTGATTGCCCCGTTTGTAAAAGGCGGCTTAACGGAAATTGTGGCGGGACTGATGAAGTCCTTTGAACACCCGTTTCAAATACAGTTTTGTGAGGACAGCTTAAATACTGTCCTCTTTTTGCTTGCCGCCTACGCAGTGGGCATAGGTATTTACTTTTCCACACGCAGGAACTACCGACGCAGAGAAGAACACGGCTCCGCTAAATGGGGCAACGCAAAAGCCGTTGATAGAAAATACCGTCAATCTCCGCCGTCTGATAATAAGCTGATGACGCAGAATGTCCGTATCGGTATCAACGCACAGAAGCACAGGCGCAACCTCAACACGTTAGTCTGCGGTGGATCGGGCGCTGGTAAAACCCGATTCTATTGTAAGCCAAACCTTATGCAATGCAATACGTCCTTTGTTATTCTCGATCCTAAAGGCGAGATACTCCGTGACACAGGCGGATTGCTTGAAGCAAAAGGCTATGATGTGCGTGTGCTCGACCTGATCTCAATGGAGAAGAGCCATTGCTACAATCCGTTTGTCTATCTCCGTGATGACAACGATATTCAGCGATTGGTAACTAACCTTTTCAAATCCACCACACCGAAAGGCTCGCAGTCCAATGATCCCTTTTGGGACACGGCTGCTTCAATGTTGCTCCTTGCGTTAGTATTCTATTTGCACTACGAAGCACCGGAGGAAGAACAGAACTTCGCTATGGTTATGGAAATGCTAAGAGCCGCAGAAATTGAGGACGAGGAAAGCAACGTCCCCTCGCCCCTCGATAATCTGTTCAATGATTTGGAATTTGAGAATCCCGACCATATCGCACTCAAATACTATCATTCCTATCACTCAGGCTCAGCTAAAACATTAAAGTCAATACAGATTACACTTGCCGCAAGACTTGAAAAGTTTAACCTTGAAAGCCTTGCGGCTTTGACTTCTACGGACGAGCTGGACTTACCCTCTATGGGTGAGAAGAAGGTCGCCCTGTTTGCGCTGATACCTGATAACGATTCATCATTCAATTTTTTGGTATCTATCCTATACACACAGTTATTCCAACAGCTTTTTTATTCTGCCGACCACATACACGGCGGAGCGCTCCCCGTTCCCGTCCATTTTCTGATGGACGAGTTTGCGAATGTTTCGCTCCCCGATGATTTCGATAAAATACTCTCGGTTATGCGCTCCCGTGCCGTTTCGTTCAGCATTATCTTACAGAACTTGGCACAGCTCAAGGCGCTGTTTGAAAAGCAATGGGAAAGCATCGTCGGTAACTGCGACGAGTTTCTATATCTTGGCGGCAACGAACAGAGTACGCACAAGTATGTGTCTGAGCTACTCGGCAAGGAAACGATTGATACCAATACCTACGGCAAAAGCACAGGTCATAGCGGCAGCTATTCTACCAACTATCAGATAAGCGGCAGAGAGCTGATGACACCTGATGAGGTCAGGTTACTTGATAACCAATACGCTATCCTCTTTATCCGAGGTGAGCGACCGATAAAGGACTTCAAGTTTGACATCTTGAAGCACCCTAATGTCAGCTTGACGGCTGACGGTAAAGCCGATGTTTACAGACACGGCGAAGTCAAAGATGATATTGCCACCATTACTGTTGGCATAGTTGTCGATGAAAAGCAGATTGAAGATATACCTATATCTGATACGAGCTTTGAGTTATTGTCCGAGGAGGACTTGCAAATTCAATTTAATCTTATACAGGAGGATAAAAATAATGAGATTATTTAACAACCATTCAAATACAAACAGACTGCCGATGAAGGGTAAGGTCAAGAGAGGTTTTTGTACCTACTGCGCCGTCGTTATTGCGGTAATGCTCATTGTGAGCTGTTTCACCGTAACGGCTTTTGCTGCTGACGGCAATGGAGCTTTAACCGCAGTCAATAATCTTTCCACCTTCATCTTCGGTCTTATCCGTGCGATTGGTCTTATTCTGACAGGCTTCGGCGTTGTGCAGATTGGTCTTTCGCTCAAATCACACGATCCGTCACAGAGAGCTAACGGTTTTCTTACCCTTGCGGGCGGTGTCATCATCACCTTCGCAAAGGAAATCCTCAACCTCATTATCGGCTCTTAAACAGAACGAGGGGTATGACTGCTTCACGGCCATACCCCGAAAAAATTAAGGAGGTGCTTAAATGTCCGATAATTGGGTTGTAGGTAATCTACAAAACGCACTCGACACTTGGAATGCCAAAGTTACCGAGTTGTGGAATCTGATCCTTACCTCCCCACAAAACTTTAAGGGCGGCGGTATCTGGACGGCAATCACCAATGTCAACACCGCAATGCAAGCTCTCGGAACAGGCTTATTAGTCCTGTTCTTTGTAATAGGCGTAGTTAAAACGTGCGGCAGCTTTACGGACTTAAAAAAACCCGAACACGCTGTAAAGCTCTTTGTCAGATTCATCTTGGCAAAGGCGGTCATCACTCAGGGAATGGAGTTAATGACAACTTTGTTTGGAATCGTGCAAAGCGGTATCGCTTCAATTATGACAGCCGCAGGCGTTTCATCAGCAACGGACACCGTATTGCCGGACGACTTGGTATCCGCTATCGAAAACTGCGGATTTTGGGAGAGTATTCCCTTGTGGGCGGTCACGCTTATCGGCGGACTGTTCATCACCATAATGTCCTTCATTATGATTATGAGCGTGTACGGCAGATTCTTCAAGCTCTATATGTACACGGCTATCGCTCCTATTCCGCTTTCGACCTTTGCGGGTGAGCCTACGCAGAACGTCGGCAAGAGCTTTCTCAAAAGCTATTGCGCCGTCTGTTTGGAAGGTGCGGTTATCGTATTAGCCTGCATTATTTTCTCACTGTTTGTATCTTCGCCGCCTGTTGTGGCTGCGGACGCACCGCCTGTCACAATGGTATGGGCGTACATCGGTGAGCTTGTATTCAATATGCTGGTACTCGTCGGCACGGTTAAGATGTCTGATCGTATTATCCGTGAGATGATGGGACTGTAAGCTATGAAGAACAACACAAAGATATATAACAAATTTGAGGGCTATACCCTTGAAGATTGTAATTGCAAATACTGCTTATATTTCGGCGGCAGACGCAGAGGTAAAGTGAAATGCCTTGCGGGAGAATGTGTTTGCAAAGAGGAAATTGAAGCTGCCCGCCGGAAAGAAAGGAGATTTACGCTTAATGGAAGTTAAGATTAACAGAGAAATCCGTAACTATACAGAAGCAGTATTCTTTGGTCTGTCACTTAGACAGATCATTTTTTCTGTCTGTGCGCTTGCGGTTTCGGTTGGCGTGTTCTTTCTGTTGAAGCCTACGCTTGGTACAGAAACCACATCTTGGATTTGCATTATCGCAGCAGCTCCGTTTGCGGCGCTGGGCTTTGTCAAATACAACGGAATGACCGCCGAGAAATTCATTGTCGCTTGGGTGAAATCCGAATTTCTTACCCCTAAAAAGCTGACATTCAAATCAACGAATACCTACTACGAGCTGATGAAGCCCGTAATTGAACAAAAGGAAAAGGAGGCTATGAAAGCCAATGATTAAAACACTCAGACAAATTGGTAAACAGGATAGGCAGAAATTTGTTGTGCCGAAGGGCGTTCAGGACGTTATACCGATCACCGCTATTTACGATGACGGTATTTTCCAGATCGGCAAGGACAAGTTTACCAAGACCTTCAAATTTACCGATATTAACTACGCCGTCGCTTCCCGTGAGGATAAGGAAGAAATGTTCCTTGAATACTCCGAGTTGCTCAACAGCTTTGACAGCGGAGCGACGACCAAGATTACCATTAACAACCGCAGGCTTAACCGCCTTGACTTTGAGAAGTCAATCCTCATACCGCTCAAGGGCGATTACCTTGACGAATATCGCAAGGAATACAATCAAATGCTGCTCGACAAGGCGACGGGCGCAAATTCGATGGTTCAGGACAAGTATATCACAGTATCTGTCTGCAAGAAGAATATCGAGGATGCCCGCACTTATTTCAGCCGTGTCGGTAATGATATGATTACCCATCTCAGTAAGCTCGGCAGTAAGTGTACGGAGCTTGATGTTGAGGAGCGCCTTCGTATCTTCCACGATTTCTATCGTGTCGGCGAGGAAAGCAGCTATCACTTTGACATCAAGGAGAACCGCAAGAAAGGACACAACTTCAAGGACTATATCTGTCCCGATTCTATGGAGTTTGAAAAGGACTATTTCAAGATTGGCGACAGATACGGCAGAGTGCTCTTTATGCGTGAGTATGCGTCCTACATCAAGGACAGTATGATTTCCGAGATTACCGAGCTTAACCGTAATCTGATGTTGTCAATCGACGTTATCCCTGTTCCGACTGATGAAGCCGTGAGAGAAGCAGAGAGCCGCTTGCTCGGCGTTGAAACCAATATTACGAATTGGCAGCGCCGTCAGAATTCCAACAACAACTTCTCTGCTACCGTTCCCTATGATATGGAACAGCAGAAGAAGGAAATGAAAGAGTTTCTCGATGACCTGACTACCCGTGACCAGCGTATGATGTTCGCCGTGCTGACGATGGTACACACTGCGGATACAAAGGAACAGCTTGACAACGACACCGAAGCTATCCTGACTACGGCGAGAAAACACCTTTGTCAGTTTTCTACCCTGAAATTTCAGCAGATGGACGGTCTGAATACCGCAATGCCTTTCGGTGTTCGCAAGATCGACAGCTTCCGTACATTGACTACCGAATCGCTGTCCGTCCTTATGCCGTTCCGTGTGCAGGACGTATTCCACGAAAACGGTATCTATTACGGTCAGAACGTCATTTCTAAAAATATGATTATCGCTGACCGCAGACAGCTCCTTAACGGTAACGCCTTCGTCCTCGGTGTATCCGGCGGTGGTAAATCGTTCTTCGCAAAGGGCGATATTGTTAATATCATTCTCGCAACGGGTGCAGATGTTATTATCGTAGATCCTGAGCGTGAGTACGGAGCACTTGTCAATGCTCTCGGCGGCGAGGTCATCAATATCTCAGCTACCTCTAAAAACCATATCAACGCTATGGATATGTCCGAGGAGTACGGCGACGGCGCTAACCCTGTTATACTCAAATCCGAGTTTATTATGTCCCTCTGCGAACAGTTTGTACCCCTCGGCGCAAAGGAGAAGTCCATTATTGACCGTTGTACCGCCAATGTGTATCGTGGCTATCAGCAGAGAAACTACACAGGCAAAGTGCCGACCTTAAAGGACTTCCGTGAAGAACTGCTCAGACAGGAGGAGCCGGAAGCGCAGAGTATTGCACTTGCGATTGAGTTGTTTACGGACGGCTCGCTGAATACGTTTGCAAAGCAGACAAACGTTGATACTGACAACCGCCTTATCTGCTACGATATTCTTGACCTCGGCAAGCAGCTTATGTCAATCGGTATGCTTGTCGTAATGGACAGTATTCTCAACCGTATCACGCAGAACAGAGCGAAGGGTAAGGCAACATTCATCTTTATTGATGAAATCTACCTCCTGTTCCAGCATGAGTATTCCGCAAACTTCCTCTTTACTCTTTGGAAGCGTGTCCGTAAGTACGGCGCATTTGCGACAGGTATTACTCAGAATGTTGATGACCTGCTCCAGAGCCACACAGCCCGTACAATGCTTGCAAACTCTGAATTTATCGTAATGCTCAATCAGGCTTCCACCGACAGAGAGGAGCTTGCACGTCTGCTTAACATTTCCGATTTACAGCTTTCATATATCACGAATGTTGACGCAGGACACGGCTTGATTAAGGTCGGCAGCTCCCTTGTACCGTTCGCAAATAAATTCCCCAAGAACACCAAGCTCTACAAGCTGATGACAACCAAACCGGGCGAAGGCACGGCAGCATAAAGAAAGGACGACCATTATGAAAAAGAAAATCCTTATTATCGGTCTTGCGATGCTGATTGCCGTCTGCGGCGTTAGCACCTTTTTCCACGTCAAGAACAAGGTGGAATCCGACAACAACAAGAAGATGTATGAATCCGTAGCCGAAGAAGTTTCGGCTACGGAGGAAAGCGCAACGCCTACACCGACCAAAGCACCCGTCAATCCTTATACGGATAACACAACGGTTAGCGGCGGTAGTGTAAACGGCGGCGCAAGCGGCGGAAGCTCTGAGAGCTATACCACCAATATGAATCCCAGCGCTAACCCTGATATGGTAGGTTGGATTAAGATTAACGATACTGTCATTAACTATCCCGTAATGCAGACAAAGAAGATCCCTGACTACTATCTCAATCACGATTTCTACAAGAATGAATCCGTGTACGGCTGTCCGTATGTTCAGGCAAATTGTGAAGTTGACGCTCCATCAGACAATGTAATCATTTACGCTCACCATATGAACGACGGCTTTATGTTTGCAGGGCTTGAGAATTATCGTAGCAAAGATTATTGGTCATCCCATAAGACAATCAGCTTCGATACGCTGAACAAAAAAGCGAACTATGATATTCTCGCCGTGTTCGCCGTCCCCGTTGACGAGAGCAATAAGAACACATTTAAGTTTTATGAATTTGTCAACGCTTATGATTCCGAGCATTACAGCAGCTTTATCAGCAAATGCAAAGCGTTGTCGTTCTACGAAACAGGCATTTCAGCTAAACAGGGTGACAAGCTTCTGACGCTCGCTACCTGCGAATACACAAATAACAACGGCAGACTTGTTGTCGTAGCAAAGCGTACAACCAGATAAGGCGGTGAAATTATGCTGCCACGAATGAACATACAGCAACGCCGCCAAGCTAATAAACTGATAAAGCACTTATGCGCTAACTATCAGGACGGAAACTGTCTGCTTCTCGACGACGATGAGCCGTGCGTTTGCGTACAGAGTATTTCCTACTCTCTGTGCTGCAACTATTTTCGGGCAGCAGTTTTACCAACTGAGCCGACGCTTGAAGCGGAGATACTCAGTCTGGCGAATATCTGTTATTGTCAGGATTGTAAAAAGCCTTTCGTGCCAAAGAGCAAGCGGAACAATCAGAAATTCTGTACCGCTTGCGCTAAAAGACGGCACAGAAAATCAAAGGCTGAAAGCATTGCAAAAGTACGGCAGAAATGTAGACAAAGTTAGCTTGAAAAAGTCAGTGTTTATGCGGTTTTTTAAGTGCAGTATCAGAGGGGTAAGGGTAATGATGCCTTTACCCCTGATTTTACTATATTAGCCCATTAAAAGCGTTTTAAACGATAGACAAACATTTACTGATATGGTATAATCGTTGTAGAATAAATCGGATTTTTTTGCAGAATAACATATACAAAGTAGGCGCTTAAAATGATTGTGTACGAGAATATAGAAAAAGCATTAGAGGCAATAAAACATACTTCACTTACAAAGGGCTCTCCAATTTATTATCGAGGGCAAAATAAAGACTATCACATAACATCATCTCTGCATAGACTCACATCCGACATAGATATAGAAAATGAAGCAATAAAAACAAACGCATTTATTCAATGGATAAAAAAGCGAAACACATTACTCCCTAGTGCGGTAGCTGTCAATGATTTATTGCATGGAACTGATCTCATTTATTGGGCAATTGCACAGCATTATGGCTACAAGACAGATCTTATTGATTTCACTACAAATTTAGAAACTGCAACAGCTTTCTCCTTATTAGGTAGGAGAGTAGGAAATAATGGTGTCATATATTGTTTATGGGAAGATGATGTTCAAGATATTATTAATCTTTATCTCTACGCAAATAGTTCTTTTGATCCAAAAAGCCAAGAACTTCTTGAATCAGTGAATTATAATCCTTTCTTCACATTTAAAATGGATGAATTGTCCCGAATTACTAATCAGCACGGCTTGTTCCTTTGGGACTTAAACTCTATTATTTCTTCCTACTGGAATCAATATGTAATGAACAATGAGCAATGGGTTGATACCCATTGTTATATCTTTCATCAGACAGACACTAACATTGATACAAGTGTTTTACGAGCAGTATACCCAGAGCCTAATTATGTTGAATTAATAATAGATCAATATGTCCAAGTTGAAAACCATTACTCTTTCTATAAGAACTATGGAGAACTGCTTAACTCTCTTGAAAAAGTTGACCCTCTCTCAACAAATTCTTTGTTAAACCATTTTGTAGAAAATGATTATTCTGTATTACATAGAGTTTTCTATCACGAGGAAAACTTGTTTTATCCTCATGACGGAATAGAGACACTCTCAATTGATATTGATTTTTCTTTCATAACTCAGCTAGAAGATAATTCGATGGCACTCAGTTTTATTAATTCTTGGCTTCAGCATCTCGATGAAAATAAATATTATGTTTATACAAGCAAGAATCCGATTGTTAAACTATATTCCGAGTTAATCAATGAAGTTCTGTCTTTAAAGGGTGTTTTTCCTGCTTTCTTTGCCGAAGGGCTGAGCGCTATCTTACAGAAAGTGATTTCAATTTTGGGTAGTTTGCTGATTATTGCAAATAAGAATTCTCCACAATCCTTCGCTAATGCCTGTGCATTACTAAATAAATATCAATTTAATTTAAATGATACTAGTTGCAGTATTGAGCAAATATTGGATGTTGTGAGAGAACAAGTATGTCTCAATGATCTTGCTACTGACATATGGGGCGACGAGTGTGTGTTTTTTAAGATAATTGGAAATAATAACACTACGTCTTTTGGAGTAATTCCAATGCGATTTATTAATGATCTATCTCGTGATTATAGAAAGCATCAGTTTATAGAATTGCAATCACTATTTGAACGAGGTCTCCTCTCTGCAACTCAAATAGCAATTTCGCAATCAGGGGAATTATATCGCATTTCAAAGGATAAAGAGTCATTAACTTTAAAAGATTTATTCAACTACGTTTCCACACCGTCAGTTTTATTCGATTCCAGAGATATGCTTAGCATAATGCTCCATTGTTTTATTCCGTGGCAAATCGTAATGTGTCCCAAACGAACAAGACTTTATAATCCGTTGGAGTACAAAGAAATACGATTAATGGAAAGTGAAAACATTCCAAATTCTAAAATACATTATTGGGGAGGTGCATATATTTTCCTCTCTGATAAGAATGAAAAGAATGGATAATTAACCTCAATAACAATATACAAAGAATAAGAATGCTGACACACGGTTCTGCCAAGATTCATGGAATCTGTTATAGATAATAATCACAATTTAAACAACTAAATAAACTGTCAAAGCTCTGATTGGAGAAATCCGGTCAGAGTTTTTCTTTACACAATTTTAGAAGGGAGGTTAAAAATTGGCTGATATTAAGACAAGAGATACGGTCAAAGGTACAATCCGAACTCTTGATAAGGGACGGATTGTCGCCAGCCGTATGAAACAAGCCTATATTCAGACAAAGGACAAAGCCGAGCATTCCGTTGAAGCCGAGGAGCATAACGAAACAGAGTACGCTTCTGATCGTATGGAATCCGGTACAAAGCGAGTGGTGGAAGAAACTGTACACCAAACGAAGAAAGCCGTCAACAAAGGCGCTGAGAAGGTCAAAGACAAGGTTGAGCGAAAAATAGAGGACAGAGTAAAAAAGAAGGTTGAAAACAAGGCTGAGAACACCGCAAAAGATACGGTAAAAAATTCAGCAGAGCGAGCTTCTAAAAACGCTGCTAAGAAATCCGCAGAGAAATCTATCCGGGCAACCAACAGCGCAGGACGTAAAAGTATTCGCACCGTTGAGAAAACATCGGCAAAGACTGTTAAGCAATCTGCCCGATCTACGGGCAAGGCAACCGTTAAGACGGCTCAGAAAGGCACAGTCAAAACCGTCAAGACTTCCATTAAAACAGCAGAGAAAACATCGAAGGCGGCTATTAAGACTACGAAGCAAGCAGCAAAAGCAGCAGAAAAATCAGCGAAGACGGCGGCTAAGGCGGCTCAAAAGGCAGCCAAAGCCGCACAGCAGGCGGCAAAGTTAGCGGCGAAAGCAACTAAAGCGGCAATCCAGCTTTTGATTAAAATTATCAAGGCTATTATAGCGGCTATGCAAAAACTGATTTCTGCAATCATTGCCGGAGGTTGGGTATCTTTGCTCGTGATCCTGATAATTTGTATGATTGCTCTTTTATGTTGGAGTGTGTACGGCTTATTCGCTTCCGCTAACGCAAATGAAGGCGAATACACTATGCACAACATTATTACTCGTATCAATAATGAGTTTAACGATAAGATTACAGATATTAAGACCGATAACCCACACGATAAACTCGTTATGTCCGGCTCAAAAGCAGAGTGGCGGGAAGTCCTTGCTATTTATGCTGTTGCTTACAATATGACGGATACGCACCCCGCCAATCCGGATGAAGTACAGGTAGTAACTCTTGATGAAAGCAAGGAAGAATATATACGCAATCTCTTTTGGGAGATCAATAAGATTGACCACAGAATAGAAACGTACACCGAAACTGAACAGGTCGAGGAAAAACAAAAAGGCGGCAAGGTTAAGAAGGTCAATAAGCAAGTCCAAAAGAAAGCCCTTTATATAACCGTTTCTCACGTTGACCTTGAAACGATGATGAACAATAAAGGTTTTACTGCTGAACAGAAGAAAATGTGTCGGCAGTTGTTATCTGATGAGAACAACGACCTATGGCGTGAACTTCTAAACGGAGTAACAAGCTCGAACAGCGATATTGTACTGATAGCACAGGAGCAGCTTGGAAACGTTGGCGGAAAGCCTTATTGGAGCTGGTACGGTTTCAGCTCTCGTGTTGAATGGTGCTGTTGCTTTGTATCTTGGTGTGCGAATGAGTGCGGGTATATTGAGAGCGGTACTATTCCAAAGTATTCTGTTGTTGATGATGGAGTTGTATGGTTTAAGAACAAAGACCAATGGCTTGATGGCTCAGAAGAACCTGAACCGGGTATGATAATCTTCTTTGATTGGGCAGACGACGGACTTGATGGCGGTGGCGATCACACGGGTATCGTTGAAAAAGTTGAGGGCGGCACAGTTTATACAATCGAAGGCAACAGCGGAGATAAGGTTTGCGAGAATCAGTACAGCATTGGCAACAAAGAAATTTTGGGATATGGTTTCTACTCAGGTAACAATACCGTTGCGACAGGTGATACAGCGCAGCAAGTGTGGACGTATCTTAAAAGCTATGGCTACTCAGACAGCGTTGCCGCAGGTATTATCGGAAATATGATGCGTGAATGCGGCGGCGATACACTTAATCTCGATTGGAACATCGTCGGACACTACAACGGTGATGAATTCTATGGCTTGTGCCAATGGTGTCTAAGATATACTCCTACGGGATTCAAAGGCTCTAATGTTAAAGAACAGTGTGAGTATCTGCAAAAGACGATAAAATCCGAATTTGCAAACTACGGAGGGAACTATAATGGAATTACTTATAACGAATTTCTTAAATCCAATACCCGAACGGCAGCGATAGCCTTTGAGCGTGTATATGAGCGTTGCGGAGATTACTCTTTCGAGGATTCTCGCAGAGCAGACAACGCAGAAAAGGCATATAACAAATTCCATAAATAAGAACGGCGGCAGTCCATTACGGGCTGTCGCCTATTTTTTATTTCAGTTTTTTGTGAAAATCCGTGTACTTAATTGTGACCGAGTGTTATAATAGAGCAGAGGTGATACACTTTGACTGAAAACGAGATAAAAATGCACTGATGCTATTTTACGGGACACAGACCCGAAAAGCTATTCTTAGTTGATAGAGAAATAATCAAAGAATTATAGCGTGAAATCAAAGCAGCCATTGAACGAGGATACACAACTTTTATATTGGGAATGGCAAGAGGTGTTGATATTTGGGCTGCGGAGATTGTATTAAATCTCCGAAAAAAGAATAAGGATCTACACTTAATCTGCGCTTCCCCATACGAGGAATTTGAAGCACGTTGGTCGCAAGATTGCCAAAAGCGATATATGAAGATTATTAAGAAGGCTGACTATGTAAAGTATGTATCACCTGAATATAGTCCGGCTTGTTTTCAGATTCGCAATGAGTATATGGTTAATCATAGTAATCTTCTGATAACAGTTTATAATGGTGAAGCTGGTGGAACACGCAACACACTTAAATATGCTAAGAATAGAGATGTTGAAATTGTTGTTATAGAAGGATAGTTGTTTACTTAGCAGGATACTTACTGACCATAATTTCAAGAAACAGAAGGAAGCTCAATAAATTTGCGGGCTTCCTTTTCTTTTTTTATAATTAACAAAAGAGTAATTGAATATCATACATTTTTATGATAAAATATAAATAAATATAGCCAAAATTAGCTTTAGTTTTGTTGAACATAACAGAATCATAACGAGGTATTTGATTTATGGATTTTGAAAAGGCTAAGTCTTTATCTATTGAAAGATTAAAAACGATATATAAATATCATCTTGAAGCGCAAGGGCTTGGGCGTAATACAGTTGGTACCGTTATTGGTGATACTTTCTATCTGTGGAATAACGTTAATGAAAATGTATTTTGGGAAACTGTAACAGCAGATGATTTTGAAGGAAAAGCAAGAGTTGAGTTATTTAATGCGTTAACTCAAAATTCATCGGGTAATGTTACAAGTCTTATTAGCGGTTATGTTTCTAAATTACGTAAATTCCGAGAGTTTATTCTTTCTTTCGATGAGCTTTATGATGAAGTAGATGATTATACTGCAATAAAGGATTTTTTACTTGATATTGATTGCCTTGAGCCTTTGACAAAATGGACAAGTCAATTCAATCTTTTTGATGTTCTAAAAATCACACGAGTTGAGATTAGACACAGTAATATGTTGTCTTGGTTATTAAATCCTAATGAAAATCACGGACTTAATGATAGCGTTTTGCGTGGCTTCATTCAATTTGCGGTTACTTATTTTTCAGATGAAACCGAAATATTTGATACGTTGTTAATGGATCTTCACGATTTTGTTATTCAAAGAGAGTGGCATAATATTGATATACTCTCTGTTTCTGCAGATGAGAAGTTTGTTTTATGTATTGAGAATAAAATAGATTCAAAAGAGCATAGTAACCAATTAAACAGATATAGAAAAATAATTGAAGAAACATATCCGACTTACAAGGTTGTCTATATTTATTTGTCACCTGATGGAACTGAATCAAGTGAACCAGAGAATTGGTATTCAATGAGTTATTCAGATGTTCTCCAAATCATTGAAAAGGCTTGCAATTCAACAAAACTTCTACCAGACACAGAACTACTTATTAAGAATTATATAGATACAATTAGGAGGGATATTGTGGGTGACGAAAACCTCGCACGAGTTTGTGCTGAAATATACGCAAAGCATCAAAAAGCATTAGACTTAATATTTGAAAACCGTCCAGATCGGGCTTCTGAATTAGCTTCTATTTTTAGAAAATGGGCACAAATAATGAATGATAAAGGTGAGATTATATTTTCACCTGAAAAAAGCGTGAAATCATATACAAGATTTAAAACTCAAACAATGTCAAGGTTTTTACCTGATGTTGAAGGATTAAGAAGTGGTTGGAATACTCCAAACTTTTATTTCTACGAGATAAGAAATAATGGGAATGACTTCTTTATTCAATTAGCACTTAGTTCTCGGAACATACCTGATGATTTAAGGAAAGTATGTGAACAAATAAATAAGTATTTCCCAGCACGTACAAAGAAAGTGGATTGGCAATGGAGAACCCCATTTTCTACTAAACATATAAAAGTTGAAGAAGAATTCTCCGAAGAATACATATGTGAACAATTAAACAGACTGTTTGAAAATGTCAAAAAGTTTGAATTAAAACTAACTGAATCACTCGACAAGGATATAGAATAATTCCAACTTTTTTGATGTCTGATAGAGCACAGTCCGTTTTATGGGACAATGAATTTTGTATAATGGCATTAAGAGGTACCTAAATTGCCAAAGTGAAGTTCGGATTTTTAGGGTAAAAAAAGAGAAATACCCGAAGTTCACCTTGACAAAAAGGAATAGTATATATAGATATTTCAAGATTTTCAGAGCCTGAGGAAGCCGCCACCAATGAAGTTGGCATGACCTTGACGGGTTGTTGATGAAAATGCTACAATGCGTGTTTCGAAGGCGAAAAATAAACAGATATTTCTGAGTTTCCGTCGCCTTCGGTGAAAAAAGCAAAGCCCAGTCTGTTACCGCAGGACGAAATTGCCGCAGGCACGGCGGAAAGAATAAAGCGCACGGCAGACTTTTCAGCGACCGAAGAAAAGATTACGGGAATCCGATCCATTCTCCGTTTCTTTGATACACTCTCGAATGATTTGATTGACGCTCACGGTAAACTGATAAAATTCTGTGAGCATATTGACGAGGTTGAACGACTTGACGAGGCGCATTTATTACCGTTAGCACTGGAGATTTTCGGTGAACATCATTTTACGCAAAGCGGCAAATATATTGCCGTTAAGAAGAATACCAAAAGCGTAAACGCAACACTTGCCAAACGGCTCAGTTTTGATAGTTATTTCAGCCTTATCCTGACCGACTTTTTTGAAGGCTTGCACTACGGGCATTATCCACGCAGGTGTGAGATCTGTGGAAAGTATTTCCTTAAGCAGAGCGCAAGGCGGCAAAAATACTGTTCTTACGGCATTGCGCCGGAATTATATAGGGGCAATAAAATCTCCTGCCGTAAATACGCCGCTGTGCTAAACCGCAAAGAAAAAGCGGAGAATGACCCGATAGCGGCAGTATATAACCGCCGCTGTGCCGCTATCCGCACCGAGTATGGCAGAGGAACAATTAAAACAGAATTTGCCGAAACCGCAAAGCGGCTCGCCAAGGAGCATAAACTGCGGGCACAGAAGGATGACAGATACGCAAAAGAGGAATACAGAAAAGCTATGAGCCGTGAGGTGCTGTATGCCGAAACGGACAGAAAGATGAAATGAGAAAGGATGTGTGCCGGTGAAAAACGAAAAGTGGACAGAAGATTTGTATTTATTCCGTATGAAACCGGCACCGCCGAAGAAAGACGATTTACAGGAATATATTGCTTTATACTGCCCTGAAAAGGACGAAAAGTATCTCAACAGTTTTTTCATTATTACGAGCCAAGGATAAACACAATCATTATGCAAACCGTGCTGGAAAACGCTATGCAATGGCACTTCGCCGATTTGAAACAGGCGTATATTTTCGGTATCTACAAGGCGCTGCAGAAATACGATATTTCTACAGGCGTTCCCTTTCTCATTTTCAAAGAGCATTATGTAAAAAACGAAATCGACAAATACATCAGTACCATGCGGACGGGCTATTCCGTACAAAGTGTGGACGAATACCGAACGCTCAGAAAGGCAATGGCGCTGTATGCAAAATATGAGTATAAGTTTGATGATGAAACGATAACCATAATCGCCGCCGAAATCGGGAAAAGCGTCAAAGACACCAAAGAGATCATCCGTGCCGGAATTGACAGCACACACTATACCGATTTTTACCGTAAATACGCCGACAAGGACGGTAAAAGCACGTCAGAGGATGTGACAACCGATACAACTGCAAATCCTGAAAGGTTATTTTTCAAACAGTGGCAGGCAGAAATGCTGTTTGCTGCTTACAAAACACTTGATTACCGTGAGCGTAGTATGGTTGCCGATCATCTCGGCTTTTGCCCGGAATGTTACGGTATTTATGAGCTGGGCAAAGATGAAAACGGCCATTCGGTCAAGCTGCTCCGCAAACGGAAAGCTTACATAGACCTTGCCGCTGAGCATATGCTATCTTCGCCCGATACCGCTTTTCAGATTGTAAACAGCGCATACGAGAAAATTCTGATTAGCTTGCGATTGATGAGTACATCCACATTGTGGAACTGCGGCTAAAATCTGCTGACAATAACTCAGTCACCTATGAATACTGTGCCGATCATAACAATGACTGGGACAAAATCCACTATACCTTCGGCGAAGACGATTACGATGTTGTTCGATATATCTATGCCGACAGAAAGGGCGATTTCTTCTTCGCCACCGCAGGAGAATGGATTATGCACAATACCGGTAGAAAGCACATACCGAGATATATGTTTGTATCTTTGTAACCGCATAAAATGAAACAGCCCCGATGAGACAGACAAAAATCTGAAACTCATCAGGGCTGTTTGTGTTTTGTTTATGGTATGACAGAAAATCGCAATATTTTGTGAAACAATAACAAAATATAGATAAATTCTCTTGTGTTTGCAATGTAAATATAGTATAATAAATACAATAAAGTAAATACTACTTGCGAGGTGTGGAAAGATGTCTTTAACGGTCAGTTACAACAAGCTTTGGAAGCTGCTTGTCGATAAGAAAATGAGCAAAGCAGATCTTCGCAGGGCTGTGGAGATTTCTCCGAACACAATGACAAAGCTTCGTCGTGATGAAGAAGTGTCGATATCTGTTCTGAAAAGAATCTGCGAGTATCTGGAGTGTAATATCGGGGATATCTGCGATTTTATTCCGGCTTCAAAATCGGAGGTGAACTCCTGATGACAGAACAGCTTTTGCTGGAATGTGAGCAATTTATCCGAAACGGCGGCATCCTTACCGGTTCATCCTTTGGGAGGATAGAAATACCCTTCTGCAAGATGATGGATATCGATACCGATGACGCAGAACAGTATTTACAGCAACACAGGGAGAATACTTTCGCGGAGCAGATGTTTGCCTTTATTGATCGTACCGGTCAGAAAGACAGTGACATCTATAAAAAGGCATTGATTGACCGCCGATTGTTTTCCAAGATACGGTCGAACAAAAAATACATACCTGCCAAGAGAACGGTAATCGCTTTGTGTCTTGCATTGGAATTATCAAGAGAGGATGCAGATAAACTTCTTTCCTCTGCCGGATACAGCTTATCCCGTGCCGACGATTTTGATCTTGTGATTGCCTTTTGCATTGAAAAGAAAATATTTAATTTCTTTGACATTAACGAGGCGCTTTTTCATTTCGGATTTGAACCGTTCTGAAAAAAACGAAAGCCGCCGTCGGGAAACGGCAGCCGAGTATCATTTTGAGTCCGCGGATTTATCATCCGATGTGTTCAGGTTATCGAGCGCATATTGAAGGCATTGCACAACGATTTTATTCATGGAAGTGTTGTACTCGCCGGCAAGGCGGTCAAGCTGCTCCACAATATTTACGGGAATGCGGAATGTTTTATTGACGGATTCAAAACCCTTTTCAAGCTCAAGCATGATAAATCTCACCTCTCTGCATATTATTATGCACTATATTCAGAAATAAATATACAAGCAGTTTATCTTGCAAAGTTCTTGCAGATAGTGCCGAAAAAATGTATAATGATACTTGGAGAAGTGTGACTATCACTGAGTTTCAAAAAATGTCGCCGCTGCGGCGACCAAATTACAGACGGAATAGTTTAAAATGGATTTCAAAACAGGAGGCGGCATTGCTATGGGAAAACCAAAGAAATTAAGAAAGCTGATCAAAGCGGCGAAAATGGGAAAGCCCTGCGCTATGTACCGACTTGGTATTTGCTTTGAAACAGGAACGATGACTGAGAAAAATACGGAAAAAGCCGCACAGTGGATTTCCGCCGCTGCCGAATCGGGTTATGCTCCGGCGCTTGAATGGATAAATGATTACTCTTTTGACGATAATGCCTTGATTCAGGCGGAAAGCTGAGGGACTATATGAAACGGCTGAAATATAACGATATCCTCGATAAAGTAGACCTTTATGAGGGGCTTGAAAAAAGCACGCTGACAATACGACTTGAGGGAAATATCTGTGAGGACTGTCCGTCCGATATGCACAGATATGATATCTCTCTCCCTGCCGAAGTCGGCAGTTACTCGGTTGATTTTACTTGCTACGCACCGAAACACAAATATGAGCTGATTATAAAAAGTGTTAACGAAAGCAGCATCGATATTACATTTAACAGAAATAACTACACCATACACGAAGGAATTAACTTTCTTTTTGACATAAGGAAGTCTCAGGCGTCATACGACGGCCCGTGGTTTACGGGCGTGGATGAATTGAAGGCTGTATGGGTGAAATAAGATATAGTGAGGTGGCGACGTGAACGGTATTAAACTGAAAATATCAAAACCAAAGGATAAGCTTCCCGCAGGTTCAAGTAAGCTGTTTGGCAATCCCGATGTGTGGGACGGCTTTGAATGGCCGTATATCGAGGAAAAAGACGAAAAGTACGACTTAACCTTTATGTGTCAGATTAACTGCGCCGATGCGGCTGCTTTTGATAAAAAGGAATTGTTTCCCAAAACGGGAATCCTATATTTCTTTTACGATCTTGATACAATGCCCGAATCACCGGACGAAAAATCGGCACGGGTGCTGTGGTATAACGGCGATATGTCCGTTCTGCACGAAATGATACTGACCGATGAGGATGGCAACAGTCTGGCTTTTTCGGAGCAGAGAATCGATTTTGATGTGGCAGATGCGGATGAAAAATCATCTCATCTTCTGCTGGGAGAGATGACGCAAAGCTGTGATTTTATAAAAGGCTGCCTGCCGCTGCTTCGTATCGGTTCGTTTGAAACGGAGGATGCGGAGATCCGCTTTAAGGGTAACGGTTGGCTGTGCTTTTATATTGAAGAAGAAAAACTTGGGGCGCACGACTTTTCCGAAGTGAAAGCGGCGCAAATATAACGGGAGGAGCTTTACTATGGGACTGTTTAACAAAATGACTTTTTGGGATGCCCTGCAACTTTTAGACTGCGACTATCTTTCACCGCATCTGAAAAAGAAGATCATCAAGGCAGAATCCAATTTTACCGAGGAAGAAAAAACGGCTTGTTATATTATGTACAGCCTGCATAAGGGAGATTGTGGTCTGGCGCTGTCTTTTATCAACAGAGCAGAACATGGAGAAGAACTGATTCCGGAAATAATGATGGCTCTGTTTACGCATGTCGCTGTTCGTACCTTCAGGGCGGCTTATGAGAAGGAGCCTTCCAATCCCGACTACATTGCCTTTTTCGCTTTTGCCTATGAGATCGGCTTCTACGATTGCGAAAAAGATCATGCAAAGGCTGTCGAGTTTGCTGATCTTCTGCGCTTCACAGACGCCGACGGAGCGCTTGTTAAATACGCGCTGAAAAAGATTTTCCCGGAAGAAAACCACAACGGCAGCACAGCAGATGATAATGTCCGCAAGAATGCAATGGTGAATACGGATCCGACTTCTACCGCCGTACCTACTTCTGCAAAGGATCCTTCCGACAAATCGGCGCCGCAGGCGGAATTCAAGCGCATTGAATATGACGGCGGTGATGTTTATGAAGGCGAAACACGAAACGGTAAACGTCACGGCAAAGGCAAATACACATGGTCTGACGGATCTTTCTATGACGGCGAGTGGAAAGATGGCAAAAAAGACGGGAACGGAAAACAAAGCCATCCGGACGGTAGCTGTTATGACGGAGGATGGAAAGATGATAAAATGGACGGCTTTGGCGTTTTAGTTTATTCTAACCAAAGCCGATACGAGGGGCACTGGTCTGAGGGAAATGAAAACGGTCATGGAATGTTGACTTTTGCCAATGGCAATAGTTATGACGGCGAGTGGAAAGACGGAAACGAAAACGGTCACGGCATAAAGAAATATATAAATGTCGGTGTTTATGACGGTGAATGGAAGGACGGAGACGAAAACGGTCATGGCATAATGAAATATATAAATGGCGATGTTTATGACGGCGAATGGAAAGGCGGAAACGAAAACGGTCATGGAACGATGACTTATGCCAATGGCGATCGTTATGACGGTGAATGGAAGGACGGAGACGAAAACGGTCATGGAACGATGACTTATGCCAATGGCGATCGTTATGATGGTGAATGGAAGGACGGATACGAAAACGATCATGGAATGTTGACTTTTGCCAATGGCAATAGTTATGACGGCGATTGGGTTAACGGAGAGATGAACGGCAACGGAATATACACCTATGCTAACGGAGAAAAGTACAAAGTAACCTGCAAAGAAGATGAAATTATAAGCAAAGAGCCGTTTGAAACACCGAAAACAAGCTCTACGGTAATCCGGAGCAATCAAAAAGCCAAAACCGAATATAAGCAAATTAGATATGACAGCGGAGATGTTTATGAAGGCGAAACACAGAACGGCAAGCGTCACGGCAAAGGAAAATACACATGGGCAGACGGCGACACCTATGAGGGTGATTGGAAGGACGGCAAACGCTGCGGCCGAGGCAAGGTCATCCAATACGGCAAATCCCCGTCCGGTGAAACATATATGAAATACTCCTATGACGGAGAATGGCTTGACAGTAAGGAACACGGTCACGGCATCTGCGTCGAGGGGGATTTCGGCTGGGAGAAAATGGATAAGGTGTTTGAGGGCGAATGGGTAAACGGCAAGCGTCAGGGACGCTTCGTTTGGTATTTTACAAACTCAAAAGGCGGAAGATATATCGACTTTTACGAGGACGACAAGTGGATCGATGGCTGTATTCCGTATGACGAAAGTATAAAAACCGTTGGTGATGCGAAAAGATTCAGGGAAGCCGAAAAAAGAACTCGTGTAAGTAATGTAAAAACCGATTTTCGCTTTGCAAAACGGCTTGATATGGACATCGTTGCTTCCGTTGGATATTATGACGGCGACTATATGAATGGTGAACGCAATGGTTATGGTGAATGTGCATACGACAACGGCGATAAATATATCGGCACATGGAAAGACGGCGCTGCAAACGGCGTCGGCAGATACGCTTTTGCAAGAGGCGGCTTTTATTTCGGACAGTTTTTAAATGGAAGAGTAGACGGATACGGTGTGTACTTTGACGGCAACGACTATCATATCGGTATATTTAAAAACGGCGAGTGCGTGACCGAAAGGGATCTGGTTTTTGAAATCGGAAGTGAAGGAAAATGGCTGCCACTTGGGTTTGAGTCGGATAAATCTGCTCAAATATACGGAGACCCGAATAAACCCTCAGCCGCAATTATGAAAAGCTCGGAGGGCGTCGAGTATTCCTCAACTGCACGAATGTGGTTGGCGCGCTTTAACGGAAATCTTATGGTAATGGGAAAGATTCTTCAAAAGGGCGGTCCGATAAACGATCAAAACGGCGTGTTCATACATATGGACGGATTGGTTGCAACGGGCGAAATCAGAAACTCTATGCTGAACGGAAGAGTAACAATTCGCTATATCACGGGTGAAACGGTTGAAGTGGATTGTGCGGATAACAAACCTATCGAAGCATATCATACCTGGGACAAATTCGGAAGAGAGGTTTGGTAATCCTGACAAATGCAAAAGAGAACGCGGTGCTGTAATACCGAACAATGACGATATAGGTATGTAAAGCTCATTTTGGGGTTCAAAACTGACATATACAAAATGGGTTCGGATTGTGAACTATTTTAAGGAGAAAAACCTATGAGCATATGCGACGAGTTAAAAAAACAGGCGGAGCAGACATACGCCGAAGGAATCGACAAATCCATCGAAACAGCGGCGGCGTGCTTTCGGCTTTGCGCCGAGGGGTTATCCCGATTTTCCGATGACGGCGGAGGAAGCTACCCGATACAGGATATTTCACTGCTCATTGCCTGCTCGGCGGTGTCGGGCGGCTGGAACAGCGTAAGCTCTGCCGACAGGGAGCGTATGTCTGAAAGACTGAAGCTGTATGTGTCAAACATCAACGGACTGTGCGACGATCTGCCTCTTGCGCTGACCGTTCCCGGTTATGCGAATATCGGGCGGAATCTCATGTCGCCGCCGCAGATAACGGCGTTTACCGAACATCTGACGCGCCTGTTCCAAACGCTTGACGAGCATGAAAAAATGGCGGTCGTCACAATGCACTATTTGATGCTGTATGCGGTGTTTGAAGAATGGCCGCAGGTGGATGTGCTGAAAGACGCCTATGAAAACGCCTTAGTTCAGCCGGAGGAAGCCTACGAGCCGCCCGAGAGCAGCAATACGGCAGGCGTTCCGTTCTCGCATACATACGCCGCCCCCGCACAACCATCTGCCTCTACCCTTGCCCGATATGAGCGCAACGCAAAGCGCCGCTGGCGGCCGCTGAAAATTTACCTTATTGTAACGGGACTGTTTATTGCGTTGGTGCTTGGGTTATATTTTTACGCCGCACCTCCGTTTTCTGAAGGTCAGGCGATTGTGGTAAAGGATATCACCGGACAGTCGGTAAAAATGCTGCCCGATTCTGAGCCTGTGGAGCTTGCCTTGGTGGGGCTGACGGATTATAACGGCGTTGTCCGCCTGTTTTACGAAATGATAACAGGCATTGTGGTGTACCGAATAGTGTCAATCATCGCCGTGTTTATCATAAATTTACTTTATCGAAGGAGAAATGCAAAAAAAGCTGCTGCTTTAAGGTCAGGCAATTATATACCGTAATTAGAAGGAGGATGAGTATGTTCAAAAAAGTCATTACACTATTATTCGGCACGGCATTTATGGCAGTGCTGATGCTTGCGGCAGGAGGAATCTATCTCCTTCCCGAAAATTTCATGGGTGCATATATGTATGCCGATATTTGGAACGCCGTGGGCGGGCTGTTCAGCCTGATGCTGGTTCCCGGCTTTGTGGTGGGCTATGCCGCCTGTCAGAGCCGAATCCTCGGTGCAGTCTGGTTTATCGGCTTTGTCGTATTGGGATTTATCAGTGGGATCAGCGTTTGGTGGATCGTCACGGCTGTGCTGCTTATCCTCTCCTACATATTCTGCATCAGCGAGAACGTCGGCGATTATGATGACCTCGACACCTACGACAAGCTCTGTGTGCTGATCCCCGCCTTCGGGGCACTGCGGTTTATCGACCGTTTCGGGCTGGAAGGCTTTTTCGGCGTGATCGGTAAAATTCTTTCTGTTCTTGCTATAATACTGAATTTTGCACTGATGATCGCTCTGTGGATCGTGCCGAAGGATGAAGCCACCGTGTTTGGCACGGTTATCATGCAGATCAAGACTTTCGGCAGTACGCTGTTCGGCGTCGTCTTTATCTTCGTTTTCCTGCCATTGTTTTCGGTTTACAATGCGAAATATTCCTTTATTAAGCCGGGGCTTGCCAAAGTGCTTGCCTGTATTTTCGGCGGCTACGACATTATGCGCGGAGCCTTTGTAACTATGCCGGCTTTGCTCGGCGGCCTTAATCTGACCATGGACACCTCTATGGAGGGCGCAAGTCCGATTTTTAACAATATGTTCGGCATTGAGGCGAGCTTCCTTATGTCGATGCTGCTCGGCGGAATCCTTTGTGTTAAGACTGCCTTTGGTAAAAAGCTGGGTATGGTCGCACAATTCTGTCTGACAAAGGACGGCACGGCATCACTGCGCTGTCTGATGATGGCGGCACTCTCAACTGTGCTTGTATTCAGCATAGCGCCCGCCGCAATCTTTATTGTGTGGCTTGCCGCTGTTGCCGTTATACTGCTTGTTGCCGGAACATTTAGCGCTATGAATCCCGGCTACAGCTATGAAGAGCTTAGGTCTATGGGCTACTCGGATTATGAGGCAAGAAAGCTGATACGAGAGACAAACGGCAAAATGACTACCATATAAGGAGGTACAAAAATGACAGACGAAAAACTGAAACAAATTTGCGAGCTCGAAAAAGAGCTTTCATATCTTGTAAACGACTCAATGACATTAGAGAAGAAGCTGAAAAGTCTCTCGGACGCGTATTGGGAGGCGAGTCATTCCGGCTACGGCGACGCTATGGCAAACAAGCTGATGGGCGGCGAAGAGGATGACCAAACCCGCCTTTGGGAGAAAAACTGCAAGAACAAATACAAAATCGACGCACTCTTTGACCTGCTCGGTGAGTTAAAGGAAGAAGGTGATAGCGGATGTTGACCTGCCCCTATTGCGGCTCATCCCGTTTGCAAACAACCGGAGGAGACTTCGGCAATCCCTTTGACCGCAGAAAAGAAAAAACAATCTGTCTTGACTGCGGCAGAACGATCGCAACAGAGCCGGATTTAGCAGACTTGTTTCAAAGCGTGATCTGCATCGAAATGACGGCTGAGGGCGGCGGACTTGTCCGAAAGGCAAAGGCGGAATTTGCCTTTCAGAACGGTGAATACGATTTAAGCCGTCTCGAATACCCGCTTTGCCGATATAAGCGCTTAAAAATCAGCAAAGATACAGCAGACCTCGGCGGCGAGATTTTTGTAAGCATTACCGGTGTGCCGTATGAAACAACAAGACAATATACCGCTTACGCCCCCGATAATCGACCAGAGGCGGAAACGGTGAAGATCAGGATTTACAGCGATATAAAATAGGAGGAAGCATTGTGAAAATAGTAAAATGTCATCGTTGTGGTAAAGAGTTAAGAACGGACGATTATAATACCGACGGCAAAGTATATTACTGCCAGCGGTGCGCACCGATAGTCCGTCAACAGGAGTGGGAATCACAGCACGGTTTGGAGAGCATGACGACCGATAAGGACGGAAACATTGTTCGAAAATACCGTGACGGAAGAACCACCGTACATACCCCTGCACAGGTCAAGCGCAGCTTTTGGCGGACGGTAATCATTCTTTTGCTTTTGGCAGCCGCCGTGTTTGTAGGAATTAAATACTATTCCTATTCTAAAAATGAAAGCAACCTGCTCGCACCTTTTGAAATTACGCAGACGGAATCCGGCGACGGTTCGAATGTCATAAGCACCGCGCTTTCGGGAAGCAGTACATATGAAATCTACGAATTGACCGTTTCTCCAAAGAAAGAGGGCTTTATATCGAGCATTTTCAGTTCTTCCTCCGATTGTGCCAAGACCTCTAATTTTACGGTGGACGGCAAAACAGTCTACCGCTACTATTTCAGCGGTTATGATTTCGGCACGGGGCTTGAGGGCGAGTTTTATCTCACGGATATAAACGGCAAACGGGCACTCATTGATGATGATCACGGCAAGGTCTATATGGAAGACTCGGAGTTTTTCGGCAAACATATCGAAAAATTGGAGGCTTTTAATTCAGCTATGGTATTAAAACCTCTTACCGAAAAGGTATCGGGCGGCGAATACGGCATCAATTCGCAGTATTATGTCCTGAAAAAGGACGGCGTATCTTTAAGCTGCTCCGGGGACGGCAACCGCGTCAACGCCCTTGATGAAAGCGGCGAAGAAAGACTCAGCTATAAGGTGCAATACTATGAATCCTCTATGGGCAAATTACCGAATTATTCGAAATATGAAATTGTAGAGTAAATACAGACTGAAAGGAGAAATCTATTATGGGACTTTTTGATAATATCGTTTTAGGACTGCTTGATCTGGTTGAAGGAAAAAATAAAAAACAAGATATGACATACGATGAGGCGCTTAACATTTTGTTGGAGGGAACGGCACCGATTAAGACACTTGAAAACGCAGATGTTAGTTTGATTCATTTTGGCAGTAAGACAAATCGATATGACCTTTGCAATCTTTATTCATGCCTTGGTAACCTTTGCGGACTTAAAAGTAACGAATCCGTCAATACTACAATTGACTTTGTGTTTTGTTTTGTAACAATGTCACTTGAAGGTCATACTGCTGAGGAAACCGAAGAAGGAATAAATCTGCTGGGTGAAATTTATCGTCGCCATCCGGATTTTAACCGTGAGGTTAATGAATTTGCTTTGAATGCACAACCGGATTACAAAAATTATTCCGGTATTTTACCTTACCTGTCATTGGCTCACCTGTACGGTTGGGGTTATGAACCCAATGTACAAGAGGCTGAAGAATATGCCGACAAAGCGGAGGCTCTTGAGAAAAACATAATAACCGAGAATCTTCGTACTCGTATTGAAGCCGTAAAAAACGGAAAATAAATGTCGCCGCGGCGGCGACCAAACAATCTTCATCATACGCTATCATTGTGTTGTAAAGGAGGCGAATGCATGAAACCAGAAACAGTGCTTGGAATAAAATACAGAGAAGAACCCACGGCAAAATTGCAGGAATGGCTAAAGGAATATGCTGCCATTGCGGCGGAGTTTCCGGGTGCGGAGGATTTGGCACAAAGGCTCTCAAAACGCGCCGAAAAAGCCGGTGAGCTCATTACCGAGCGAAATAGGCCGGAGCCGCCCTCATCGTCGCACGATGATATGTATTATATTGAGATGGCAAAGATCATGGACGATATGGACGCATCGTTCGACGGCGATTTTCCGCTGGGAAACGAAGCCGACGCGAGCTTTGCAGGCTGTTATTTTTCGGTTCCCGAACTTGCGGAAATACAATGCGGACTGCATCATCTGATCGTCGCCGGGAGCTTTAACGGATATAACTTCGATGTGCTGGTACGAAAGGGATTTCTTGCCGAATTATATGAGGACTGGCCGGAGGCGGTACGTTGCTATGAGGGCGTATCGACAAGCAAGAGCGTACAGGAGCGTGAAGACGAATGTCGCCGCAAAATGGCGATTGAAGGCAAACGGTGTTATGAAAAGGCGCTTGCATTTATGGAAAGCGGCGAGTGGAACGAGGTGTTCGCACCATTGAATCGAGCTGCCGATATGGGTAATCCCGACGCCATGGTTGATTTAGCCCTTGCCCGTGTATACGGTCAGTACGGCTGTGCAAAGGATTTGCAGGAAGCCCTCACGCTTCTGCGTACAGCGGCGAAGAAGGACAACGCCCGCGCCTGCTTTGCGTTATGTCATTTACACGACAGCGGCGTATACGAGGTGCAAGCCGCCGAAGCCAAGAAAATGTGCGAAAAGGCGGCAGGGCTCGGAGATGAAAAGGCAAAAGCGCGGCTTGCAGACGGCTTTGACCTCCGCCCGATCCGTGAAATTTTGCTCGAGCAGATCGACAAAGGCAACATTGACGCCCTTTGGCAGATGGCACAGTTATGCAAAAAGGAAAATGATGAAACCGGTGCCGCCGGGTGGTTTAACAAAGCCATTGAAGCGGGGCAGGTTGACGCTCTGCTGAGCGTGGCAGCGGTTTATCTTGACAAAAGCGGCGGCTTTTACAATAAAGAACTGGCAAGACAGTATCTTCGCCGTGCCGCCGACGACGGAAGTGTTCAGGCGATTATCGCCCTTGCCGATTCGGAGCTTGCAGACACAGATATCCCGTTTTGGCAGCAGGCGGCACAGCTTCGGGATTTGGAATATTCCGAAAAACAGCCAAAGAGAAAAATCAGGGAGCAGCACAAAAAACAGATGGCGTGGTATCGTCTTGCCGCCGAAGCAGGCGATACCGACGCGATGAACGCTCTGTGTATGGCGTATCATCTCGGCTACCCCGAAACTCGTGACGACCGTGAAGCGTTTTTGTGGGCTTCCCGTGCGGCAGATGCGGGCGACAGCTCGGCAATGTATCAGACGGCGTATTTGTATGAAAACGGCTTTGGCACGGACAGGGATATTGACGCGGCACTTCTCCTCTACACCGAAGCCGCCGAACAGGGCGTACGCTCGGCTATGATAAGGCTTTATGAGATATACACCGAAGGTCTTTTACACATTCAGCCGGACGGTAAAAAAGCGGCGCATTATCTGTGGCTTTCCGGCGAGGGACGGGACTAAAGGAGGCGCAAATAAAATGAAACTGAAAATCAAGGAAACGGCTTGGGGAATCAACCGAGTGTCGGGAGGTTACCGTGAAAGAGTCACCACCGATTTATGTTTTCCATGCGAGGTCATGGAACTCCCTGATTTCGGAAAGGGCAAGCGGCAGTTTACCATAGACGAGGTGAGTAAAACCGGTATTAGTCTTTCGGTACACTGCGCCGATCCGAAATATAACAAAACATGGACAATAAACAAGGGTGAAGAAATAACCTATCGGCCGCGCTCCTTTGACGGCGGATATTTCTATCAATTTAAACTGATTTAGGAGGTACGGCTATGAATGCGATCGGAATTAAAATAAAAAAGGCGGATGGAAATCACGACCCCTGTACCAGTAAGTTTTTCGGTGCGCCGGTACTTCCCGATGGGTGGCCGGAAATGTTTTCCGAGGACATTATCTTCTTTGGACAGATACGGCTTTCGGATATCGCAGAGCTTGACACAGAAAACAAACTGCCACATACGGGCTATCTTTATCTTTTCCTCGATGTTGAGATATACCCCTATCAGGCGATGGCGTATTATTATGACGGCGAGCCGAACGTGGTGATTGACGATTTCAACGAAGCAGAACCGCAGTTTGCTCATTTGAACGAAGATTGGCTCATGAGCTTTGAGCCTGCCGATGAAGATTTTGACGGAACCCGTTTGTTCGGCGTTCCTTCCTCCGGCTATGAAACGGATGAGGAACTGCTGCTCCAGTTCGATCCGCTGGCGGAAAGCACGGGCTTTCTCGACAATATCGACGGCTACGCCTATTTCTTCTTCGGTGGGAGCAGGGATCGCATTGACGGCATCCGCTTTGACATTGACCGTTCGTGAAGGAGCAGTCTATGGAACAGTATTTTACAAAAGGCAGCAGGATTCCGTTGCAAAACGGTCAGTCAGCCGAAGTGATTGCAAAACTCGGCGAGGGCGGTCAAGGCACGGTATACCGTGTGCGTATCGGCGGAAAAGAATATGCGCTGAAATGGTATCATAAAGGCGCATTGCAAAATCCCCGACGCTTTTATCAGAATCTTGAAAACAATATCCGGCAGGGTGCGCCCTTCCCCGCCTTTCTGTGGCCCGAATTTCTGACAAAGGAAAGGGACGGCAGCTTTGGCTATGTCATGAAGCTGCGCCCGTCAAATTACAGGGAGTTTTCGGATTTTCTGCTGGCAAAGGTGCATTTTTCCTCTCTGTCGGCGGCGGCTAATGCGGCGCTGAATATCACCAACGGCTTTCGGGAGCTGCACCGAAAAGGCTTTTCCTATCAGGATCTGAACGACGGAAACTTCTTTCTTGATCCGGCGACCGGCGACGCGCTCATCTGTGACAACGACAATGTGGCGCCCTACGGAGAGAGCCTGGGAATTGCCGGAAAGGCACGGTATATGGCGCCGGAGGTGGTGCGCAATATCAAGCGCCCGGACATTATGACCGACCGATTTTCTCTGGCGGTCGTGCTGTTCCGCCTTTTGTTTTTAGACCATCCGCTGGAGGGGAAGCGTGTGGTGGAGCACCCTTGCCTGACAGAGGAATTGGAGCTGAAATTTTACGGCAAAGAGCCGGTATTTATTTATGATAAAACCGATGATTCCAACCGCCCGGTACACGGCATCCATGCGAACGCTTTGCGCTTTTGGCCGGTGTATCCAAAATTCATTCGTGAGCAGTTCTTGAAAGCATTTTCCAAGAACGCTATGAACGGGCAGGAGCCCCGCCCTACCGATAACGATTGGCAAATCGTCTTTACACAGCTTCGGGACTGCATCGTGAAATGTCCCTGCGGTGGGGAAACATTCCTGAATCTTGACGGCGACAGCTTATGTATAAATTGCGGCCTGAAAATTCCGAGACCGCCTGTGTTATTATCGCAGAACCGCTACAAGGTCGCCTTGTTCCCCGGCATGAAGCTTTATCGGTGCCACACCGACCGGGACAGCGATGATTTCAGAGAAATCACCGGCGAGGTTATACGCAATCCTAAAAATCCGGCCATATGGGGGCTTCGCAATCTCAGCGATGAGGCTTGGCAGGCCGAAACCAAGGACGGCAATGTAAAAACAATCGGCAAAAACGAGGTACTGGTCGCAACAAAAACAAAACAGATTCATTTCCCGAACTGTATCGCGACCGTCGAATAAGGAGGCTTTTAAAATGGCAAATATATATGAAGGCGCGGTGGAGGTTTCCCGCAGAACCATGACCCTTTTCTTTATTGTTGATGCATCAGGCAGTATGGACGGAGCAAAAATGGGGACGCTCAATTCCGCCATTGAGGAGGTTATTCCCGAAATACGAAAAATATCCGGCGAAAATGCCGACGCGGCAATCAAAATCGCTGTGCTGGAATTTTCAAGCGGTACAAGATGGATCACGCCTGCGCCGATGGACGCGGAGGACTTTACATGGAGCTTTCTGACGGCGGACGGACTGACCGATTTCGGTGAGGCTTGCAAGCAACTCAACGAAAAACTGTCCCGTAAAGCCTTTATGGGCGATGTGGCTGGTTCCTTTGCACCCGCTATTTTTCTGCTGTCGGACGGCGAGCCGACCGATGAATATGCATCATCCCTCGCAAAGCTCAAAGAGAATAACTGGTTCAAAAAGGCCATCAAGGTAGCGGTCGCCATCGGCGAGGATGCGAACTGTGATGTACTTGCCGAATTCACAGGTAATAAAGAAGCGGTGCTTACCGTGCATACGCCGGAAGCGCTCACCAAAATGATTCGTTTCGTTTCGGTTACTGCATCCCAAATCGGATCAAAGTCCAGCGGTGTCGGCAAAGGCGGCGTGGACGAAGCCGCAAACAAGCAGGACGAAATGCTCGACAAAATAAACGAGGTCAAGGCCGCCGAGCCGGATGACGACGGTGATCTGGAATGGTAACCGATTATCGGGCGTTTGGTATGACGGTGATCGGCGCTTCCCACATAAAAAGCGGCACCGTCTGTCAGGATTTTTCCTTAAGCTGTGAATTGCCCGACCGCAGAATTTCCGTCGTATGTGACGGTCACGGAGGAGCTGATTATTTTCGCTCGGACAGGGGCAGCCGCTTTGCCGCGGAAGCCTTTACCGAATGTATGAAGGATCCCGATGTCATAAGCGTCCTTTCGGCAGCCGCCACGCAAAAACAGCAGTCCATTCGCATAGAACAGCTCATAAAAAGCATTATTGCCCGCTGGAACGAGCTTGTGGAACGGGACATAAAGGAACAATCCTTCGGCGAGGATGAACTAAGCGACGTATCGGAAAAGGCGCGAAAAAGATACGAAACAGGACAGCGCCTGCAATCGGCATACGGCACGACCCTCATCGGCGTTATGCTGGCAGAAAACTTCTGGCTGGGACTGCAGATCGGCGATGGAAAATGCGTTGCCGTATCAAAAGACGGTGAATTTACACAGCCCATTCCGTGGGACGAGGAATGTTTTTTGAATGTCACCACCTCTCTTTGCGACGAAAATGCTGCCAAAGAATTTCGGTTTTGCTTCAGTCGCACCTTGCCCGCCGCTGTATTTATCGGCAGCGACGGAATTGACGATTGCTTTGTCGGGGATGAAAGGCTGTATGATTTTTACCGCGTGACGCTGAAATCTTTTGCGGAGACGGATGAGGAAACCGCCATAGCACAATTAAAGGAGTATCTGCCGACTCTTTCCGAAAAAGGCAGCGGTGATGATATGTCGGTGGGCATTCTCGTCAACACAGACCTTGTCTGTAAGAGCGAATCGGTGTACAGGAAATAACAGAATAAAAATAAGGCGAGGTGTGAAATGAACGATAACGGCTCCAAGTTTTATTATTCCCGTCTGACGGACGGTGAGAAAAATCTATATGATCGGATATGCGAAGCACTTCTTCGCTTTGAACCGGCGTTATCACTTCACGCCGGTATGGGCAAAGCGTTTACGGTAGACACGGGGAAGATTATGACCGCCGTACTGTTTGACAATCCGGTTTTCTTCTATCTCAATCGACATCGGGTAATCGTCAAGCAAACGCCAATGTATATTCAGTTGATTTTTCAGTATGACTACACGAAGGAAGAAGCCGAACAGCTATGGGCAGAGGTAGAAAGGAAAGTAGATCTATTTATAAAAAACAGCATAAAGCCGGATATGAGTCCGCTTGCCAAGCAGCTCAGTGTGCATAATTTTCTGTATTCCATCCATACGTCCGAGGAGCCGTATGATAAGGATTGCTTCTCGGTAATCGGTGCCCTGCTCCGCGATCGGTGCGTCTGCGAAGGATTCGCCAAGGCATATAAACTGTTGTGCGACAGACTTGGAATAGCCTCAATTGTGGTTGTAGGAGAGGCTTTACACGAAAACGGGCGGCGGGAGCCTCATTCCTGGAACATCACCCGTATAAAAGGTGTAACCGCCCATACTGATGCAGCCTGGGATTCCCGTTTCGGCGGAGCCTCCTATGATTACTTTAATCTGTGTGACGCAGATATCGCCGCCGACCACAGCTTTGATACAGAACTGTATCCTAAGTGCGAGCCGAACAAAATCAATTACTTCTATAAAAACGGACTGATTGCACTGGATGAGGACGAACTGCGGAAAATCATAGCAGACAAGGCGGACGAGCCTTACTATTCTGTCAAGCTGTTATTTCCGTTCTCACAGGAGCGACTTGCGGAGTTTCCTTTTGATATTGGAACTCTGCGGTATAATGCCGCACAGAATGTTATCGGTTTTGTCAAAGCGATGACGGAATAAGCTTATAGACAGGAGGAATACCATGCCCTTTTTGCAAGAGGATTTGGAAAGAATCGCAGAATTATACAATATCATTGAAAGCCATAAGGAACACGAATATGCGGCGCCTACCTACAAGGACAGCCCTTATCTTTCAGAAATGGCGCAAATTGCGCTTGCTCCCCGTGATCACGATATAGAAACGCTGGAAGAGATCATTCCGACGCTTTGGTATCTTACCGAATGTTATGACAAAATGTGCCGTTCGGGAATGTCCGTGAAATTTTACACACTGCAGCTTCAAGCCCATACAGAGCTTATGAAACTCAGAGAATATGACAGTGATGACATGGAACAGTTGGAAAACTGCTTTTATCTGGCGGTCAAGGCAAGAAATTATTATGAACCTGACGATTGCTCCGACCTTGTCGCAATCGTGTCCGGCAGTCTGCCGGATGAAAGAATCCGTGAATTGCTTCTCTCAGCGCAGGAAAACCGACGTGGATTCATCAAAAACGATCCTGTTGAGAAAACGGAGAAATACCTTGCGGTGATTGACAAAGTGGAGGAAAAGATAGAAAAAATCAAACAGATGGATCACTGTCTGGAATACTGGAGTTTAAAAGCTCGGTTCTTGTTTGAATACGGCATCATCTGGCGCTCCCCGACCCAGCTCAATCCGGGTGTAATGTTCGATTAAAAATGCCTGCATTTGAAACAGCGGCAACTGCATTTTATTTATAAATTATTTCTGCATTGATATACGCAGAATAAACAATAATAATGGGGACGGCAGTCAAACCATCCCCAAGTTCATCTATGTATTATATATAAGCTCATGTAATACGATTTCGTTTGCTCTGATTCGTATGTTATTCATTTGGCGAACCCATTCCATTTGATTCTCTGCCTTGAGCTGTTCTGTTATACCCTCACGCTCTGCCATCTGCTTAACCAGCCGGGAACACATTTCTTCTGCCTGTTTGTCAATATCAGCAAGGTAACTATTCAATTTGCCACTGAGCTGCAAGCTGGTGAGCGGATAAAAATGATAAATAAGGTATATGCTACTTGGGAATACGAACAGTTTTCGCCTATGGCGGTTTTTTTAGGTGTATCCAAAACAGCCTTGTCCATCCGGCTCACTCAGCTCAGATTAGTTGACAAAAACTATTTTGGTAATCCCTACGACTTAACAGATATATATTGTGATGGAGGTATTTGAATTGGCAAAGTTTAACGCAAAAGAAAACGATCCTGAGCGCTATGCAAGGGTGAAAGAAGAACAGGCTAAGTTGCAGACACGGTGCAAGTCAGAGTTGCGATTGGCTCGCCTGTGTCCGTATTGCGACTATAAACTGTCTATCGCTATTAAGGGCGAACACAGTTGGACAAGCGAAAAATGCCCTAATTGCGGAGAGGTGGTCTATTTCCCACCTATATCGTTCAGAAAGGCATCCAACAACTAACATAAACCAATTTTTTCAATATTATCCAATAAAATCAAATATTAAAAAACTATAAAAAGCAAGTATGAGCTTGGAGCCGCTTGATGCGTTGATTTCTATTGCCACTTGATTTAGATTTTATCCTTTTACAAGGGATAGATCTATCTTGTGGCAGTAGGCGACGCATCAAGTGGCTTTTTATCTTTTCATCAGGTGGCTCCGTGAAAGGAGTTACTGATGAAAACAATTACTGAAAGCAATGAAAACTATTCCATTATCGACCTGACTCTTGAATATGAGAATTGGACAGGTACAGAGAGATATGCTGTTATTTCTGATTTCGATCAGGAATATCTTGAGCAAAACTATTCTTCTGAACTCTCAGCATTCAAGCCGTATTTATTTATGACGAGTGAATTCCTTGATGTACGAAGGAACTTCCGAAATAACAATAAGAAGTTTGAAATGCGTGAGTTGCTCTATCACGCAGTATATGATTATCAAGATGGGATAACTGAGGGCGCAAATCTTAGCCTTGTAGCTGATGACTTTGTTGATAAACTGATTGAATCAGAAGAATTAAAACGTGCATTAACTGTTCTTTCACAAACCGAAAAGGAGCGTTTGTTGGAATACCATATAATCGGAAAGACACTTAGTCAAATTGGAGAAGAACAAGGCTGCTCGGCTGCGGCTGTAAAGTATTCTGTAGACCGTGCAATAAAAAAATTGAAAAAATTTTATAATTTGACTTAAAAAATGACCTCTCCCATTGGGTATAGGTGAAAGGGTTAATTACTTTCAACAATACTTAATGAAAAGAGGACTTAAAATGAACAACAGAAATGAAAGAAAAATCAAAAGAGGAGATATTTATCTCTACGATTTTGGTGACAACGAAGGCTCAATCCAATGCGGATACAGACCTGTTGTAGTATTGCAGGAAGACAATTTCAACGCCAAAGCTCCGACCATTATGGTTGCGGCTATCACCACAGCTATCAGAAAGACATTTCTTCCTTCACATATCTTGGTAGAGGATAAGTATGGACTGACAGAACCTTCAATGATTATGCTGGAACAACAGAGGGCAATTAACAAGGATGAATTAGTTAATTACGTCGGTCATATTGACGACAACAATGTTCTCCGCAAGATTCACAACGGCTTAATGAAGCTGTATGGATATTGGGACTACGCCCGTTATAACAAAGCAAATATCCGCTGTTTGTGTCCGAGCTGCTTGAACAAGTACAAATATTTGCCGGAGCTGATTGTAAAGCGAGTAGATCCGCTTAACAGTGTAAAAGAGAAATGTGACCAGTGTCAGGGATACGGGTATGACTATTTTGTATATGAGCGTTCCCCTCGTAAAAAATGGGGTGAATCTTTTGACTAACAATAAGCGTGTCTATACTGTTGAGGAGATTCAAGCGATCTTGGGCGTAAGCAAGAATACAACTTATGCTCTTGTCAAATCCGGTGTTTTCCATTCTGTAAAAGTTGGAGGACAGTACAGAATATCCAAAAAGAGTTTTGATGAATGGCTTGATAACATCAGCATAGCCTCAGATGTTTGTCAAGTGTGTGACGAATAAAATCGCATCATTAACAAAACCATTCTTTTCGTCTATGATAAATCCAAGCTCAACAGCTTGGATTTATCATAACGATTTGGAGGTGTTGTATTTGGATAAGAAAAGTATATCTGTTCCTGAAATGCGCCGTATTCTCGGTCTTGGAAAAACTGAATCTTATTGGCTTATCAAAAAGGGATATTTCAAAACGATTATGCTTTTCGGAAAGATCAGGGTGATGACGGACAGTTTTGAAGAATGGTACGCTAATCAGTTTCATTACAAAAAGACGGACGGAACGCCGCCGGGACAGAATTGGCGGCATACAATGTCAATTCGTGAAACAGCCGATATACTCGGCATTGCGCCGACAACGGTTTACTCTCTGATAGACAAAGAATTGTTTATAGTGCTGACCGTCAGCGGCAAAAAACGAATTGACAAAAAGAGCTTTGAAGAATGGTATGCTAATCAAAGCAAATATCACAACGACGACAAGGAGGTTATTGATGATGTTTGAAGAGAAAGTCGCAAAGCTCAATAGCCAGCAAGACAGAAAGAAAAGCTATTCCGTCCCAGAAATCCAAAAGATATTGAAGGTCGAAAGGCATACTGTTTATAAGTTGATCAAAGAAGGACACTTCAAAGCTGCCTTTATCGGCGGCAAATGGAGAATTTCAAGGTTGAGCTTTGATTTATGGCTCGACGGAAAGGAGTAAATATATGGCTTCGATTATTAAAAGAAAAAACAGTTACTGCGTTGTATATCGATATACTGACGAAAAAGGCAAATCACACCAGCGCTGGGAATCATTCCCGACTAACGCAGAAGCGAGGAAACGAAAAAATCAAATTGAGTACGAACAGGACAACAATGTTTTTACCGTTCCCGAAGCAAGAACAGTCAGAGAATTGCTTCGGGATTATATGGAAATCTACGGCGTGAACAAATGGGCAATGTCCACTTATGACGCAAAAAACAGCTTGATTAATAATTATATCAATCCGATTATCGGTGATATTCCTCTCAGCGACCTGAATCCCCGAATGATGGAAAAGTATTACCTTGACCTTTTGAAAGTTAAATCAAAGGTTATCAATAACCGTAAACCGGATCACCAATATCTTACGCCGTCAAGAATCAGAGAGGTACACAAGCTCTTGCGGAATGCCTTTAATCAAGCCGTGAAATGGGAATTGATGACAAGGAATCCTGTTGAACACGCTACAATACCCAAAGAGAAGCCTAAAAAGAGAGCTATGTGGGATTTGCCTACATTCAAGAAGGCTCTTGAGCTTTGTGACGATGACGATTTATCGTTAGCGCTAAACCTCGCTTTTTCCTGTACGCTGCGTATGGGCGAAATGTTGGGCATCACGCTTGACTGTATTGATGTGTCAGAGGATAAAATCGAAAATGGTACGGCTTCCATTTTCATAGAGAAGGAATTGCAAAGGGTAAAGCGAGATGTTTTTGAAAAGCTCAACCAGCGTGATGTGCTGTTTGTCTTTCCGAGATGTTTATCCGGCGGCAATACGGTACTTGTGCTGAAAGAGCCGAAAACCGAAACAAGTAAACGCCGAGTGTATCTCCCAAAAACCGTTGCAAAAATGGTATTACAGCGCATTAAGAATATTCAGGAGATTAAGGAATTGCTTGGTGATGAATACCACGATTACAATTTGTTGTTTTCAAGCTCCACAGGCAGACCGATGGAGGGACAGATAATCACAAGGGCGTTAAAAAAGCTAATCAGAGATCACAACTTGCCTGATGTTTGCTTCCATAGTCTGCGTCATTCGAGTATTACATATAAGCTCAAATGGTCGGGCGGTGATATAAAAGCCGTTCAGGGCGATTCAGGACACGCACGGGCTGATATGGTAACAGAGCAGTATTCTCATATTCTTGATGAAGATAGAGTTGCCAACGCCAGACGAGTTGATGAACAGGTATATAACCAGCCACCACAAAAGACACAGGCGGATAACACTACCGATATAAATCCGACGGAGCTTCTAGGACAGATTTTCTCAAATCCAGAAATGTGCAAAGCGTTTCAAGCGTTTTTACAGCAGTATCATAATAACGCATAAAAGCTATATATAAATGTAAAAGGACGTTCCGCTTGGAGCGTCCTTTTTGCATTACATATTCTGTTGCTATTTTTAAATTTATGTGCTATCATTATGTAAAGCCAGCTATATAAATGGGAGGTTATCATGGATAGTTTAAATCTAATGAAAGAAAGCTTGGAAAAAAGAAATCCAGTTTTGTTTTTAGGTGCTGGATTCTCATATGATAGCAAAAACGGAAAAGGCGAAAAAGTTGAGCTGGCAAGCGGATTATGTGAACTATTATTTACCCGTTTTTTCTCTGACGAGAATACAAGCAAAGAAGAAAAGGCTGTAGCTTCAAAATTTAAAGACGATTATGACTTAAAGAGATTATGTGAATATATTAGGGCGCTTAATAAAGTAGAAGAAAGAAATCAATTCTTTGTTGACTATTTTTCAGGATGCCACATAGAAAATAAGGATAAACGTAACTATATTTGTGATTATCCATTTAAAAAAATCTTCACTGTAAATGTTGATGATTTAGTTGAAAACATTTTTTCAACTAACAAGAAACGGCTCAACATTTGGAATTTAGATAACGATATAACGAAGCATTTTAATAAATACCCTACTTTAATTAAACTACACGGTTGTGTGAGAAATCCTAATGCTGGTTTTGTTTTTGACGAAGAAGAGTATTCGGAATTTCAAGCTCGTGATGACCGCTTAATTAACGAATTTGGTGATTCTTCAATCAAAAATGATGTTATTTTTTTGGGTACTGAATTTCAAGAAGATGACTTAAAGTATATTATTAACATTTTTTCGAACAAAGGATATGATTTTCAAAACCAATATTTTTTTGTTACACCAAGAATAAACGATCCAATAACACAGTTAAAAATCCAGAATGCAGCTAATTTTCATCACATTAGTATGTCCTCTGATCAGTTTTTTGACTTTTTAAATAACAAATTGGTTTTAAATGACAAGCTATATAATCAGTTAGTTGAGCTTGGGCTGAAAGATGTTTCGGTATTATATAGCAAAATTCCGACAGATTATGAAAGTCATTTGTATTATGGTGACGAGATTAAATATGCGGATTTAAAATATAATTGGGACATCTCTGAAAGTCAAAAGGAAATAATTGATTGGATTCAAGAAGATGATGAATCTAAACTAGTTGCCTTTTATGGAAAAGAGTATGTTGGAAAAACGTGTAGAGCAAAACGTTTACTTTATTCTTTCTTTGCTATTGGATATAATTGTTATGAGTTTTCGCTTTCATCAACAGAGAGGATACAGCTTTTTGTAGATTATATTAATAATAGTAGTATTGATAAAGATGTTGCTGTGTTATTTGAAAACGCAGCTTATTCATATGAATTACTGATAAACAATATTATTGAAGCGAAAAAGTATAAACATAAAATAATAATCATAACTACAGATTTGTTATCAAATCATTTACGCAAGAGTTACTCAATTAATGCTAATCAGAATTGTAAAGCATTAAAAGTTGAAGAAACCATCAATCATAACCGTGCCGAACTAATCTATGATAAACTGAATGAAAAAAAGAGTTTAAGTCGATTGTTGGATATAAGCTCAAAGAAGAATAATATCGTAGATTTTATGATCCAAAACAACGATATAATTGATGTTTTGTATTATTCATCACTTGGAATGAGTTTTGAAGAGTATCTAAAAACTCATATTGTTCCTCAAAATATTTTTCATAATAAATATGTATCCATATTGTTATTGTATAACGATTTGGGTATTACTCGTATTTCTAAATTCTACTTTTGTAAAAGTGCTTCCGCTTTATATAGAGATTTTAACTACCGAATCTTCAAACAATCAACCAAGGGTATACTACAAATTGATAACAATATTATTCATTTAAGGTATTCTCGCTTTTTACACAATCATTTTTCAAGGCAATTAACTTCTAACGAGGTTATTAAGGTAATTATTACTTTAATAAAATCTATTTCCGGTCGGTTTAATGAAGGTGAATACAACGAAATAAGTGAATTGTTCTACAAGGCAATTAATTTAAAGGCGCTACTAATACATCTAAATAAGGCTAAAATTAAAAAGCTATATTATTCACTCGAAAAATATTGTGAACCATACAGTTACTATTGGGTTCAACGAGGGATTTGTGCTCAATGGCAGGATGAACCGGAGTTTGAAAATGCTGACCGTTTTCTGAGATTGGCTAGAGAAATACGTCCTTATTCGTATCAAGTGCACCATGCACTTGCCAAGAATATGATTGAAAGAGGTTTATGTGATATCAAAAAGAGTGCTGAAGATCCTAACAATTACTTTGATTCAGGAATTGGAGAAATGCAAGAACTCTTATATAACCCGAATTATAATCGTGCCTTTGATTATTCCTTACATGCATACATATCATCTTGGTTGAAGTATTGTGAATATACCCACACTACACTTAATAAGGATGTTTGCATGTTAATAAACGAAACAATTGGAAATCTGCATTCTACTATTGTTGATAAGAGTTTATTAAGATTATTTTTAGAATTGAAGCGATACGCACAAAGGAACCATCTTATAAAGTCTTTAAATGCAGTTTTTTCAAAGCACTGGGAATCAAATGATGATACCATTGATTATGAAGAAGGATATACTGATATCTATTAAATTTAGTTCTATTATCGTTCATGTGATTCGTAGATTGCATTTATTAATGATAATATAGAATAATCTTTATTAGGAATAGTTGAATTTTTTTATCTCAAAACTACCACCTTATGTGGCAACTTTTTTCAGGGGCGTGCTAACATCTTGCTAACAGGAATACACACAACTCGTTAATGTTAGCACATTTTAGATGGTAACAGACTACCTCTTTACTTGTTGAAAACCGCATCAGAATGGGAAAATTTGAGATTCGTTAAGCTTCAAAGGGAGCCTTCCGGAGGAACTCCTAAGCGAAAGGTCGGGGGTTCGAATCCCTTTTGGCACGCCAAAAACTCCGCCGGAAAACCCAGCAAAAGGCAGGCTCACATAAGGATACTTTCAAAAAGTGACCGATTGAGAGCAGCACAACGCCACAGAGCTTTAAGACTCTGTGGCGTTGTGCTTTTTTATAGCTAACAGGAAAATGATTAGAAAAAATTTTGATCTTTGATTAAGGTTGCGGGCGTAACAGTTACTGCAAAGTGATTTATTCTACAATGGCGGCGTCCGTCAGTCTGGAATAGTGAGCAGTATATTTCCGTAAAAACAGCAAAGCCGCCCGGTTTCGGACGGCAAATTGGCACAGGCTGTGTTTTATACTCCCCAAAGCAACATGCCGAGTGCGGCAGAAAAGAGTATCATTATAATCGGCGACGGTGCAGTTTTTTTGATTCTTTTATATCCGAAATGTGTCAGCCACAGAATGGCAAAGACCAAAATGGATTTAGGATCCGGAGCAAGCGCCGAATGAATATCCGTAAAACCAAGCAATGTTGATATGGCCATACCGATTGCCGTAGCGAGAATCATTGCGATAACGCAGGGGCGGACGCCGGAGAGAAAAGCGTTGACGCCGGCATATTTCATCAGGTTTTTGAGTACCGCCGCAATTAAAAGTATTATAATGAAAGACGGAAGAACAACGCCGAGCGTAGCAAGAAACGAGCCGAGAAAGCCGCCTTGCGTGAAACCTATAAATGTCGCCATATTAACGGCAAGCGGACCGGGCGTCGATTCCGAAACGGCAATGAAATTTAAGAATTCGCTTTCCGTTAGCCAGCCGTTTGAAATGACTGTTTCTCTTACAAGGGAAACCATTCCGTATCCGCCGCCGAAGGAAAGGGCGCCGATCATTAAAAAATTCAGGAATAATTTCAGGTAGATCATTGTTAATTGCCGTTTCCTTTCCGCAGTTTTTTCAGGAAGAAAATTGCAAGTCCTGCTGTACCGCAAATCAGAATATAGTAAACGGAAGAAAAAGAAACGGCGAAAACAGTGCACGCCAGCATTGCAGCAATGACCGACAGCAAAATGACCGTGTTGAAGGCATTTCTTTTAATGCTTTTCAGCATTTTCAAGCCGGCAAAGGAGATCAGATAGATCACACATACCTGTATTCCGCGGAAAGCACGGGAAACCCATGTAAGGCTTAAGAATTGATCAAAAAACAGTGAGATGCAAAAAATTACGGTAAACGA
>OIZX01000159.1_pt1 | contig 53335 bp, 38 predicted proteins | sample 1588621 | NCBI WGS metagenome assembly OIZX01 (sample SAMN03283276) | human gut metagenome | biome: human-associated habitat; material: feces | host: Homo sapiens | place: Peru | collected 2012 | reverse complement strand
AAGCACGTGTTCCTTCTGAACTATAATCAAAATTACGAGCATTGCGGATAGACATCGACATAGCAACTTCCATTGAATCTTGATTTGCTCCCATGTAAGTGAATGTCCAGCCTTCTTTGCGAAGTGTTTCCACAAGTGCCTTGATGCTACTACCATTATATTCCTTAGATGCATTCTCATAACCGTCAGTAATGATAGTTACAGCAACTGCAGCGTCATCAATGTCTTTAATCTGTTTATGCATTGCTGTAAGGGTGAACCCCATAGCATCGTATAAAGGAGTACAACAACATGGCTCATAGTCCTTCATACTCAATGGATGCGTTTCACCAACTGGTACTTTGTCAAAAACACTGCGAATCTCGCAGCTACAGAAAGTAACCAATGAAACGAAATGTTCCTGTGTGTCTGCAAATTTCTCTTGCGCTTTCTTGATTCCAACCAAGGTTTCGTTGAATCCATCCACCGCTGCTTGACGTATTCTCTGCATAGAACCACTACGGTCAAGGATTATCACATTGAAGATTTGAGTCTTCTGCATTGCGGTCTTGTCTTTTATATCTTCCATATTATCTGATATTTTTGTGTTACGAATTTATATCTTTATGAATATAGAGTGAAACAAGTAACCATTTCTATCATCAAAAATCCCTCAGCCCATTCGATTTTATATCAAATTGAGCTGAGGGAGACGATTTTCTTTATTCTGTAATTATTCTCACCTATATCATAGACATCCTTATTATTAGCTTGTTGTTGTATATTTTATCTCCATAATCACAAATACTGTTATTTTATGAATCTTTCCAATTTAGGCTTCAAATCCTCATGTTTGGAATAGTCAAACAATAAGCACTTGTTTGCATCCTTAAAAGGTATGACAGCATGATATTCACCTGCCGCAAAGCAATCAATCTGATAAGGATGGTAGGTCAGGACGATTCCTTCTGGTAACACCGCAAAATGAGTCAAAGGGAAATCCTTCTCAGTAAATGGCTTTTCATTGTAACCTTTCCATCCAGCCCATTCATCACAAGAATAATTATGATCAAGTAAAGACCGCATGACATCATCCATGCCACTCATTTCTAGCATAGGGCAATGGAATGAAAAAATGCTATGTGTAAAATCCGCCCATGAACTTTCACGTTCATAGCAGAAATCATACTCTTTCTTCAAACTTTCCAAAACCAGATGTCGGAACTGTTGCATCATAGCTGGCTTCACGGAGTTGTTGACATCGAGCAGTCCTTCTCTTCGCTTGTCGTATGTGATATAATATTCACGAGGCGACTCATGAAGTCCACCATTATACAAACTTGCTTTATAATAATAAGTAGTATAGTCATCACAATCCACTATCATCTTCACCTTAATGTCACAAGTCATCCTCAACCTTAAAGTGTCTCCAGTTTGATATTCCGCCCGGCAGAGTTTTTCCCATAAAGCTCCATATTCATCCAATGAATGCTGCATATCATTTAGCGTCTCACACTTACCTGATGGAATTTCAATATTGTGTTCTAACAGAAAGAAAGCATCATCCTTTATGGCAGCTATCATCCATTCGCGAATAGCCTTGCCTGCTTCAGAATTAGCCTTCGGAACTTCCAAATCCACGCTAAAACCAGCTTCCATACTTTCATATTTGCTCCGAGGCTTGATATAGTAGTTCTTCATCAGCTTCTCTGTAGATACATCTTTTTTATTGTCTCCTGTCTTTTTCGCATGATATAGGTTGCCAAATGGGACATCTATTCTTTGCGCTCCTGCCATCAGAGTCAACACTCCGTTTTTCTTTGGCTTACGACAGAACACATCATCTTGAAGTCCAACATATTTCCCGTCGGAGAAACAAATCGTATCAGAGTTTGCAAAAAGATGCAGGTTGTTCCATTTGCCAAGATAGTACAATCCTGAAGCATCACATTGAGACGAGAACAACACTTTTTTATCTTTTATGTCATAAACTTCCTTGTCGTCTATGCTCACAAAGTCAGTTGTATTATCAATTGACGTAATATCAGTCCCACCAATTTGAGGATAATAGAAACCATTACGCTCATACTTTAAAAGATAGCATGGTGTTCTATCGTTAGAATGAGTATAGTTCCATACGATAAGCAGACTATCACCAATTCTTTCCCTGATATCAAATGTATCACCATCCAACGTTATCTTATTTTCATCAAGTATTACACCCTTTAGACCGACACCTATTTTCAAATCTGAGCATGACAATAGGGATAGGTACATCATGATAACTGCCAATACTACATAATATTTCTTGTTCGTCATCGTTAATTTTTTATCTTTTCCATATCATCACCATTTATTTTGCAGTTTCATTTTCTATTTGCCGTGGCTTAGCAATCAACTCTAATCGTTTTATATCATCCTCTGTCAGTTGAATATTTCCACCACTTTTATAATAGTCAAGTACTCGTGCAGCACCTTTTCTTCCAAGCATAGCATGTTCTTCTGCCTTCATATAGTATTCAACAGCAAGTTGTTCTTCAGTCTTACCATTTTCGTCAGGCTCATAATAAAGATTGCCAAGAAGGCTATAAATAAGCGGCACTTGTTCTGCAATCATCGCAAGTTTAGCAGCATCAGCTCTTACGAGACCTTTTCCATCAGGAACCATAGAGAAAATTTCTGCCAAAGAGCAACCTTTATTTGCAGCTTCTCTGATAAGGTTTTTCGCTGTAATTGTATCTCCTTGGTCCATCATAACAAAGGCGAGAAGCGTTTGAGCTTCGGGACTATCATTTTCACGAAGTACTTGCATCACACTGTCGGCGCTTTCTTGAATATATGACTTGTAACTACCCATCAACATATACAAAGTTTTGTATTCATGCTCGTTTGGCAAATCTTTGAAATAGTCATCCATTGTTTGAATGCCACCAAGTTCCTCTGCAATAGCCGTCATTGTTATCATCCCTAAGAAGTCCTTCTTTACTCCAAAACCGTCACGATAGCAATCAGCTAATTTAAGATACGCCGAACTATCCCCCCAACGAGCTTGATTGAGCAATGACGTAACAGAGTCTTTAGGAGAAACTGTCATGCCTTTCTGTTCTGTCAACTTATGCAGAGATGTCGTTTCTTCCATTACCTGTTGTTCCGAACAACTTGCAAGGAGCAACATCATTATTATATATAAGCAGCAATTCTTCATACGTATATTGTTTTAAATGTAAGTAAAATAACAGAGAATCAAAGCACATACTCTGTATGGTATAACCATACGATATCGAATATTCTATCGTTTCTTCCCTAATTTCTTCAACATTTCCTCAACATCATTCATTGGCAGGAATGGTACGATAATTTCCATTTTCTTATTGATGATGCAATAAACCTATTGATGACAGTGAAACTTTTACCTTCGCCACTATATACAGCCATATTCTCACCTATATTATAGGTATCTTTTAATAATGTCTTATTCATAATTGTCTGTTTTTATTTGATGAATCCATTGCATGAATCGCCAAATCTTTTACTCTATGTCTTCTGTCGCAATCACATCATAAATGCTGTCACCTCCCCAATAAATCATGGGAGCCAATGCCTCCGTGAACTTGTTATAGTTGATTTGTGGTGAAATCCTCTTCAGCTCTACAAGTTTTCTATTCAATTCCTCTTTAGATTTTGCAAACACTATATTCCAAAAGAATCGGTCTTCTGACGCATAGTCTTCTGAGTCGAAACAAGGATATAGTTCAGCATCTTCTCCAACATAGACACCATTTTTGTCCATTTCATTAATGGCATATTCAATAGCCTCTTGTACATTCTCAAATTTTACTCCAAGAACATAAAACGAATTTGTATTCTTAATTGTCTTCATATCAGTTGACTTTATTGTATTTTACATAAATGGTTCCATACATAGCAACCATATCTCCCTAATGCTGTCTTGCGTTTTTTGAAACAACGGTTTGCTTTTGCATATCGTCTCCAATTCTTCTTCCGGACGTTTGGGTTGTTCATCAGAATTACCACTATTGGCTGAAACCTTCTTGGGTAGCAGCCCTTTTATCCTATCATAAATCCTGCCCATAATATATAGAGATTACTGTGTGTGACATGCTTTCTTCAGTAGCTTTATCAAATCCTTGTATACAGAGTCGCTGATTCGTCCATTGTCGCGAGCATTGTTGATGGCATCATACACCTTATTTCCAGAATAAGAATCCAGTCCTCCCCACAAGTTATCTGTACTTAGATTTGTTGTGTAAATATGATTGGTATTAAGCTGCGTTATCAATGTCGATTTTGCCAGATTACGTGCATCTACGTCAGGTGCGGCCCCAAACGAAATGTCATATCCGTGCCCGGTATCGTGCAACCCATTATCTGTTCCCAATGCGTTTCGAACAGCATCCTCTATATCATCAGGACTATATTGGGATAGATCAAGCGTAGAACCATCAAATCCATCAACCACACTCTCATGTCCACTTGTATCATAGTGGCTACCATCTCCATTAGAGAAAAGGTCGCCTAATCTTTCTAAGAATTCAAACATAACGTATTCGTTTTTATTGTTTTACTTACTTGTTCTTTTGGTCTCTGAATGCCTTGCGGAATATCTCACCAAGTTCTTCTTTCGTAAGTTTGGATTTTCCGAGATACTCGTTTCTGAAATATGCCTTTGCCGTTGAACCTATTGCCCAGGCAAATGCAGCAGATGTCGCAGCATCAAGCGCCATTCCTACACCATAGCCTATACCTGTAGACTCCATGAGCATTGACAATATCTTAGAACTGACATTCATAGAGAGAAACCACATGCCAGCGCTGAGAATAAACTGCTTGACGAACTTCCAACCTTCATCTTTGGTCAACTGCACGCCATAACATTTTCCTATTGCAACTGCTCCTGCTCCCATTGCTGAAGCTGTCAAAGCCCAATTCACATGAGCAGGAACAACAGCTGTTCCAACCACAGCAGCCATCATGGTCTTGATTGCCAGATCTGCATCTTGATCACATACATATACCGACTTTGCCATATTTTAGTACTCTTATTCGTGTCGAGCACAACTTCTAATTGTTCAATTATAGAGATATTGCCAGTTATCAAAATCTATCAAACAAAAATAAAAAAACGAGACCTGGTTTTCATTATTTCCAAATCTCGCATTTGTAGCAATAGCCTTACTCGCATCATTCCTTTGTAATCTTAAAACCCAATTTCAAAATGAGTTTAATCGTTTCAATAGACGTGTTGCGGTCGTATTCCTTCTCTTCCTCTGATAACTCTTCATAAGGCACAAGGCAAGGATGTTTCTTTTCGGCATCGTTGCGTTCCTCTCCATATGTCCAACCGTCTTTCATACGTCCTGCCGACCATACCTCATGCACGTTCTTGGCTATGTCTTCTGCCAATTTTTTGAGTTCCTTAGGCAGGACCACATCCTTCGTGTCGATAGGATGTGGTGTGTAATTGTTTTTGTTCATTGTTTTACAATTTAATTATCTCTTTGTATGGAAAGAGGGTTGAATGGAATTTAATCTATCATTAAATCAAATCATTTTGTACGAATCACGCAGTCTTTGCCGTATGGCATGTAAAGAATGCAGTCTTCCAAAGGAACAGTAGAACTCAGTCTGTACTCTTTTTTCTGCTTGGCTAAAGGAACAGTCGTTTTTACAACACCTTCTGCATCTGATACAGTAACTATGTCATCAATTCTTATAGTCGTATTGGCGACATACGATTCTTTACTCATATTCCAAAGTTTGAATTGTATATTGCCGTAAACAGCAGGATTGCGGTATATATTCACTTCTATATACTCCTTCAATGTTATCGTTGTGTCCACAGGCAAGTAATCTGGGCAAAAGATAGTGATGCGCACATCTTTTCCGATGTAACGATGTGGTATATAAAGAAAACGTCCTTTGTCAGATAAAGATGAAATAGTATCTATCTTGGTCTCCTTATCCAAGGTTAACGTCACAATAGCATCGTGCAACGGTGGCAGATTCTGATTCTTTATTGATTGTTCTCGAAGTGATAATTGTATATCAACAGGTTGATTATAATGCCACACTATAACCAAGGAAATCAATATAGCAACAACTCCAAGAATCCACGTAACAACCTGTCTTATGAGCATACGCTTGTGGCGTTGCCAAATGCTGTCAAATTCTACACCCAATAACTTGGTTATGAGTTGAACGTAGGCTCTTTCCCTGTTCAACCATGGCCAACGATATATTTTCTCACGTATATTGGCACCAAGGATTTCTGGTAAACCTAATTCATTGACTATCGGGTTGAAACATTCTGTCTCTTCGTTTCCACTATGTGGAATGCCATCGACAATAAAGAAATGTATCTGCTCCGTACGTCCCAACTGATGGAAGAAGGCGATTTCCTTCCCCACCCATTCAGAGTGTGCGGAGTTAGGCGAACAAATCACTATAAGGTTTCTGGATGCCTTCAGTCGTTCTTGTAGCTCTGATGTCAAACCTCCTGGTTGTATGTCGGTAGGAGCAAAGAATACAGGGCGCATCGGATTCTTCTTCCAGCCATGTTTACTACATAGGGTTGCAGGCATGCGATAATGCTCCAGTTTCTTCTGGATTCTCTTTCCCCACCTGTAGTCGAGGGAGTTATAAGATATAAAAGCGAAATATTTATACTCTTGTTGTTTCATGTTTATTCTTTCAACAATAATTGCTTTATTTTTTCAACATCTCCTTCTCTGTTCTTAGGTATGACACCAGTTTTGGAGAATTCATCAAAGTCAGAGAGAAAACCTTCTTTCAATTCTGATTTATATTGGCTATATATTTTCTCTGCCTCCAGATATTTACCTTGAAAGAGGAGAGCGGCTGCGAGATTGCTATAAGCTATGTGATTTGTTGAATCAACTTCCAGAGCTTCTTTTGAATAAGTCTCAGCTTCTGCATATTGCTTTTCGAAAATGGCATAAAAGGATTGGTTCACTAAAATACCATTTAGTTGTTCTTTATAATTGCTTTTATCTGACTGGTACAAAGTCTTTAATAAGGGTATATTTTGCTTATAGCATTGATATGCCTGAGAGTTTTTTTTCTCTTGCTCATATAGTTGTTGCAGACATGACATAATTGTGGTATAAAAATCTATTGACGTTCCATGTTCGGCTTCTTTTTTATAGAATTCCAAGGCTTTCTCTAAAGGAGATATAGCTTCTGCATATTTTTCTTGTTTAACTTGTGATTCTGCAAGCCAAAACAAACATATTGCTTGTTGTTGACCATAAAATTGTGGATATTCTCCTATCAAACGTTTATATATTTCAAGGGCTGACTTATACATTTGCTCGCTCTCAAGAAAACACTGAACATCACTATATAAAACACCGAGGCAGATATAGCTACGAGCCAAATCTAGCTCATAATCCTGAGGGTTAGATGCAGACAAACGTTTATATATTTCCAAGGCAGACTTGTACATCTGCTCGCTTTCAGGGAAACGCTGTATGCGATTGTATAAAAGACCGAGATTGTTATAGCTCGTAGCCAAATCTGGCTCGTAGGCTTGCGGATTAGACGCTGATAAACGTTGGCGTATTTCCAAGGAAGACCTGTACATCTGCTCGCTCTCATGGAAACGCTGAGTGTCGCTATATAAAAGACCAAGGTTGCTATAGCTCGTAGCCAAATCCGGCTCGTAGACCTGAGGATTAGACGCTGATAAACGTTGGCGTATTTCCAAGGAAGACTTGTACATCTGCTCGCTCTCGGTGAAACGCAGGGTGGTAATGTATAAATTAGCAAGATTATTATAGATTATTGCTAAATCTGGCTCGTAGACCTGAGGATTAGATACTGACAAACGTATGTATATTTCCAAGGCTAACTTGAACATGTGCTCGCTCTCGGGGAAACGCAGGATGTCTCTGTATAAATTAGCGAGATTATTATAATTACCAGCCAAATCTGGCTCGTAGACCTGAGGATTAGACGCAGACAAACGTTTATATATTTCCAAGGCAAACTTGTACATCTGCTCGCTCTCGGGGAAACGCTGAGTTTGGCAGTATAAATTAGCGAAGTTATTATAAATCATAGCCAAATCTGGCTCGTAGACCAGAGGATTAGACACAGACAAACGTTTGCGTATTTCCAAGGCCAACTTGTACATCTGCTCACTCTCGAGGAAGCGCTGAGTTTTGTAGTATAAATGACCGAGGTTGTTATAGCTATTTGCCAAATCTGGCTCGTAGACCTGAGGATTAGACGCAGACAAACGTTTGCGTATTTCCAAGGCCAACTTGTACATCTGCTCACTCTCGGGGAAACGCTGCGATTTAAAGTATAAATTAGAGAGATTATTATAAATCATAGCCAAATCTGGCTCGTAGACTTGAGGATTAGACACTGACAAACGTTTATATATTTCCAAAGAAGACTTGAACGTCTGCTCGCTCTCATGGAAACACTGGGTGTCGCTGTATAAAAGACCAAGGTTGTTATAACAATTAGCCAAATCTGGCTCATAAACCTGAGGATTAGACGCAAACAAACGTTTATATATTTCAAAGACAGACTTGAACATCTGCTCGCTCTCTATGAAACGCTTGGTGGCTCTGTATAAATTAGCCAAATTAATACAGATCATAGCCAAATCTGGCTCGTAGACCAGAGGATTAGACGCAGACAAACGTTTGCGTATATCCAAGGAAGACTTGAACATCTGCTCACTTTCGGTGAAACGCTGGGTATCACGGTATAATTTAGCGAAGTTGTTATAGCAATTAGCCAATTTTTGCTCGTTTTCTTCCGATTTTGTATCAGAAAGGCTGGACAACTTGTTTATATATAACTTATAATATTTTTCAGCTGCAACAAATTGATTTTGTTTCTGAGAAAAAAATGCGTAATTCCAAATAGCATCAAGCGTCTGTAACTTATCCGCCAATCCTTTCAATAATTCGCCTGCCTTATCCCATTCATTACTCATTTTATAAGCTGACACTTGTGCTTGGATACTCTTCTTATATTCCTCTATATCCTTATCAGCCAGTACTTCGGCAGAATCTGCCTTTTGTCGCAATTCTTCTGCTTGAGTTTTTATCTTTAATGCATCATCTATTTTTTTTAGATAGTTTCCTTGCTCGAATAAACGAATAGCCTCCTCCAACTGTCCTTGATTAAACAATTCAATAGCCCTTTGTGCAAGTGTATCAACTTCACTCTCATCAATACGAGCAAACATATCGGCATACTCGTCCATATGTTTCTCTGCATTATCACGTTCTCGATTTATGGAATCTAATTTCGCATAATACTCGTCAAGGGTGAGTTGCTGAGCCTTGTTTTTCTTCTCAAGTTCTGCCAACCTTTTTTTATATTTCTTTTCGGCCTGATTTCTTCCAATAGCGATAAGGTTGTTTTTCTGCTTTTGAAATTGATTCGCATCACAGAGTATCAGTTTGAGCGGCTCTTTTCTTGCGCTCCATTCATCTACTGCCTGTTGATTGAATATCATCAAGCCTGTTTTACTAACCGTAGCCCTACCAAGCCTGTCACCCATCTTTATATTCTGTAGCTTCAAGGCAAATGTACCATTGCCCTCATCGCTCACGACGCCATTGGGTGAAGTCGCAGTCTTCACATAAACGCCACCCATCGGTATACGTGGATTCTTACCATTATAACGATAGGTAATGCCTCTTTGTATAAGAACAGATTGAGCCAACACATTGTATGAGCCCAATAATACAATAAAAAATACTACAATTTTTCTCATATTGCTCAATTATTTTAAATGGCATCCAACAAAATAAACGATGCCCAATACTTGGCATCCTTATATCCTTTTGCCCTTACATCCTGCTGCGCCTTTTTTAACGCCTCTCGTTTGCTCACACCAGCCATGAGATACCTATAAAAGCTAATCATGAGTTCTGCGGTGGAGGTGTCATAAACATTCTTTAGACTCATCAACAGAGTATGTACACCAGCATTCTTAAAGCCACGTTGCAAGCCGAAAACACCATCTGTTCCTAACTTTCCTAATCCTGTTTCACAAGCAGAGAGAGCCACAAGGTCACATTCTCTTAAGTTCATCTTCGCCACTTCAGCTGCTGTAACTATACCCTGCTCGTCTAAGTTGGCACCTGCAAAAGCAAGGATACTGCTTGACATAGCTTCCTGATCAGACATGCCCTTTTGTGGCATATAGGCACCATGAGTGGCAATGTGAAGGATATTCAATTTCTTGTCAGTTAAGTTAAGGAAAGCTTGTTTGCTTGCATTTTGGTCTGACAAAGAAACAACTTTTTTAATGCTTCCTTTCTTTAACTCTTGTTCAATCTCATTGATTTCACGTTTCGTATTGTCCAGGTTGCCGAACATGCTCACATCGCCATTTCCTCGCAATCCTGCCAACTCACGCTTAACCGAAGAAGAATTTGTTCCTTCCTCGTTATAGTTAATGTCGCCAAACAAAACAGCATTGCTTGTCAGAGCCGGTTGTTGATGATAGCACAACACTTTTGTCGTAGAGAGGCGATACACCTCCATTTGTTCACTGAGCGGTTTTCCGTCGTATACTAAGTATTCTATTCCCACATTATTAAATATGTCATCAGCGGAGAAAAATAGTCGTTTCTTTCCTGACAAGTAATTTCTTATTTTTCCCCAAACGAGATTGTCAGAGGAATCATAAACATAATCATCGGCAAGCATTTTCTTTCCCTCAGCCAAAGTACATATTGGAATCGTTATAGGTGTTTTAGCATCTTTTGTCAGAATAATTGCCTCCATAAAGTTCTCATTATCTAATACACCAGCTTTGATGGCAGTAAACTCAATGGCAATATCTGTAGCCGACAATTGCTTTTGCACATCCTTCCAATTATATGAGATATAATTAGTGAAATCCGCAAATTCCGCACATTGCTTGTACAGTTGAAGTTGAAGAGTTTGGTTCTTCTGGCTCAACGTCAGAATCTTTTGTAAATCAGCATCACTCTTGGCATTCTTGCGCAAGTTGGATATTTCATTAGAAATAGATTTTATCTGCTCATACAGTTCCTTCAACTTCTTGTCACCATGTTGAGCTATAACCTTTTCAAATTCAATTGATGAATTCAACAGAATGCCCTTGGAAAGGAGAACTGCATCATAAGCAATAGCAGAGAACTCTGAGTAGAGACCGGATTTGTCCTGAGGAATAATGGTTAACAATTCCAAGAGTTCTTGGATATTTTTGCTTTCTTCGTGCCACGTTTGCATTCTCTCGCTTTCACTTTGCATACGAAATTCCTCACGGATACCTTCCCGGATAGCCTCCATATATTGCTTATAGAAAGCGATGGCATTTGCATAATCCTCCTTCTTGGCATAGCAGCCAGCGATAGTTCCCAGCGAGCGAGCATAAGTGAGCTTGCTCAGATATTGGAGAGCCATCCACAGATTATCCTTCCCATCCTTGATGATATTGTCTAACTTTTGATTTCTTTCCTTCTGCATGGCATCGTCCTTGTAGTCCACCTCCTCTGATTTTCCTGCATATACATAACAGAGTTTAAGAGAGGATGCTGCCTCCGTGTAGTCTTGCGCCATGCCTTTCTCATCGAATAGTTGCATAGCTTGCTTATGATGGGCAATAGATGCATCATAGTCCTTGTTGAATTTTTCGGCTTTGGCAAGTCGAAGAATAGCTTTTGGATATTCCTCGCTGCCTTTATCATATCGTTCATAATAAGCAATTTGCTGGTTATAAGCCTCACAAGCCTTAGCATATTCCTTCATGGCAGAATACGCATTGCCAATACCTTTTTGGCAATCGGCAATCTTCTTTAAAGATGCATTCTTTGATGATGTATCTCCAGTTGCAGAAAACTGATAAAACTCGATAACCGCATTAAAATTGTCGATAGCTTGCTGATATTGCTTTCCAATATGACAATACAAGGCAGCCATGTAGAATTGGTTGGCATAAGTTGCGTTCTTTCCTTGGGTTTTCTTGACGAGGTTGGCGGAAAGCGTTTCGTATTCACCAGCACTAACCCAATCCTTGGTATTTGCCAAGAACTTGGCGTAAGCTTCATATACTTCCGCCTTCACCTTATCATCCATGTTCATAGACAGCACTTGCATAAAACATTCCTTAGCCTTGGCTGTGTTGCCCTTAGATGCATAATAGTTGGCTCTGCCCAACATGCACTTCGGTTCGTTACAATCCTTGGTAAGCTCATGCTGGTTATGATCTTCCGTCAAAGCCATAATACGCTGAAGGTTGCTATTATCCTTACGGTCGCTATAAATCATAGCAAGCCATTGCAGGAGATTTTCATACATTTCGCTATATTTTTCCACATGAGGCAATGCCTTCTCCCAATATGTGACAGCCCCATCTATATTATCGCTCAGATAATAAAAGCGTCCCATATTGAGCGCATAAAGCCCATAGTTCTTATGCGGCTTGCCTTGCTTTTCCTTCAGTTTGTCACAAAGCGACATCGCCTGCTCTTGGTATTTCACAGCATTGGCATAATCTTTCTCCAATGCAAAGCTGAGGGCATAATTATTGAGCGAAGTAATATAGTCTTCATTTACTTCCCCAAACAGTTTTTTGCGCATATCCAAGGCTTGCTTGGTATATCCGCGCCCCTCAACTATCTTTCCTTCGTTCACGCATTGTTTGCCCTTATCATGCAAGGCTTGCGCCTCGGACGGAGATTGGGCGTTAATGGTCATGGAAAGGGATAAGGCGAATATTGATAATATGATTTTGTACATAGTGTAAAGCTTATTAGATTAATTATTTTAAAATCCGACCTTTGCTATTTAATTAACTACATGATTAGTTACTTATCACCACAAAACTAATATCTTTCTTGCTACAGTTGACTACCTCCAATTCCACTATGTTCACGCAATCGCCAGGCAACATAAAAGTGGTCTTACGGTTAGGCAAACCCAGTTTTACACTTGTGGTATCATCATATCGTTTGTTGAGTCCCTTCTTATTCGTTACATGGACTTTCATAGTGACACGACCACCAGCTTCGGACACAACCGCCAGTTCTTGACGACCTTTAGAAGGGAACGTATATTTCACGGTTTTTCCTGCCTTGGCAAAGCAAGTCTTAGTCAAGATGGATCCATCGGCGTTTTGTCCTCTGTACGCCCTACTATTGCTTATAGAGTCAGCTTGTTGGTAAACATCCTTGCCATCGGCCAAGGCATTGGCAAAAATCTCATCGAAAAGCAAATGTCCATTAACCGATTCTTCCCCACTTTTGCATCGCAGAGCATTAAATTCTCTCGTACCACATGCAGATAAGGCATTAGCCGCATTTCTGATTGCTTCTTTGTCGTTTGCGCACACTGCATCTCTCATCGAAATACAAGCATCATACGCCTTCTGAAAAGAAACTATTTTTGCATCCTCATACTGGGCAAAATTTTTTGTTGACAAAACTAAAAATGTCATCAATAAAATAATTCGTTTCATACTAATTTCTTTTTATATATCATATGGCTAACCACCATGACACGTTTTAGTTTTCTTTCCTCATTACATAACAAATATTTGTGCTCGGACTTTCGTCCAAACGACATTTATTTAAATACCCTTTTTTAGAAAGGCGAACAGGCATCTGTGCTTTTTGTTCATTAGTGAGAAATTCTATAAAAAAATCTCCATTTTGCTTTGTTAATGTTTTTTTTGAACCAATGCATACGGTTACATCCTTCAAAGGCATACCATCCTCATTAACAACATGTCCTGCAAATATTCTGAAAGTATCATCACGATATATTCTTAGTGTATCTGTTTGAAACATTCCATATGCAATCTCTATTTTTTTATTTATGCCATTATAATAGTTAGCTCTAAATGAAATCGTAACATTACGCCATTTCTTCCAACCTGGCATAAATGGTAAAACAACACAAGTATCCAAATTCGTTAAAGGATAAATCGCACCATCAACTTTTAATATGGCTTCTTGCGGCAAAGGCAAACAATGCTTTTCATCTTTTATACATACAGTAAGTTGGACAGGGATTGCAAAGACGTATAAAACTAATCCCAATAAGACTGAAGCAATAAAAACTTGCAACCGCTTTATTCTTTTCTGCCGTCTATGCCGTTTCCATAAAACATCAAAATCCACATTCAACATTCGAGAGACAATCCGAACCAACGCTTTTTCTTTCCCTAATTCGTTTATATCAATACCCAACAACTCATCTTTAGGGCAAGAAATGATATGCTCTTTGAGGGCATCCGCAAAATCGTCAACAAGATTATTACTATTTGATTTTGCAACGGCAACAAAAGGAATTATTCTGCTAATTCTCCCCCATTCAATGAAAGTCTGAATTTCAGCATTTACCCATTTTGAATGATTAGAATTAGGAGAGCATATTACGATAAGATATTTGGAACTCCATAATTTTTTGCGTAGCTCATCTTTCAGAACCCCCGTATCCAAATCATCAATATCACGAAATACAGGTCGAAGATATTGGGAATTTTCAAATTCATTTTGGATTTCTGCAGGTAATTTATATGCTTCTAACTCCTTGTGTAACCATTTTGCGATTTTTACATCCCGATGACTATAGCTGATAAAAGCATAACGTCTATATATTTCATTTGTCATATTCTGATGATATTAATAGCATAAAGTTATCTTTTTGGGTTATCTCCTTGTAAACCATATCTGCATAATTTTTGACTTTTTCATTTAATTGTTCTTTGGAGTAATTATGTTTTAAATTAGTCTTGTTTTCTAATAACAAGGTCTGAATTTCATTATATTCCTCATCACTCTTTATAGTATCAAAAATATTATACAGGCCGACGAAAAGAGAATAAACAGGGAAATTGTCACCGGAAGCTTTTGCTGTTTTACAAATATTATATGTGGTTTTAATTATTGCTAATTTTACTGCATCTTTTTGCGACAATGCATAATCATCGTGTTTATTGTAATACATATATTTATACCATGAATACCTTATTTGCAGTTCGTTTCTGATTGCCCAAGTTAATGCCGTAGCAATATATGTGCCTGAAAATTTCCTAAGTTTTTCTATCGTTCTATTTTTTAAGATAGCTTGAACTGCAATAATAGCAATAGATAGCAATTCCTCATATTGAGGGGCTTTTATTGCATTTTTATATGCAATCCTCGCATATTCTGTTTTAGAAACAGCTTGTGCTAAATCTACTAATTTTTGTAAATTTATGGAGTTGTTGTTATTAGCATTTTCTTTAGGCAAGAAAGCCTTATATAAAACTGACGTTTTTTTATAACGTTTCATTGCAGTATTAAAGTCTCCCGTGTTTTGTTGGGAAGTGAGTATTTTATTTGTGGTTTTTTCAAGCCACTCTTTCGCATGGATGGAATCGCCCTCCATCAGATAAAACTCCCCCTTACTGTCATAGGCATTAATGTTCGTTGAATCTGCCTTGATCAACTCGTCTATGAGCCTATGGGCTTGTTCAAAGTTTTTCTCCACCCCCAATCCTTGTGCATAAGAATACGCCAAGGAATTTAAAGCATCTTTCCAACCACAATCTATTGACTTTCTGTATAACCAAACAGCCTCTTCATATTGCTTTTTCAACCCTTTCAAGTATCCTAGCCGTTCATAATAACATCCTGAGTTTGAACTGTTTTTCACAATTAACCCTTTGTATAGTTGCGTGGCTCTTTCTATATTGAATGTCGACTTATAGCAACTGTCACTATATTCATTAGCAAGAGTTTCCAAGCAATATAGCTTGGATTGCTCATCTAAACTTGTATTTTCACTCAGTTGTTTCACTAAAGAGCAATACGCCGAATGAATTTCATCGTGTTCTTTTACAGAAAATGTCTTTGTATAAGCCAAATCAGCCAGCTCTTTCTGCATACTGGTAACTCTGTCAATGACCCATCCAAGCATGTTATCAATCTTTGGTGGAAAATGCAGTTTCGTGTTCTCTGGTATGGTCGTCTTCAGATTGCGAGTTTCATCTTCAAATATTTCATTCACATCACCTTGAAAATAGATATTCTCGAGTGAATTACACCCTCGAAAAGCATCTCGTCCGATAAGCTTGACACTCAAAGGAATAGTTATACTTGTTAATAAGCGATTGTTCTGAAACGCTTCTGCATCAATGCATCCTACATTATATTCCTTCCCTTTATAACTTACTTTTTCTGGAATTATCAATTCTCCTTCGCAGTCATTCGTTCTCATTATACTTTTACAACAAACAGACACTGTGTTTTCCATACGGTTGAAAATACGGAAGTACAGTGTGTTTTTCCCTAAAGTGATAAAAAAATCAGGACAATGCTCCAAAGCCTTTTGCCCGATGTTTATAGAATCAGATGCATCGGAAAGTTTGGCTGCCCGTCTGTAGCATTCCAAGGCTTTAGAATAAAGAGAATCAGTATTATCCAAAGACTTTACTTCATTTATATAACCTAACATTGCCAATCCTTGCGCAGACGGCAAATCTGCCGCACGCTGAATATATTTCAGTCCATCTTTGGTATTATAACCATTTGTTTTAGCCAAAGAAACAAGCCAATATCCAAATTCATTATTGTATATCGAACCAAAATTTTTATGCAAAGTCTCATAAACATTCACGATTTCAGCTATAGAAGAATCCCTTTTGCTTTCAAATTCATAACCACCCATATTGTAAAGACCTATTTGTGTCTTTATTTTTTCCACTAATGCCAACAAATCTTGTTGGGCAGTATTGACTATTTCTTGTCCCGCTTTGACAACGATTACACCAGCTTGCAGTTTATCTAACTGTTGTCTTGTTTGTTGACCCAGACGAAGTTCCTCATATTTTTTTATACCATCTTCAATATGTCCATCTTCGACTAATTGCAATGCCTCTTTTTCGATGCTTGACATCTCACTTACATCAATGCGGGCAAATGTCTCCACATAAGTGTTAATATTGCTCAACTTTTCCTCATAGTCTTTTTCGATTTGCTGGAGTTTCGTTTGCAATTCTATAACATTTTTTCTCTCTGCGTATGCTTTTTGTTTTTGTCTTTCGTAGTCTTTTTTGTATGACTTCTCAAAAATACCATAGTATTTCTTTTTTAAGGCTCTAAAATCATTTTCCTTACACATTATAATGCGAAAGGTACGTTGTGAATTTGAAATTCTCCATGCTTCAACAGCGTCTTTATTAAAGATGATAAATCCAGATTTATAAATCTCATTACATTGTATAGACTGTCCTGGCTTTTGAGTGGGGAATTTTAAAATAAAAAAGCCCTTGGTATCACTAGTTACTGTTGATGCTCCCTTGACATTTAATTCCACTCCTGAAAGTGGAGTCTTTTGTGCATTTCCCTTATACTCTAAGACACAACCACGTTCTACTGTTTGCCCCACGGCTAATTGCGTGACAACAATGAGTAACATACTTACAAGAATATACTTAATACGTAACAAAAATACAGTTTTCATAAACTTTATAAAAATGAAACAATGAATCCTAACATAATAGTATCAACCAAATATCATGAATTAACTCTCATTATTCTTAGTGTTTGGTAATCGCTAACCTAAAACCAATAGTAGGTCTTTTCTCATCAGTATCAAAGCCAACTTTAAAATCTGTAGTCACTCCCGAAGATGGAGACAAGAAATCTCCGCCACAAACAGTCCACAGTATTCTTCCGTCCTTAGAAGTTCCGAAAGGCGTGTTGCACATTTCACTTACGTTTCCACTCATGTCATAAAGATCAAGCATGTTGGGTTCCTTGCCTTGTTGACCATCCGACGGATGTACTTTGCCGCCAGAATTATCTTTGTACCATGCCACCTTTTTTACATCATCACTTCCAACATAAGTGGACTTTTCATGATGCTTGCCGCCATGAGCAGCATATTGCCATTCTTCTACAGAAGGCAAGTTGAAACCAACAATATTGGTCATATTACGCAAGCTATCCAGCAAAATCATGTTTACCTCACCATACGAAACGCTTGTCATTGGGATATTTTTCTGTTCTGGCTTATAAGCACCACCAAGAATACCATACCATTCCCCGACGGTGAACTCATACTTACTCACCCACAACGAGTCTCCCTTAACACAGACCATATTCATCAAGATGGTATCGATAGTATTCATCTGCCGAACAGATAGGTGTGGACTAAGTACCAGATTAAAAGATTGATGTTTCTTCTCCAGTTCTGTTCTTTGCTCCGTCAAGGCGACCTTTTCTTGTTCCACCTTATCTTGTTCTTGGACATGTAGCCAATACAATAGACATGTAGTCAGCACCATCAAGACAACCAATACCGCAGTACCGATACCCAAACGTTTCATAAACCTGTTGTGGACATCTATCTTGCGAAGGGTTACTTGGGCAGCCTTCCCATCTTCGTCTTTATGTTTTTCAGAGGCACGCTCTCCCAAAACTGGTTTCAGACGGTCGGTAATCATCAAGTCAACCGTAACACCCAACGCTTGTCCGAAGTCAATTTCAGAATTTTGAATATCTGTAATTTCACGAATTGACTTAGGTATTTGTTCATGTATGCCGTCAAATGTTTTATCAGGATTTACAGGAACTATTTTTTTGCCATCTTCAATGGCAAAAAGGATTTCTTCTCTCACCCAGTCATCGTCATTTTTGCATCTATCGAGAGCGTTTTTCGACAATACAAGCATGAACACAGGAGCTTCCTGGATAGCAGCCTTGATTTTCTTACCGAAGACGCCATCTTTCAATTCGTCATAATCAAGAAATACCCTGTATCCTCTCTGAGACAACATCAATTGGAGGATACGCGCATATTGAGCACCGCCAGCTCTGCGATAACTGATAAATATATCGTACTTATTTCCCATTTTGTTGACCTTTCCCTATTTGTCCTACACCTTGTGGCATTTGTCCAGCAGCACTTCCTGCATTTCCTGCGCCTTGCATTGCTCCCATTGCCCCCATCTTACCTGCTGCGCTACCTGTTGCATTCAATCCTAAAGAACTTTGCAGACTATTAATCAATGGGGTATAGGTTGCTTTGATGATGTTATCCTTGCTCTCCTTGAAAGAGGAGACAACATTCACAATGTATTCGTTTTTGGCTTTACCCCGATTCTGCAACTTAACCAATTGTTTGTAGTCTTTGTGCCAATTGCTGGAACGGCCTTTTGTTGGATTGTACTGGCATCGCTCGCTCATCACTACTTTCATCTTATATTCACCAGTACCCCAAGAAGGGCTGTTGGCATCTACAGGCATATAAGAACGAGGAATGACAAAACTGTCGCCTGTAATATCTATCAGCTGTTTATGCTTCATCAAAGCCTCTTGACGACTATAAACATAGACAGAATCCTTTCCCAAATCCATCTCATTGATAGGAATATTTACACTGAAAGAGCCCAACTTCACGTCTTGATAAACCTGAATCGCCTCATTAATCCATGATGAAGAGAAGTCCATACGAATATTGATAGATGGAGATTGCTGCTCAGAAAAACTAAATTTGCTGATCATATTCCAATAGTCAATCTGTTCCTTTGAACTTTTTGAGTCAACACCCCTTATACGATTGGCAGACAAGTTTGGCAAATACGACTCATAGGGATGGAATACCACACTATCAAGCACTAAATAAAACTTGCTATGCAAGAACAAATGAGAGAACTTGGTCGTATCAACATGGCACACCATTTTGAGTATCTCCTTTCCATTACGGCTGGCACGGAAGGTGATACCGTCAAAATTCATATCACTTGGGTCCAAGGCGCCATGAACTGATGGTTTCCGGTAGAAGTCACTTTGTCCCTTAGCAGACTGCAAACTATCAATAAATAAGCACTCATTTTGCCTCATCTCCATCCATTTTCTCTTTTGTTGCGAACGAATCTTTGTCAAAGAGATGATTTCATTGCTGATGACCGTGAATACTGATGAAACTCCACCATACAACATTGACTTACCTATATCCGTAAATGCGCTTCTGCTTTTCGAGCGATAGATAGCGGCTACTTGATTCAACTTCTTGCGGGTATTGTCATCCATTTGGTTGATATTCACCTCAAAATTATCCATCTGCATGTTTTGCATATTACCCATAAAGCCTTCTTTAGGTTGTACACCTGCCATTGGCCCTTGGGCAAAAGAATGAGAGCTGCAAATGAATAACAACATAAATAAAACAACTTGCTTCTTCATATTTTTATATCATTTATGTTTATACTTACGTTAACTATATCTTTATTTATATAACTATTCGCCTTCTCACTCATTGCCATCTATCAAAATAAAGGCATCTGAATACATAGGCTCATCAAATCTCTTTTCAACTATAAGATCGGGAAGCTGAGAACGGTGATAACGTTTTTGTATCGTTGTCGTTTTTAAATACAATCTTGCGTTGGAAAAAGCCTCATGCAATGTTTTTCCCTGCCCAAGATATTCATACATTTTAATCATCAACAACATAGTAGCCTGATCATCAACTCTCCACAAACTGGCAATAATGGCTTTCACACCTGCAGTTTTCAATCCTCGTTGAAGCCCATACACACCATCTGTACAGATATATCCTAAACCCGACTGGCAGGCAGATAATACCAATAGATTAACATTAGACAAATCTTGCTCTGCCAACTCTCTCGCAGACAAGATACCATCATAATTATCCGGACTGAATCTACTGCTGTTCATGCAACTTTCAGCTCCAGCCAAGAATAAGCAACTATTAGATAACTGGTCATCGGTTGATGCAGGTTTAATATCAGAAGCACAGGATGAAGAATTGGAAAAATATCCATGTGTTGCTATATGAATGACAGAGTATTTTTCTAAGAGATTTCGTAAAACTCCCTCAGAAGCCTGCATTCCAACTAAGATACTATCCTTTGGATTGTTCCTGTAAAAAGAAATGCTATCAACCTCTGTAAGCGAACCAGCTAAATAAGGAAGTCCTATGATTTCATGCGACATTCTGTAATATGCGACCTTATCATTATTCTTTCCAGTTTCTTCTTTATCTTTCGACTCATAATTCACACCACCACAGAACAGCACGTTGCTTATTTTCTTTGTATGTGGACGTTCTGACAACAACCTTGTGGAAGTCATTCTATAGAAATGTTTTCCTTCCAACGTTTCCGGTAGAAGATATTCTATCGCAAGGAGATGCAACAAATCATCTGCAGCAAAATATACCGATGTAGATTTCCCTATTACATTTATCAAGTTACGGTTCCATATCAATTTTCTCAATTTCAGATCCTGATAGATATGGTTTTTCATTTCTGGCTCATTGGAAGACAAGGCATCTCCTAATGAAATATCATTCTTCAATGGATAGCTCAATAGGGAATCCTTTGATACGATCTCTATGAATGCCGGTTTAAGGCTCGCTTTATTAAGCACTAAAGCCCCTATATAAGTTTCACCTTTCTTTTCATAAGTGATAAACTCAATAGCAGAGGAGCCTCGCGGCATTGTTCTTTTCACATCCAGCCAAGTAGTTCGAATAGAAGAGAGAGTTTGCTTTCTTTCCGACAAACTCATACCAGGTTTGAATTGCCTGTTCATTTGCAGAAGAATAGCTTTGCTGAACAAAGCTACATTATATAGAAAACCAGCATCCTTGCCTTCCAGTCGATAACAGTCTGTTGCGAATGGTTGCTCCGCCAACCAATACTGTTCTCTTTCAGATGCAGACATCCGAATGAAGTTCTGGTCTATAAACTTTTTGGAAAAAGCAAGATACTCCTTATAATATTGCAAAGCCTGAGAGTTATAAGTTCCTATCGCATCATACTTCAACATAAGAATCTTAGCAGTTTTGCGCAACACTTCTGCTCTCCCTTTATCATCACGATGCTGCGTGAAATAGTTCAATATGGATTGCATGATTCCATAGGCCTCGTCATATTTCCCATTACGAGCTAAGCATAAAGCACGTTGCGACATGATCTCTTGACGAAGAGATTCCATTCCTCTAACTCGTGCATTCTCCTTATATCGAGGTCCTGCCAAAATGGAATCGAGCTGAGCAATAGCTTTTGAATACATACCTTGTTGATAATAAATTTGAGCCAAGTCATCTCGCACGGCATCTACAAAATCGAAGTCTCCCGACTTGTTTGGCAAAGAATATTTCAAATATTCTTCTGCTTCAGTATATCTTCTTTGTAGGAAACATGAATTGCCTTTGATTCTGTATGCATCAGCAAGGCAAGAATGATAGTTTGCCTGTTCCTTAAAAATATGTTTCCCGATCAGTTCCAACATGTCTTTGCAATAAACATCCATTTCCAGGTATAGCCCTAACTTATAAGCCACTTCACTTAAGCTCTTCTTTACTGCCCAATAAGGCATCAAGAAATCATCCTCATCTAGCATGTCTGATGTCATGTGTTTTTGTGACAGGCTGTTGTTTATTTCACTTTCCACTTTTTTAAGAACATCAAAGGCTTTGACATATTCTTTCTTTTCATTCAGATCATACGCTATGAAGTAATCGTCCAACACTTGGTCAGCGAAGAAATGTTCTTGCGTCTGTCCCATTGAAGAGACAAAAGGCAATAGGGTTAACAGGAAGAGAACTATACGCATCATCATATTTTTCATTTTCCAGGATTATAATTAACGATGACAAAAGCCATGTTTTTACCAGTTTTATTTTGTATCAACAGTTTAAACCTATCACTCTTTGATACCTTTTTGTCAAGTTGTAAATAGCAAGTACCATCTTTCATTGTGGCTTTACCAAATATTTTTCCACCCTTGGTCACAGATACAGCAAATGCCGATGTGTTATGATAAGGCAGAACTGCAAATTGCTGTAATCCTTGTCGCCCGGTTATCTCATAGCTTACAGACATGTTCTTTTTGATCGTAATCTCAATAAAAGAAAACTTATATCTCTCATCTTGCCCATTACGGAATCTGCCACCCATATTGGTTACGCCATTTTGCCTTTTTGCGATGCGGTATCCCATGTCATTGACACCAAACATCGTCACCTTATCTTTGACCGTACATTCACCACGCCTGTCTATGTCAATTTCATCCATAAGAGTCCATTGCCTGTCATAAAGGAACTCCCGAGAAACTTTGTTTGCATTGGCTGAAGTACGCAAAGATTTACACCTATTAATAATAGTTGTCATTTCCTTAGGTACATCAGTTTGGGCATAGACTACATAAGGAAATGCCATCATCAAGACCAAGCTAATAACTGTAACCATCTCCTCTGGCCAAAAGTTGATTAAAGAATCAGAATAGTTCTTGCCCTTGGCATTGGTTATCTTTTTCTTTGGAAATCGTTGCTTATCCATGTTATCTTTAATACATTGTCGTAATTCTGACAGTTTAGGTCTTCTAGATGGTTCGAAAAGAAGACATCTATGAATCAGACTACTTAAGGTTTCGCTACAATGAGAGACACTTATATAAGGAACTTCCGATTGCTGTGTCTGGTTCCTGTCACCATCTGCACCAAAAGGAGGCATTCCCATCAGAGCAAAAAAGGCAAGATACCCGATTTGCCAAACATATTCACATTCCTCAACATTAGATTTTTCTACGTTTTTCTCTAAAAAACAAAACTCATCATTTTCCACCCCTATCATATGAGGATTCAAATGAGTAGGTGTTCTGTTGAGTTTTGCATTCAACAAAAAATCCATCAGATGCCAGGTGGCATTTTCTGTCATATACCCGACTATTTCATCCAAACAAATCATCTTCTAAATATTAATGTATCAATAATCTTCCCTCCACGTTGCTTCAAAGAAACAATTTCCGTAGAAGGTACTACCCAAAATGTACCTTGCGTTGCTTGTCCATCCGCCTTAGAAACGATTCCAATCACAAAAATTCTATCTTTGATCTTAGCCAAGACAGGACCTCCTGAATTACCAGGATTGATAGGAGCAGACATTTGTATGCATCCTACTATTTCGCTATTATCCTTTGTAAATTCCACATTCTGACTATTGCCAAATACCTTTGAGCAGATATTTTCTTCCTGGTTGTCATTCAATGGAAATCCGATGGCTACGATGTCTTTGTCTGGTTGTCTTCTGAAAGCCTTCATATCCTTCATATCTGCTAATTGGAGATTTCCCTTCAGACCTTTGGATTCCACATAGGCGAAATCACCTAATTCCAGGTCTCGTCTAGATGCTAATGGCATAATGGTTCGCCAATAAATAGGATGCTGATCTGTTCCAAGACAGACGACTTGATCTCTCGACTTGTTAAAATGAAAATCAGTAGAATAATACTCATATTGCTCAAGCCCCTTGCTTATCATGCAATGAGCCTTTACCCTATACCTTTCCTCTCCCGACAACATGTTGCGAGTCTCAGCCATTGTTGCCAATCTCACTGCTGGCGACATTTTATCATCATAAGAGATTCCATTCCAATCCTCGTCATTTATCCAAGGCTCCACGCAATGCCGAGCAGTTACAAACAAGCTATCACATGTAAGAAAACAAGTTCCTGCCACCTGCCTATCTAAAGCAACAGCTTCCAATACCTGTTCCTCTAACTTTCCATTTATAATACTGTCATGTACAAGATAAACGGAATCAACATGAATATGATAAATAGAAGCATCATAGACATCTAAATTCTCATGCCGAAGGATATGATAGTCTCTTCTGAAGTACATTGAAAGTGCGGATATCAAAAGAGCTAAGAATGCAATGGTAGCTATCCCATATTGAATTTTTCTATTTGACTTATTCTTTTTATAAACAACTCCCATTGAAGCACTATACTCACCATCATTATACATAGAAAACAAAAGCGATATAGTCTGGCCATCAATCACGAAAGAAATCAAGTCGCCATCTTTCAGGGATTGGCAAATATTTAAACGTTTCCCATTTATCTGCAATTCCTGGAAGTCTGTTCGTTTGATGATAGAATAGCCCTTCCCGTCTTGTTTGCATAATATGGTTGCAAAAACTACCGGCTCAAACTCAGAAGACTCAGGCAATCTTAGTTCACAACATTTTGTCTGACCTATATCTAACTTCTGAGCCCCACATAGGAAAAAATCACCTACTTGCCTTTTATCAGAAGATTGACGGTATGTTAACTTGAAATACATGATATTTTAAAATTCATTTAGTAAGAACCAAAAGAAGGAACGCCTTTAAAAACTATTGGAAACAACTTTTTACTATGAGGGGAATGCCCTGAGTGAGCGCCAAGTCATAGACATAGACCTGCTTGCCTGTTGCATCAGGACGTAAGTCATGAAATGCTCTTATGTCATAGTGTATTTTATTGCCACGGAATTTCTTTTTTAAGGATATATCGTTTTCTATCATTTTCTGTTCCTCGTCTGTCACGGGACGATAACCAAGTATCAGTTCTTCAATATTCCATCTATTATGTTCTACCTCTGTCATGATTTCTATCTCTTGCTTTGATAAAGCATAATACCTTTGCCAATCTTCTTGTCCATGTCCAAGCGAATGCATTTTGGAACCAATGGTCATGGCATTGAATATATTGGAATATTGCTTTGGCAGTGAACCAACTTGTGTCCACTGGTTATCCAATTTTCTTTCATCAATAACCGAAGGAGATGAAATCGGAACGTTCTGTGGCAACGAGAAACAATAATCATATACATAATTCACTCTCTTGGCAAGTTGCTTCAAGGATTCAAGAATTCCCATTTGACATATATAACTGCCAAATGGAAATACAGATTGGTATCTATCATCATTCCTCATTAAATCCATCATGTCGCTCTCTTCCGTATAGCACAACACAGGAATCTGATTCTTATACAACACCTCTGGTAGTGTAAACGCTTCAATAAAGTTGCGTTGCTGGTCTTCCATACAGATTGCCACCGTAAGTTGCTGTCTTTCCGATTCACTCCATTCTTCCAGTTTCATTCTCAACGCATCATTACGCAAATTTCCGTTCACAAATTCCCACTCAACATCCACGAAGTCTTCACGAGTTTTACCATACATTGGCTGATGATAGAAACACTCTGGAATTTCTTCCTCAAGATTGATGGTCCTATAATAAGAATTAGCAAATAAATGTTGATAGCGTTGTACCAACAGGTCTCTCCAACTAAAAATATCATCTGCCACTATAGAGATTCTAGTCCTCAAATGGTGATCACGACAATAGTTGGGATAATGAGCCACTAAAGCTGCATTGATAGCCAAAGCTTCTGCCAAATCATTTTTTCCAAAGATGACCAGATGTATTGTGGTTTCCGAATTTATATCAATAGGCTTTCTGTCTAAAGCAGGATAAGGAGACTGAATATTGGGTAATTTAACAAAGATAGATTTCGCCATAAAATCCTCAGGTGTCGTGGCGAAAACATCTACTTTATGATACAAATCACTAGATATCCCTGTAGTCTGCATCAACCACAGAGAAGTCATATTGCTCAACATTAAATAGCATTCAAGTCGCTCATTTTTATGCTCTTCTAGAGAATATTTCTCTGCTTCATTAACAAGCTTCCGAACGACCTCATTGTCATTTCTATCTTTATCTGCTATCAACATATCTTTTCTATATTTAGTTGATTTCTGGCAACTCATCAAACTTGAGGATAATACTATCCGTTGAATAACGACGAATAGTATTGTTTTTCACTTTATTACTCACATCAAAATTCAATTTTCTCAACAATTTTATGATCGGTTGAGGAACAGTCAAATCATTGCTACCATTTTTATTATAAGCCATGAAATAGAGATAGATGGGCTTCAAGACTGGAGATTTATCTTCGTCATTAACCACAACAAGGTTAAAAGCCTTGCCCAACTTCACATCACTCTCATATAGTTTCTTCATACAGTAAGCTTTACTATCCAAGAGAATATACGGGCTACCGTCCCTATTAATCGTAGGTAAATCAGAATCTTCGGAGAAAAGAAGGGTCGTATCCTTTGCCAACAGAAATTTTTCTTTTTCCAATAGTTTTTCAAAAGTATGTCGAGTGCCACTTCCCATGCTCGTAGTGAACACATTTACATGATTCTTCTTACGATTGGCAATAATTGTAGCTAGTTCTGATGTGGTGATTCTCCTATTATCAAAATCCTTAATCATATATTTGAACACATCGTCATTTTTTAAACAAACACTCAGCGTGTCATACCCAACCTTTACCTCTACGATAGAGCCTTTCTGAATGAAAGAATTTTTAGAAGTAACTGTCAAGAAACAACTATCTGTAGCTTGCTCTGCTGACAAACAAACAGGATAATACTGACGTTCATTAGCATCTCCAGGAGTAATTACTTCCTCTGTCAACAAAAGCCAAGCATTACTACTCGGAAGATGTACATAATAACCACCATCAAAGTTTCGTAAGTTGAAACTTGGATGATTACGCTCTATGAAATTTGCAGCTGAGCCGCCACCAGTCAATAATAATATTGGAGACTTAAACAAGTTTTGAGCCAAGATGGCAACTCCTATCAAGATTACTGCAGTCACCACCAATCCTATCGGCTTAAGATATTTTTTTATAAATCCATTACATGATTTACTCTCCTTATGTTGCGACACGAACTTCTTGATACGATCCTTTGCTTTCGCTATCAAATCTTCATTATTTTTATAAGAAACATAAAACTGATTGATAGAACCTTTCAAGAGACCTTCAATATATAAGATTTCTGCCGTTTGTTCTGTAAACTCTTTTAAGAACACTAAGATTTGCGGATGCTTTTTCAGTTTGAGCTGCTGATGAGCTACCAAGAATTCTTTTTCCGTATAAGGGCCTATTTTACCCTCTAACACGAAGATAATCAAGTCTGCCTTGTCTTGAATATATGTGTTATATTCCTCTTGGTTTTCTCCAAAATTCTCATACGTTCTTATGGAGAGACTCGTATCATTGCCAGAATGTTCAAACTCTGCATTGATATCATTACCTAACGCTTTAAGAGCCGTTCGCTGTTGCTTCAGGTCTTTTGCCCCTGCTACAAAAATATGTATTTTTTTCATCGTTTTATATCGTTGGTATTACATTCAATCATTATTTATAAATTGCTTTACCCTTTTTATAAGAATGCCATAGTTGAAACTTTGTGTGCCTGTAACACCAGCAAAGTTTACCGCAGCCAACTTGCCTTGTTCGTTCACCACAGGACTCCCACTAGAACCAGGGAGGGCTGGTATTGTGTACATAATCTTATCATTGTCAGGTTTTTGAGAGATTGTTCCACTTGTGATTTGTGCCTTGATGCCCTGAGAAGTATTAGACAATGTAAAGCCTGCATTGAATCCTATCATGTATAATTTTTGATCTGTTAGCAACTCATCTTTATCAGAGGAGGCAAACAGACTTTTAAGCTTATCCAAAAAACCTTGGTTTTCATTATCCGAAACCGCAAAGACATGCTTGCCTTCAGGAGTGAGCTTATTCTTTAGTTGAATCATAGCCAAATCCACATTTTCCTTATCAGAGACTGACGTAACTACACAAGGTATAAAGTCTGTTATCTTAGTGACATAGGTATTGTTATAGGCAATACCCAATTCACATACAGGCTCAACCTTCAATTCGCTCAAGTCCATAGTCCTGATATTATCCTTGATTTGAATATCACCATCATACGCCTCTTTCAATAAAGTTTGTTGCTGTTCTATTTGCTGCAGTCTTTCATTATCAACATAATAGTTCCCATCATATTCATTATATGTATAGCAGTCACTCTTTGATCTTTCCAGTTCGTCATACTTTTCTGACATAGACTCCATCTCTGCCCTTACCATCTCAGCCATGCCATCCAGTAAAGATCTAACAGACTTTTTTGTATCAGAGAGTGTTATGGTAGGTGCAGCAACATGGCGGTTGGTCACAATCTTACCATCTTCTGAGACAAAGAAGCCTGTACCTGTTATCATTTTCTTGTTCTTTTGAATTTCCGCTAAATCCATTTTCCAGTTTTCCAGGTCCCCATCCGCATCAAAGCCAGTAAAATACCAGACCTTTCCTGTCGGCAAGGTTATCTTATAATAAAACTGATTAGTAACCATCACTACACCAGAACCACATTCTTTCAAAATCTCATCAGATGTCTTTGTACTGTCACATGCTGCTAAGCCAAGTAGGGCGAAGAGTGACAAAAAGTAAAATTTAAGATGTTTCATATTCATTTTTTTATTTGTTTGACTTTTTCATTCTGAACGTATCGTATTTTGACTTTATCGCATCATTATAATACCCATAAGCCAAATTTACATCCATTAACCGAAGGCCTAATTTATCCTTAGGACAACTAATCGTGATAATGTCTTTAAAAACAATATCCTTATCATTCTCAATCTCATATGGAAGCAAAACTAGCTTTTTCTCATTATTTTTTTGTCTTTCAAACTCTTTTTTGAATTCATCTATAGATTGGGTACAGTCCCAATTACACCATTTCAAGATGACATAACTTCCAGAGAACCCTTGTTTTATTAAATATCCATCATTACCTTCTGTCTTACACAGGATTGATTCTTTCTGCTTTGGACATCTATTCATTATAGAGCCACCAAAATCCACATGCGTGGAGTCAACTTCAGAAACAATAATTTCTTCACCAAAGAAAATCGTATCATTAGACAACTTTTGGACTAACTCCTCAACCTTAGGTTGTAATTCTTCCCTCATTTTTCGTTCAAGACTATCTGTCTTTTCAGAATTCAAGCCTCCAGATTTGACCAATATATCAGAAGCTAATTCGGTATTAAACTCCATAGTAACATGATTATTGTTATTACCCCATTTACCAGTAAGGCTCAAGTCAATATAAGCCTTATATGGTATGGTATCTTCCTTTTCTTCTAGGACATTTAAATGGATACCCATGTCAAAAGTTCCATCCTCCTTAAAATAGAACTCCATTTTTGAATCAGAAGCATCCGCCAGCTCGGTTTCCCAAAATCCAACTAATGAAACTAAAGAATCAACTTCGGTTATATTCAGTGAATCTTTAATCATCGATATATCAGGACTCTCTTTCGTTTTAATAAGTGTAAGTGTATCAGAAGACTCACTGACAACTTTCATCCTCTGCTTGGAAATATCATTGATAATAAAATTAGTCCCAATCTTTCCATACCTAAAGTTAAGTTTATTCAGGTAAGAACTTGCATCAGTAGCACAAAGGCGATTGACATGTGATAGAGCATTTGCTTTTATTTCTTCATTTTCTGCACCAAAAAAATCAATACAAGAAAGTTTACTTGATAATGTGGAAATATCATTAAAAATCCATTCGCCACCATTGTGCCATGTTCCTTCTATTGCTCTATCCCACTTAAACACAACAGTTCCTTCTTTGTAATCAATTGTTCCATAAGCACTTAAGATACCTTTCATTTCCCCATTTTTCATCAGACTAATATGAATTTCTGGGGCAAAGTCTGATTTCAAAAATTTATCTTGTGTCTTCCAACAGCCATATAAGCGACTGGCTGGATAGATTTCTTTTATTTTTAAACAGGATTTAATACTATCCTTAGCGGCCAAAAACAAACTCTTTAGTTGATTATAACAATCATCAGAAATATACATATCAAACCAACTTGTCCAAACGGCTTGTTCTGAAGTGCTTAAATGTGAGATAGAAACACCATCTTTTGTTAAATAAAAATCTTGCTTTGGATATTTGTAGGAGGTGCCCCCTCTGGAAGATAACATTTTTTCAAAACCTTCAGAACTATCGCCATCGTCCATCGACCATTTAGCTTTTCTTTCAGGAATGCAACTTCCTAGCAGAACTGACGGATCCGTTACCTGCTTGAAATACGGCTTGTTACGAACAGTATTATAACTATCGGTATATGCCATCACTACATAATGGTTACCCGAATAATTTAGATCATGAAAATCCGACTTCTTGACCAAGGGATTCGCAGATTCAATGTTATCTGTCACACATGTTTGTATTCTCTGAAATTGCTTTCTAGTCAAATATCTGATATGCACCAAATATCCTAATTCAGAAGGTGTTCCTTTCAATCCTTTAATTTTTACCAAACCGTATTTCAAAGTTTTAGGATCTACCCTGAAAACTATCATACAGCGATTCTTATTTCCTTCCAATACGGAATGAAGAGTCCAGTTCTTTCTAAATTCTTCACATGTCAAAAACTCACCTTCTTTTGCAAAAATATTGGAAGTATAATCTCCATCTATCAAAATAACATCATTGTCACGCAATCCCAAGCTATAAGCCATAGAGTCTATAACCTCTATAGACATCAGCTTAGGACATTCATCTTTTAACTTTTTGGAGTCTTTGACGATGTTGCTATTTACATCCCAACGTATATTTTCCCCTGTAGGATTTAAAGTCGTATAATAATATAATTCGTCTGAAGACGAAATATAATCCGGTTCACCAAATTCATCACGTCCTACGATTGTTGAATAATGGCTACCATTTGGACTTTGTGTTACATCACCCCTATAGTAGCGCACACCAGATGTTCCGCCAGCTCTACAAATAACCCCAAAAGCGTTTACGTCATGCTGTCCTATCACATTACCGTCACTATTCACATCATGAATAAACGTCTCTATCTGGTTGCCCTTGACATCATATCTTTTCTGAAATTTCCTACAACCTCCATCAGAAAGAGAATCAACAACGGTCTGACATATTGCATAATATCCATCTGGATTACACAATTCTCTATTTTTATCAAAATAGGATTCTGTAACGATGGTCCTTTTTGGAAAATCCTTATATATATACTGGTCTATGGCATATTTATTGTCTTTATCAGACAGTCGTCCCAAAGAATCTCTATATGTCGTAGATATTGTTCTACCTTTATCATCCAGTGAATCTACTCTACTGCCAGATTCCCATCTTTCATATATTATTTTTTTACCATTATTTTTTTTATACGCAATATGTTCTCCCTCATTGTTAATAACATACTGTTCTTCTACCAACAATTTACCCTTTTCATCATATTTATTAATAAGCTTTGAAAGATAATTATCACTGACTCTGGGTTTCATGTTACAATCATAAAATTCCGACCTAAGCTGTCTTCCTTCATTGTCATATTTGCATATATATTGAGCGGCTCCATAGGAATCATTTCTAAGCTTCTCATTCGTATCATAGTATGTTTGTCTTACGATATTCCCTTTATCATCATAATCATAGTGTATATGATGAATCCCATCATCATTTGAATCCACAACATCATTGCTAGTAAAATAAAATTCATCTGTTTGCCTGCCATAGGCATCATACTTATTGTATACTTTTTCTACTCCATTATGATTTCCGGTATTAGACATTCTGTTATTTGGCATTTTCATTGGTTTCCAATATTCATCCATATATGTGGAACTTAATCTCTGATGTTTACTATTCCAAACAAATTCGATTCCACAATTACCCCAATTATCTTTTACCAAATTACCTTTGATATCTCTTGATTGTTGCTTCAAAATATGCCCATACTTATCACAGACAAAGACTTCCATGGCTGCATCGTCTGAATTAGGCTTAGCCTTTCCTTTGGAGTCAATATATTCCACTATGGAATCATTGCCCCATTGATCTTCAGTGAGTCCAACGAGCGTTCCATAAGAAAACGTTGGGTCTTTCCGCATTTCTGCAGGAAGTCCATAAGAATCTTTATAGGAACCGACAAAGGTGCGTTTTCCTACCGGAACGCGAGAAAAAGCATAAATCAAGTTCATATCTTTGTCGTATGCCCTTTCTTGAATAATGACCTTACCAGAAGGGTCAGCAACAAACTCATAGATACAGCATGTTTTTAATTTTTCTACCCATTCTTGCTGAGCTTTATCATCAGAATCTGCAGAACCAATCTTCAAAATATAGGGAGACATGGCAGTTGTCCTTAACTTTCCATAACCATCAATGCTCTCCATTTTACCCCAATAACCCGATGGATATTTATGGGTAAATCGAAATGATAGATTGATATGTGATGCAACTTCCTTACTAATGGTATCCATCGGCATAAACCACCCATGCTGTTTCTTTGTCTGTGTACAGTAAATCGTGTCTAACTTATCGTTCTTTATAATGGTTATGTTCATTTCTTGTCTTCCGATTCTTTTTTTAGGTTTTACAATCGTTTTGGCGACTGTTTTAGCTACTGAAGGTCTGTGAGTATTTTTTATATTCTTTTCCACTAGACCAACACTACTCCTAATCTGAGAATTAGAAGATTGAGGAACACCTACCAATGTAAAAATGGTGATTAGCAATGACAAAAAGAAATTATTGTTTTTCATATGATTCTCCTTCCTATTTTATAAGGTTATTCCTTAAATCGTAATGCTTTTCGGAAAGCAATTTTCCTGTATTCGAATAAATATACTCTATACGATGGATACCATTCAATGTTGTGTCAGGATTTCCATTCTCGTCGAGATAAGTCCTTTCTTGAAGACGATTCCATTTGTCAAATTTGTATTTACAACAAATAAACGTATCTATATCGTCAGCTCTTTTACCAGGCATGCGCATAGGCTTTTCGTCCGTATCAATGATGGTCAAAGTATAATCCTTGCCATTAGCATCATAAACTTTCATTAAGCCACAATTTCCCCAATTGTCTATCATTTTGTCGCCTGCAGCATTACATGAGTATTTTTTTTTCAATCTCCCCTGAGCATCATATTCATAACGTCTTTGGTCAACACTATCATTATTCATCCGGCGAAGTCCTGCTCCATCAAGATAATCAACAATAGAATCATTCCCATTCTTATTATATGTCACCATGACAACATTTCCATAAGTATAATTTGGGTTTTCATCAATCTCTATAGGATACCCATATCCGTCCGTATAACTGGCAACAATACGGTTATTACCATTTTTGATGGGTTGAAAACCATAAATCATATAGCCATTTTTGTCATATGCCCGTTCCTCAACAACATTATCTCCTGATAAATCTGACGCTATGTACCATTGACAGATCTCAGCAAATCGTTTTCTCCATTCACTCAGATTAGATGAATTATCATGCTGTGCATCAATGATATAAGTTTTTACATCATGATTTGTTGTCAAACTCTTGCCATGCATAGCCTGAATGTGCTGCCAATGTCCCTTGGCATTTTTTTTGGAAAACTTGTAATAACAAGGTAAATGGTTTGCTTCCTCTTGAGTTATAGGCTTGCCTACACCTTCTAGCCAAGAAAATCTTCTATCCACATTTTTATATAGCACATAGTCCACAGTGTGCACAACGACTTGACGTCTATTTTTTTTAACTACTACGCTGGTCTTTGATTTAGATGGCTTAGAAACACTAAGTACCAATCTTGTGGATTCGTTAGGTTTAAAACCAGCCAACTGTTGTGCCTTTGCTAAAAGCGAAGAAAACAGAAAAAGTAATATACATATATATTTCATGATTATTGAATATTAGTTCTCATCAATTGGTATTCTTTATTTGTAAGTGCCAATTCATGATATTCAGAATACAAACTTAACTGCTGAGGAAAAGATAATGTTTTAACTATAGTCAAATAATTTCTTGCATTATTACATCTCAGCACTTTTATCTTTATAGGGTAGACATTGGCCTTATTCCAATATTTACTTAAAAGTTCGTCACTCATGCCAAACTTCCATTGTCCACATGCAACAATTCTATCACCATCTCTCAGCCCTAACTGATATAATACGCTTCGTTTGTCCAAGATATGCAGATAAGGCACAGAATACATAGACAAATCTCTTGGTTTAACAAAATTTATTTGACTATATGTCCCAGAAATAGCATATTCTTTGCCCTTATATTCAAAAGGCAATCCTGTACAGTTCAAGTATTCTGTTTGCCAATAATCCTTACCATCAAACAAAACACTTTTCTCGCCACATTCATTGACAGCCATAATGTTTGCATATTTTTCCTCATTATTAGTGTTGATATATATCTTATAATAACAAAAACCTTCTGCCTCCCATTTGTTGCATCTAACAGGCTTATTATCAACACCACATACAGCACGACCTATAATCTTTCCGTTTTGCACAAAATACATCATAGACTTGAGCGTGTTACCATGGGCATCATAGGTTCTATATTTAATCGAAATACCATTTTTGTCCTTGGTTGTTACTTTCTTGAAATATACAGTTCCATTTTTATTTGTCTCCAGAGGAATGATCGCATTATTCTTTTCGTCATATTTATAATATGTTTCCGTAATAATGTTTTTATTTATCATTTTTATCATTTTATGAAAAACAAGGAGAGAGTCTGTTTCAGTGGAATTCTTACACCATTGAGCATTAAGCTTTTGGTTATCTTTGCCATAATAAGAAATTATCTTTCTTTTTCCCTCAGAAACCTCCACTTTTTTCACATAAGGAATCGGCTTGGTGATGTCTTCTGTCTCTACTACAAGAACATTCTTCGTTCGAGTTAGGGATTTACTATATGCCAACTCTCCTGATGGCAAAACTCTTTCCTCACGATTAAGATTACCATTTGAGTCATAATTCCAATTCCAACGATATATGTCCGTTTGAGATTTGACAAATGGTGCTCCATCATTTGAACAAAGCTGTTTAGAAGTCAAAAAGCCATTCTCATCATACGTATACTTATAAAGAGAAGGATAATTTGGAGATATTTTTCCTTCTATCAACTCTTCCAATATGTTTCCATTCTTATCGTATTTAGTTTTCAACTCTGCAATAATACCATTCTTATCCTTGGCAAACAAATAAGTTTTTCCGTTAGTCTGTAGCACTTTTGCATAACCCAAAGGTCCATTGGCTTGTTCTGCGACATCATCAATGCCGGCTGTTTTTATGCTCATACAATGTTCATACCATACAATCATGCTGTCGCCTGTCATCTTGGTATAAGCCACGTTATATTCATCGCCAGAAGAATTTGTCGGTTGTGCATATTCGTTAAGAGTATATCTGGCAACGACATTATCATTCTGATAGTCCCATAAATAACCATTTATCCCTTTAGCAATTTCCTTGCAGACACCTTTGTGATCATAATAGGTAACACCAACCATTCTTCCCTCATCATTCCAAGACAATCGTGCTTGCTCCACTCCACTGTCTCTTATGACAAGTCCTTGACCATCATTCGAAACTATATGAACCCAAGCATCATTTGTATTGATATATGAATAATTTAACTCAAACAAAACAGCATCACTGTCATCAACATATTCCTCCTTAATGATACGCTGATTTTCATCCTCGCTAATGCGCACTTTGCAAACAGAAGACAACAAATTATTAAAATTATCTCCTTTTTCATCCGAAATATCACTTTCTCCGATTTCCAAAACTTTCAAGCGAGGAATCTTTGGCAATTTTTTATTTGAAGTTTTAACCTCAATAACGGAAACATGGGTAAACCACCCAACATGCTTCAAACAATAATACAGTGGAGTATGTTCGCAATCCTCACTGGATAATTTAGAAGACTCTATACCAACAATTTCACCATTTCTGATTTCATATTGCGCATAGTTACCACTATAAACATGAAATTTCCAAAAGTAACAACCACATCCTATTACTAATAGGACAAATATGACCGAACACAAGAAGATGTTGCGATTACGATTTTTGATTTTGTCTCTTTTGGCTTTTTTCAAAAGCCTCTCACGCTTCAACTTTTCTTGTTCAAAGAGACGTCGGTTTTCCTCCTCTTGCCTTTTACGCTCAGCCTGTTGCTTGCGCAACAATTGGCGTTGGTCTTTTCTTTCCTTGACAACAGGGCACAAGATATCATGAATAAATTCCACCTTGAAATCGCCACCCAATACAAACTTGCGAAGGATACAACGTCCTATCAATTTATTGACACACTCTTGTCCGATGGCTTTAGAAACAATACTTAATGATTTATTCTCCCTTCGATTATCATCATTAACCAATGTGTTCTCCAAATATTCAATTTGACAATCATCAATATCCTCTATTGATTTCTCATAGAAATCCTTGATGATTGCGCCACCTTTTTCCTCGACAAGCTCTGCTGTTATCTCGTCACCTTGATGCGACTCATAAAGACGATTCATGTACAAGGACAACACTGCAGAATCCACCTCTATTTCAGGAATTCCATCCAATTCAAAGTCTGAGCGTTGAGTAACTTTCTCTATTATCAACTTTGCAACATCTACCGACACTAATCCCCTGTGTGGACGCAATATAATTTCGGAGGCTTGTTCCTCGTTGATTGGGCGCAAGCCATATCTATGCTGCTTCAAGGAAGGAATGGCAGAAGTAAAATACTCAAAGTCTGACAAGAAATCCTCACGAAGAGTAAAGACAAAATGAATGATATTGTCATCAACAAAATTCTGAGTGCTATTTTTTGCAATCTTCCTCACTTTCATCACAAGACCTGTCTTGAGGACACTTTCTTGCTTCAATGGAGATTCTGTCGAAACAGCATTGACATCCTCAAGTTCATCAGGCTTAATCTTATTGAGTACACTACCAATCTGATAAAAGAATTGCCTGCGAAAGTCTGCATTTTGTTGGAGCGTAAATATCTCTTCAAACTGATCAAAAATCAGCAATAATCTTACAGGCTCACCATCCTGGCTAACGAAAGAATTTCTATGAAACAACTCCCAAAGCAACGGGTGCTCTATATCCTTTACTGGACTAACAGAACGTATCGTGACACCGCTTTCCTCGATAGCATTCTTTATCTGGCCATAATAAGACCCCTCATAGCCATGATTAAGTCGTATATATATAGGTACAAAACCAGCAATACGAGCAGCAGGCAAAATACCAGCATTCAGCAAAGAAGACTTTCCTATACCAGAACGCCCATAAAGGACAGTGTCATCATATCCCAACACACTTTGAGACAACTTACGTATGTCCTCATCACGGCCATACAAAATTTCACCCTCATGGTAGGTATCCAAACCTTTCCATGGATTTCTTTCTATCAGATTCATTCCACTAATTTTGGTTAATAGTATGTATTATTTTATCTGCTACATTTTCCATGTCATCAACAGTTGAATAATCTATGATATGATGCTGTTGAATCGCTTCTGGTATCGAAGATTTCTTAAAGTCGATTCCTTTCTCTGAGATTGGAATAATATAGGTTCTTCCCAAACTTATGGCCACTTTCATGGCTGTTTCCCACTCTTGCCTATAAACATGTGGATCATTTTTCTCTTTCTCTATGTTCTGCGACAAAATCGGAATAAAATATTTTGCAGTTTGGATGCCTTTTGTTATCTCATCCATAAATTTGTCGCCATAGGAGATGTCATTTCTATCATACCAAACACGCTTTCCACGAGCCGTCAAACTGTCATACAAAGCTTTCGCTATCGCTTCATCCGAACGAGAATAAGAAATAAATACATCAACGTCTCTTTCCACTTTATCAAATTTCGTTTCTTCGTAAACCTTGATTCTTTCTTCCAATCTATGCTTGATTTGAGAAACAAATTCGTCAGGTTTCTTCTGCATGAAAGTATGGCATCTTTTCAAGAACTTCTGCAGTTCATCATTATCCGTATCCGAAGAATAACAAGAATTGTTCTTTCCATTGCTCTTGCGCCTCATAGAATACCAAATAAAACGAAAAAGCCAATCGGCATAGCTATTTCCAAGAACTAACAAATACTTATCTTTCAAAGCATTAACAAAATTTGAAGGACGATTATTCGTATCTGCGACCCAAGAAGCACAAAAATCCAGCATATCCTCATCTGTCAAAACAAATTTATGAGCACCATCACCAGCACGCCCCATCATGTAAAAAATGGTTGGCTTACGCATATCCTCCAAACCTGCTATATCATGTTTTGCCTGAGGGTCATTATCAAAACGAATCACCTTTAATTCATCTCCCCAAATCTTCCTCATTTCATCTTCGACAATGGAAGTGAAAGATGTTGTTATAACAAATGGAAATTGCTTGATACCCAAAATATCCTTCAGAAGATTAGAAGGAGGCATCGCATCTTTATTGTCATGAAGGGTTTCAGAAACAATACTATATATATTGTCTGGAACATCCCTTATCTCATCCGAATTAAGAAAGGTCTTGTCACACATTAATTCCGAAAAAGAAGAACAAGGCTCTGGTAATTCGAAATACTCAGAAAATGTATCCAACAATACCTGGTGTGGATTTACAAAAGGCTTCATATCGCCAGCCATCAGTATCTCCGGACATATCACGGGTATAACATTACCCAAAACAATCTGGTCTATCAAGCAATCCCAAGAAGCTTGATTAGGGTCATTAGCCTTTACCTTAATTCCTTTTTTCATCATTCGAATGGATTCCATATTTCATTATTTAGATTCTACCTCTCCTGATTTACACCAGGAGAGGAGGTTATAAAAAACATATATTTTTAACAATTTATCAATTCGTTCTCATGATATAATTGTTATACAAATTGCCACGATTCATGATCTTGATGGTAAAGACACCGGTCCATTTCGGAACAAAGGAAACTACACAGTCGTCTGAATAATCCACGTCCTTGTCTATCAGATTACCATTCTCGTCATAAACATACAAATCAAGGTCGGTATCACCATCACCGATTACAGTAACCACGGCCGTCTGACCTGCTCTGAAAGAAATGTGATAAACATCAGTACCCTTTGCCTTTACATATGTGCTATTGTATCTAGAACCACCAACAGCACCACGTGTTGTACCAACCTCATCTATCAATGCCAACAGAACACCATTGCCAGCCGCCTTGACTTTTGCATCTGCCAAAAGCTTTGCAACATCCAAGGAAATATTTCCTTTCTTCTGGGCTGTAGATTCCTTACCTTGCTCCTCTTTCTTCTCTACATCTGCCTTTACCAAACCTGCTTGCTTACACAAACGAGCAGCCTGAATCAAAGACAAAGCATCATTGTGGGCATAACCATACTTTGACAGCTCTGCTGCCATACGTATCGTGTTCTCTGACTGAGGAATACTTACAGAAGCATCCTTCTTCTCCTGTGCCATCAGTGCCATTGGCATTGATAAGGCTAAAATTAAAAATAATTTTTTCATCGTTCTAATTTTAAAGATTAATACGTAAAAAACTAATAACTTCTCAATATTTTAGAAATTGCCAGCATTAAAAAGCAATCATACTTCATATTGCCAGGATCTATTCGCCGAAGATCCTGATAAGAGCAGAGATCAATGTGATGTCCCTTTTTCTTTAAAGACTTGCGATATGCTTTGCGAGACGCACCAAAAAGTTGTTCATCCTCCCACTGTTCTTCGGGTGTTAGTGGAGTAAAACCGATAATGAGTTTCTCAACATTCCAACGAGCATGCTCACATTGTGCCAATGCTTGAAGATTATCTTTCACAACAGATAGAAGACCTTTTTCGTCTTTTGTCAGCAAATCGTCTGGCTTGTCCAATACAGACCTGATACGTGTTGGAATGCAATCGGAACAAAATACGTTGGAGAGTTTGTTGCGCAAACTTATCTGATATGCAAGTGTCGTATCATTTTCTTTGTCAGAACAAAGTCTATCCCATTTTTCTTTTGTTTCTTCTGACGGTTGTTGATAGCAGAAATAGAACAATGCCTTACCATAGCGTTCGGACGCATTCGGATCATCGGGAGGAAGGTTGTCTATGTCGGCACCAACATTATATACCATATTTATACGACGGGCATTTCGGACGTCTATTTTCTGAGTACCCCGGCTTATTTTCCCAAGCACGTTATCATCAATTACGACAGGTTTCAAGCCGTTATCGTTTTCCTTTTTCAGGATATATTTGTCAAATTTATCATCTTCATATGCTACGAGTTCCAATTCAATATCAATATATGAATACTTGTTGATTAACTCGACAGTTTCACCCGTATTGCCATCTATAAAACTACACTTACAGATATCAGGCAAGTGGCATAAATATTCTTCTTTCTTCAACTCCTTCAGAATGTCAGAATGCATTGTACGATTATATAGAATCGTAATCTTAGTACAATACTTTGGAATGTACCTTTTACCATCACCCTCCTTAAAGTTTGGAAAATGAGTCACCAACGCCACTTGTCTAGCAATAAACAAAGCCATTGGGACTGTGTAATGAATAATGACATGTACGTTATCGGACGAAGAAGGAGAAATCCCCTCAGCACCCATGTTCTTATCCTTGCTTAATTGTTCGAGTACGTATTCTCTAGCACTATACCAGCATTCTATGACTTTATCATCAAAAGTGTCATTGCATTCTGATAAATCTCTTTGGGTGTAAGGAGACAACGGGCGCATCTTTTGAAAAAGCTCCTCCTTGTAGTCTATATTATTATTTGAGTCTGGCATTGTCCTCTGATTTTTTACGATAATTGGCAGTTTGCTGCGTAAGATAAATATTGCTATTGCTTGCATCATATCCCGAAGGATTCTGATAGAGTTGCAAATCGAACCATCCCATCGCCTTAATTACGTGCTCCATAACCTTAGACTGTTGCCATTCAAAGGCATCAAGCATAGTATCTGTAAGATAGACGAAGAGTTGGAGAGGAAGTCCATCGCTGGTCTGTTCGAGCCAGCGCACTATCAGTCTCGGCTGCTGTGACACGTTTGAATTATTCATCAGCCAATGATAAAGGTAAAGACGGAAAACCTCTATATTTAGCTTGCCACATTTCACTTCCTTTTCGATAAAAAAGTTTTCTACATCCAACTCATTTCGTAATCGTTTAACATCATTGTCCGTCAATGGATGAATCCAACCAGAGTCAATAACAAATGTCTTTTTCATCAACCTTCCGAGCGTCTTGCCTTCCATCATGCGCTGGCTGTTCTTAAAATGCTCAGTATGTAAGATGTAAGTAGGGAATGCAGATGTTGTTGTATCCCAGTTTTCAATTGTCACTGTGGTGAGAGATATAGTGCGTACAAATCCTTCAATACCCTTTGCAGGTACAGTAATCAAGTCACCAATCTGCAGCAGTCCATTAGCACGAAGATAAAAGAATGCTGCGACACTCTTGATGGTATCCTGAAATATCCAACCTAGTACTGCACCTAAGACTGTAATAACAACCGTGTCGGTCGGATTATCTTTTTGGAAATTTATACAACTGACTATCACTACTATCCATAATCCAAAAGCTGACAATAAAGATATTTGGCTCCATGTGATATACGTTTCTTGTCTACGCAGACTGAATATTTTATTTAGAGTTTTAGTCACAAACCATACACACCACAGGAAGAGCGACATTAATGTAGCAACCAATATTTTAGAAACAAATATAAATCCTGTCCGCCAAAGGATATAAGCAATCAAAACAAATGTCAAGGCAGCAGGAATCATATAACGTTCATACTTCGTTTTAAATAATGCTCCCAAAATTAACCTATGGCATCTTGTAGATGAAAGTTGCCTACGATAGTCATATACGCTACCCATAAACCATAAAATAAGTACCGTAAGTATGACAGATGGCAGAATCACGTCCCCATAAGTGAGATTTCTCAGAAAATCCAAAAAGCTTCTGAGAATTTCATTTTTGCCAGGTAATGAATTGATGCCACAACTAAGCGACATGTCATCCATTAATCGAAGAAAACGCAAGACAAGTTTTATGACAAGGCACACCCCCCATAAAACCAGTAATGGTATCATCAATCTATTGTTAATTTTGCTTTTTAGCATATTCTTATTTTCTTTTTATCTCAAATCCCAATTTCTTCACCAGCTTCAGCGTCTGCATTGCCATCTCTCTATCATAAAGCTTTTCACTTTCTGGCAGATTACAGTATGGTATCATATCAGGAGTTTCCTTTTTGGCATCATTACGCTCAGGACCATAACTCCAACCTTGATCGGTTCGAGTTTTTGCCCATATCTCATGCGCATTCTCGGCTATAGCTTCCTGAAGTTCTGCTAAATCCTCATCTAGAGTAACATCATCAAGATTTATCGGATAAGGTTCGTAAATGAACTTATCTGATGTATTTACTACAACAAGATAATTATTAGACTTATCCCAAGCCTGAGAGAAAGAAGTAAGACTATACGCTGTCAGTTCCTCTTGTGTGTTTGGATTAAAGAGAATAATCTGCTGCTTCGCCATGGATACAGAACTGATAGCTACCGCATGATTAGGATAAGATTCCCGGTTCGATTTATCATCTCCAATACCATTCTCCGTTTCTAATAGAGCATTATCAACAACAGCTATCAACTGATTACCACTTTCAAGAAGTCTGATGATATCTTCTATCGTAGAATTATAGCGACGGCTTACTGAAAGATGATTCTTCTCCAATAATCTTCCAATATTATATAGTGGCATTCCCTTATCTTTCAGCCAACAGTTACGATAAGCTTCGTCGAGTAAACTTTTGTGGGTTGCTTCGATACCAAGCTGCTGCAATACAAATTCTTCACACTCGATATCGCATAGATAATTATCTTTTTGCCGTGCAGCCATTGCTGTCATCGGCAAAGACTTACTTTCTTCACAAGACGAGAACATTTCATCATCCACTTCTTTGGATATGCGAATGATTTCTCGTAATTCTTCATTCTGTTCTGCAGCTTTCAAAACACGAATCGTGTCTTCTGCCGAAGTGTTGCCCTCTAAAAACGCAGACAACAGTTCATCTGAAATCATTATATTATTATCGTTCATAATGCTTTTTGTCTTTAAGTGCAACTTCCGTAAGAGCCACTATTGCTCTACGCTTAATATTATATAGGTTTGCAACTGTTATTGACAGTTGACTAGCTACATCTTCTGGGGTCAGTCCATCTATCATCAACAACCTGATAACCATTGCATAACGCTGGTTTTTCATTTTCCCCAATAATGAATCTAAATCCATATTGGCTAGAGAACATTCTGTTGACAAAGAACTCTTGACTCTATTATTAAGAGGTTCTTTACTTTCATTTTCTATCACCTTAGCCTGTGACTTCAATTTCATACAATGTCTTATAGCAATAACCTTTAGCCATTGATATAAGGAACTTTCAAAATTGAATTGCTTCAAGCGATGCGCTTCATTCTCCATCAGAAGGACATAAATTTCACTGATGATTTCATCATAATCAACAATCTGAGGGCCAAACACTCGACGTATGATACTCACAAACAAAGGTCGGCAATCCTTAAAGAAGAATTGAGCCGTCACACATGGGTCGTGAGCTATAAGAGCCGTTACTATTTCCTGATCTGTCATGAAGATAAAAAGATTACAGCTTTACACCGCAGCCACAACAGAATCTGGCATCTATCGGATTCTTTGTTCCGCAAGAAGTACAGAACTGAAATTCTGCTGATGCATGAAAAGTACTTTTCATACTATTGGCATTAACCACTTCTTCTGCTAACGCTAAAGCCTTATCATCCAGGGAAGCCTGCTCTACGATACCCCATATTTGGGTAATCAGTACAGGCCAGAAGAACAACATGGAGATGACTGTAGGAATCGCCTGCTGTCCCCAAATGCCGACACCCGCCTCAAAATAGATGTTGCCTCCTTGTGGAAGCAAAGTAACTTTCAAGGCTGTTTTCATGCCCAATACAGCTTTAAACAATCCACCTTTAGTAATAGAGATATCATAACCGCCACTACTTAAAGCGATTTTCTGTACTTCATATCCTTCACGTATAAAATCATTTTCTATACGATTTGCTATCTCCGGAATCAAAGATACAGATCCATTCAACGTTTTATTTGTATTAAATGCTGCCATACTTCTATCTATTTAAAGATTGGATAGAATAAATGTTATAAACCGCATAGAGAACAGAAGTCTCAGCTAACAAATCCTTGATGTCTCGAAGTTGTTCTTCCGAAAATTTATTCTCTATGTCTTTGAACAATCCGATAACTTTTTCTGACTGTTCCTTGATTTCCTCTTCCGAAACAATACCATCCTCCATGATCTTCTTAAAAGATTCCTTATTGAGGATAGCTTCATCTATATTCAATATTCCATTTTGATTAAAAAACATATCTTGTTAAGTTTAGAAGATTAAACAAATTTCCTTCAATCATTGAAAGATACTCTAACTTTTAAAGTCTTGTCCCACAATACTTACAGAAAGACCAATCAGAACTTACGGACTTGCCACAATGGTGACATTTCTTTCCACTCTCATTTGTTGTCTTTAAGTTTTCTTTCAACGACTTATATTGAACACTTTCACCCCATTTTAGAATTTCCCTTACTCGAACAGCGTTTAAAGGATGATCCAACCCCATTGTAACATAGAGCTGTAGTGTCTTATCCCAAAGTTTTCCTGTTCTGATTTCATCATACTGATCAGCCTGTCTTGCCCATTCCTGCATGTTTATGCCCTTTGTTATATTTTTAGGACCTCCAGCTAAACGTGCCATAACTCTTGCAACAATTTCTGGTGAAGTAATGATACTACCACATCTATCGCAAGATAATTCACTCTTGCGCGACCAATAAAACATTGCAATTTGTATTGGTACACTTAGTGAACCCAGAATACCCAAATAACTGGCTCCCGAAAGCAACAGTTTTGCCACACTATTATAGAGAACATGATGACAAAGAATATGGCCACATTCATGAGCAAGAACAGCATCCAGTTCTTCATCATCCATCATTTCTACCAATCCTGATGTAAGCGTTATGTATATCTTGCTATCTCCAAAAGTGAAAGCATTCGGAATAGGATTCATTTGAAGATAAAACTCAGGCTCTTCAATGCCAAGTTTCTGGCAGATTGGTGGAAGATGCTCATACAAGTCCGGCAATTGGGATTTTGACAAACGTATATTGGAAGCCATATTCATTCCATACTGCAATTGTTCATATCCCAATGCCAGGATTTTCTTTACTAAGGCAGGAAAGCCCGGAATATTTTCCATTTGGCGAAGTGCTGCAGCATCTTCAGGATGAATAAATTCGGATGGGGTAATCATAATGTTGTTTGATTGATAATGTTATAGGGAAGTAGCATATCCTACCGACACCCCAAAAGTGTTCTTCTTGGAGGAGACGCAAGAGGTAAGTCTTGCGTAAAGAAGGCTAAAGCCTCCTATTTGGAGTGTCACATTAGACAATGTGCTCATTTTATACTATAATTGTAAGATGGTAAATTAAAATACCATTTACTTTTTTAGTTTATGAGTACAAATTTAACTAAAAAAAACGAAAACTACAAATGGGATTTTGACGGAAAAGGTATAAGATGCAAGCACATCAGTATATGTGGCAATAAATTAGGCTTATCTGCAATATTTTATTGGTATCTTTTAAAAAAGGGCTTCTAAATTTTCACTTGCGAAACCTTAGCTTAGCATACGCACGTATAAATCTTTTTCTCGAAAAAAGTCTCAAAGTATCATTATTAGGGCAAAACATAGACTTATATCACTAATACACAGAGCATTAATAGAATGAGACTTCTCAAAAAATGGAGAGAGAAGTCTCATAGAAGTATCATGAAACAGCGAGAAGTATCATCAAAATCCGGCCATGCTAAGCATTTTATTGCCAATTCGTGGTTCACAATTGCAGAAAAACCACGAATTGGCTTCAAAAAATCATCCTTCCTTGATAATCCAGTCGCTGATAGTTCGCTGGGTACTATCATAATTCACCCCCACTTTGTACAATCGCTTGCCATCGGCAGAATATGGAATGAGATAACCCTTGTCATCTATCTGCTTCAAGGCCTCCTCGCCAGAGCCATCGTATTTCAATTCGAACACATAGATGGCTGCAGGCAGATGGAGCACGGCATCAGCCCTGCCTATAGCACTATCCTCCTCCACCGTGATAAGAGCACCATCAGGTTGAATATCAGATAGAACTATAGGAAACCACTATGTAGTCAACTAAATATAGGAAACTACAGCCCCAAAATCACCCCATAAAATGGGCACTCGATGCCCACAGTACGGGCAATGAGTGCCCATCATTTGGTCTGTCGATGCCCATTACATGTTCTCTGAGTGCCCGCGTGATGGGCACTCAGGGAACTGCCAATGAGCTGACTTTTCCTGATTTCAGTAGACACTTTTTTACTTTATAAACTAGAAAGGTAGACACTTTCAATTTTATAAAACTGAAATAGTAGACACTCCTTATTTTTTGTTCCTATTTTTATAGACACAATAAAAAGAATCGTACTATTTTTGTAGTCACTACCCCTTCACTGGACTTACCGAACCCGGACTTGCTCTTTTGGTAAAGTAGGGAGCCCCTCGATGGGGCTTCCTACTTTTTCGGATTACTGGCATGTACCATCCACCGAACTTGTCTTTTGGTCCTGCAAAGATACACAATCTTTATTAAGAATCCTTCTTTTTCGAAGTATAAATTCTCTTTTTCCACATCTTTTGTTGGATTCCTTGCTCCAGATGTGCTTTTGCCGGAGTTTTATAGCCTATACTCATGTGTGGTCTGCGGTTATTATAGAATTGTATATAACGACCGATGGTAGCACGAGCACATTCGATGTCCTTGAACACATGTATGCGATAGACCTTTTCCATCTTGATAATTCCATTCACACGCTCGGCAATGGCATTGTCAGTTGGCTTATAGTCTTCCGTCATGCTGATACTGATATCATATTCCTGTAGTTTCTGAACATAAGCATCACAACAGTATTGTACACCGCGATCGGAATGGTTGATAAGCCCCTTGAGACTTTCTCCTCCTTTCATTTCTATGGCCTGGTCTATAGCCATCTGAAGAGCCTGGATGGACAAAGCTGCACGCAATGTATCAGCAAGTACCCATCCTACAATTTTACGAGAATATGCATCCGTAACCAGATGGAGGTACGCAACATCTCCATTTGCCAGTTGGATATAAGTAATGTCACTCACCCACAGTTGATTAGCCGATGTGAGAACGATACCTTTTACCAAATTTTTCCACTTGTGATAACGGTGGTTTGAATTGGTTGTATGACGCGCCTTACGAGGAGGAAGCATTAACTGATGACGGCGCAGCAGTGTGAAGAAGCTGTCACGACCAGGTATGAGCTTTCGACCATAAAGTTCAGTCAGCATGAGCCAAAGTTTATAGCCACCAATACCAGGATCCTCATCTCGGATTTCACGAACATTATCCAAGATAACTTTATCACGATTTACTTCTGCTTCAATATCAGCCTTCGACTGGTAGAAGGCTTGACGGCAATGGCCAAATAGGCGGCAAGCAGTCGCAACTTTCATGCTGCGCTGCTCGACCAGTTCCATGACTACTTGGCCCCAGATTTTTTTCGTATTGGGATATCAAAGTACTCTTCAGCACGAGTAATCATCAGATCACGTGCTTCAGTTTCCAACTTAGAGAAGGCCAAGGCTTTCTCTAACTCCTTGATGCGTTGCTTCAATTGAGCATTCTCTTCTTGATAGCTTTCTTTACTACGATTTGCCATATCTGTTATATTTGCTAGTTCTGACTGCAAAGATAACAAATCTTTTTCATTTGCAAACACTTTCAGCCAAGTATTTAATGACTTGACTGCTGCAATTCCACGACTCTTACAGAAACTGTATTTGCTGAGTCCTGACTGATAATAGTCGCAAAGTAAAGACAATTTGTCTTCCTTACTGTAACTTTTGTACTTTTTACTCATTACTAAACACATTTTATTAATTAACCATAAATGTGTCTATCTATATCAGTATAAGTCACTTACAGGGCGCCTTACTGATTGCCATTATACCCAGGGCGATGCCCTGGGCTAGGAGCTTTTGGGCCTTCAGCCCGTTCTTGAACCACTTGCGAAACTTGAGTAAAAAACAGTTCTTTCACTCTTTCTGGAAAGTATGGGTCATCACCGAATGAGCCTTATTTAAATTCGAAAGAAGGCTTATTCCACTTTTTGCCTGGTTATGGCACAAAGTTGCCCTTAACTGGGGCAATATTGTGCCATTGCCAGGCAAAAAATAATGCGTCGTGATATAAATTTCAATAGGACTGTTATTACGATTCGGCAGATGCTTTCTGGTTGCAGGTGGAGTCGGTTTGCGTGAGAAAAACCCTACTCTCGATTTCACTCTTCACTCTTCACAGATTCCCCTGAAACCCCGATAAACACTGGGGTTGTGAGAGGTGAAGAGTGCTTGTTCACTCTTCACCACTCTTCACCACTCTTCACCTTATTGCAAAGTTCGGCCATCATTGATGACTGGAACTAGTCATAATAGAGGATTGGTGCTGGTCATAATAGATGACCGAACCATTGTTTATATAATGCGTTTTTAAAAAAAATGATGAGGGTGAAGAGTGGTGAAGAGTAGTGAAGAGTCAGCTCAACTCTTCACCGCCATAAATGTCTCACACACAAAAGCTTACATTATGAATGTGAAGAGTGAAGAGTGTTTTTGAAAGTAGCTTTCTATGCATCGGGTGCTTGTAAATGGTTAAAAAACGTGACTTATGGGCTGTCGGGCAGTTTGTCCGGACAAATTCAATTTGTCCGTGTTATTTTTTTCTTTGCCTTTTAACTCTATGTTTTCCACTTCGGAACTCATAGACTTCGGAGCCATAAAACTATGAGTTGGTTTTGTTAACATTGAAATTTTTCGATGAAAACCTTTGCATATATGCATTTTTCTTCGTAACTTCGCAGCGGAATATAAAAAAAGAAAAGCTATGGAAGAGATTAGAAAATATCCGGTGGGCATACAAACCTTCTCTGAGATACGAGAAGAAAACTATGTGTATGTGGATAAAACTAAGTATATTGTGGATTTCGTAAGAAATGGATCCAAATATCTGTTTCTGAGTCGCCCAAGACGATTCGGAAAGTCTCTTTTTGTCTCTACACTTCAGGCTTATTTTGAAGGAAGAAAGAATCTGTTTAATGGGCTTACCCTTGGGGATTATGAGAAGGAATGGGTAAAGTATCCGGTTTTTCATTTTGATATGAGTACGGCAAAGCACATGAATCCTGCTGACTTAATCAATGAATTGGAAGGTAAGCTAAGCCAGCTGGAACAAATCTATGGTACGGAAGATTGGGCTATTAAGACTAACCAGCGTTTGGAATGTCTGGTAAAACGTGCTTATAAGCAGACGGGGCAGAAGGTAGTCATTCTCATTGATGAGTATGATGCTCCATTGCTGGATGTCGTGCATGAGAAGGAAAATCTGGTAGAACTCCGTTTGATCATGAAGAACTTCTATAGCCCTATAAAATACTTGGACCCTTGGTTGCGTTTCGTTTTTATTACTGGTATTACCAAGTTCTCTCAATTAAGTATCTTTAGTGAAATCAACAACCTGGATAATATCAGCATGTTCGACCAGTATTCTGCTATCTGCGGTATCAGTAAGGCGGAACTTCTGAATGATATGAAGCCAGATGTGGAGTTGTTGGCAAAGCATTTAGGAAGAACCTTGGAAGAAACAATAGGTGAACTTACGTCATATTATGATGGCTATCATTTCAGTGATCATTCTGAAGATATATTCAATCCTTTCAGTCTTGTGAAGGCCTTGAAGAACAAAAAGGTTTCGGCTTATTGGTTCAGTTCCGGTACGCCAAGTTATCTCATCAAGACTTTGCAGAAGTATCATGTGGGAGTGATGGATATTGAGCAGAAAAGTGTAGGGGTTGATGACTTTGATGTTTCGCCAGAGCAGATGACTTCAGCGCTTCCTTTGCTCTACCAGAGTGGTTATCTTACCATCAAGAAGTATAATCCGCTATTGCAATGCTATCAGCTGGACTATCCTAACAGGGAAGTGCGCATAGGGATGTTGAAATCGCTGGCGCCAAACTATCTGTCTCCAATTCAATTGGATAATAATAGTTTTATCTTTGCCTTTTTGGAACAGCTCTATGGCAACAACATGGATGGCGCCCTTCAGAAGATGCAAGCTTATCTTGCTAGTATCTCCAACCGTCTGTCTAATAAAAACGAGAAAGATTTTCAAACGGTGTTCTATCTCATCTTCAACCTCTTGGGTGCTTATATCCTGGTGGAAGAAGATAGTGCAATAGGTAGGGCTGATGCCGTTCTGCACATGCCTGATACCGTGTATATAATAGAGTTGAAATATGATAAATCGGCAGATGAGGCTTTGAGGCAGATTGACGATAAGGGATATCTGATACCTTATTCGGCAGATGGAAAGCGATTGGTTAAAGTGGGAATTAATTATGATAGCCAAAAGCGAACGATAGGGGATTGGAAGATAGAAGAAACATAAAAATATACAAGATTTTGAAAGAAAGCCTCGGCTACTAAGGTGTAGTCGGGGCTTTTTGAAATTTGTTTTTATGCAAATACTACGTATATCCCCCTTTTCAATCGTATTATTAGCAAATAAAACAAAAGAAATATCGCATGAGACAGAAAGTTTTATACATGATTTTAGTGGCTTGCCTGCTCCTGACTAATGCTCTGCGCTTTCTTATTGCTCTTTTACTAACCAGTTTAAGTAATCTTCCTGTTTCATTCGTATTGATAATAAATGAATTATGATGAAAATAGGAAAAATACTTTTTGGGGTATCAGCCTTGTTCCTAGCGAACGGCATGATGGCACAGAGCAAGCTCGATGCAAAGCAGGAGCTTGATGTGAATAAGCAACTGCAATACTGCCACAAGCAGGTAAGCCGAGCTTTGGCTGAGTTGAAACAGAAGGATGGCTCTTTCGACTACACGATGGAACCTCGCAATATCCTGAAGGGGGATAAGCAGAAGGGATGGAACTGCCGCAAGGCTACAGCGGAGGAGTGGTGTGACGGCTTCTGGCCAGGTATTCTCTGGATGGATTATCAGAATACGAAGGATGAGGCTGTGCGCAAGGCTGCCGAAGGATATACGGAATCGCTGAAAGGCATTGCCTATCGCCCTTGCTACGACCATGACATCGGTTTCCTGATGTTTTGCTCCTACGGCAAAGGCTACGAGGTGAATCATTCGCAGGAATACAAGAACGTAATCCTGGCTTCTGCCGATTCGCTTGCCACACTCTTCAATCCTATCGTGGGAACGATATTGAGCTGGCCAAGAGAGGTGAAGCCTCGCAACTGGCCGCACAATACCATCATGGATAACATGATGAACCTCGATATGATGTTTTGGGCAGCTAAAAATGGTGGAAACAAACTGCTTTATGATTTGGCAGTAACCCACGCTAAGACCACGATGCAGAATCATTTCCGTCCGGATGGAAGTTGCTATCATGTGGCAGTATATGATACCATCAATGGTAATTTGATCAAGGGGGTAACGCATCAGGGCTATGCCGACAATTCGATGTGGGCGAGAGGACAGAGCTGGGCTATCTATGGCTATACGATGGTGTATCGCTATACCCACAACAAGATGTTCCTGGATTTTGCCCAGAAGGTGACGGATATCTACATCAAGCGATTGAAGGAAACCAGCGATGATCTCATTCCGCTTTGGGACATGGATGATCCTAGAGGCGTGAAAGGTGCTCCTAAGGATGTAAGTGCAGCCTGTGTGGTTGCCGATGCTCTACTGGAACTCCAGCAGTATGTGGAAGGCGAGAAAGGAGAGGAGTACAAGCAGTTTGCCATCCAGTCGCTAGCCCAGCTGAGTACCGATAAATACCAGAGTGGTAAGAAGAATGTAGCGTTTCTGATGCATAGCACAGGACATCATCCTGCAGGAAGCGAGATAGATGCCAGCATCATCTATGCAGATTATTATTATCTGGAAGCATTGAATAGGGCTCAAGATATAGTTTTTTAGGTTTTATTTGTTAGGTTTATATGATAAGAGGCAACCCGTGAGGGCTGCCTCTTATTGTATAAACAGCAAGGGCTGCCAGTACATCCTGGCAGCCCTATTACGTTAGTATGTTATGAAAAATTTGAGAGAATTGAAACTTCACAGTTTCATAATTGTTTTACTAAACATGATTTTTATATAGAGAAAGCATAGAAATAACTACTTCAATATCGTAGGAGTTGCATTGGTGGTGCTCACCTGGTCGATGCCCGTGCGCTGCATGGAATCAACGGCAGCAGAATCGCCCATGGCTACGGAAACACCCTTTCCGCTCTTTGTATATCCTACGTTTTCAATCTGATTATCGACATCGTTCTGGAAAGGAACCTGAGCAGCATTGCCCAAGGTCAGGACGATAGCTACTACGGCAGCAGCCTTGAAGAGCGGCTTCAGGCGCTCTGTCAATGAAACCACCTTCGCCTTGTTTGGCTCCTTGGTGTATTCATCCTCAATCATCGCCATCATCTTCTGGTCGAAGTCATCACCCAATGTCTCATGCTTAGCCTCACCCATTTCGTAAGAGAAGAGTGCTTTATATGGCTTCAGCTCGGCAGGCAACTCGTCCTGGCTGAAGAATGCGCGGAGAATC
>OIZX01000158.1_pt1 | contig 53410 bp, 46 predicted proteins | sample 1588621 | NCBI WGS metagenome assembly OIZX01 (sample SAMN03283276) | human gut metagenome | biome: human-associated habitat; material: feces | host: Homo sapiens | place: Peru | collected 2012 | reverse complement strand
AATAGACACTTTCTCGCACTATTTCTGCCACTAACAAAATAATTAGTTGGTTGGCTTTTGGGAAGTTTTAGGGTTTAGCCAACTTATTTTGAGAATATTGATGATTTCATAAACTGACCGTATGGAAATGTCGGTACTTAGGTTGTAAAATATTGCGATTCATCGTGATATTTTATGACCTTATGTACCGCTACATTGGAATCGAGCGAGAGCGTGTCAGTTTGGAAATTATCTATATTCTCAAAATACCTTTCTAAATCCTCTAAAACTTTTTCAATCCAATCCCCAACTAATTATTCTTGTTTATAATCTTTGTTTCATACTTTCCAGTTTCAATATCAATATATCTTACAAACAATGAAACCTTATTATCTTCATTAAGGCTATTCCATAACATATTTGTAAATGCCTCAATATCATCAGGAATTTCAACCAGCTTTGGCTCGCCCTCAAAGCTTGGAAGTGGATTTCCGTCGTGCATATATGTATGGATGAAATGTCCTTCGCCAGCTACAGGATTTTCATATGCAAATGTATATCTGTTGCAGGCTTCTGGATTACCATTATTGCTTTTTAAAATACTCATTGAATAATCGTATTTTCCGTTTTCAATGTTCATAACACCTGAAATACGAGGTGTATAGTTTGGACCATCTGGCTCAAACTCTCTGCTTCTAAGTGACTGCTCAAATGTAAGGTTTTCCTTCATTCCGTCATAAATAGTATCTGTCTGGTCACCATTAGTAACAATGGTTAAATTATTTAAAACTCTAACTGGAGCATAAATAATAAGACTTGGATCCTCAAGCTTTGAAGGGTCAAATGCCTGTGTTCTAATACCCTCCCCGTCCTCTACAAATACACGGTTACGGCTGTTTACGCTTCTACCCATAATAAAATATGCTGTAACTGCGTTTTTTCCATTCATTGACTTTCCAATAATAATACCTCTTCCTGGGTATCCATTGCTTTTAAGTTCATTTTCGATTGAAATTTTGTTCATATAGCCTCCTTCAAACAAATCACAAATAAAATGACCACCTGGAACAAACCTTTGGTAGTCTGCCCAGGCGGTCGGCTAATCAGTATTTTTGCACTCCCTGTAGTTAATCTACGGCGACAAGTCGCTTCCGCCAGTCGTGCAAGCTATTGATAGATTACACGATTTCATAAGAATTTGCAAGCGAAATATTATATACAAATATACTTTAATATTTTACACAAGTTTACCTTAACATTATGTACATATATAATTTGAGTTTTACTTTGTTCGTTCCAGCAGCTCTATTGCATTATATCTTGACAAATTCCAGCTTCTTACTCCCATTTTTACCCCAGCAAGCTCCTTTTGTAGATTTTCCATATACATACATCTAAACATTTCATTTTTAAAATCAACATATTCCTTATCGTAGCCCTTAAAGGTATAACCCTCATAATTTTTAAATTGTTCTATTGCTTTATCATTTATAATTGCTGTTGCTCCGTCAACTCCTATTTCATCTATTAAATAATCAATGTCATCATAAACCGGACTATTTTTAAAGAAGTCGTACTGAGTTTCCTGTGACATATTATCTAAATTAACCTTTGCGATAAAATAGTCAGGCTTTGTAAAGCTAAACAATAGATAACATACTGTAACCACAACCATACTATATTTAAAAAATGAAAAGCTTTTTTTGTATATGCAAATCATTACGCCAGCTAAAATAAAGGCAATAATCAAAAGAGCCAGCAATACAAAAATTCTTAAAAAGGTTAAATATTTGTACTGTATGTAAAGTATCATTCTAAGAGCACTTGATGCAGTAAGCACATATGTACATATTGTTATAACTGTAAGAAGTCCCTTTAACACCTTACTTTCTTTAAATTTATATATGCCAAACATTACTATTATTATGTTTAATATACATACAAACAATAGCTGGAAAAATCCAGACCTTGCGTACTCACTATAGGTCACTCCCTCTGGTAATAAAATTTTTCCATTAACACTTCCTATAAAAAGATATTTTATTTGAATAAATGAAAAAATCAAATACACAAAGCCTAAAATTGATGCTACTGTAATTCCTATAACCGGCTCTAAGCAAGCCTTATTGTTTTTCTCTGCATCCAAGCCCCAATTATTTGTTCCCAACCTTTTTTCATTTAAGTAAGTAAGCTGCATATATGCTGCCAAAAGTACAAACACAAATAATATACAAGCTCCTATAACATTTCCCATATTTTCTATTATCCACTCAAAATCAAAAATTGCCTTTATGCTTTTTGCAAATATTTTATCTGCTGTAGCAAGCATTAAAATAACTACAATAAGCAGTGGCACTGCGATTACTACACCTGTAAATATATACTTGCCTGTATTCTTTTTCTTCTTACTGCTTTCATTATTGGTGCTTCCATTTTCCTTGATGTATGCTCCTCCGTCCTCAAATATCCTTGTAATATTTTCCAACGAAAAAAACATCTGCTTTAATATATTTCTAAAATAATCTGAAAAGCTCCATTGCTTGTCATCATACATTTGATGAAGCAAAAATACTATTACCAAAAATATAAGTGCAAGCTTATTCATTAATAAAATTTTTGTATCCCCGGTAAGACAGCTTGATATTCCAAAAAGCTCTATACTTACCACATAAAACCAGCTATCCTTTTTAAACTTAACCTCTAACAAATTTAATGCAACAATAAAATAAGCTAAGGTTGCCAATGTAAAAAACGGAAAGGTTATTCCCGACAGGTTTTTGTATAATGCAAAGGTTGTAAATGCTGCATACAATAGTGTTCCTATAAAAATTGGTTTATACTTTTCTATAAATATTCTTTTATTAAATATATCCTTTTCATTAAATAAGTCTTTATTATTATCAAATAAATTGCTTTCACTAACGCTGCAAAAAAAGTCATTGTTATTAGTATTATTCATTGCTGTCCTCCTTTACATATTCTAAAATATCACCCGGCTGACAATCTAATGCCTTACAAATTGCATCTAATGTAGATAACCTTACAGCCTTTGCTTTATTATTTTTTAGTATTGATAAATTTGCCATTGTAATATCTACTTCATTTGCCAGCTCAGTTACACTTTTCTTTCTTTTTGCCATCATAACATCTAGATTTATAACTATAGCCAAAATAACACCTCCTATATGGTCATATCATTCTCTTTTTTATATGCTACAGCCTTCTTAAAAACCTGTGATAATACCTTACTAAAAAGTGAGGCTATTACAAACACAATAATTATTACTATTGAGGCGGGTGTCACATAAAATATACTTCTTACTAATGTGAGCATTGCGATTATAAAACTGTAATTTCCCATTTTTACAAGACTTGCAACATTTTCAGCTACAAAACAGTCATCAGCAATAACTGTCCTAAACATTTTTCTTAATTCACTAATTATTAGTAAGGCTATAATGCCCGATACAAAAAGTGTTAAAAACATAACTACAACATATTTTTTGTAATAGTTATTATACTTAGAAAAAATATAAATAATTGCCGGCAATAACACTAATATTACAATCCCTATATAAAACATAATATCCAGCATTCGTTTTGTTATAATTGTTAATCTGTCGTTCATTTTTTCTCCTTTTATTTACATAAATGTCTTTAAACCTTATTATACTTATAAACAAATAAAAGTCAATATATTTTTATCGAAAAACGATAATAATATATTGACTTTCAATTTTACTTATCTAAAAGATTACCTTTTTTTACATTTTCATTGATTAACTCCACTGCCCAGTTATACAGCTTTTCTGAACCTGGCCTGATTTTATTTACTACCCTGTTTAAAACCTGACTGGCACAAACCTTATGCTCTCTCCAGGCAAGTCCATTAGACGCATCGTTTAACATAATCGGCTGAAGTGAGTCCATTGCTGTAGCAAATTTTGCCTCTGATGAGCTCTTTTCCTCAAACTCATCCCAAAGTCCTCTAAAATATTCCTTTTGCTCCTCTGGAAGTATTGAGAATATTCTGTCTGCTGCCTTTAACTCTCTTTCTCTTTTGGATTTATTAGCAGCTTCGTCATATGCGTAGGTATCTCCTGCATCAATTTCTATTACATCATGAATAATAACCATCGCCACAGTTCTAAGTACATCTATTTTTTCATTTGCATACTCTGACAATACAAGTGTCATTAAAGCCAGATGCCAGCCATGCTCTGCATCATTTTCTTTTCTAAGGGCATTTAAGATATAAGTCTGTCTGCCAATGCCCTTTTGCTTATCCATTTCCAGTGCAAAATCAAGCTGCTTTTTCAATCTCTCGTCCATAGCCACCCCTATTCTATTGGAACAAGATTTTTTAAGGATACATCCATAACAGGAGCCCCATAGGTAAGTGCTCCACTAGATACATAGTCCACACCAATTTCAGCAATTTCTCTTAATCTTTCCTTGGTAACATTTCCTGAACACTCTGTTTCAGCCTTTCCAGCTACAAGCTTTACGGCCTCCTTCATAGTTTCATTATCCATATTATCAAACATAATAATATCAGCCTTTGCCTCAATAGCCTCCTTTAGCATATCAAGAGTTTCAACCTCAACCTCGATTTTTCTAACAAAAGGTGCGTATTCCCTACACATTTCAATAGCCTTTGTCACACTGCCTGCTGCACCAATATGATTATCCTTAATCAGTACACCGTCTGATAAGTTGTATCTGTGGTTTGTTCCACCACCCACCTTAACAGCATACTTTTCAAAAGGTCGCATATTAGGAGTAGTTTTTCTGGTATCAAGAAGCTTTGTTTTATAGCCTTCTAATTCCTTTACATATTCATTGGTATAGGTTGCAATACCACTCATTCTTTGAAGATAATTAAGTGCTGTCCTTTCTCCAGACAATAAAGCCTTTATATCACCATAAACAACACCAATAAGCTGTCCTTTTTCTACCTTGTCCCCATCCTTAAAGGCAGTTTCAAAATAGGCATTTTCGTCTAACAGCTTAAAGGTTCTTTCAAATACACCTAAGCCACAAATAATGCCAGACTGCTTACAAATCAAATCTGCCTTGCCTTTTCTGTCCTCAGGCATAATTGCATTTGTAGTAACATCCTCACTTGTAATATCTTCTTTAATTGCATTTAAAATGTAGTCGTCTACATTAATCTTCATTGTCACACCATTTATCATAGAATTCTTTGTCCTTTCTTTTAATTTCATCTAATATAGTTCTTTTATTTAATTTAAACCATTGCTCCATACTAAGCCTGCTGTTTTCTTCTTCTATTTTTTTCTCCTCAAAGGCTTCCTTTGAATACTGGTTGTTTTCAATAGCTTCATCAACTATTTTTGCTGCTCTTTTTGCATATACAAGACTTTCGAGAAGCGAATTACTTGCAAGACGGTTAGCGCCATGAACACCATTACATGCTGTTTCTCCAACTGCAAACAATCCCTTCATGGATGTTCTTCCATAGGTATCTGTTTTTATTCCACCCATAAGATAATGCTGTGCAGGAGTTACCTTTATGTATTCCTTTGATAAATCGTAGCCCTCCTGTAAGCAATGCTCATATATATTTGGAAATCTATAGATAATCTCTTCCTTTGGCATATGTATAAGTGAAAGGTATACATAATCCCTTCCGTCCTCTTCCATCTGCTTTTTAATGGCAGCAGTAACTACATCTCTTGGCAAAAGCTCATCAACAAAGCGTTCTTCCTTTGCATTAAGCAAAATTGCACCCTCTCCCCTTACCGATTCAGAAATAAGGAATCTTCTTCCTGGTGTTTTTGAATACAAGGTTGTTGGATGAATTTGTATGTAATTAATATTCTCCATAGTAACACCATGTCTTATAGCTATAGCAAAGCTATCACCAGTAATATGCCTAAAGTTGGTTGAGTGTTCAAAAATCCCTCCAACTCCACCTGTTGCTAAAATTACCTTTTTAGCCTTTATGCACTTTATCTGACCACCTATGCTTATAACAATTCCTTGTATTTCATTATTGTTTTCAATAATGTCTACCATAGTTGTATATTCTGACATAGTTATATTTTTTTTAGTTTTTGCAGCAGCTAAAAGCTTGCTGGTAATTTCTTTTCCTGTTACATCCTTGTGATGTAAAATTCTAAAGGTCGAATGTGCGCCCTCCCTTGTAAATGAAAATTCGCCATTTTCATTTCTATCAAAGTCTACATCATAAGAAATCAATTCCTTAATAATATCCTGTGAGGACCTAATCATTACATCAACCGATTCTTTATTGTTTTCATATCTGCCTGCCCTCATTGTATCCTCAAAATAACTGTCATAATCCTCATCATTAAGCAGCATACAAATACCACCCTGTGCAAGATAAGAATCACTATTTTCTAATTTATCCTTTGTAATCATAAGGATACTATTTTTTTCATTTACCTTCAATGCAGCAAATAAACCTGCTGCACCTGTTCCTACTACCACTACATCATATTCTTTTTTTATCATAATCGTTCGCCTTTTTGCTTCATACCTGCTTGGTACTTAATTGTTATAAATATGCCACTTTTATCTAAGATTGTCAATATTTTAACAACAATTACTTATCTCTTTTTTTAATCTTCTTATTATTTTCTTTTCTAGTCTTGATATATATGATTGGGAAATTCCCAGCATATCTGCAACTTCCTTTTGTGTCATTTCCGTTCCTTCAGGATTATCTAATCCAAATCTTAAATTTACTATTAATCTTTCTCTTTTAGAAAGCTTTTCTATAGCTTTATTTAATAGTCTTTTCTCCACCTCGTCTTCAATATTCTTAGACACAACATCGTCCTCTGTTCCTAGTACATCAGACAATAACAATTCATTTCCGTCCCAATCTACATTTAAAGGCTCATCAATAGAAACCTCAAACTTAGTTTTATTAATTCTTCTAAGGTGCATTAATATTTCATTTTCTATACACCTGCTGGCATATGTAGCCAGCTTTATATTTTTGTCTTTATTGTATGTATTAATTGCTTTTATTAAGCCAATAGTTCCAATAGATATTAAATCTTCCACACCCACACCAGTATTATCAAATTTTTTTGCTATATATACAACTAACCTTAAATTATGCTCTATTAACATATTTCTGGCTTTTATTTCATTTTCCGTACCCAATTCACATATAGCATTAATTTCCTCATATGGCTCTAAGGGTGGTGGTAAAACCTCAGCTCCTCCAATATAATTTATATCACCTGAACCTTCAAACAAAAAACTTTTTATGCTATGATACATTTTAAGGCATAACCCTGTACCTGCTGAAATCCTTAATAACATATTTTACCTCTTATTATTTTTATATCCCTTTCTATCCAGAATCACTTATTAAATAACCCTCTATTTAAAATCATCTGAAAATCCCCATTTTCAGATACATTTCCATTACTAATCCCTATTCTGGGACTTTCAATCTCCTTTATTAAATTATTAAACTCATCATATACTTTTAAATTATCTACTAAAAATGTTGGAAGTACTCCATTTCCATTAATGCAATTATAGGGAACTATGATTAGAGAATTATATATACCCTCCCATTTACATATTTCATTGGCAACACTATTTTCTACTATATATACATCCTTTTTTCCTATAGGTTCTGTTAATGTATTACCACTATCATATATTCCTTTTATTTTTAATTCATATTCACCATATATAATCTTCACATAATATGTACCTAATATTTTTTTTGAGCTTTGTTTTAAAATAATTTCTGTTACTCCATCTAAAAATACATATGTAATAAGTGATATTCCAATGAATTTAAGCATACTTTTATTAGGATTAATAACTTCATCAATAAACCCACCTGCCATTATTCCAATATATGTATTATAATACATATAGTTCATACATCCGCTTATAAATAAATCTAATGCAGCTCCGATAAATACAGCCTTGAAAAAGCCTTTTTCATCTTTAATACTAAATGAAATAAACACCATAATAGAATTTTCAAGCAAATACTTAATTATTAATATAGCTGCAATATTTCTGACATACACATAACATAATGTAGAAATAATTGCTCCTAAGGCCGCGGAACAAAATTTTTTTAAAGAAGTGGATTTTGTTTTGATTATTTTTCCAACAAAGCCTATAAGTATATAATTAATAAGCACCTCAACACCAAAAATTACATCTGGATATATTACATATCTCACTTTTACCCCCTCTCAGCTTTAAATTTTTTCAGGTAATTCTTCATTACCCATTAATAAAATAACAAACTATAATATTTTAAGCATCAAGATCTTGTCAATTATATGTAAAAAGCTACCATATACATTACCAGATAGTAATGTATATGATAGCCTTTAAATATTTTTAAAACTCTTATTTTTCTAAACGAAACTACCTATCTTTTCTTCTGTAAAAATGTAGGTATATTGATTGATCTTTCACTTACACTTCTTTCAACAGGCTGTGACTGGATACCCATCGTTCTAGGCTGTGCAGACTGTAATGGCTGAGCCTGTCCTGCTGTAGTACCAAAGCTTGTAGCTGGTCTGTTAAACTGACCTACAGGCTTAACTGTGTTTGCTCTAAAGCCAGTATTTACACCTGCCGCAAATGATGGCTGCTGTGTAGCTGCAGCTTCATTTGTATCCTCCAAACCAGTAGCAATAACTGTGATTGTACACTCATCTGGATATGTATCATCATAACGAGAACCAAATATAACATTTGCCTCCTCACCAGCAAGCTCCTGAACAAAGCTGGCTGCCTCGTTTGCTTCCATAAGGCTAATATCACCGGATATGTTAATAATAACATGTGATGCACCCTGAATACTTGTTTCAAGAAGTGGACTTGAAACTGCAAGTCTAACAGCCTCGTTTGCCTTGTCATCACCCTTACCAGTACCAATACCAATATGAGCAATTCCTTTATTCTGCATAACAGTTTGTACATCAGCAAAATCAAGATTGATAAGTGCTGGTACATTAATAAGGTCTGTAATACCCTGAACTGCCTGCTGCAATACCTCATCAGCTTTCTTTAAAGCCTCCGGCATAGTAGTTCTTCTATCAACTATCTCTAATAACTTATCATTTGGAATAACAATAAGTGTATCTACATTTTCTTTTAACTTTTCAATACCTGAAAGAGCGTTGCTCATACGAGTCTTTGCTTCAAATTTGAAAGGTTTTGTAACAACACCAACTGTAAGAATACCTTGCTCTTTAGCAATCCTTGCAACTACTGGAGCTGCTCCTGTACCAGTTCCGCCACCCATTCCACAGGTAACGAAAACCATATCAGCACCCTTTAAAGCTTCTGATAATTCTTCTTCGTTTTCCTCAGCCGCTTTTTCGCCAACCTCTGGCTGTGCTCCTGCACCTAATCCTTTAGTAAGCTTTTCGCCTATCTGTAATGCTATAGGTGCCTTGCAAAGCTTTAAAGCCTGCTTATCAGTATTAATACCAATAAATTCAACACCTGTTATATTTTCATCTATCATTCTATTAACTGCATTGTTACCAGCGCCTCCAACACCTACTACGATGATTCTAGCTGCTGCCTCTGCCTCGTTTGTTCTAATTTCAAGCAAGGTTATATCCTCCTTCACAAGTTACCGATTATTTCTTTTTGCCTTTTAAGCATAATCTACCTTATATAATATAATTAAAATGAAAAATAATCAACTATAAAATTAAACTTTTTGTTCTTTTTTTGCCACTTTATCGTACAATATCATCCTTTGTCTATCACTCTTTATTCCGGATTATCCTTTTTAAATGTATAACCACTATTTCCATAATTGTATTGTTTCATGTCAAGCACCCCCTTTTCATTAATAAGAGAGGGAATTAAATCCTTTAATTCCTTTACTTTTTCTGCTAAATCGTCACTTTTTCCAAGCTCCACAGTAACCTTATCTAAGGTTAGTGAAATCTCAAAATCTGTTGATATGTATATCTTGTCCGTATTTATCTGATACTTTTCTATAAGCTGTGTAATCTCCAGCAATATTGTAAATATCTGCTGATTTTCTGCAGGAAGCTTCTGATGCAATATAATATAATCAAAGTTTATGCCTGTAATCAGTGGTACATTTTCTAATATTTTACCAGAGCTTTCTACTACTATTCCGTCCTTGTCGAAATACATATTGCTTCCCATATAATTAATATAACCTACTACAGATTTTTCATATATTGTAACCTTATAATCTGTAAGGGACAGCATTTCCACATCATAGGTTTCTACAAAAGGAATTTGTATTTTGTCACAAAACTTGCTTTTAAACAAAAACACAAAAGGATTTCGGTCTGTCTTTTTACTAAAAAAATATTCCTCTAACTCCTTTGAAGTATATCTGTCAGAGCCGGTAAAGGTAATTGTAAAAGCACCCAGCTCCTCTGAATTTGTTATTTTTCCATTTTTATCAGTATAGGCAACTGTTATTTTAAGCATAGCTGCTATTATTCCGAGTGCTATTAGCAAAACTGCTATAATCGAAATAATAATTATTTTACTCTTCTTCATCTCTTGTCACCTGTCTTTTTACCTTTTTACCCTTAGATACAGACAATGCCAATCCCATTTCAGCCATTAAGAATACCGTAGATGTACCACCATAGCTGATAAATGGTAATGTAATACCTGTATTTGGTATTGTGTTGGTTACAACTGCAATATTTAAAACCACCTGTATTGCAATATGTGCCAGAACGCCTACGGCTATTAAGGTCCCAAACAAATCCTCTGCATTATTGGCAATAGACATAAGTCGCCATATCATAAAGCCAAAGAGGATAATTATTGCAATACCACCAAAAATACCTAATTCTTCACAAATAATAGAAAAAACCATATCATTTTGTGCTTCTGGAACAAAGCCTAGCTTTTGTACACTCTGTCCTAAGCCTTTACCAAAAAGCCCGCCTGAGCCTAGTGCATACAATGCCTGTAGTGTCTGAAAGCCACCATCCTGCGCATATTTTTCAGGCTCCAGCCATACTCTTATTCTTTCTAATCTGAAACCACCTGCTAAAAACAGTACAGCTACCATTGCTGCAAAACCTAAAACAGCAATGAATACAAACCAACGGGATTTTTTGCTTGTAACCAAAATCATAATATATGCAATACCCATAACTATTATAGCCGAGCTTAGGTTCTTTGTAATTACAACTATTAAGCCTGAAATAAGAGCTGCGTATATAATCATTGCCACAGAAGTACCAAATTTATTTACCAGATTCGGCTTCTTAGATAAGAAAAATGCAAAAAATAATATTATCGACAGCTTTGCAAGCTCTGCTGGCTGAAAGGAAAACGAGCCTACTCCTATCCATCTTCTTGCACCATTTGCCTCAATACCAATAGGTGTAAGTACAAGCACAATACATATAATAGTAGCAATATATGCAAGTATAGCATATTTTCCCCACCTATGATAATCAAGGGAGGCTGTAAAAAACATAACTATTATTCCTAGCACTGTAGCAAGCAGCTGCCTTTTTAAATAAAATGTAGAATCCCCGAATTTCATTGCTGCCTCGTAAGAGCTTGTGGAATAAATCATAACAAGTCCAAAACATACCAAAAAAATAACCGTAACTAATAAACTCATATCCCATTTTCTTTTTATATATCTACTATTTGCCATTTATCCCTTAATCGCCTTTCACTAATCTATAATGCTTCATAGGCAACTATGCACAAAAGTGCTGTTACCACTGAAAACACTGCTACAATTCTTGTTTCAGACCATCCACACAGCTCAAAATGATGATGCAGGGGAGCCATTTTCAAGAGTCTTTTTCCTTTTGTAAGCTTAAAAAATGCCACCTGAACAATTACAGATAAAACCTCTATAAAATAGATAAACGCTACAATTATTATAAATAAGTGCATTTTTAAAACTATCGCAGTAGATGCAACAAAGCCTCCTAAAGCCAGAGAACCTGTATCACCCATAAACACCCGGGCTGGATGTACATTAAATAAGAAAAAGCCCATTAACGCACCTGTAACAGCTCCTATAATCGGTGTAATTGATTCATTTACTGCATATGCTATTGCCCCAAAAAATACTGTAATAATAAGTGTCACTCCTGTTGCCAGTCCGTCTATACCGTCTGTAAAATTAGCACCATTTACTGTGCCTAAAATAACTACCAGCACTAAAACATTGTACAGACCACCAACCTGCCATTCCCTACCGTTTAAAAAAGGAATAATAACACTATCACTCATACCCAGATAATCTATGTAAAATATAAATATAACCGCAACTATAGTCTGTAATAATAATTTTTCTATAGCACTAAGTCCCATATTCCGTTTCATTACTACCTTTATGTAATCGTCCATAAGTCCTATAACACCAAAACCTAAGGTTACAAATAGAATAGGGATAATTTCTTTGAAATTCTTAACATAGATAAGTGATGTAACCACTACACTAGCCAAAATAATCAGGCCACCCATTGTAGGTGTCCCTGACTTTTCCTGATGCTTTTTAGGTCCTTCCTTTCTTATATACTGACCACATTTTAATTTATGTAAAAACGGAATCACTATAGGACAAAGACAAGCACTTATTAAAAATGAAACTATAATTGGTTCTGTAATATTTTCTCTCATTATTCTCTCCTCTAGACACTTTTTTAGTATAGCATTTTTCTTTATTTTTATCAACAATATAGACATTACTCTTCATTAGTTGTATATGTTTTTTCTATGCCCAGATAGGGTAAAATATTACTAAATATATCTGCTACAACCGGTGCAGCGATTGTTCCCCCATAATACACTCCCACTGGCTCATCTACTATACAAATAGCTATTACCTGCGGATTATCTGAAGGAGCAAAGCCAATAAAGGAGCCTATATACTTTCCACTACCTCTTGGAAGTTTTTCTGAGGTTGCTGTCTTTCCAGAAACGGCATAACCTTCCACCTGACCTTTTTTTCCTCCACCTTCACTTACTACTTTTTCTAAAATATATTTCATAGTTTCACTGGTTTCCTTTGAAATAACATTTTCCACCTGTGGATATTCAAACTCGTTTGTTATATTATTATCCATATCTACCGTTCTAATTCCAAAATGAGGTGTAATAAGTGTTCCTCCATTGACTACCGCTGAAACTGCTCTAAGCAGCTGCAAGGGAGTAATCTGGAAAGACTGTCCAAAGGACATAGTTGCAAGCTCTACCTCACCTACATTTTCTATTTTATGTATTATTGTTTTTGCTTCTCCCGGCAAATCTATTCCCGTTTTTTCCAAAAGTCCTAATCTTTTTAAGTATGTATAATAATTCTCCTTTCCTATTCTAAGTCCCACATCAATAAACACAGGATTACAGGAGTTCATTGTACCCTGGACAAAGTTTTCACTTCCGTGGCCTGATACCTTATGGCACCTTATTCTCCTATCTTCTACCACTCTAAAGCCTGGACAGGAAAATGTAGAATTAACATTCACAACTCCTGTTTCTAGTCCTGCTGTAGCTGTTACGATTTTAAAGGTTGAGCCTGGCTCATAGGTATCGTTTATACTTTGATTTCTCCACATTTTATTTAGTGCATCCATTTTTTTCTCCCCCTCTGCCTGTTCAATATTCAACTCATAGGGTTTGTTTAAGTCAAATTCCGGAACATTAACCATTGCGTATATTTCTCCGTTTTGAGGATTCATTACAATAATAGCAACATAATTTGCCGCCTTTTCCTCTCTTACCTTTAACGCTGCCTGCGTTACATATTCTTGTATATTATAATCAATAGAGGTTACTAAATTATCCCCCTTAACAGCCTCAACTCTTTTTTCAACAATGTTTTCTCTTTCAATTCCATACGCATCTGTTTCTGTTAATATTTTTCCGTCCTTTCCCATTAAAAATTTGTCATATTGAACCTCCAGTCCAATTATTCCTTGATTATCAGAGCCAGTAAAGCCCATAACCTTTGACGCTAAAGAGCCATAGGGATAAAATCTTTTATAGTCCTCATCTACTTTTACTCCGTCTAAATTATACTGACGAATTTTATCTCCGATTTCCTTATCCACATTTGATTTTATTTTTTCTCTGGAGCTTACCTTTTCTACCTTTTTTACAATTTCTGCCCTATCAATTCCAAGACATTCTGTAAGCACCTCAATAACCTTTTCCTTATCTGTAATCTGACTATGTATTACCGATACTGTACATACAGTTTTATTAGCAGCCAGCACCACACCATTTCTATCTAATATTTCACCTCTGGCTGCCTTGATATTTCTTTCTCTTTCATGCAAATCATCAGCCTTTTTTTGATAATAGTCTGACTTAAATACCATTATATTAATTAATCTGCCAACTAATACTATCATTACAAGCAGACATAAAAGAACTATTGTAAAGGTCTTTTTCTTAATTTCAGTATTGCTTTTATTCAAAAAAACACCCCATAATATTTGATTATCATTAAAATATTATGAGGTGTGCTTATTATTAATTCTAATTATTTATATTTTAGTTGCCAGCTTGCGTTCCAGAGGCTCCTGCGTTGCCTGCAGCACCTGTATTGTTGGTGTTTCCTGCGTTGCCTGTATTGCCTGTTCCGTTGGCATTCCCTGTATTTCCAGTATTTCCTGTGCTGTTGGCATTTCCTGTATTTCCAGTATTTCCTGTGCTATTGGCATTTCCTGATGTATCCTGATAATTCTGATGATTTTCATCTCCATCTATAATACCATTTGAAAATGACTCATCAGAATCACCTGTGGAGGTTGTATTATTGCCTGTGTTATTTCCGTTGTTATCTCCGTTATTATTTCCGGCATTATTATTTGTATTGTTGCCTGCGTTATTTCCGGCATTATTATTTGCATTGCTGCCTGTGTTATTTCCTGTGTTGTTTGTATTGTTTCCAGTGCTGCTGTCTGTATTACTATTATCGTCCTCTCCGTCTGGGAAGATATTCATATAGGTAAGCACCTCTGTCATAACATCCTTGAATAAGGTAGTTGCATATGTAGTTGACTGATTTTCAACATCTGGATTATCTACTACTACATAGCATACAAGCTGTGGATTTTCATATGGAGCAAAACCTATAAAGGACAACAGATATTTATTGTTGCCTCTAGGATACTTTTCTGCTGTACCGGTTTTTCCTGAAATAATGTAGCCTTCAACTCCGGCAGTTCTGCCTGTTCCAGCTTCAACACACATTCTAAGACCTTTTTTTATTTCGTCTGAGGTCTGTTTTGTAACTGTCTGCTTAACCAGCTTTTTATCTACATCTTCAACTACACCACCATTGCTGTTTACAATTTGCTTAACAACATGTGGTGTATAATAATTTCCACCATTAATCAAAGAAGAAAAGGCTGCTGCCACCTGAACCATTGTAACATTGTAATTCTGTCCAAAGGAGTTTGTAGCCAAATCAGCAGGTCCCATATTTGCTGCTGAGAAAATAAGATTTGCACAGCTTTCCTCGCCAGGTAAATCAATTCTTGTTTTCATACCAAAATTAAATCTCTTCTGATATGTTGTAAAAATATCAGCGCCCTCCTTCGCCGCAATAGCCATCAAGGCATCGTTGCAGGAATATGCTATAGCCTGATACATACTTATCTTTCCGTGACCTTGTGTATTGTGGCATCTGATAGTCCAGCCGCCAACAACCTCTGAGCCGTCGCAGACATATTCATCCTCTGCCTTGATTTTGCCCTCTTCTAATGCAGCCGCAATAGTGTACGGCTTTGCTGTAGAGCCTGGCTCATAGCTGTCACTAATACAATAATTCCTCCAAATATTATTAAGAGCAGCCAGTTTGTCCTCATCACTCATTGCCTGTATTTCCTGCTCTGTATAATATTTTGACAAATCTCTTGGATTATTCAAATCGTAAGAAAGCTTTCCAGCCATTGCTAGTATTTCACCATTTCTAGGGTCCATAATAACAATTCCAATATGCTCTGGGTCTATTGACTCATTATATTCATTAATATGCTTTTCAACTATTGACTGAATATTAAAATCTATTGTAGATACAACTGTATCTCCGTCCTCTGCCTTCTTTTCAACCTCCTCCATAATATTTTCATTATTTACATATCCGTATTTTCTTCCGTCAACACCATTTAAGTATTCATTATAATATTCCTCAATACCCCAGGTTCCCACATTTCCTGCTGAAGTAAAGCCTATTACATTACAAGCTAATGCTGAGAAGGGATATTTTCTCTCATATTCTGTTTCAAACCAGACACCCTGTAAGTTTGGATATTTTTTTGGATCATCCTTTGCTTCTAAGAACTTTTTAATTTCTTCATAGGAAAGCTTCTTCTTATATATATAATAGCTTCTCTCACTATTATCATTAACAAGCTTCAGCAGCTCCTCCCTGTCATAGCCAAAGCAATCTACCAAGGCATTAATAGTGTCGTCCAGATATTTCTTATCATCAGAAAGCATAATCTTAGGGTCTAAAATAAGATTATATACCTTTATGCTGGTAGCCAAAACAACTCCATTTCTGTCTACAATATCTCCTCGTTTGTACGGTATAGTAGCACTGGAATAGTTTTGCTGTTCTAATACATTTCTTGCATATTCATCACCCTTCGTATTATTCTTAAAAATCAAAACTCCAATCAAAAAGACCAGTAATATTATGACAAAACTAACTACTACACCTAAGTGTATACGCATATTTCTGTCAAAAGCTGCCGGTCTTTTAGTTTTTCTATAATTTTTTGTTTTACTCATCGATATACCTACTTAGTCGTTATTTGGAATATCTCCGTATTGTTTCATATATTCTGAAGCTGAGCTATCATAATACTGAATTTGATTTTTAGAAGGATTAACCATACCTAACTCCTCTGTTGCAACCTTCATAATATAATCTACATCGATAAATCCATTAATTTCGTAATCTATAGCATCATTTTGTGCCTTTAAGGAATCAAATTCCGATTCAAGATTTGAAATGTTTCCTTTAACATCAGTAACCTTTGCACTTAACTGCAAATACTGTATACACATTACAACAACTGCTATAACTGCTACAGCTAAAAATATAACATATGGAACGCTCATTGTAAAAGCATTTTCATTTTCCCTGTATGTTTTTCTATAATTTCTATTCTGTCTGCGAATTTCCTGCTTGTCAAGTCTTGTTACCACCTGCTTCTTTTTAGGTGTAACAATTTCCTCTGGTACAGCATTTATTTTTCTTATTACATTACCATCTGTAGTATACATAACTTTATTTATTCTTTTATTCTTTTCTCTTCTTTCCATAATTTTCCTTCCTTGGACCACCAAAAATACCTGACTAATCTCCTATTCTTCGTTCAAAAACTCTAAGTTTGGAACTTTTTGACCTTTTATTTTCACTTATCTCTTCGTCACTTGGAACTATAGGCTTTCTGGTTATTACTATTCCTTTTGATTTTCTACCGCACACACAAACTGGAAAGTTCGGAGGACAAATACAAGGATTTTCATTTTCCCTGAATTTATTTTTAACAATTCTATCCTCCAGAGAATGGAAGGTAATTATGCTAAGTCTTCCACCATCTGCTAAAGCATCTATCATTTCATCAATAGAATTTTCCAAAACCTCAAGCTCTTTGTTTACTTCTATTCTAATAGCCTGAAAGGTTTTCTTTGCAGGGTGCCCTCCATTTGCTCTTATCTTGGCAGGTATAGCTGCCTTTATAGCCTCTATAAGTTCTCCTGTTGTTTCAAAAGGTTTTTCTGCCCTCTTTTGAACAATATGTTTAGCAATATTTTTTGCAAATTTATCTTCACCGTAATCTCTGATAATTCTAAAAAGCTCCATTTCGCTGTATTCATTTACAACATTTTTTGCTGAAAAGGAACTGCTCTTGTCCATTCTCATATCAAGAGGACCGTCCTCCTTATAGGTAAAACCTCTTTCTACTGTATCTATCTGGTATGAGGATACACCTATATCTAAAAGAATTCCGTCTACCTTTTCAATGTTTAGGCTTCTAAGAACATTTATCATATCCTTATAATTACTTTTAACAATATCAATGCGAACCTTGTCATTGTATCTGCTTAGCTTGTCCTTTGCAGCGCACAACGCATCCTCGTCCTGATCTATGCCGATAAATCTTCCATTGCCAGACAGCCTTTCAATAACCTTTGCTGCGTGTCCGGCTCCACCAAGTGTTCCATCAACATATATTCCATCAGGCTTGATATTTAAGCTATTAATTGTTTCTTCTAGTAATACTGACTTATGATTAAATTCCATATCTCATTTCCTTAAATAATAAGTCCCAGATCTGACATATGCTCTGCAATCTCATCCATATCACTAAAGGTTGTTGCTTCATCCCATCTTGACTTATCCCAAATTTCGACTCTGCTGCCAACTCCAACAACTACAACATCCTTTTCTAATCCAGCAAACTCTCTAAGTACTGTAGGAATAAGTATTCTTCCCTGCTTATCAAGCTCTACTGTAGCTGCACCAGCTAAAAAGAAACGGACAAATTTTCTTGCATCTTTGTTAGACATTGGAAGTGATTTTAATTTTTCTTCAAAGGCGTTCCATTCTTCATTTGGAAACACAAATAAACAACCATCAAGTCCCTGAGTGATAACAAACTCATTACCTAATGATTCTCGAAACTTTGCGGGAACGATAACTCGTCCCTTTGTATCGATTGAATGAGTGTATTCACTCATGAACATAATTAACACCTTCTTTTTCGGTAAAAGTTTTGCAAATCTACCACTTTGTGACACATTCACATCACTTTCACCCACTTTTCACCACTTCTTGCATTAATAATATAATAAATACAGCCTAAAATCAAGTTTTTTTTAATGTTTAAGGCAAAAAAAATAACCCCAAAATATGTAAAATACATATCTTGGGGTCACTATATTTTCATCACAACATATAGTGTTTATAATTAAATTTTATAGCTAATTTCCAGCAGAAACTCTTTCAAATTCCTCAATTATTTCATCCGAAGGCTTCTTTGTCAAAAGACTAACTACAACTATAGCTATTGACGCAGCTACAAAGGCCGGAAGCAATTCATAAATATCCCATATTCCACCGATAGGTCTGACTAAATACTTCCAAACAAACACCATTACGCCACCCACTACCATTCCTGAAAGTGCTCCATACATATTTGAACGCTTCCAGAAAAGTGAGAATAAAACAACTGGTCCGAAGGCTGCACCAAAGCCTGCCCAGGCAAAGGATACTATGTTAAATACTGAACTGTCCGGATCACTTGCTAATATAATAGCAATTATGGAAATAAGTATAACTGATACTCTCGCAACTATCATCTGTGCCTTTGCACTTATATTTACTTTAAACACGCTTCTTACAATGTTTTCTGAAATTGATGAAGAGGCTGCAAGCAGCTGGGAATCAGAGGTTGACATCGTAGATGCCAAAATTCCTGCTAATATTACACCCGCAACCACTGCTGCAAAAATTCCATATGTACTAAGGAAGTTGGCAATTTCTACAATTATAGTTTCTGCTGTTCCTGAATTTTTTGTTAAGTCTGGAATATTTCCATACTTTGTTATACCAAGTCCAATAATACCAATAAGTATTGCAATAGTCAAAGAAATAACTACCCAGATTGTAGCAACTCTTCTAGAAAGCTTAAGCTTCTTTTCATCTGATATAGCCATAAATCTAAGTAAAATATGTGGCATACCAAAGTATCCAAGTCCCCATGCCATTGTAGAGATTATTGTAAGTAATCCATATGGGTTTGAAGTATTATCAGCCATATTATGTGTAGCTGTAAAACTTAAATAACCAACTAAGCTCTTTGCATTATCTACAACATTCTCAACACCACCAGCACTTGCCACTCCAAAACCTAAAACTACTACTAAGGCAATAGTCATAATAATACTTTGCAGGAAATCTGTTGTACTAGCAGCTAAAAAACCACCCATTGTTGTATATAACAATATTACGACTGCACTTATTATCATCGCCCAGAAATAATTTATTCCAAACAAGGAATTAAAGAGCTTGCCACAGGCTGCAAAGCCTGAAGCTGTATAAGGAATAAAGAATATTACTATAATAACTGCTGATATTAGCATAAGTATATTTTTATCATCATGATATCTTTTTGAGAAGAACTCCGGTATTGTAATGGAATTTCCTGCTACTATTGAATATCTTCTAATTCTTTTAGCTACAATAAGCCAGTTGAGATAAGTTCCTATTGCTAAGCCAATGGCTGTCCAGGCTGCATCTGCAATACCTGTAAGATAGGCAACTCCAGGAAGTCCCATTAAAAGCCAGCCACTCATATCTGAGGCCTCTGCACTCATAGCAGTAACAAATGGTCCTAATTTTCTACCACCTAAATAAAAATCATCTACCGACTCATTCTTTTTTGAATAATAAATACCTATACCTAACACCATCAGCAAATAGGCAATAATTGTAATAAATATTACTATTTGGCTTGTACTCATTTAATTAGTCTCTCTTTCTTTTGTCTATTTTTTATTAGATTTCTTTTCATCCGACTTGGTTGCCTTCGGCAAGCAAGTCGATACTATTGGCTATCACTTTTCATCCGACTTGGTTGCCTTCGGCAAGCAAGTCGGGCAAGCACCTCAGAAACTGCCTAAGAGGCAGTTTCCGAGGTACTTGCTATACAAAAAATCTTTATGGCTGGTTTGCCCTTCTTTTTGATACATATTCTGTTTGCAATAAGAATTGATGCTGTAACAATTACAAGCACTAAGGATAAAAGCTGTGATACCGGATAATTAATGCCCGGCATAATGAGCTGGTCTGTTCTCATTCCTTCTACAAAAAATCTAATAATTCCATAGCCTAGGAAATACCACATAAACACTTCGCCATAATATTTTTTCTTTTTTCTAAATATCATTATTATAATTAATAAGCACAAATTAAAAAATGATTCATAAAGGAAGGTTGGCTGTACCTGTATAAAATTATGGGCACTATCAATATAGCTGACTCCGTCTGGCACATTAATCATTGCATTTGGGTCATTTACATTTATTTTCATTGCAAATAGTCCATTGGAATCTCCACCAAAGGCTTCTCTATTAAAGAAGTTTCCCCACCTGCCCATTATCTGACCCACCAGCAAGCCTAAGCATGCCGTATCACCAATCTGCCAGAAATTTAGCTTTTTAATTTTTGCAATAATATATCCTGTTAAAACGCCACCTATTACTCCACCATAGATTGCCAATCCACCCTGTCTGATATTAAAAATAGACAATAAATTATCCTTGTAGTTATCCCATTGAAATATAACATAGTAAATTCTAGCTCCGATTATTGCAAAAATAATGCCAAACAATGCAATATCCATATAATCATCAACATTTTGTCCTGTTATTTTCGCTTCCCTAAAGGATAAAGCAATAGCAAGCAGCATTCCAATACCTATTATTAAACCATAAAAGGCAATATCTATTCCAAATAAGCTGAATTTTTTAGGAAGATCGTATATATCTATTCCTAAATTTGGAAAACTAATACTTAAATCTAATAGCATTTTTATCTCCCTTATACATTAAATCTAAAGAGAATAACATCTCCGTCTTTTACTACATAATCCTTGCCTTCAAGTCCTACAAGTCCCTTTTCCTTGGCTACTGTATAACTCTTGCAGTCTAATAAATCCTGATAATTTACTACCTCCGCTTTGATAAAGCCTCTTTCAAAATCAGTATGAATTTTTCCTGCTGCTCCTGGTGCTTTAGTTCCCTTTGTAATAGTCCAGGCTCTAGTTTCCTGTTTTCCTGCCGTAAGGTAACTAATAAGTCCAAGCAAAGAATAGCTTGCTTTAATAAGCTTATCAAGACCTGATTCCTTAAGCCCTAATTCTTCAAGGAACATTGCTTTTTCATCATCATCTAATTCTGATATTTCCTGTTCAATCTGAGCACATACAACAAATACCTCAAAGCCTTCCTTTGCTGCAAACTCTCTTACCTTTTGAACATTTTCATTGCTGGCACCGTCATCTGCCAAATCATCTTCCTTAACATTAGCTGCGAATATAACTGGCTTGTAGGTTAAAAGGTTGTATTCCTTAAGCCACTTAAGCTCGTCCTCGTCCTCTGTTTCAAAGCTCTTAGCAAGCTTTCCAGCCTCTAGATGGCTCTTTAAGCCCTCTAAAAGTGCCAATTCCTTAGCCAATGCCTTGTCATTTTTAGCGCCTCTTGATACCTTTGCAATTCTTCTATCAAGAATTTCAATATCAGAGAAAATAAGCTCAAGATTAATTGTTTCTATATCTCTAATTGGGTCAATGCTGCCCTCTACATGAATAACATTTGTATCCTCAAAGCATCTGACAACATGTACAATAGCATCTACCTCACGAATATTGCTTAAGAACTGATTTCCTAAGCCTTCACCCTTTGAAGCACCCTTAACAAGTCCTGCAATATCAACAAACTCGATTACTGCTGGTGTAATCTTATCTGAATCATAAAGAGCTGCAAGCTTATTTAATCTTTCATCTGGTACTGCAACAACCCCTACATTTGGGTCAATAGTACAGAATGGATAGTTTGCTGACTCTGCTCCAGCCTTTGTAAGTGAATTAAACAATGTACTCTTACCTACATTAGGCAAACCTACGATACCTAACTTCATATCTTAATATACCTGTCTGAAAATCCTTATATTTCAAGGGTTTTCGCCTTTCTATGTTATTTTACTACACAATTTACTACACTTCTTAATCTCTGTGTGTAAAATCAACCTCTTTTTTCTTCAAAAAAGAGTCTAATACAGCCTAGTATTATATCATATATACTATATTTTTCAAACCTCAAAATCAAATTTTCTTCTATTATAGATTTTTATATAAAAAAGCACCCTCAGATTTTACTCTGCTGATGCTATTTTCTTATGTGTCACTATAATGATACCTACAGGCTAATATATATACATTTTTATCATCAAGCTTATATATAAGTCTATCTTTATCATTTATGCGTCTGCTCCAAAATCCCGTCAGATTTCCAGTTAGTGGTTCAGGTTTTCCTAGTCCCTCGTTTCCATTTCTACATATATCTTCTATTAGATTATTTATTTTCTTTAAAGTTCTTCTATCCTCTGTTTGCCAATACACATAGTCTTTCCAACCATTATCGGTAAAAACCTTATTCATCTATGGATACCTCTTCAAGCTGTTGTATTGAAATCTTACCACTTTCAAGCTGTTTTTTCGACTCCTCTAACCAGTCATAATTAGTCTTATTTCCCATTACATAAACATTTTCCATTAAATTGTTATATGCTTCCTCTGAAAGCATTACTACATTTTTGTTATCTTTTCGTGTTACAATCATTGTTTCATAATCGTCTGTAACCTTATCCATATAGGTTTTCATATTATCACGCAAATTAGTATAGTTTACTGCCAACATAATAACACCTCCAATTATATAATGCACAATCTCGTGTACTTTTATTATATTGTACAGTTTTCTGTGCGTCAAGCGCTTATTCAAACAAAATAAATTATTATATAGCAAGATTTTTACACAAAAAAGCATCCTCAGATTTTACTCTGCTGATGCTATTAATGCTACAGGTCAACTACCACTTAACCCTGTCTGGTAGCATAACCCATCTCTTTCATTTGCTGCTTTTTCTCATACATTTTCTTATCAGCCCTTGCCATAACCTTGTTAACCTCGGTATCCATATTAGCACTAAATCTAAAGCTTCCATAGGCTATCGAAAGCGGAATGCCCGGAAAATACTCTGTCTTTGCCAGCTTTTTATTTATTTGCTCGCACACTCTGTCTATATCATCTATATCCATTTTTTTACATATAACCTCAAACTCATCGCCACCCATACGGTAACATTCCTCACCATAATTTTCAAATATTCTTAATGCGTTTGCAACCTTTATAAGTGCCTCGTCACCAAACTTATGACCCAATTCATCATTAATCATTTTTAGGTTGTTCATATCAATAGCAACTATATTAAAGCTCTTTTTTGCATCAGCAAGCTTTTCTACATCCTCTTCAAAACATCTTCTATTTTTAATACCTGTAAGAATATCTGTATATGCCATATTAATAATAGTTTCTCTTTCGATATTTTTTCTCTCTGCGGCTAAAGAACGCTGCACAATACTAACTGCCATAAGCACTATAAACAGCACCATAGCAATTCGTGTGGCATAGCCATTGTAAGAGTCTGGATAAACATATATTCTGTATATGTCGATTATTATAGCAAAAAACACGATACTGTAGGTAATCATAATACATATAAAACTACCCTTGTCCTTCTGCTCATCATAATACCTTTTTGTATCCCAGAATATAAATATTGAGTCTATTACCATAGATAAATGAATCAGCCATAAGGTCTGGTGCATATCTGAAATTTCAAGCAGCTGTAAGGCTACATATACAGCATAAATAATTACATTTATGTAGAATAATCTTTTAAAATAATACTTTAAGAAATTTGTATACTTAAGTGCCATAATAACTAGCAGAGGAATAATGCCAAAGGTAAGCAGATTTACAATTTGAACCGTATACATATCAAATTTGAGAAATTGCAAATAGCCCGTTTCTGTAGTTTCCCAGATACCCACAACAGCAAGGAAAATTCCAACATATGCAAATGGTCTTTTTGAAAATTCCTTTCCAGCAAAAAAAGCAGCTATAATAAGTATTATGCCTAATACTATTGGAATACAGCTAAGGATAAGCATTATTCTGGTTTCCTTTTGTAAATACATAATAATGCTCGTTTTATCACCATAAGTAACTGTTCTAAATAATCCTTCATACATATCATATGGACTATCTGTTTTTATGGTTATGGTTTTTCCGGAATATTTTGGAGATAAATCTACTATATTCCACAAGCTTCCTGGTGAATTTCCCAAAGGAAACTCATCTGTCCATCTGTATTGATAAACTTCTACACCATCAATTAAAACCTGTACTCTTGAATGACTTGTCCTAAAACAAATAGCATAATCATCATCAATCTTTTCAGGCAAGGTAGCTGAAACACTTGTACCATCGCCTTGACTGTCACTATTCATTCTTACAGGTAAAGATACCTTTTGCGCATTCTTTCCATCACAAAAAGTCCAGCCATTAGTTAATGTCTGAACATTCATATATCTTTCAAAGCCATCACTATTACCATTATATGGCTTAGCCAGCATTACTATAAAAAAAGATACAATAATCAACCCAAAAAATAAAATTGATTCAATGTTCTTCTTAAAAAAACCTTCCATAGCCTGCTCCTAGTATGTTTTTTTACATATTATCATTATAGTATATATTTAAAATTAAAACAATACATTATCAAACAGAAAAAATGTGTTATAATCTATGTATATTTTACTATTATATTAGTCTACAACTTTTAGATAAGCTGGTTAATAAATTTAATAAGCTGATGCAAAATCAAAATGACCTATTACAAAGGAGCTTTTATATATGAATTTAAACAAGCAGAATTTCATATACAAGTGTTACAATCTAATTAAAGGTTTTCTTAACAAATTGAACGAGGACCATGTTAGTGCCTTTGCAGCGCAAAGCTCGTTCTTTTTAATTATGACTATTTTTCCTTTTATAATGTTAATTTTATCCTTACTAAAATATACACCTATTACGGAAGCTTTTTTAATTGGAGTTGTTAATTCCATTGTTCCTTCAAACTTTCATAATATATCAAGCCAGATTATTACACAGCTATATGCTCAAGGTGGTATAGGTCTATTATCGGTTACTGCCATTGCCTCACTATGGGCTTCCTCAAAGGGTATTCTTTCCTTAATGAAGGGCTTTGACTGTATATATAAAACTGATGATAAACGCAATTACTTCATCCTAAGACTTGTTGCTACCTTATACACCATTATATTTATTGTAGGAATTGTATTATCATTGGTAATACTTGTTTTTGGCAATTCTCTATTATCATTTTTCAGAGAATATGAGCCAATTCTATATAATGCTACGGAATTTCTTATTTCAATCCGAGGCTTGTATATACCATTGATTCTTACTATAATTTTCGTTTTGTTTTATAAGCTTGTACCAAACAAAAACTTTCGTTTTGTAGACCATATTCCTGGTGCTCTTTTTTCAGCACTAGGCTGGGAAATTTTTTCATATGCCTACTCTATATACATTGACTATTACTCAGGCCATACCTCTATTTATGGACCACTTACTACAGCCATCCTGCTTTTACTATGGCTTTACTTTTGTATGTATATATTATTTTTAGGTGCAGAAATCAATGTGTACTTCCGCAGACACTTCCAAATGGCAAAACAAATTGTCCGTCAGATAAAGGACGATACAAAGGATGAGCTGCGAGAAGATCTACACGAAGAAATCGAATCTCTGGAGATCAAAATAAAAAAGCATTAAATTATCTTTTATTAATACATCTTTTTTATTTCTATATCCTTATAAAAGAATTTTAATATTTCTTCCACATTACTACCATTTTTACCTAAATAATTCGCACCATTCTGGCTCATTCCTACTCCATGTCCATAGCCACCACCAATAATATTGTAGCCAGTTATAAGATTGTCAGTAATAATCGGATCAAATATTGCATAGGCACTAGGCAGCAAACCAAAGCTGTCTACATCCTGTCCATTAAGTCTTTTAATGGTATATCCATTTACATTTAAAACCTTTCTAATGTTAAGCTCCTTTGTAATCTTTACATTTTTATCACTTCCATATATAAGTATTTCCTCAAGAACTCCACCCTTGCCTCGCTTTAATGTTTCTATTTTTTTAACATTCCCAATATTGGAAACATACTCGTTTTTAAATTTCTTATCACCTGTCTGCACAAAAACATTCTGTGGGTTGCTTTCGCTTACGCTTCCAATATAGCTGTTTACAATATTTGTAAGTTCCTCCAGGGACAAAGCTACATTCCACCTATACCACGGATATTCACTATCAAAGGAATCATAGGATACTCTTATAAAAGAATCAAAATTTTCCTCCTTTGACAAATCAATTTTGTTATCTCCTGCCGTAAGCAAAATACTTTGTGTATATGGCACTACACTGCCCCATACTGCTGAATCAGTTGTACTTCCACAGGAAGTAGCAAAGAAATATGCTGTAATTACTTCATCATTATATGTAATTACCTTTCCATAGGTTTCCTCTACGGCCTGTGTAGTTGATTCCTGCTCACTGGCATTATTATAAACCTGATAATTGGTACTATCATCTACATGGGCACCAAATCTGCTATAGCCATTGCCTAATATCTGCTTGTAAGCATAGCTTCTGGCACAAATAGCCTGTGCTTTTAGAGCTTCAATGTTGTAGGTATATGGCATTTCACTAGGCACTACATTTAACAAATATTTTTCTACTGGCAATTCATTAACAATAACTATTTTTCCGTCATATATATTAGCCTCTATATCTCCTCTATATGCCGGTGCTCCATAGCCCCTGTTTATAGAATTAATTGTAACCTTGCCGTCTATTCCCTTTGCACTTATTTTAACTCTGCCCTCTTGTAACAGACTACTATTTGTATCTAAGGAAAATTCTTCATCAGGCGCTATTTCAATAGTATTATTTTCAGCTTCAACTATTAATCCGTTTTCAGCCGTAAATTTCACATTATCGTGGTATATGCTATTATAGCCTGTATTCATAATTAAAACTCTGATATTTTTTGCATCTACATCTCTATCTACTACTACGGCTACAATTTCGCCATTTTCAATAAAATACTGGCCAATATCGTAGCCAACTAAAATGTCACTTACCTTTAACATACTTAAATTACCAAAGGTCTGATAAATTTTTGCATTTTTTGAAAGCTTATAATATCCTGACTTTTCTAATTCAATGCCATCATTGCTTGACGATAAAACCTTACCTAATACAACCTCTTTTTTTATTGTAAAATCATCCAGTTTTCCCTTTTTTACCTTTATATCAGCTACTACATTACTATATGAAGTGGTTTTTGAGGTAATCGTAAACTCTCTTACAACGCCTTCGATATATGCCTTGATTTTTCCAGCATCTATGGTAATCACCCAGGCATTATTATATGTAACCTCATTGCTGATAACCTTTGTAACCATAAGCATCTGTTCATCTCTTACATAGGCTACCACCTCTTTATCTATATAATAGTCTAAGGCTAATCCGCTAAAGGTATATTCTCCTGTGGAGGTTTTAGTATTCCAAGCCCTTATAGTTTCATCATTAGAAGGTGTTCCAACTATAATTGTCTGCACCTTTTTAATATTATTATTTTTGTCCAGCTTGCTGATAATAGTTTCATACATTTCTCCCCACGCAGATAATGTTATTTTACCACTGCTTTTGTTGTTATTTACATAGGCTAAAAGCTCCTTATCTCCTACTCCCATATTAGTAAATAACTGTTCTAATTTGCCATAGGTAAAATATTCTCCTATACCTGCTGGTGTTGGTTTAATATCATTTTTATTAAAAAACTCATCCTTATACATCATATTAACATAAGGCACATACCATTCATCAACATTTTTGTCCATATATGTTTCGCTGTCGTTATCAATTTCTTCCTGTGAATGAAATATTAATGAAATATCCTTCGCCACTATAGCACTGGTTATATAATTGTCCATTGGATTACTTTCTTTGTTTGAAATAACTCCATACGCAATAAGCCCTACGCACAAAACTGCACATATTAAAAGTAAAATTATATTCTTTTTGTCTTTCATTTTATTTCCTTTTTCTTGTCCTATATTTTCAATAATATGATAATAATCCTATAAAAATAACCTAATTTATATTAGATTATTTTCTTTATATGTAGATAAAATATTAAAGCAGCATATATATGCTGCTTTAATATTTTATTATGCCCAAAATGCCGTCCCTGCCTTTTGAGTCCTAGCAAAGCTAGGTGGGCAACCGCAATGCTAATATCTGCCTTCCACTTAAAGAGGCCTGACATCAATTAGATAATATAGGAATCCCTTTTTAAAATTGTAGGTTCAAAATATACAGGCTCTCGAACATTTCAGGACATTTCTTATGTCTTATATTATACTTTAATATACCCACCAATTCAACTATTTATTACTAAAATCTAAATCTTTTTTTCAACTATAAAATGCTTGCTATTTCTGTTCTAAATGCCACATATATAGGAATAGTTATCCTTGCCTTATATATAAAACAAAGAGCTGCCTGACAATAGGCAGCTCTTTTATTTACAAAAGGAGTACGCACTGGCACTTTACTCCTTTTACCAACATAATTAGTTGTTGATTAATTTTTCGTTTTCGTTGTTCCAGCTATAAAGCTTTCTGATTTCTTCACCAATAATCTCTGATGGATGCTCAGAAGCTAACTTTCTCATAGCCTTGAAGTGAGCCTGACCACCTGCTGGTGACATATCTAATAAGAAGTCTTTTGCAAATGTACCATCCTGAATATCCTTAAGGATTTTCTTCATAGTCTTCTTTGTTTCTTCTGTAATAAGCTTAGGACCTGTAATATAGTCACCATATTCTGCTGTATTTGAAATAGAATATCTCATTCCAGCAAAGCCTGACTGATAAATAAGGTCAACAATAAGCTTCATTTCATGAATACATTCAAAATAAGCATTTCTTGGATCATATCCAGCTTCTACTAATGTTTCAAAACCTGCCTGCATAAGTGCACAAACACCACCACAAAGAACTGCCTGTTCACCAAAAAGGTCTGTTTCTGTTTCTGTTCTAAATGTTGTTTCAAGAACACCAGCTCTTGCTCCACCGATTGCTAAAGCATATGCTAAAGCTAAATCCTGAGCCTTGCCTGTTGCATCCTGATGTACAGCTATTAAACAAGGAACACCCTTGCCTGCCTGATACTCGCTTCTTACTGTATGACCAGGTCCCTTAGGAGCTATCATAGTTACATCAACATTCTTTGGTGGAACAATCTGTCCGAAATGAATATTGAAACCATGTGCGAACATAAGCATATTTCCTGCTTCAAGGTTTGGCTCGATTGATTCTTTATATAACTGAGCCTGCTTTTCATCATTAATAAGAATCATAATGATGTCAGCCTTCTTTGCAGCCTCTGCAGCTGTATATACTTCAAATCCCTGTGCTACTGCTTTGTCCCATGACTTGCTGCCTTCATATAAACCAATTATAACATTGCAGCCTGACTCCTTTGCGTTTAAAGCATGAGCATGGCCCTGGCTACCGTAGCCGATAATAGCGATAGTCTTTCCTTCTAATAATGATAAGTTACAATCTTCCTGGTAAAATATCTTTGCCATTTTTATTTCCTCCATTTTTTTAAATGTTTTATATAATGCGTATACACTATGTGCTTATGTACATGGCATAACGACATATAAACTAACTAATTAGTCCTCAATGCCTCTTGTAAGACCAGTTATACCTGTTCTAACAAGCTCTAATATCTTGAAACCGCCTAGCAAACCTATAAATGCGTCAAGCTTTGCCTGATTTCCAGTAAGCTCTACCATAAGTGACTCCGGTGCCACATCTACAATCTTTGCTCTAAATACATCTGCTATAGCAATAATCTGTTGTCTATGTTCAGCATTTGCAGCAACCTTTACAAGAATAAGCTCTCTGCAGACAGACGAACCATCCTTAAGTTCTGTAATCTCCTTAACATCAACGAGCTTGGAAATCTGCTTTTCTATCTGCTCAAGAATTTCATCTTCACCATGTACAACTATTGTCATTCTTGAAAATGCTGGATTTTCTGTTTCTCCAACTGTCAAGCTGTCAATGTTGTAGCCTCGTCTGCTGAAAAGACCTGCAACTCTGTTTAACACACCTGATGTATTGCCAACTAATACTGAAAGAACCATCTTTCTCATAACAAAATACACCTCGACATCTTCTAATTTTTTGTCTTTTTTCCATTTTTTTGAGTGATATAATATCTCTCTTTAATGTCTTACTATATATTAGCATAAAAATGCTTTTTGTCAATAACTATACGATTTCCTTAATATCATCCCAAACCTTGCAGGCACCCTTTGTAGTCCTTTTAATATAATAAAGGGTTTTGTCAGCATTTGTAACAGCCTTGCTAATATCATCTTTTATATTATTTCCACATACCTTTGCCACTCCGATAGAACAAGATATTCTATTTTTTTCAGGTATTTCTGCTGCTTTTTTTAAGACCTCAGATATATCGTTAATGTAATAATTATTATTTTTAAATTCATTATAAAGTTCATTCATTCTTCTGGCTGCCTCATAGCAATCATCAGTATTAAACAAAATTAAAAACTCATCACCACCATATCTTACAGCGACATCATTTTCAGTACAAATATTCTTAAGGGCTACCGCTACTTTTTCCAGAACAATATCACCTATATCGTGACCAAAGCTATCATTATAATATTTGAAATTATCTAAGTCTATATAGGCTACGCAAATATCTTTAACGCCCTTTTGTACAAACTCATCAATTTTATAATATAAGCCCTGTCTGTTGTATAAACCTGTAAGTCTGTCAATATTTGCCATATCCCTAAGCTTTTTGTTGACAGTTTCCAGCACAGCTTTGTTTTCTATTTCTATTTTGTCATTTATTCTATGGATAGCATCTACCAGCTCCTGAAATACAATATTATAGAATTTCAAGTTGTTTTCATAAAGCTTAAGTCTGTTGCCCTGTCTGTTCCAGGTATTTCTTATTCTTGAATATGTAACAACTATAAAATCCAGCTTTCCCTTATCAAAAAATGGTACTGCATAAAAGGATGCTATAATATCACCTTCAAATAAATCTAAAATACCCTTATGATATTCATAGCCTCTTTCAAACTTTGAAGTATACAAGGCACTTTGATTTTTCTCAAAATACTCGGTAATATTGTTCATTCTTTCTCTGTCCATATATATATGGGCATCATTATATAAAACAGCCGGCTCATTACCTGAATACTGAATAACAATAAAGTTTGTTACATTGTAAGTATTTTTAAGTGAATTAGCTGCATTTTCAACAAGCAGGAAGGTATTTGTACCCAGATGCTTTAATAAATCCTTCCAGGATTCAATAAACTCTAAATCATTGCTCATTGCTTCATTTTCTATTTTTACAGAAATATTATTGATAGTTTCTACAATATCTTCAATTTTATAATTCTTCATAGATAGGAAGTTTTTTGTTTTTTCACTTTTATTTTTTTCAAACCTCTCAGCAAATTCTTCAATAGTTGTGCAATCAAAAAGTAATACTTCAAAAGTACTGCTCCTATTTACAGATAACTTAATTGCTCTATCCCAGAATTTTTTTCCATTTTCTATATTACCCATTTTTATTTCTATACAAAGGCTTGCGTAATTGTATAGGAATAAATCATCCCTCCAATACTTCATATATGGGTCATCTACATCTATCTCAATAACATTTAATAAATACTCCCGTTCCTTTTCTATGTAATTTTTTGCTGTATACATATTGCCATTCATTAATGCACAGACAGCTTTAATACCATATAGCTTTGATAAATGGCACACTCTTATCATACTAATTTTTAATTTATCTAGTATTCTGATAACAGCAGATACAAACTCCTCACCATTTATAAAATCATTTGCCATTACACAATTAATAGACATATTGTAAAAGGTTTCTGCTATATAATCATATTTTTCATCCTTAATGAATAAGCCCAGTGCTTTATTGAAATAATCATTGGCAAGTCTGAAGCTCCCCTCCATACTTTTATTAAAGCCTAGACCGTTATAGATATTTGCCTGTTCAAAAATATCATTAGTTCTTAAAACAACAGGTGTTGAATAATTTACATATATATAATCACTAACCTCATAATACCCGCTGGTAGAGGCTAACATAATTGCTTTTTTGCAGCCATCTAACATAAACTTAAAATTATGTATTCTGTTAGCTAAATCTATGCCTTTTTTCCAATGATATATTCTTTTTTCCAGCCCCTCTACCTGCTTATACAGAGCAATATCATTGTCAAAGGCATATACTAAAATGTGTGCTAAATGATTTATAAAGCCATACTTTTCAGCCTTTGCCACCAATTCTTCATCAACCTGTTCATTACACTCTCCAAACCAGACATCATCCTTCCAGCCGGAAAATCTGGACATATGCTCTATAAGTTCAGCAACAAATACTGCTCTATCGCTACCCATCTTTTTAGCAATTTCAATACTTCTTTTTGCTGATATATTTGCATCTGCTTCATGCTCATTGTACATCTGTGCATAAGCTAATAAATAATTACTAAAAAAATCAATTTTCATTTTTAACTCATCAGTACAGCTAGGACTATTTTCAAGCAGCTTGATTTCATTACAAAACAGCACAGCATTAGCTATCTTATCTGCATAAATTGAAACAACTGTAGCCAGACCATATATGCTGTATTTAATTCTAATATCAATATTTTCCCCTTCTCTTATTATCATATTATGTATTTTTTCTATATAATAGAATGCCTGTCTAAAGGACAAGGTTTCCTTTAAGTTTGAAAGTTTTTTATAATACTCTGGAATTTTATCTGCATCCTCACAAAATACCTCATATTTATCTTTATCAAAGTATTCATTTTGCCATTCAATTATAAGGTCATATTCTTTAAGGATATTTAAAAACTGCTCCCAGTCTTCTTTCATGTATGGTGCTACATCATATGTATTATCATAACTTAAAAGGAAGCCCATTTCCTTGTAGCCAGCCCTGACCAGCCTGTTTAATAGATTTACAGTGGTATCCATTGCAAACTGGATTTTGTTGAAAATAAATAGTGTAGGTTTTCTTTTTGTTATATATTTAAGCATAAGAAATATTGAATTGTTTATAGCCTCAAGCTCATATTTGTATTCATTATATATAATCATTTCTGACCTGATAAATACCCCCTGTCTGAAGTAGCTTCTAAACATATCTCTTTGTACAGGTAAAACCTGACAAACCTGCAGCAGCTCTTCAACATCAATTTTTTGTACTTTTATCTGTTGTACAATAAACTGTAAGAAAGGCTCATAGGGGTCACTTACTCCTGTTGTTTCAAACTGGTGGTAATATAAATTGACCTTGTCATCATTCGGATTGCATTCCTTTTCTATCAGGCTTACAGCTTCATCACCGTCTACATCAAGTGAGTTATACTGGCTTATAGCTATTACATTTCTACTTTTTTTGCTTATGCTCTTATATAAGCTTAAATAAATATCTATTATTATTGTATCTATTCCTTTTATCATATTTGCACACTTTCTTGTTTTGTTACTTTTCCTTTATTTTCTTTACAAATTCGTCTGGAGGTAAGGGCTTTGAAAAGTAAAAGCCTTGAGTATATTCTATACCTAGTTGTTTTATCTGTTCGTACTGTTCCTTAGTTTCCACACCCTCAGCTAGCGATTTTAAATTAAGTTCCTTAGTCATATTTACTGTATAATTTAAGATTACTCTTCCTTTTTCATTATCAAAATATGACCAAATCATATTCTTATCATATTTTATTAATGAAATAGGTAAATCTAAAACATAGTTTATATTTGAATATCCCGAACCATAATCATCTAATGAAAATGATGAATTTTCTCCCAGCAGTTTTTTCATATTGCTGAGCAAGGTGCTTTCGGAATTACTAGCAGCCGTTTCTGTTATTTCAAAATTGATGAATGACGGCGGAACATCATACTTTTTCATAGTCATTAACAGCTTATCTGCCAAATCCTGCTGCATACATTGTATAACTGACAAATTAACCTCTATGTATTTCAAGCTGGTATTTTGTAAATCATTTTTTTGTATTAACTCACATACCTGCTCAAAAAGATTCATCCCCAGCTTTATAATAAGTCCATTTTTTTCGGCTATGGGAATAAATATATCTGGTGGAATAAACTTTCCATCCTTGTCCTTTATTCTCATAAGTGCCTCTGCACTTGTAAATTTGTCCAATTTATTGTTGTAAATAGGCTGATAATTTACTATTACCTCTCCATTGTTTATAGCATCATTTAAAGCTTTTTCAATTTTTTGTTTATTGAACCTTTCTTGTATTGCCAGCTCGTCTATAATGATTTTTCCGTCAGTTTCTTTTATTTCCTTATCGTTCATAAAATACCTGATAAGCTCTATTCTTTCAGGTATGCTCAGCTTAATATTGTTGTGCTTGAATATACAATATCGTACCGGAAGCACTGTATCAATATCTAAAATACTGAAGTTTTCCTTAAATCTTTGCTCTATGGTATTAACAATCTGGTTGAATTTTTTCTCTGACCCAAAAAATGCTACAGAAAACATTGCTCCACTCATACGAAAAGCAAAGGTATCATTAATAGAGGCTAAAAACTGTCCTACTGTTTTTAGAAGCTCATTACCTGACTCTGAGCCAAAGGTTTCATTAATAAATTTAATCCCGGTTATTTCTATTGTAATAAAATTTATATGATCGTTTTTTTCTAACTTATTATTTAAAAATATATCAGCCGCATCTAAATTAAAAATACCACTTACTTTGTCTATGTAATCATTAGGATTTTCCAAATATATGTACATATACATCATTGCTACTGACAAAGAAAAGCTTATTAATAAAAGCTCATTGTTAAAAAACTGAATAGCTGTTGCCATACACAAGCAAAACAGCATAAATGTAACAGAACGGCTTTTCTCACTTTTCATATGCCGCCAGAGTGATACTAAATAAACAATACATATTGCCACTATTAAAACAGCAACAAAATATGTAAGGATTACATATGCACCATATGTATATATTCCATTTCTTTCAACATGGTATAACACTGGCATAAACAAGCTTAAAAGCATATAAGCTGCAATAATTATCCTGACTATCCACAATGTCAGTTTTATATGTTTTATCTGATCTTCCATCTGACATATAGTGTACTTCAATATGAAGTATGCTACTATGGCTAATGAAATTAAATATAGTCTGCAAACCACTGCTGTAAATATACTTTTCTCATAGTTTGTCATATTTAACGCAAATATAGACTCAATATCCAGACATACGCACACAAAAACGCTTATCAACAGGTTTCTATATGCTGTAAATGATGGAATATCCAACACTGATCTTTTTGAAAACATGACCATTATCAATACAAGAATAACCACCCCACATAACTGGAAATAGATATTTAAATTCATTCTGACCTCGTTTGTATCACTAAATATATATGAGAGTATTATATCAATTTTGAAAGTAAATAACAATTATATTTTTTGTTTTTCACATTTTTTTAAAATATGTGGATATTTGTTTGTTTTTGTAGTATAATCTTTCTAAACAATTCGTGTTTATATTATACAGTGAAAGGGGATTCTTTATGTTTGAAGAATTTTTTGGAAAGTATCTTGTAGAAGCTGGAAAAATATCAAATGATGATTTTTCTAAAATTAAAGACACAATGAAAACTACAAGAGTAAAATTAGGACTTATTGCGGTTTCAGAAAAACTGCTCACTGAAAAGCAGTCTGAGGAAATCAACAGATTACAGGCAGCAATGGATAAGCGTTTCGGTGATATTGCTGTTGAGAAAGGTTATTTGACAAACGAACAGGTATCTCACCTGCTTAGCTTGCAGGGCAATGCTTATATGCAGCTTGTTTCAGCTATAACAGAGGGTGGCTACCTTAGTATGGAAGAAATCGAAGCTTCTATCATTTCCTTTAAAGAAGCTAAGAACATATCTGATGAAGATTTCTCATTGCTTAAGAGCAATGATGTAGATAATATTATTTCTGTATTTGTAAAATCAGAAAATGAGCTTGCAAACAGACTTATTGGTCTTGCTATTAGAAATATTATCCGTTTCATTTCAACAGAGGTTACTTTTGAAAGCTTAAAAGAGGTTGGATTCTTATCCTTTGAGCACATTGCAACCCAGTCTGTAAAAGGTGACCATTCAATTCTATTAGGCTTTGCCGGTAATGATACTTCACTTTTATCAATCGCAAATCCTTTCGCAAAGGAAGAATTTACAGAAGTTGATGCAGACTCCTTTGATTCAGTTTGCGAATTTATTAATTGTATCAATGGTTTGTATGCGTCTGCACTAAGCAAAGAAAATATTGAAATTGATATGGAACCACCTCTATTCTTTGATAATGGTTCGGTTGCTTCAGATATAGTCTACAAGTTACCAATGACTATTGCCGGAAAGCCAGTTGACTTGGTTGCTGTAGTTGATAATGACTATAAAATAAATTAGGAGGATTGCTATGGCATCGATATTAATTGTTGATGATTCACGAACATCAAGAAAGGTTCTTCGTGGTATTTTAGAAGGAGCTGGTCATACTGTTTTAGGCGAAGCTGTAAATGGTGATGATGGTTTTAAAAAATGCAAAGAATTTAATCCTGAGATAGTTACTCTGGATATTACAATGCCTGTACTTGATGGCATTGAAGCTTTACAGATTATAAAGACCAGATACCCTGAAATCAAGGTTATTATGGTTACTGCTGCCGGACAGAGCAGCAAAATGGTTGAAGCTGTTAAATATGGTGCTGATGACTTTATTGCGAAGCCATTTGAGCCAGAACAGATTTTAGCTTCTATCGAAAAAGTTCTTAAATAAGTTTTTTGGTATTTTTTCATATCTCCTTTATAAACAAGAGTTTTACAAAAATGGACTGTTGCACTAATTTCTTAGTGCGACAGTCCATTTTTAATTCATATTCATTTTTTTCTTTACTCTCTCTATTTTTTCTCCTATAGGTTTTGCCATTAACCAAAGGAATATAATATTTGAAACTATATATATCACCATAACTGGCAGACTTGTAACCACACAGGCAATATATCTTTTTATATTAAATACTCCCTCCTGCCACATAGCTGTCCATATATCCATAATCAAGGAATACATTATTCCACTAGCTGCACCATATATACTTAACCATACCCGGCTCTTTTTAAGATATTTTGAAAATATACCGGCTACCAGTCCTGTCATTCCCCAGGCGAACATTTGAAAAGGTGTCCACGGGCCCTGCCCAAATATAAAATTTGAAAGCACTGCTGAAAATGCACCACATAAAAAGCCTGTTTCTCCTCCCATATATATTCCTGTAATAACCACTAAGGCTGTTACGGGCTTAAAATGTGGAAGCATTGAAAAACAGTATCTTAATACTACACACAAAGCAATCATTACTGATAAAATAACCATTCTCTCCGTAGAGCCTTTTTTGTTTTCAAATCGTAATGCAAAGGGAATAACTGAGCATACTGCTATTGCCATTGTTATAAAAGCATACCTTTTTTCTCCAAAGGCTTTATATCCTATTATAAGTATCATAGGAATTATAATTAAACAAACTATATATTTTACATATTTTCTTTTATCATCCATACTAATTCCTCTAATTTTATTACATTATCATATATATCTTTTGACATACGATTTACTGCTGTTGTATAAAAATTATTTTTTCCGAAGAAGTTATGTGGTGTTTCCACTGCCAGTATTTCTCCGTCAAATAACATTCCACATCTGTCGGATATATCCGCTGCAAATTCAACATCATGGGTTACTGTTACAACTGTTACCTTTTTTTCCTTTAGCTGATGTATGATTTTTACTAATTCCTCTTTGCCACAACCATCAATACCCTTTGTAGGCTCGTCCAATAATATTATTTCCGGCTCAAGGAGCAAAAGCTTGCCTATGGCACACTTTTGTAGTTCTCCACCACTTAAATCATATGGGTGTTTCTTCATTAATCCTTCTATTTTCAAGGTATCTGCTGCCTTTTTTATTTTGCTTTCCTTTTCTTCTAAGGAAAGGCTGCTATCTAAAACATCAATATAATCCTCATATACCTGTGTTTTAAAGAATACATTTATAGGCTCCTGTGGCAACATACATATTTTCTTGCCATAAAAATCCTTATCCTTATATTTTCTAATATTTAACTTATCTATTAACACCCTGCCTCTATAGGGTTTTTGAAGTCCACAAATAACAGAAAAAAGTGTGCTTTTTCCAGCTCCATTACCACCTAAAAGAGAAAATACCTCGCCCTTAGCTACTGATAAATTTACACCTCTAAGCACATCACTTTCCTCTTTTTCGTATCTAAACCAAATATCCTTTAATTCCAATATTTTCTCGTTACTTACATTTTCTTGTTTTTCTGTTATATCCTTATTACTTACATTGCTATTGTTCTTTGTATTAGAAAAATTATTTCTTATGTATTCCTTTCCCTCTTTTACATTTAAAGGACAATTCACTTCAGGTATCGGCATTTCCTTATACAACGCCACAGCCTTTGGCGCTCCGGCAATCATTTTATGATTGACTAAAAATTTTCCCACCTTTCTTGGTTTGTCAAAGGCTAACAGCTTTCCCTCCTCCATTAACATTACCCTGTCAGCAATAGAAAAAACTTCTTCTAAGCGATGCTCTACTAATACTATTGTTGTGCCTAACTCTACATTTATTTTATGTAAAGTAGAAATAAATTCACTTGCAGCAATGGGGTCCAACTTTGAGGTTGGCTCATCGAGAAGTAACAGCTCTGGTCCTGTGACCATAACTGAAGCTAAATTAACTAATTGTTTTTCCCCACCAGAAAGTTCATCGGTTTTTTTTCTAAATAAATCCTCTATACCAAAATAACTAGCCATTTCCCCTACCTTTAATCTGATTTCTTCTGTTTTGTAGGAAAGACTTTCTAATACAAAGGCTAATTCGTGATAAACTCTGTCTGTAACTATTTGTGCATCAACATTTTGCATTACAAAGCCGATTTCAGACACCTTTGTCCGCTCCTCTACTTCTTCTATTTCCTGTCCTTTATATAAAAGCCTTCCGCTTTCCTGTCCTGCCGGTAAAAGCTCACTTTTAATCATTTTAAGTAATGTGCTTTTCCCACAGCCACTTTCTCCCATTATTACTACAAATTCCCCTTTATTTATTGTAAAATTAAGCCTAGAAATTGCATCTTTTTCACCCTCCAGGTATTTAAAGCTCAAATTCTCTCCACATAATATTTCCATTTAACTTTCTCCTTGATTTCAATAAATGAAGGTATAAACACAAGTATACCAAATGCACCATAAACACCTACAGAGAATAGATTAAGTTCTCCTTCAGCTATACTAGGATAAAAATAAAACTGTGTAATTTTGTTTGTCATTCCCAAAAACACTATTACATCTATAAGAATTGTTAAAATCAAAAGTATACCATCTCTATATCCAAATCTGAAATTATGAAAGTGGGTTCTTCCCTTTAGTCCATATCCTTTAATTTTCATTGACATAGCTGTATCTAGTGAGGTTTCAAAGCTCCAGGTAATTAACATACTGAATACTGTCAGTTTATTTTTTACCTTAGCAAAAAAATCCTCAGAATTACAATAACCCATATATTTTCTGGCATCGCTCATTTTCCTATACTGCTTTTTTAATAAAGGAATATATTTTAATGCCATAGATAATACTAAAGACAGCTTTGGAATAGTTTTACCAAATAAGTAAATAAATTTTTCATCACTAAAAACTAAATTGTAGGTCTTACACCAATATATTACTGCTAAAATCATTATTCCTATATCTAAGCCATATAGTATTGCTTCTAAGGTAATAGGATTTCCATTCAAAAAAAATAGTGGGGTTACTCCATTATGGGAAAATAGTGGATTTGTAATAACTATTAATATAAAAAATGGAATTTCATATATAATACCTTTTAAAAAGCTTTTTATATTGGTTACAGTAAGTATATAAATAATTCCACCTGCAAGTGCTATGGAAAGCATAATTGGATTTATAGTAAACATTGTAATTACAATTACTGAAATTAAGTATATAAATAAACCTATAGGATGATATAAAGAAAACATATTATTTGCCTTCATTTTTATCCTCCTGATATTTTTTTACATCTTCACCTAAATCGCAGGTATAAACCCACTTTATATCATCACCAGCTTTTAATATATAATTTGAACACCCATACTGGGCAAATTCCCCATTTACCATATACATCCATCCAGATAAATTACCACAGGAAAATTCATATAGATAATTAATTCCCTCTACATAAGCGGTACCATAAATATTGCTGTCTGCTCCCTGATATTCCATTTGAATTTTATTAAGACTTGTAGCTCTTTGCAATACATCAAATACAGTATCTCCCTGTCTTAGCACATATTCTGTTCTCTTTAGTATTACTCCGTCCTTTGGAATGTACTGTTCTAAATTATCGTTTAATTTATCCATATTATCAAAAACTGTATCACATAATATTGTTAAATAGACGGTTTCAGAGTCTTCACTAATATCTGTGGCATGTTCCATATAATATTCATCTACAGACTGTATTTTTATATTGCTTACAATTACAGCCAATATGGCAATAATACAAATTGTTATTATTACTTTAGGCTTTGTAATAAACTTTTTCATATTAATTCTCCTGAATAGACTTTTTCCTTTTAACAAAAACTACTGTGCTTATTATAAACAATATAACAATTCCTGCAAGGCAACCATATATAATTATACTATTGTCTTCTGTTTTATTATCTTCTGTATTTTTAACTAATTCGCTGCTAAAGTCATATAGCCTGCCTTTGTTTTCACCTTGTCTTACTATAGCCCCTACTGCCAACAGAGCCTGTTCAGTTTCAATTATATCTGACAAATTCTCATTACCATTTTTTCTATAAAAGCTGCCATTATCCATTTTGTATTTCATTAATCCGTCTAATAGATTATTACCCTCTTTTATAAAATCGTCAGCCTTTAAAATATCTATATTTAATGAAGTAAGTGCAATTATTACCTGACTTGTAGAGGAGGCGTTTGCTATATCCTCTGACGCATAATCCCCCAAAGCCAGCTGTAAATTTGATAAAGCCTCTAAGGCCTTGTCTACTACAGCCTTAACCTTTATCTTTCTTACTTCCTTTGTATTCTTATCCTCAATCTCATATGTTTTATCACTATCATAATAGGTAGAAAGTGCAGTTACAGCCATTGCTGTTATGTCTGCATCTGTTTTACCCTCTATTAAACCAAAGCTGCCGTCTACCCTTTGCTTTGAAATAATACTGCTAATAATTTTATCTCTTGTATAATAAGCTTCCTCTGGAATTTGATAATTTCCAGCATCTACTGCTATGAGTGCCCATATTTCTCCATTAATTCCCTGAGTATCTAATGGTGCCACTTTGTTTCTATCATAAACACCATCCTTTATTAAATCAATTTTATTTTCACCTACACACCTAGGATTTCCATTGCAGGCTAAAATAGCTAACGCTATTCTATGGTATTCTGTAGCCTTAACATCACTTAGTCCACCCTCCTCTTTATATTTAGTAGTAACATAATCTGTAAGCTTTTCCAAATACAAGGAATAATCATCCTGTATTCCAAGTCTTGACAAAGCAATAACCATCCAGTCCATTGTAGATGTTCCTGCCCCCTTTGCAGTTTCATCAGTTATAAACTTACTACTGCCATTTGCATAGGTATCCTTAATAAAAGCATAAGCCTCGTTGCCTACAGCTTCTAAATCTACTTCTGCACCCTTTACCTGTATACTAATACTTGTACAAAAAAGCAGGCATATACAAAATAGTGCAATTATTGTTCTAATTTTTTTATTCATATATACATACTCTTTCATCTTAATTTTCCTTTCTCTTTCCTGACATTATTTCGTCATCAAATATATTTATAATTTTCCATTAATACTCTTCATTTTGCCACAAATAAAACGCTTATTTAACTTTAACTTTCCTAATCTCTGTTTACAAATCATCCAGCGTACAAGTATAATTCCATTCAATCACATCATTACTTTTCAACACATACTGATCGCAGCCAAGGGATGAATATTCTCCATTTACACAATACATCCACCCTGACAGCCTTCCACAATCAAACTCATATAAATTATTAATACCTTTTACATAAGCTGTCTGAACAACCGTTCCACCAGTATACTCCATTTGAATACCTTTTTGTTTGCAAACTCTTTTCAAAATATCAAAAACTGTTTCTTTTTCATATACTGTAACTTCCAGCTTTTCAAGAATAACTCCATTTGCTGGTACATACTGTTTCTTTGAGGACTTTAAATTATCCATATTATTTAATATAGTTTTACAATATATTCCTATGTAACATTTAAAGCTTTTCTGATTTCCAGTAGTATTTTCCTTAGCTGTTGTTGTATTTACACTAGGATTATAAGCACTGGTGGTCTTAGATGTGTTTTTTTGTGTAGTTGTTTGTGTACTGCCTTGTGTGTTATTTTGGGAATTGCTTTGTGTATTGTTATTAGGATTTTTAGTATTTATTTGATTGGTAGTATTTCTTGTATTTTCTTTACTTGTACCTTCCCCACTATTATTTGTAAAATCAAGACTCCCATTTTTTTCTGTACTATTTTCTATTAATGAGCTGCCGTTTTCGTCACCATTTGTAGCTATTGTTTCATCAGCTTTACTTGTCGATGTATTTGCATCCAAGGTACTATCCAAGGTGCTTTCTACTTGATTTTTACTATTCTTAACCTGTGTTGTTACCCCTTCAGCTTTGTCATTTTTACTTAATACACTTAATAATATAACAATAATGGCTGTTATTAAAACAGCCATTACTATACTAACCCCAGATATTATATTTTTACTTCTATTTCTCATTTTTAAATTTCTTTCCTGTATACAATACAACTATCATTCCAGAAATCATAAGCAGCATTACAACTGGGATAGTATTTGTCATATCAAGTGTTTGTGGTGCCTGATGGTTTCCATTATTGTTACTGTTTCCATTATTATCATTATTGTTATTATTATTGTTGCTACCGTCATCGTTATTATTAGCTTCAAATGCGTCGTGCATATTGTACAAGCTGTTCTTGCCATTTAACATTCTGTCATTTGCAACCAAAGCATATGATGCCTGCTGAGTAGCTGCTGCCTGTGCATTTCCACCATAAGAATATGCAAAACCAGCACCCTGTACATAATAGTCTGCTAAAGCCTGTACAGCAGTATAGCCATTCTTTATAAATCTTGCATCAGTATTTGGATTAATATTCAATTCAGTAAGTGCTACTATAACCTGTGCAATACTGCACGAGTTAGTAGTACCCCAGCTTGCATAGCTTCCATCTGGATTTTGCAACATAGATAGAACTGTTAAGCCTCTTTCAACAGCTGTATTTACCTGTGCATTGCTTCTATATGGTGCTAATGCCTGTAAAACCATAGCAGTCAAATCTACATCTGGATTAGTAGTAAACCAATCCCAACCACCTGCTGCAATTTCTTTTTCTAATATATAATCAATAATATTTTCTACTGTAGCCTGTGTTGCTCCAGCTTCAACAGCCGGAATTTCGTATCTGCCTGAATTAATTGCTAATAAAGCATATGCCGCAGCATTTATTCCCTGGTTTTTAATTAAATCAAGGTTTGCAAGAGGTGCTAATAAATTGTGACCGTCCACATCTGTAGCATCTATTCCCACAGCTGATAAAGCAAGAATAACTCTTGCATTTGTAGTTGGTCTATCTGTTTCTATTAAATCACTATTTACCTCTGCTAATTTATTTACAACACTTTCATAATATTTTTTTGCATCAGCCTTGCTTAACTTTCCTGCTCTGGCTGCTGTCATAATATTCCACTCATTGCCAAAAACAAGCTTGTCCTCTGTTAAGCCATCTGAAACAACATTTACAATATCGCTATACATATCACTTACTGCAACTGTTGATGCTTTCTTTACAGTAATTGTATATTTTGCTTCCTCAATAGTTGAAGATGAATAATCAGGAGCCCATACAGTCTTCTGTGTTGTGATTTCTATTTTACTTCCGTCTGAAACACTAACCTTCTGTGATGTTCTGCATTCTGTATCATTTACCTTAACAACTAAATTTTCAGCAATATTTTTTACCTTAGCTAATACATATAAATCTGTTGTATCTGATACTGTTAATGTATAATCTTTTGTAGCATTACTAAATGCTGGCGATAATATGCCCTCACTAAAAGAAAGTGCTTCAAGTCCTGCAGATGTAGTTGCACTATAGTCAGCACCTATATCTGCACCACCATTTAAAGAATACATAAATTTAATTTCATCACCTGCTACAAGTGTGCTATCTGCAACTGTGTAATATGAAATTCCATTAGCTGTCATAGTACCATTAAGAGAACACATCCAGCCTGCATATGCTGCTCCAGCTCCTTCTGCTAAACCATTAATGCTCTTAATATAAAGACCACCATATGTTGAAGGAACTATTTCGCTATCGAGGGTACCTAATGCGTCCTGAAGAGCAGTTACCGCTGTACTATTATTATCTATGGTTACCCACTTATCTACTAATGTTCCACTCCAGCCTGCTCCCTCGGCCTCAGAGTATGTAGTATTTTCTACTACAATATGAATCTGATTTGCATGACTATCATCTGCTGCAAATATATTCATTGGTAATAATGTCATAATAAGTAATGTTACAAGAACATATGACATTGCTTTCTTCATTCTTTCTTTCATCTTGACTCCTTTTCCTTTAACGACCTGCGTCTGATTTTTGAATAAGATGAATGTAGCGCGCCCTCCTAATGCCGCCTCATGCAAGCATGGGCGTCGCTCGTCGGGCTTTTGCCTCCGCTCGAAATTATAATTTCTCGCTATCCTTGCGCCCGCCTAATGCCGCCTCGTGCAAGCACGGGCGTCGCTCGTCGGGCTTTTGCCACAAAAAATAAATATCTTTTTGCCTAAAGATACTTAATCTTATGTCCCGTTTTATGTATTGTGTTCCGACTCTGATTCGTCCTAATAAGGTCACCTTCCCAGATAAACTCCAGTGGCATATTGACCTATTCGTCCTCATTACGGCTGGGATTAACAGTCTGGCCTTTCACCATGTTCCTTTAAACAGATATTATCTGACCATAAAACTAATAGGATTATTCACTTTTCAATACCCCTTATTCTATTTATTTATACATCTTTTGTCAATATAATTTTATCATATCGCAAAATTTGACATATATAAATTTTTATTTATGTACCTATTTTGTAAAATTCTTACTTATTCTTACTTATTTTTATTTATTCTTCTTTTTGTTTTTCTTTTTAGCTTCCTTTGCCTCAAGCTCAGCTTCCAGTTCCTCAGCCTCGTACTCTTCAATCAGCTCCTCTTCTTCGGCTAATGCTTTCTCCTGCTCCTTTTGAATATGTGGAAAGTAGGAAAGCATTGGCTTTACATCAAGATTGCCTTTGAATTTTCTTTGCTTATAGTTATTTGTTATAGCAACAACGGTTCCTGACAAGGTAAGCACACCAATAAGGTTTGGTATTGCCATAAGACCATTAAATGTATCTGATAAGTCAATAACTAAATCTGCCTGCAATACTGAACCAACAACAAGTATTATAATAAAAATAACCTTATATATCATAGTTGCCTTTGTTCCGAATAAATATTCCCAAGCCTTTGTTCCATAATAGCTCCAACCAAGTATAGTTGAAAAAGCAAATAATGTAACTGCTATAGCAATAAAAATTCCACCTGCTGTTCCCATCGACTTAGTAAAGGCTTCCGTAGCAAGTCCAAGCTTTGTAGCACCACTAAGTGCTGCTCCTGTATCTAAATCTACAATACCTGTTGTAAGAATTAAGAGTGCTGTTAAAGTACATACAATAATTGTATCAAAAAATACTTCAAAAATACCCCATAAGCCCTGTGTAACAGGTTCTTTAACATTTGATGCTGAATGAACCATAACTGATGAGCCAAGTCCGGCTTCATTTGAAAACACACCACGCTTAAAGCCCCAGGTAATTGCCTGCTTAATTAAAGCACCACCTACACCACCGCCTACTGCCTTAAAGGTAAAGGCATTTCTAAATATAGAAGCAAATGCTGGTATTATCATATCGTAATTCATACCAATAATAACTAATGCACCTGCAATATAAAATCCAGCCATAAATGGTACAATCTTTTCATTCGCTTTTGCAATTCTTGAAAGTCCGCCGATAATAACTAAAGCAGCTACTACTGCTACAATTACACCTATTATAAGTGCATTTGCATTTGCATTTCCTGTAAAATCAAAAACATTTAAAACACTTTCTCTAATAGAAGCAACCTGTCCCATATTTCCAATTCCAAATGAAGCAAATATTGCAAATATAGAGAAAAGAATAGCAAGCACCTTGCCTATTTTCTTTAAGCCTTTTTTATCACCTACACCATCATGCAGGTAATACATAGCTCCTCCACTCCATTCGCCCTTAGAGTTTCTTCTTCTAAAATATATACCTAAAACATTTTCAGAATAATTTGTCATCATTCCAAAAATAGCTGCAACCCACATCCAAAATACTGAGCCTGTTCCACCCATTGTAATAGCATATGCAATACCAGCAATATTTCCTGTTCCTATGGTAGCAGATAAGGCTGTACATAACGCCTGAAACTGTGAAATAGATCTTGGGTCCTTATTTTTAAGAATATCCTTCTTTTTAAATAAGCTTCCTATCGTTTCCTTAAAGGTATATCCTAAATGTGTAAACTGAAATCCCTTTGTGAGGATTGTCATAAGTACACCTGTTCCAACAAGCAAAATAAGTGCCGGAACGCCCCAGACAACACTGTTAACTGTTTCGTTTATTCTTGAAATTGTATCGGCCATATAGCCCTCCTTTGGTTATTTTATCTTTCACATTAGCCTCAACACTAATTTAATGAGTATACGACAAATTTCTACATTTAACAAGTTTTACTTTTTGTCTGTTTGAACTTAATCACTTATATACCTTTATAATTTAATGTTATATACCTTCATTGCATTTTTGTACATTAAACACTCATATGCAGTCCTTCCAATTTTTTCTTCAATTATATTGAAATAATCCTGATAAATTGACCTTTCTCCCTCCTTGTTACACAAATAGGTATCCAGCCCATCTATAGGAGCATCACTTCCAAACATCATTTTTGAAATACCATATTTTTCTATAGCCTTTATGGTGCTTGCCATACTTACCCATGCTGTATCCCCATATAAATTGTCTGCCTTGCCTAATAAAGAAATAGCCTCCTCATTATCACTTCCTAAGCCCATATGTGCCATTACAAAGGGAATATCTGGAAAAATCCTTGCTGCCTCCAGCATATGTATAGGTGCAGCCGCCTCACAGCCTCCTGTGTGGGATACAACTGCCAGCTTATATTTGCTTGCAATCTCCAAATATGGAATAACTCTTTTATCTACTGGCGATATATTAGAATGATATGGGTGCAGCTTTATTGCATGTATTAAATCTATATTTTCCTCGATCAGTTTTAAAAATTTTTCTGAAGGCTGTTGCAGATATGGCTTTACCCAGATTGCAATACCTATTTTGTCCTTGTGCTGTCTTGCAAATTTAATCACTTTAAGCAATGAGGCTTCTTCACTTATTTGGACATTCTCCGGAAGAAGCTTTTGATTAAGGTCAAACTCTGTCGAATCTGCATTGGAAACTATACAATAATCTATTTTATATTTTTTTATCATTTCCAATACTAATTCCTCACTCATATTAAACCATAAATTTTCTCCACCTATGTGAACATGTGTGTCTATTACCATTGTCTTTCTCCATTCTTCTATATTTTTACTATATGCTGCAGCTATTTTTTCTTCTTGGTATTATTAACCTTTTCTATTAAGCTTTTCTTATTTTCCTCAAACCTTTCCTGTTCTTTTTCTATATAATTCTTTAAATTTTCAGCAAAGGAGCTTTTTTCAGAACGGAATACAAACATAAATCTTCTCTTTTCCTTTAGCTCCTCATTCTTCTTTCTAATACTTTCCTTTAAAGCTTCTGTTTTAACTATTATGTTATTTTCATTTGCAAATTTTCTAATTCTTGTAATCATATTCATCGAATAGCACAAATCTACTACAAATATTCCATAGAAAAAGCCTACTACAAAAGAAAAGGCTAAATGGTCTGCCAGCCATTGTAAGGATTTAATTATATTAGGGTGTATTAGAAAGTAATATATTGCACTTAAAATTGCCCAGTATAATGAATATCTAGGGCAGATTATTCCCTTAATATTTCCCCACTCTTTTTCGTAATCCCATAGCTTTATCTTCATTCCCTTTATAAAAATAAGTCCTGTAATATATTCTATAAAGGTAACCACCAATGCCATAACCACAAAAAGAATAAGCTTTTGTAAAACTTGATTTTTAATAAAGGACAAATTTATCTGTGCTAATAAAAAGACTATACAAAGGCTAAATCCGTATAGTGGCAGATATGGACCGGTTAAAAAGCCTGGATTAATCCACTTTCTTTCTGGATTTGCAGCAGAAAAAAACCTTCTGTATACAAGTTCCAGACACCAGCCTACAAAGCTGCCCATAGAAAACAAAAAAGCAATAATCAAAAATAAATTCATATGTCTATCTCCTATTCTTCTATTTCCACATATCAGCTGCAAAATAGGCTAATGCAGACCATGTATATACTGAATAAAATAAGCCTTTATCATCAACACCTGATTTCAAGACTTTCTCTGCTTCTTCCTTTGTAAGCAGTACAAAACCGTCAAAGCACTCACTTCCTACTGCGCCCTTTGAGGATATACTCTCTATATCTGCATTGTTAATAACTACCTTTACTAAGGCATTGCTTTCATCTGTCATTCCTGGTGTACTAAATAAAAACGGATTGACTACCTTTATTTCATCTCCCGCCTTTATCTCAATATTAGTTTCTTCCATAAGCTCCCTTTTAGCTGTTTCAATTAATGGATTTGCTTTTTCCTTATCCTCTTTATCAATAAGTCCTGCTGGAACGCTAAGTAAAAATTGTCCTGCTGGGTACCTGAATTCCCTGCTTAATAATAATTTAGGCTCACAGCCTTCATTTTTTATAATAACAATAAGACTTACTGCGTCAGGCAGCATTTTTTTGAAATCCTCTACCGTTTTAGTAGCTACCAGCTCACTTTTTTCTCTTCTGGTTGCATCATAATAATGTCTGTTATTTTCCAGTTCCAAATCAAATACCTTTATAAACTTTGTTTCAAATAGTGATTTTACATTTTTAATCTTATCACTCATAGTCTGCCTCCAGCTAAAACTTATTTTTCTTAAAATTTTTTTGTTTCTCCTATAACCCACTTAAATTAAATCTGCCTGCTATATCTTCAAACACATATTTCTATTACACATAACCAAAACCTATACCTAAATAGATTATATGTAATTATAAAATACTTTTCCCTATATTTCTACATTTTTTTATAGCAAAAAGCCTGCTAAGTATAGGCTATGCTTGTACAAGCTTATACTTAACAGGCTTTATAATAACAAATTATAATTTACACTTCTTATACTGCAAGGAAGAACTTAATAAGGAATATAATTGATAATACATAAGTAAGTACCGATACTTCCTTACCCTTTCCTGTAAATAACTTAATAACAGTATATGAGATTAAACCAAGACCGATAGCGTGTCCAATAGAACCGGATACAGGCATTGCAATAAGCATAATTGCTACTGGCACTACCTGGTCAATATCATCAAACTTAATGTTCTTAAGTCCTGACAACATTAATATACCTACATAAATAAGTGCTGATGATGTAGCTGCGGCTGGAATAACTGCTGCAATAGGTGCGATAAATATACAAGCAAGGAATAAAACACCTGTTGTAAATGCTGTAAGACCTGTTCGTCCGCCAGCTTCAACACCTGAAGCTGATTCAACGAAGGTTGTAACTGTAGATGTACCTGTAACTGAACCTGTAACAGTTCCGATTGCATCTGCTAAAAGTGCCTGCTTCATATTTGGCATTTTACCATTTTCATCTACCATACCAGCTCTACTAGCTGTACCTACTAATGTTCCGATTGTGTCAAACATATCGATAATACAGAAGGTAATAATAAGTGTAACCGCTGTAAACCAGCCTATTTCAGCAAGTCCTGAGAAATTAAGCTTGAATAATGTCTGGCTTCCTAAATCGCTAAATGGTGGTATAAAGCCTGAAGCCTTAATACCTGCAAATGGATTTGTCTTTAAGAAAATAGCTTCGCCAGCCCAGTAAATAATGCTGGCCACAAGCATACCAAGTATTACAGAGGCTTTAATATTTTTCTTTGCAAGAATAATAATTACAAATAATCCTATAAACATAGTAACTACTGCAAGAACCATCTGTGAATAACCACTACCCATACTATCTTTAGCTACCTTAGGTGTTAATGCTCCAAAGAAATCTCTCATAACATAGAAAGGTCCACCTTTTTCTGAGTATACACCTGCATTAGAGCCTAATCCAATATTTAACAACATCATACCAATAGCTGGAGCAATTCCCAAACGAACTCCAAGTGGTATAGCATCAACTATTTTTTCTCTTATATTAAGAACTGAAAGTATAATAAAAAGGACACCTTCAATAAAAACAATACATAATGCTGTCTGGAAGGACTTTACATAAGAAAATCCTGTCATACCCACAATATTTGTTACTACCAGGGCAAAGAAGCTGTTAAGCCCCATACCTGGTGCCATTGCAAATGGCTTGTTAGCCATAAATGCCATACAGAAAATACCGATGGCAGATGCAATACAGGTTGCAAGGAATACCGCATTCCAAAGTGACTGACCACCATTTGCTCCAAAACCTGTAAGAAGATTTGGATTTAATGCAATAATGTATGCCATTGTCATAAAGGTTGTGAAACCAGCTATAATTTCTGTTTTCACAGTAGTGTTGTTTTCTTTAAGTTTGAAAACCTTCTCTAGCATCTTTTTCTTCCTCCTAGATGATTAAATAATATAAATTGTATAAATATAATGAGGACCTTTAGCTTTTCACCAAAAGTCCTCAATAAATACCAATCTAAACGAAGTATTACTTAGAATTTTCCTTCATCTGATGCCTGCTGGATAGAAACAGCTACAGAAACTGTCATACCTACCATTGGGTTGTTACCAGCACCGATAAGACCCATCATTTCTACATGGGCAGGAACTGATGAAGAACCAGCAAACTGTGCATCTGAGTGCATACGACCCATTGTATCTGTCATACCATATGAAGCAGGACCTGCTGCCATATTGTCTGGATGAAGTGTTCTACCTGTACCACCACCTGAAGCAACTGAGAAGTATTTCTTACCAGCTTCAAGTCTTTCCTTCTTGTAAGTACCTGCAACTGGATGCTGGAATCTTGTAGGGTTTGTAGAGTTACCTGTAATAGAAATATCTACATTTTCCTTCCACATAATAGCAACGCCTTCTGTTACATCATTAGCACCATAGCAGTTTACTTTTGCACGAAGTCCGTCAGAATATGACTTTCTGAAGATTTCCTTAACTTCGCCTGTCTTGTAATCCATTTCTGTTTCAACATATGTGAAACCGTTAATTCTTGAAATAATCTGAGCTGCATCTTTTCCAAGTCCGTTTAAGATAACTCTTAATGGTTTCTGACGAACTTTATTTGCCTTTTCAGCAATACCGATAGCACCTTCTGCTGCTGCGAAAGATTCATGTCCTGCAAGGAATGCAAAACACTCTGTATCTTCCTCAAGTAACATTTTTCCCAAATTTCCATGTCCTAAACCAACTTTTCTCTGGTCAGCAACTGAACCTGGAATACAGAATGCCTGAAGACCTTCACCAATAGCTGCTGCTGCTTCTGAAGCCTTTCTAGCACCCTTCTTAATTGCAATAGCTGCACCTACTATGTATGCCCAGCACGCATTTTCAAAACAAATTGGCTGAATGCCTTTGATCATGTTGTATACATCTAATCCAGCGTCCTTTGTGATTTTTTCTGCTTCTTCAATAGATGAAATTCCATAGTTGCTTAAAACTGCGTTAATCTGTGGAATTCTTCTTTCATATGATTCAAATAATGCCATTTCTTCGTCCTCCTTTATTATTCCTGTCTTGGGTCAATAATCTTAACTGCATCTGCAACTCTGCCATACTGACCTTTAGCTTTTTCCCAAGCTGTGTTAGGGTCATCACCCTTCTTAATAAAGTCTGTCATCTTTCCAAGACTTACAAACTGGTAACCAATAATCTGATTATCTGCATCGAGAGCGATACCTGTAACATAACCTTCTGCCATTTCAAGATAACGAGGACCCTTTTCAAGAGTACCATACATTGTACCAACCTGAGATCTAAGACCTTTACCTAAATCCTCAAGACCAGCACCAACAGCAAGACCATCTTCTGAGAATGCACTCTGTGTACGACCATAAACGATCTGTAAGAATAATTC